>Ga0209006_10004514_pt1 | contig 12622 bp, 10 predicted proteins | sample JacPin_JW_Ref_O2_FD_188567 | JGI IMG/M metagenome (GOLD analysis project Ga0209006, IMG submission 188567) | Forest soil microbial communities from Algoma, Ontario, Canada - Jack Pine, Ontario site 1_JW_Ref_O2 (SPAdes) (version 2) | ecosystem: Environmental > Terrestrial > Soil > Boreal...
TTGCCGCGGTGGCGCTTCTGCTCTTCTGGCCCTTGCTCCTGCTCGCTGCCGTCCTTGTCCGTTATAAGTCTCCTGGCCCGGTGATCTTCCGCCAGAAGCGCGTTGGACGCGATGGTGTCCTCTTTACCGTTTTCAAGTTCAGAACCATGGCCATCGACGCACAGGAAGACGGCCCCTGTTTGACCAAACGCGGCGACCCGCGCGTGACACGGTTCGGTGGGTTCCTTCGCAAGTACAAGCTCGATGAGCTGCCCCAACTGATCAACGTGTTGCGCGGTGACATGAGCTTGGTAGGCCCGCGGCCCAAGTTGCCTCACCTGGAAGTAATGCATATGCCCTTCCGTCCCGGCCTTACCGGGGCGGCCACCCTGGCCTTCCGCTGTGAGGAAGAGATGCTGCAGGATATTCCCGATGATGAGCTTGAGGCTTACTACTGCCGCATGATCAAACCCTTGAAAGCGAAAATCGATTGGGACTACATGCGCGAGGCAACTCTGGTCAGTGATTTTTCCCTGCTCTATGAGACTGCATACTGCTGCGTCTCCAGCCGCGCCAATTCCTGGGCGGTCGATTTTTCCAAGTCCGCCTAGATAGAAATTAGATAGAAATAATGAGCGTTTCCGAACAGGACGTCGAGCGTGTCGCCGAACTCGCGAATCTGGAATTAACCAGCACTGAGAAGGCAGCCATGCTCCGGGATCTGAATTCCGTTCTCGGCTACTTTGCCCAGCTCAACGAGCTCGACACCACCTCGGTACCGCCCATGTTGCAGGTTTCCGCCCAGTCGATCGCGAGCGGAGAAACACAAACAACTCTGCACCTGCGCTCGGACGAAATCGCGCCCTCCTTGGACCGTGACCGGGTTCTTGCCAGTGCTCCCGATACCGACGGGATCTTCTTCAAAGTGCCTAAGGTGATCGAGCGATGAATCATTCGTCACCCCTGTGGCATGTGAAGTAACGTTTCCGTACTGTTGTCTGGACAGCTGCTTCAGTCTCGACCAAGGTTGACAGCTTTAGCTGTCGAGACTCACAAATCAGTCCTCAAATGTTATAGCGGAGGATGCACCACACTGCCCGGACACCGTCTCTCCATGTAATTTTCTTTCCTTCACTATAGGTCCGCCCGCTGTAGCTAATACCTACCTCGTAAATGCGAGGCCTTACGGGTAACCGCGCGATTTTTGCAGTGATCTCGACCTCGAAGCCGAAACGATCCTCTTGGATAGTGACCGCCTGAATGACCTCACGACGAAAGACTTTGTAGCAAGTCTCCATGTCGGTAAGGTTGAGGTTGGTCATCATGTTGGACATCAGGGTCAAAAGACTGTTGCCAACGTTGTGCCAAAAGAAAAGCACTCGCATCTCAGAGCCGCTGCGAAATCGGGAGCCGTAGACTACGTCAGCACGATCATCGAGGATGGGAGCAAGCAAGCGCGGATAGTCGCTGGGACTGTACTCGAGATCGGCATCTTGGACAAGGATTATGTCCCCGATGGCCGCTTGAAATCCCGTCCGGAGGGCAGCACCTTTGCCCCGGTTTATTCTATGTTCGAGAACCCGTATGTTCGGGCTTCGTTCCGCAAGAGCCTTGGCGATGTTCACAGAGTCGTCTTGAGAGCCGTCATCAACAATTATGATCTCTCGCTCCAACCCGGAGACATCGGCCACGAGCACCCGGGAAATAATTGTTTCCAGGGTTTTCGATTCGTTATAGCAAGGCACAACGATCGAAATAACACGACTTTTCATCCTTCGATTTCCATCAGACGCTAAGAGGCTAGACTTCGCTTATCAGATTGTGCCACTTGATCTTAGCAGTTTGTAGCGTGGCGATTGCACGAACTTCCCAGCGAAACCAATCAAGCTCTATCCCGGATACCGGGATCACTTCTCTGACGTGACACCTGCCTCGTTCCTTCGCCACGTCCGACCCGAAGGAGTTGCAAGAACAGACCCACCACGCCCGTCAGGAACGCTATCCAGCCAATCTCCATGTGAGGAGGCGTGAAGTTATAGCGAACCTTGCTAAGCCCGGCCGGCAGAGTTGTCGCCTGGAAAATGCCATCCTGCTGGACCGCCTCGATGGCTGCGCCATTGCTCCTCACGTTCCACCCAGGCATATAGAGTTCCCTGCGCCGCAATTTGGCGGGAGACGAACACTCGGCTGTGACGTCCTCCCGTTGCTCCGCCGCAAGCGTACAAGGACCACCCTGCACTACCTCGTAGTAGGGCGCAGGATCAGGCACCTCCCAGATGTCCATCACGGAATCCCCGTAGGCCTTATGGAAGCCGTGCATAACCATGGAATCCTTAAAACTGACATGCAATCGTCTACCGGGGAGCACGCCCCCTGGTCCCTGGAGTTGTTGGTTCATGCCACTCGAAACTGCCAGCGCCATCGGCCGGGATCCGCCTTCGTGCGTGAAGGTCAAATGCAACGGGGTTCCTGGGACCGCGGCAAGCGGCTTGTCGAGATGTACTTCGAAGAACGGATTGCCAGATTTGGAAAGGGATTTCCGGCTTGATCGGCACACTTCCTCGGCGCAAATCCTGACCTCAAGCTCGCCATCTGCCGGGCCAGCGCTATCCGCAAGAAGGACTCCGACTCCATCGATCGCAGATTGAGCGAAGGCCCCCGGCATCGGAACGATGGTCTCCGCGGCCTGACCTGGCCGGAGAATTAGGTTTTTCGACGGAACAGCTCCCGAGTTTTCATCGGGGCTCACGGGGAGCTCATTCGTTCCATTGGTAACGATAGGTTGGTCTTTCACAACAGGCACGACGCTCCTGAGTGAATGGGCAACCGCGCTCATAACAAAACGCTCGGCTGCGGGTTTAGCCGGATTGTTGGCCACCGATTCGCACCACGCCAAAACCCGCGGTTCCCCAGTTGGCGCCTTCCTTCCGCTCGCGAGTGGCAGGGTCGAGTCGGCCGCATCGAGGTAGATCGTTGGAAGTGCGCTCTGGCCAGGGTTTGTTAAGACATATCTGACTCCGACATCGCGAAAATTCGCCAGATTCATGCTGAATGTCCGCGGCCCGCCGTCGCTGGTGTCACCCCAGGCCGGCCAGAAGAAAGTGACCCCGAGGTCCCCCTGAAATCCGGGCAGCAGATGACGATCGACGTATTGCTCCCATAACCGCGGAACAGGAAGAATATTGTGGTTGATGCCGGCTACCTGAAAATAGGCACTGTAGTTGGGTGCAAGCGGACCCAGCGAGTAATTGCGTGACAGTCCTTGATGATCGTGCAGGAATTGCATCGCTTGCAGGTCCACCTGGTTATTTCGTCGGGCGCTGACCTGCGCAGCCATGAACATAACTGCAGCATCGAAAATGATCAGGCCTGCGAGGGTTGCCCGGCGGGTCTCCTGCTGCGAAATCCTCCATGCCAGCCCGAGCGCGGCCAATCCAGCGAGTGCCCAGAAGAGCGCTGCCCCCAGGAACGCGAACATGACCAGCGCTTTGCCCTGAGACCATCCCCAGAAGGCCCTCTGCGGCCACGCTAAGGCAGTGCAAACCAAGAGCAGGATCGTGACAATCGCAAAGCCGTTGCGGCGACGTGGCGTGGCGCCGCGAAACTCATCGAGACCGTACGCCGCGAGAATGGTCAACGCCAGTATCCAGGACGCACCCACGTATCGGAAGAAGATGGCCCGGCTCAGCAACGGCACGTGATCGATGATCGCTGTGATGGGTTGCACACCAAAGTTTCGCGCCCAGCACAGCAAAACCCAAATAAGCAGTAGAAGCTTGAGCCCGCGATCCGCTGACTTCTGCATAACCCCGGCCAGCGCCATGACAAGGACGAGAGCTCCTGTGTAGCCTCCGAAACTTCCCCATGTATCAACGAATACGTTCAAAGGTCCATAGATATAGGGAAGCACGATCGGTGGGAGGGATGCCCATGGCAATGACTTCCCACTCATTGTGTGGACGGCAAAGGAGTCTGACTGAAGCAGGTAATCTACAAAAGCGATCAGCAACGGCGTGGTAACCAGCAACCCAAGTGCGAAACCACCGAGCGCACGCCTGGCAAAAAACCAGCGCTCTGGCGCGGAAGCCACACGGTAGACTCCCCAGGCGAGAGCGAGTAAGCCGCTGATATAGGCCGGCTCCGGGAAGCCGGCAAGAATCGACCATGCAATCGCCAATCCGATGGCGAGGATACTGGCAGCGCCTCCTCGCGGCTTTCGCGCGCGTTCAATGCCCCATAACAAGCACGGAAGAAAAGGCGAGGAGCAATACACGGCCGCAGGCCCTGGTGTCCAGGCAATCACACCGTTTACCGCAAAGAGCGCGCCCCCCAGGAATGCTGCAAGCCGGCTGAGTCCGAGTTCACGCAAGAGTGCGTAGGTCGCAAGTCCCGCAATGATCTGCATCGCGATCCGTTGCCAGAGCACACCCTCCCTGAGCAGGAGCAATAAACTGAACGGCAGGAAAAATGCGCCTGGCTGCAACTCCCCCGCCAGGGGTACCCCGATGCCCGTGTAGGGATTCCACCAGGGGATCACTCCGTGCACCCAGTCCCATGCTGCAAGATGACCCAGAGCCTGCGACGTAAATCCGGCATTTGGATCAAGAAAAGGTGAGCCGGGGACAACATGCGGGCCCGTGGTAATGCTCGAATAAAACCAGATGGGATCGGTGCTCAGTCCCAACACCCAAAACGGCACCTGCAACGCAAACGGAAACAAAAGCAGCAGAACGATCGGCAGCGCGGGATGCCGGTCAAAAAACTCAATTTGAGATTCCGCACGCAACCCGGTTTCAAATACAGCTGAGTGCGGCATGCAAATCGATTCCTCCGGGAGTCAGCCTTGGTAACGAGTGTAGTATCGCCAGATTATATAAGGCCAACGCGACGCCAATCGTCGATCCGGTGATGGACAGAACACGTCGCTGCTCACGCTGGAAGTTCACTGCCCGAAAAATCAGGGGCGCTTCCCGGAACCTTCCCCAGGAACGATAATGGAAATATGAATTGGAAGCAGACCTGTATCGCCGAGGTTCAAACAGCGGTGCGCCATGCAAACCCCAGCGCAACCAAGTTGGCGGAGCTTTGTTTTAGTGAGATTGAGACGCAGAATTCGGCTATCAATGCCTACCTTTCGGTGAGCCGCGAACGCGCGCTTGGCACAGCAGCGAACATCGATCAACTAGTCGCACAGGGCGCTCCGTTGCCCCCGCTGGCTGGTGTTCCCATCGGAATCAAGGACGTGTTGGTAATGAAGGGCTCCCCGGCGACGGCCGGCTCCCGCATCCTCGAAGGCTATATGCCACCCTACGACGCGACCGTGGTGAAGCGTCTGGAGACCGCGGGAGCGGTTTTGCTGGGGAAGCTGAATTGTGATGAGTTCGCCATGGGGTCATCGACAGAAAACTCCGGCTACGGGCCAGTGCATAATCCAGTGGCGCTGGATCGGGTACCCGGCGGTTCAAGTGGTGGATCGGCGGCAGCAGTGGCCGCGGGCATGGCGGTCGCCACGCTCGGAACCGATACCGGCGGATCCATTCGCCAGCCCGCCTCCTTCTGTGGGGTCGTTGGCCTGCTACCGACCTATGGGCGTGTATCGCGTTACGGCTTGATCGCCTTTGCCTCATCGCTCGACCGCGTCGGCCCACTGACCCGCACGGTGCGGGACGCGGCAATTTTGCTGGGGGTGATCGCAGGACCCGATCCGCTGGACGCTACTTCCGCCGACGTGCCGGTACCGGACTATGTTCAGGCTCTCGAAGAGCCAGTGAAGGGCCTGCGCGTGGGTGTCCCGGCGGAGTATTTTGGCGACGGTCTTGACCCCGAGGTCCGCGCCGCGGTGGAGTCCGCAATTGAACATCTGCGCGCGGCTGGATGCAGCATTCACCCCGTCTCTTTGCCCCACACCAGGTATGCGATTCCAACCTACTATCTGGTGGCCACTGCCGAAGCCAGTGCGAACCTGGCCAGGTTTGACGGGGTACGCTACGGCTTTCGCGCCAAGGATGCAAATACACTCACAGGCATGTACCGCCGGTCGCGCGACATTGGCTTCGGCGCCGAAGTGAAGCGGCGCATCCTCCTCGGAACCTTCGTCCTCTCGGCGGGGTACTACGACGCCTACTACCTCAAGGCGCAGAAGGTCCGCACGCTGGTGCGGCGCGACTTCGACGATATCCGGCCGGGCGATGCGTTCATCACGAACCATCCCTATCTCGCCGGCGTCACGCATTCGATGGACATGGCCGTCGTTACGCCGGTGTTTCACGCCGGAACGCTGATCGCGTTCTACCGCAACCCGGGACGCCCCCGCGGCGGCGAGCTGCGCGTCGTCCAGGAGGCGGCGAGCCTCGTCTCGGCGCAGCTCGAGCTGTCCGTGGTGCGCGAACAGGAGGAGCGGCTCGCCCAGGCCGAGCTGCGAGCCCTGCGAGCGCAGATCAGTCCTCACTTCATCTACAACGCGCTCGCCGCCGTGGCCGGGGACATCCACGCCCGGCCCGAGGAGGCGCGGGAGCTGCTGATCGACTTCGCCGAGTTCACGCGCTACCTGTTCCGCGACGGCCGCCCGTACGTGACCGTCGCCGATGAGCTCGCCCACGTCGAGCGCTACCTGCGCCTCGAGCAGGCTCGCTTCCGAGATCGCCTCCACATCAGCTTCGCGATCCCACCCGAGACCCGGGCGGCGGTCGTCCCTTCGCTTTCGATCCAGCCGCTGGTCGAAAATGCCGTACGGCACGGCGTCGAGCGCGGAGGCGACAGCGGTGCAATCGCGATCGAGGCCCGCGTGACCGGAGGCGACGTGGAGCTGCGAGTTTCAGACGACGGCAGCGGGATCGAGCCCGAACGCGTCCCCGCCCTGCTCGCGGGCGCCGGTGGCGGCATCGGGCTGGCGAACGTCGACGCCCGCCTGCGCGCGACGTTCGGCGATCGCTATGCGCTGCAGATCGAGTCTCGGCCGGGTCGCGGGACGACGGTCGTGATGACCGTCCCCAACCTGGCCGGGGGCGAGCACGATCGGGCCTCGGCGCCGACGCTGACGGAGGCGGTCAAATGAGGTCGCGCCGGCTGGTCGTGCTAGCGGTCGACGACGAGCGCACGCCGCTCGAGGATCTCGCGCGGCTGCTGCGCAGCTCGCCGATCGTCGGCGAGGTCGAGTGCGCGTTCGACGGCCGCGAGGCGCTCGCCAAGGTGACCAGACAGGGCTTCGACGCGATCTTCCTCGACGTCCGGATGCCGGACCTCGACGGGCTCGAGCTGGCCCGGGTGCTGCGCCGGTTCGCCTCGCCGCCGCAGCTCGTGTTCGTCAGCGCATACGACAACGCCGCCGTCGACGCGTTCGAGCTGCACGCGCTCGACTACCTGCGAAAGCCCGTCGCCCGCGGCCGCGTCGAGGAGGCGGTCGAACGGGTCGCGGCGGCGATCGACGCGGCGCCATCGCCGGGCCTGAGCGCGCCGCCGACCACTGCGCCGGCGGTATCCGACGACGAGATGATCGCGGTCTCGACCCTTCACGGCGACTCGACGCGGCTGCTCGCCCGCAGCTCGGTCGAGTTCGTCCAGTCATATGGAGACTTCGTCCGGATCGTGACCGCGGAGGGGCGCTACCTGCTCCGCGCCCGGCTGTCGGAGATCGAGCGACGCTGGGAGCCGTTCGGGTTCGTGCGCGTCCACCGCCAGTACATCGCCAACCTGCGCACGGCTACAGAGCTGCGACCGTTGATCGGCGGCACGGCTGAGCTCGTGTTCTCCGATGGGCAGACGATCCCTGTCTCGCGCAGGCAGACCGCCGAGCTCGGCCGCCGACTCGGCGTCTGAGCGCCGACAGACCGCCGAGCTCTGGCGCCGGGTCTGAGCGCGGCGGTCGCGTGCGCGTGGCCGAGCCTCTATTCCTCGGCCTGCTCCTCCTTGATCTTGCCTTCGAGCTGCGACATCACGTCCGGGTCGCGCAGCGTCGTGACGTCTCCGAGCGCGCGGCCCTCGGCGATGTCGCGCAGCAGCCGGCGCATGATCTTGCCCGACCGCGTCTTGGGCAGATCATCGGCCCAGATGATCCGCTTGGGCCGCGCGAATTTGCCAATCTTGTCGGCGACGTGTCCGCGGATGTCGGCGACCAGCTCGTCGGTGCCCTCGAGGTCTCCGTTGAGGGTCACGAACGCGCAGATCGCCTGGCCGGTGTCGTCGTCCAATTGGCCGATAACGGCCGCTTCGGCGACCTTGGGGTGCGAGACGATCGCCGACTCGACCTCCGCCGTCGAGAGCCTGTGCCCCGATACATTGACGACATCGTCGATCCGCCCGATCACCCAGAAGTAGCCATCGTCGTCCTTGCGGGCGGCGTCACCGACGAGGTACGTCTCCTTGCCGAATCTCGAGAAGTAGGTCTCGACGAACCGCTCGTCCTCCTTGTAGAGCGTGCGCAGCATCGACGGCCATGGCCGCATCAGCACCAGTAGGCCCTGGCCGGATTCGAGTGGCTTGCCCTCGCGCTCGTCGACGACGTCGGCCGCGATCCCCGGGAACGGCCGCGTGGCCGAGCCCGGCTTGGTCGCCACGATCCCGGGCAGCGGCGTGATCATGATCGCGCCGGTCTCGGTCTGCCACCACGTGTCGACGATCGGGCAGCGTTCGCCGCCGATCACCTTGTAGTACCAGAGCCACGCCTTCGGATTGATCGGCTCGCCGACCGAGCCGAGCACGCGCAACGATTCGAGATTGAATTTCTCCGGGTACTCGGCGCCCCACTTGATGCAGGCGCGGATCGCGGTGGGCGCGGTGTAGAAGATCGTCACGCCGTAGCGCTCGATCAGCTCCCACCAGATGCCGCGGTGCGGGTAGTCAGGCGCGCCCTCCCACATCACCGATGTGGCGCCGTTGCACAGCGGCCCGTAGACGATGTACGAGTGGCCGGTGACCCAGCCGACGTCGGCCGCACACCAGTAGACGTCCTTGTCGGGCTTGAGGTCGAACACGTACTTGTGGGTCGCGCTGACGCCCGTCAGGTAGCCGCCGGTGGTGTGCAGCACGCCCTTCGGCTTCGCGGTCGAACCGCTGGTGTACAGGACGTACAGCGGATGCTCGGCGTCGAGCTCCTCGGCCGGGCACTCGGGATCGGCCTGCTCCATCACCTCGTGAAACCAGACGTCGCGGCCGTCGCGCATTTCGCACTCGTCGCCGGTGTGCTTGACGACGACGATGTGCTCGAGCGTCTCGAGGTCGCCCATCACCGCGTCGACCTGCTGCTTGATCGGCGCCGTCTTGCCCTTGCGCCGCGCACCGTCGATCGTCACCAGCGCCTTGGCGTTTGAGAACTCCATCCGCTCCTTGACCGCGTCGGCGGAGAACCCGCCGAACACGACGTTGTGCGGAGCGCCGATCCTGGCGCATGCAAGCATCGCCACGACAACCTCGGGAATCATCGGCAGGTAGATGCCGACGATGTCGCCCTTCTGCACTCCCATCGTCTTCAGCGCATTGGCAAAACGCTGCACGTCGCGGTGCAGGTCCGCGTAGGTGATGTCGCGCTCCTCGCCCTCCTCGCCGCGCCAGTGGTAGGCGACCTTGTCGCCGCGGCCCGCTTCGATGTGACGGTCCAGGCAGTTGTAGGAGGCGTTGATCTTGCCGTCGGTGAACCACTTGTAGAACGGCGGATTGGAGTCGTCGAGATCCTGCGTGGGCTCCTTGAACCAATGCAGCTCCCGGGCCTGCTTGACCCACCAGCCCTTCCAATCGCGCTCGGCTTCCTCGTAGATCGCCGGGTCGTTGAGCAAAGCCTGCTCGCGGAAGGCTTCGGGGGGCTCGAACTTCTCGATCTCGAGCATCTCCTCGAGTTGCTGCTCGAGCGTGCCGCCACCCGCCTCAGTCGATGTGGTGTCTGCCATTGCAAGCCTCTCCTTCTTACGAACCTTGCGTCTCGCGCTTGTCAGCCGCAGGCGCCGGCGATATATCGCCGGCGCCCGGACTGTCTCTCCTGTAGTTGTACCCCACACCGGCGAGCGGTATGGGCCTGCTGTCAGCGGGTTAACGGGAAGACCGGCAGAATCGTCCTTCCGAACGTCGCGTTGGCGACGCCGGCGAACGACGCATACCAGGCGGCGATCGCGGTCGCGAGCCCGATCCATCCGCCGAGCTTGATCGTGCCGTTGGTGGTGCTCAGCGTTCCGGAAAGCGCGGAATTGCCGATTCCGAGGACGATGAACGTGATCGTGAGCAGCAGGAACACGAGCGCGACGGCGCCGGTGGTCCGCAGCGAGGCGATGAACATGTAGGCGGTGAAGATTCCCCACGCCCAGAGGTACAGCCCAAGCGAGCTGAAGATCTCGGTCTTGGGAATCACGCCGATGGTCACGTGCAGCAGTACGTAGAGCGAGATCCAGAACGCGCCGAAGGAGCAGAACGCCGTCGCTCCAAACGTGTTGCCGGTCCGGAACTCCCACAGGCCGGCAACGAACTGGGCGATGCCGCCGTAGGCGAGCGCCAACGGGGCGACGATCCCAGCCGTTGTCAGCGCCCCACCGCCGACCAGGTTGGTGTTGATCATGCTGAGCACGAACGTGGTCAGCGCGAACCCGGCGAGCCCGAGTGGACCCGGATCGGCGGGGCTCCAGCCGACCGAGCGCCCCGAAGTGGGGTCCTCCTCCGCGGGGCGAACATCCGCCTCCCGTGGCGGCAAACCGCTTGCTTCCATGTGTCCCCTCCTGACTGAACGTTTGCGAGACAGCGGCAGGGTTCTGCCCCTGCGGCGCGCCTGCAAGCGGGGATCGCTGAGCGGTCGCTGATCGACGGCGAGCGGTCGGCAGGCCACGACGAGCGGCGACCGTTCGTGGTCGGTCAGATCAGGTGCGCCGCTTGCGCTTGCGCTTCGGAGTCGACGCCCGCGTCCGGGACGGCACCGTCGCCGGCGCTCCCGCGGGCTGGGGCTCGACGTTCGGCGTCGGCTTGGGCGCAGCGCCGTTTCCGCGCCCGCCGCGGGCTGCCCCTGCGGCGCCCATCCGACGCGCTCGCATCTCCGACGACGGCGGCCACGGCTCCGATCGGCCCGAGCGCCACGCCGGCGGCACACCGGTGGGCCACCGGCCCGAGAAAAGGTATCCGACCGCGACCAGCCAGAAGCCCTGGACAACCGGGATCTGAACGATCTGGAACAGGACCAGGACACCGGCGAAGATCCCCAGATAGCCCATGAAGCGGCTCAGCAGCCCCTGGCGCAGGGCGTTGAGCGAGACGAGCGCGAAGCCGACCGCGAGCAGCAGCGCCGCGCCCTGGCCAAGCAGCTGAAGCGCGAGCAGCCCGGTGGCGCTCGTCAGGTGGTTGGCCTCCTGGTAGGTCTGCGCGCCCGTGGTGACGAACTCATGGACCTTGATCGCAACGACGATCGCGTAGACGATCCCGGCCAACGCCGACAGCACTCCGCCGGCGATCGCGATGATCCTGATGAATGACTTGACCTCCGGGTTACGCGCGCGAGAGCACAAGTACAGGTAGTTCAGGGTCCACGCGACCAGCAACGAGCCGATCCCGTTGACGATCGCCGCGATCAGGTCGAGCGGGAAGCGCTTGTTGGCGGTGATCAGATCAATCGTGAGCTCGTCGACCTTGGTATGAGGTCCGGCCAGCTGGAGCGTCGCCGCGACCACCAGCAGGACGCCGGCGAGCACCGCCACGATCGCCTGGCGATTGCGGACGCGGGCCTCGTACTGCAGCTGCTGCTCGGGGTTCATCGGGGGGCGAATGGTAGTGGGCCTCGGCCGCTCGGACGTTGCTCTGCGCAACCCTTCGGTACATCTTCGGCAAGGCGACGAGTCCGGCGAGCTACCATTGACTCATGGAAGGAAGCGGCTTTGGCGGTTTGTTCGGCGATCCCGACGATTTGCAGCGCCGGCTGGGCGAGTTCGCCGAGCAGATGCAGGGCGCACAGAAGATCGCGTGGGCGGACAACGCAATCAAATTGGCGGTCGATCTGACGGTCGCGGCAATGAACCGCGCCAACATCCAGGGAACCACCGAGCAGCAAGCGGAGCAGATGCGCTCCGTGATGGCGGTGATCTTCCCCGAGGCAGTCACGCTCGTGCGCGAGGCGCGCGAGGGCCTGCAGTAGCTCCGCGGTTCAGGTCGGCGAATCCACTACGCAGCGAGCGCGCCGAGCACGAGCGCGTCGTGTTCGCTCGGCTTGACCTTGCGCAACACGTCCTTGATCACCCCGTCGGGGCCGATCACGAACGTGCTGCGCTCGTTGCCCATGTACGTGCGGCCGTACATCGACTTCTGCACCCAGACACCGTAGGACTCGGCGACCGAGTGATCCTCGTCGGCGAGCAGCGGAAACCCGAGCGAGTATTTCTGGTCGAACTTCGCGACCTTCTTGACCGGGTCTGGCGAGACCCCGAGGACGATCGCGTTCGCGCTCTCGTAGTCGGGGCGATGGTCGCGGACGCCGCAGGCCTGCGTCGTGCAGCCGGGCGTGTCGGCCTTGGGGTAGAAGTAGAGCACCACGGTCTTGCCGCGCAGCCCCGAGAGCGAGACGGCATTGCCCTCCTGGTCTGGGAGCGTGAAGTCGGGGGCGAGATCGCCTGGTCCGAGTGCCATGTTTGCGCACCCTAGCGGACGTCGAGGGATACTGAACGGGCCGGAGGATCGCTAGCGATCC
>Ga0209006_10004515_pt1 | contig 12622 bp, 11 predicted proteins | sample JacPin_JW_Ref_O2_FD_188567 | JGI IMG/M metagenome (GOLD analysis project Ga0209006, IMG submission 188567) | Forest soil microbial communities from Algoma, Ontario, Canada - Jack Pine, Ontario site 1_JW_Ref_O2 (SPAdes) (version 2) | ecosystem: Environmental > Terrestrial > Soil > Boreal...
GTCGACTGGCAGGGCGCCGCCCAAGTGCGCGAACGGCTGGGCGACGACGTCGTCAGCATTTTCGTCCTGCCGCCCTCGATGCGGGAATTGCGCGCGCGCCTCGAGCGGCGGGCGGAGGACACGGCCTCATCGATCGAGGCGCGGTTCCAGAACGCCCGAACGGAGATCGAGCGCTGGCGCGACTACCATTACGTTGTGGTCAACGACGACCTCAACCGCGCCTATGGGGACGTGAAGACGATCGTCGCGGCCGAGCGGATGCGGGCGCGGCGGGTCCAGACTGGGGTCGAGCGGCTGGTCGAGCGGCTGATGGCCGAGTGAGCGATGCATTTAAACAACTGCAATATCAAATATCTGATGAGTGAACCTAACCCTACACATCCAACACTTTATAATTTGCCAGAGGGCTGTCCTCAGCGCTGGAATCATGAGCGCCAGCGAAACCTGTTGCTGACGCCGCCCAAATATGCAGCTATCAGGTTGTGGGCTGAAGGGAGCGGAAGAATGACCACATGGGCGCCTTCCAAGCGCGCTCGGAGCGAACGCGTCGAGGCCGAGGCTGAGAGCCTGATCCGTGACCTAGGCGACCGGGCCTATCAGGAGGCTCGCCGAAGGGAGCATGAGGCCAGTTCCGATGCGATCGCCGAGGATTGGGCGCTCGTCGCCAAGGCGATTGCGCGCAAGACCGGCACCCGCGTCGGCCTCAATCTATCGACTCAACTGGCCATGAACACTTTCTTCGTGCTGGATCGCGAACCCGGCGTGGCCCACAAGGCTCGGCCCCGTCCCGAGCCCGAGGCGGAACGGCAACCCCAGGCGGCAGGCGTTCCCACGCCCCAACCGTTCCGGATCCAGTTCATGGGCGCAGGAGCCGATTCCACGCCTTCAGTCTTGCGCGAAGATGAGATCCGCGCCTCCGATGTTTCCGCCGCGATCATCGCCGCCGCGATTGCCGCGTGGCCGCCCCACACCATCGCGTTGCGCATTCTCGATCGCGAGGGGCGCGAGGTTTTCGGCCGGCAGAAAAACGCCGGCCACTAAGGGCGAGCGCCGGCCGGCTCACTCCGCCGCGGCGGCGGTCTCGCGTTCGCGAACCTCGAAGATCTCGAACTCGTCGCTCAGTCCGCGAAGCTGCGAAGACCGCGGGGTCGTCCGGTAGCTGGATTCGCTGAGCACGCGGGCCACGTCGGAGCTTTCGATGATCGGCTTGGTCGCCAGGATTGCGGTCGGGTCGGCGAGTTCATTCACACGCGAAGCGATATTGACCGTCTGGCCAAAATAGTCTTGCCGATCGTCGAGCATGACCGCCAGACACGGACCCGAATGCAGGCCGATATTGAGCGCCAGGTCCTGGCCGCCGCGCGTCTGGTTGATTTCGCGCATCGCCTCGCGCATGCGCATCGCCGCCCGCAAGGCTCGGTCGGGCGTCGGGAAAGTCGCCATCACCGCGTCGCCAATGGTCTTGACCACGGCGCCGCCCTCGGCCGAGACCGCATTGAGCAGTGCGCCGAAGTGGCTGCGCACGAGATCGAAGGCGGCGAGATCGCCGATCCGGTCGTAGAGCGCGGTTGAGCCTCTAAGGTCGGTGAACAGGATGGTGAGGCTCGTGATCTTGAACCGCTGCTCGGGATCGAAGGTCCCACTGCGATAGAGATCGCGGAATGCCTGGTTCGTGAGCAGGCGGGTCGCCGTCAGGAACGGCAGCTGGTGGCCCGTCAGCTTGTTCATATCCTCGTTGTGGATCCAGATGCCCGGCATCGTCCGGCGAGCCGATTTGTTTTCAAATGAGATGCGCGCCGGCCCCGGCTGGATTTTGAGCGTGCCATTGTGAGCATGCGCGTCCGCGAAGACGAGCGAGAGATTGCGGCGCTCCTTGGAATCCTCACCGTCAATGTCGAGAAAGAGCGACGAGTGGGTGACGGGGTCGAAGACGATCGCAAAGCCCTTGGGCAGGGTGAGCGACATCGCCGCCTTTTCGCCTGCTCCGAGCTCCATGACGTCGAGAGTCACCTTTTGGATGGCGCTTTCGACATCCTCGGGCACATCGTTGCTCGAACTCCAGAAGACCTGGCGCATGTATTCGGCGAAGGGAAGCGAATCCGGATCATGCGCCGCGATGCGGCGAACGCTCTGGTTGACCGTGAACGTGACCTCGACCAGCTTGTCGAGCGTCGGTTCGTAATCCTCCGCACAGAGCGAGCAATAATAGTGGGCGTGGTTAAGGATCTTGAGTCCAGCGCCCGCTTCAAGCACGCCGCCGCATCCCGGGCAAAGCATGTTCCACGACATGTCGAACAGCCCGAGCCGCGCCGCATGGACGAAGCCGCCGATCGTCCCTTCTTCGTCAAGCCCACGCGCTGCGGCATAGGTGAGCGGATTGATCCGGTTGAGGAACCGATCCGGGGCGGTCTCAACTGATGTCTTCAGGGCGTCAACCATCGCCGGATCGGCAGTCTGCCGCAAAAGTCCAAAGAGCGCTTCCGTGTCAGCCATGTTGCTCCCTCGCCGGTCGGTCAATCGGCAGCATTTTCACCCCGCCGGCGCCTCAAAGTAAGCGCGAGGCGAGTTTCTCGTCATATGGTATCGATGCGGCCCTCTTGGAGTCTGGGTAGGGCGCTCGGCCAGGCGAAAAACGTGGGCGCAGACTTCTCGCCCGCCGAGACTGAGATGGCGGCGACGATCGGGTTTCAGGGCCCGGCGACTCACTCCGCCGCGGCAGCGATTTCACGTTCGCGCACCTCGAAGATCTCGAACTCATCGCTCAATCCGCGAAGCTGTGAAGACCGTGGGGTCGTTCGGTAGCTCGATTCGCTGAGCACCCGCTCCACCTCTGAGCTTTCGATGATTGGCTTGGTCGCCAGGATTGCGGTCGGGTCCGCGAGCTCGTTCACGCGCGAGGCGATGTTGACGGTCTGGCCGAAAAAGTCCTGCCGGTCGTCAAGCATGACGGCCAAGCAGGGGCCCGAATGCAAGCCGATATTGAGCGCCAAGTCCTCGCCGCCGCGCGTCTGGTTGATTTCGCGCATCGCCTCGCGCATGCGCATCGCCGCCCGCAGCGCCCGGTCGGGCGTCGGGAAAGTCGCCATCACGGCATCGCCGATGGTCTTGACCACGGCGCCGCCCTCGGCCGAGACCGCGTGGAGCAGCGCGCCGAAGTGGCTCCGCACGAGATCGAAAGCGGCGAGATCGCCGATCCGGTCATAGAGCGCGGTCGAGCCCCTGAGGTCGGTGAACAGGATCGTGAGGCTCGTGATCTTGAACCGCTGCTCGGGGTCGAACGTCCCGCTGCGGTAGAGATCGCGGAACGCCTGGTTACTGAGCAGACGTGTCGCGGTCAGAAACGGCCGGCGAGTGTTGGTGAGCTTGTTCATCTCGTCGCTATGCAGCCAGATCCCCGGCATCGTCCGGCGCTCGGCTTTGTTTTCAAACGAGATCCGAGCGGGGCCCGGCTGGATTTTCTGCGTACCGCTATGGGTGTGCGCGTCGGCGAAGACGAGCGACAAATTCCGCCGCTCCTTGGTCTCCTCCCCCTCGACCTCCAGAAAGAGCGACGAATGCGTGACGGGTTCGAAAACAATCGCAAATCCCGTTGGGAGGTTGAGCGACATCGCCGCCTTCTCGCCTCCTCCGAGCTCCATCGTATCGAGCGTCACCTTTTGGACAGCGCTTTCGACATCGTCCGGGAATTCGTTGCTCGAGCTCCAGAAGACCTGGCGCATGTATTCGGCGAAAGGAAGCGAATCCGGATCATGCGCGGCGATGCGGCGAATCCGAGGATTGACCGTGAAAGTAACCTCGACCAGCTTATCGAGCGTCGGCTCGCAATCGACGGTGCAGAACGAGCAATAATACTGGGGCTGATTGAGGCTCTTCAGCGCCGCGCCCGTCTCGATGACCCCGCCGCACGACGGGCACAACATATTCCACGACATGTCGAACAGCCCGAGCCGGGCCGCATGAACAAATGCGCCGATGGTCTCCTCCTCGTCGAGACCATGCGCCTCGGCGTAGGCCAGAGGATTGATCCGGTTGAGCAACCGATCCTGGTCGGTTTCAACCGATGTCTTGAGGGCGTCGACTACCGCTGCAGCGGCGGTTTGCCTCAAAAGCCCAAAAAGTGCTTCGTCAGCCATAGCATTTCCTTCGAAAGTTGGATTGCGGCCGATCAACGTCGGCCGGCGCCGGCCAGTCAAAAAAGGGGCCCAGCGAAACACCCTCTATATAGGTTTGAACCTGCGTTTTGGTAGGCGAAGCGCGCTCGACTTAAGCCCGCCTGACGTAGCGTGATGCTAAACGATCCCGGAGAACGAAGCAAGAACAATTTGCTTACCCACGGCGAGAGAGGCGCGCGCAATACACCGATCGTCCCCGCGTCGCGCCCGCAACTTGCGGTCAAATCGACGCCAGAATTTTGCGCGCGGCTTTCAGATGCGGAAGGTCGACCATCTTGCCGTCCATGGCCAGCGCGCCCGAGCCCGGATTCGCCTCGAACGCGGCGACGATCTTGCGCGCATGCGCGACCTCGGCTTCGGATGGCGCGTAACATCGGTTGATTGTGGCGACCTGATCGGGATGGATCGCCAGGCGCCCGACGAAACCGTCGCGCCGGGAGCGCCGACAATCCCGTTCCAACCCCTCGGAATCGCGAAAATCCGCATAGATCGTATCGATGGGCGCGACCTCGGCGGCTGAGGCCGCGAACAGGCACTGCGCGCGGGCCAACTGATACGGAAAGGTCCACGATCCGTCCGGCTCCTTGTTGTCGGTCGCGCCGAGCGCCGCCGAGAGGTCCTCCGCGCCCCAGGTCAAGGCGATCAGCCGGGGATGCGCTGGCGGATACGAGCCGAGGGTGAACATCGCTTTGGGCGTTTCGGTCGCGACGCTCGCCAGCTTGACCGAGCCCGAGGCCATGCCGGCTTTCGCCTCGAGCGCGTCGAGGTAATGGCCGATGCGCTCGAGATCGGCCGCGCCATTGACCTTCGGGATCAAGAGCGCATCGAGGCCTGGCTTCACGACCGCCGCGAGGTCGTCGAGCGTAAGATCTGTGTCGAGCGCATTGACGCGCACGATGAACGTCCAGTCGCGTCCCGGTTCGGGCTCGATCAGGCCGCCGGCACGGGCGCGGGCATTCCTCTTTTCGGTGGGCGCGACAGAATCTTCGAGATCGAGGATGAGCGCGTCGGCCCCGCAATCACGGGCCTTCGCAAACTTGCGTTCGGAATCGCCGGGAACGAACAGGAGGGAGCGCAGTCTCATATCGCTTTCCATGCTGAGCCGAACGCTGAATGCTCAGCGCCATCACCGGCCGCGACGGCGCGGAATAATAAGCCCCCCTCCAATTTTCCTCCCAAGGCCTACCGAGAGCGCCTTTGCGATAGATATCGCTCCAGATAACGTCGTCCGATTTGTTCGCCCTTGTACCCGAGAGCCGCGCCGATGAGAGCCGCCGCGATCAGGACCCACGCGGACGACGTATAGATCGCGCAGAGACCCACCAATATCGCGGCGCCAGCCAGCGCCACCCAGGTCGTAAACTCGGACGAGCCCGTCATACTTCGCTGCCGATCGCGCCATTAACTCACGGGCCGTCATGGCTGAAAAATTTCAGAGCCCGAAGCCGTGCGTGTCATTATGACGCCGCCGGCGGGGGATGAATAGGCGCCGTCCGGCGAGTTCGCGGGTTGGAACTCTGAAGATTACGTCGCCTCCGGCGGGCGCACAAAAAAAACAAGGCGACGGAGTGAACCGTCGCCTTGTTTGGCCATCAGGCGTGCAGCGCCCCCAATGGCGCACCACTCGGAAGGGCGTCAAAGCGGGCCTGGAATGCTCCAGTAGGGGCCGACACCGTAGTAATCGTGGAGCTTGCCTTCATATTCAGGATCGCCCCAGGCCGGCTCGGTGCCGACCGGATAGGAAGGCGCGTCCTTAAGCTGGCTCTCATCGATTTCGACGACGTAGCCGCCGAGGTTGGTGTTGTATCTCAGCAGCGACCAGGGCAGCGGGTGATAGGAACTACCCACTCCCAAAAATCCGCCGAAAGACAGGATGGCGTAGGCGACCTGACCAGTTTGCTTGTCGATCATCAGGTCGTGAACCGACCCAAGGCGATCACCTCCGTTGTTGAAGACGTCGGTGCCTTGAACTTTGTCGGCAGCAATAAGAGTCGTGGTTTCGCGGACGGCGTCCATAAGGAATTCTCCTCGGCTGTTGTCCGCGGAGAAAACGTCGAGGCGAGTCGGAATGTTCCCGCCGGCGAGGCGCCTTTTGCAAGACGCGCCCGCCGTGGCCCCCGTTTTAAACCAGGTTGATCGCCACCGATTTCGTCTCGGTATAGTGCTCCATCACTTCCTTGCCCATCTCGCGGCCCCAACCGGACTGTTTGAAGCCGCCGAACGGCCAGGCGGGGTCGCCATAATTATGGGTGTTCACGCAGATCGTGCCCGCCTTGATCTTGCGCGCGAGCGAATGAGCGACTTTGAGATTATGGGTCCAGATGCTCGCCTGCAGACCATATTCAGTGTCGTTGGCGAATTTGGCGACCTGATCGAGGTTGTCGTCGTCGAACGATTGCACGCACACGACCGGGCCGAAGATCTCTTCCTTGACCACGCGCATGTCGCGATTGGTCTTGGTCAGCACGGTCGGTTCCATGAAATAGCCCTGGTTGCCGACAACGCCGCCGCCAGTCGCGACTGTGACGCCTTCCTTGCGACCGGACTCGATGAAGCCCTGCACCTTCGAGTGCTGCTCCTTGGAAACGAGCGGCCCCAGTTGCACGGAGGGGTCGAGGCCGTGCCCGACCTTGATCTTGCTGGCCTTGTTGACCATGCCCTCGACGACTTTGTCGTAGACCGACTTGTGCGCGAACAGGCGCGAGCCAGCGGTGCAGCATTGGCCCTGATTGTAGAAGATCGCGTCCGCGACGCCGCCGATCGCGTGATCGAGGTCTGCGTCCGGGAACACGATCGCCGGCGACTTGCCGCCAAGCTCGAGCGAGACGCGCTTGAGGTTGCCGGAGGCCGCCTGCACGATCAGCTTGCCGACTTCCGTCGACCCGGTGAAGGCGACCTTGTCGACATCTGGATGATTGGCGAGCGCAGCGCCCGCCGTTTCACCATAGCCGGTGACGATGTTGACGACGCCGTCGGGGATACCCGCTTCGGCGAGCAGTTCACCGAAGCGCAACGCCGAAAGCGGCGTCTGCTCTGCGGGCTTGAGGACGATCGTGCAGCCTGCGGCGAGCGCCGGCGCGAGCTTCCAGGCCGCCATCATGAGCGGGAAGTTCCACGGGATGATCTGCCCGACGACGCCAACCGGCGGGCGCAGCGTATAGGCGTGCCAGTTGCCGGGGCTCGAGACCGGTATGGTCTCGCCCACGAGGCGCGTCGACCAGCCAGCCATGTAGCGGAACATGTTGATCGAGCCGCCGACGTCGTCACGGCGCGCATTCGTGACCGGCTTGCCATTGTCGAGCGCCTCGATCTCGGCGAACTCGTCAGCGTGCTTTTCGAGGAGGTCGCCGAGGTTCCACACAAGCCTCGAGCGCTCGGCGGGCGAGATGCGGGACCACGGGCCGGTTTCGAACGCCTTCCGCGCCGCCTTCACCGCAAGGTCGATGTCGGCTTTGTCGCCGGCCGGGACGTGGGCGATGATTTCTTGTGTCGCCGGATCTTCGACCTCGAAGGTCTTGCCGCTCTTGGCCTCGACCCATTTGCCGTCGATCAGCATGTGATGTTTCTTGGCCAGAAACGCCTTCGAATCTTTGCCGAGCTTGGGTTTGGCGATGGCGATATTCATGACATCCTCCCGGGTTGGAGTTGATGAGATCAGCGCTGATGGGATCGCTATATGCAGATGAATACACCGCTCAGCGATTTGCGTCCAGGGCGGCTCTAGCCTGTGCGGGTCACCGCAAGGGGCGCCGGCGACCACGCAACATAGGTAGTTCCTCGCATTGACAGGTTGAGGAAACGCCCATCACCTTTTGGCGACGGTCGAGCTTACGCCTAAGTTCATGCCCCAAAGGGGAGGGAATACGGGCGCGCGGCAACGATTCTTGGCGATTTGACCATCCCTCGAAAGGAGCAAGACCGTGTCCAAGACCATCCTCATCACAGGCGCCGGCTCGGGTTTCGGCGAAAGCGCGGCGATCGGCATGGCCAAGAACGGTCATACCGTCATCGCCACGGTGCAGGTGTCGCCGCAAGTCACGCCGCTGCGTGAAAAGGCCAAGGCGATGCGCCTCAGCAACCTGCGTGTGGAACGGCTCGATCTGACCGATCCTTATGACGTCGCACAGGCGCAAACTTTCGACGTCGACGTGTTGTGGAACAACGCAGGCATGGGCGAGGCGGGCCCCGTTTTTGAAATCCCGGTCGAACTCGTGCGTCACAACTACGAGGTCAATGTCTTCCTACCGCTTCAACTCACACAGCGCTTCGTCCGGAAATGGATCGACGCCAAGAAGAAGGCCAAGATTGTCTTCACTTCCTCGATGGGCGGCCTTTTTACCCCGGCCAACTGGGGAGTCTACGTCTCCACTAAGCACGCCCTGGAATCCGTCGCCGAGGCGCTCAAGCAAGAACTCGAACCCTACGGGATTAAGGTGCAGACGATCAATCCAGGCGCCTTTTACACGGGATACAACGAGACCATGGCGGATGCGCCGTTCCGCTGGCTCGACGATAGCAAGCACGTCACCAAGCGCGCCGCGCTTCGCGGGGAGTTCGATTCCTTTCTGAAGGCGCCGGACGGGCATCTTGATGCACGCGAAATGATCGACAGGATGATCGAGATCGTTCCGGCCGACACAGGCAAGTTCCGCAACGTGGTGCCCAAGGCCACAGAGGACATGCTGAAGGCATATCAGCTTGCGGCATGGGAGGACCAGATCTGATCCGATGGCTCCGCCCGGCCGCCGAAGCTATTGGCGGCAAGCCCGCCAACCGCCCGGTGGTCGCGGCCTAGCCGCCGACCAGTAATACTGGGAGCCACATCGCGCGAACTGTCGTCACCATGGCCGCGCTCGCGGCGGTAAAGAGAGTCCCTGCATGGCCCAATCCGAAGATAGTATCGAGAGCCGCAACAAGACGATCGTCAAGGCGAGCTTCGAGGCCTGGGCATCGGGCGCCGGCAGCCCTTATGACCTGCTAGCGGACGATGCGACTTGGAGCATTGTCGGCCATTCGGCGGCATCCAAAACCTATCCGAGCAAGGAGGCCTTTTTGCGCGAGGTCATCCGCCCATTCAACGCGCGTATGAGCGGGGGTTTGAAGCCTACCGTCCGCAACATCTACGCCGAGGGCGACACCGTCATCGTCTTCTTCGACGCCAGCGGCACGGCTCGCGACGGCAAGCCCTACGCCAACACCTATGCCTGGTTCCTCGGTTTGGAGAACGGCAAGGTAGTGAAAGCGTCAGCCTTCTTCGACAGCATCGTATTCAACGACTTCTGGCAGCGGGTAGAACCTGACCCGGCGAAGGCCCGGAAGGAGTGAACCAACGGAGGCTATGGTCCGCGCGGTCCGTCCGTTCGCGTTCAAGGCGTATGGCATCTAACCCTCCCAAAATGCGATGTTCACGAGCGATCTGCAATGTCCGGTCTACGTCGAAACCAGTCAAGCTCATTGGGTTTTGACCCTAAGGTTTTATCCGGTCTGCGGGGGATTAGAGCGTCTGGGCGCGCCTCAAGCCGCCTTGCGCCGCGCGACTTCCGCGTGGAACAGCGGAAGCTCCGTCGCCAAAGCCGCCGCGACGCTCGGTCGCGCGCGCATGCGGTCAAGATAGGCTCTCACATTGGGATAGACGGAGAGATCAATCTGAGGCGTCGCTCGCGTCCAGTTCAAAACAGTCGTGAGATAGCCGTCGGCGACGCTGAAGCGGTCAAGCAAAAACTCCCGGTTCTTCAACTTGGCGTCAAGATAGGCGAGGCGGGGGCCGTATTTGTTGAGCGTCCAGGCCTTTACTTCGGGCGGCGTCTTGTCGCCGAGCAGCGGCGTCATGAGGCCCTTGTGAAGTTCGGCGCTGATGAAGCTCAGCCATTGCCGAAGCTTCGCTCGACCGACTCGATCGGCAGCGGGCGGCGCGAGCTGAGCGTCCGGATATTGCTCGGCGATATATTGCAGGATTGCGGAGTTCTCGGTCAGCACGGTTCCGTCGTCTAGTCTCAGCGCCGGCACGTAGCCTAGCAAATTGACGGCGCGATAATCCTCTCCCGTTGCGACGATGCGTCCGACCCTGGTGTCGACCTCGACGAGATTGATGTCGGCGCCGGCTTCGGCGAGCGCAATGCGAGCCGACATCGAGCAGGCGAGCGGGGCGAAATAGAGCTCCATGGGAATCCTCCGTTGCAATTTTTGTACTCTTTCGCATATAATAGGTGCCGTCAAGAGTTTTGTCCAACATGGTACAAAAACCTTCTCCACGCGCTCCCAGGGCCGTCTCGCGGGGGCGTGGCCGCCCGCGCGCCTTCGAGCCGGAGACCGCGCTTGCGCAGGCGATGGACGTGTTTTGGAGCGACGGTTTCGCCGCCACCTCGCTCGACGACATCAGCGCCGCGACTGGCTTGAACCGGCCAAGCTTGTACGGCGCTTTCGGCGACAAGCGCGCGCTTTATCTGCAGGCGTACGGGCAATACCGAAAGCGCATGAACGAGTCGTTCGCGCCCCTGTTTGCGTCGCGCGAGCCGCTGCCGGTCAAGTTGAGGCGCATTCTCATCGCCGCGCTTGATCTTTACCTCAGCGGCCCGGAGGGCCCGCGCGGTTGCTTCACCGTGCTCAGCGCCGCCTCCGAGGCGATCGCCGACCCCGACCTTCACGGCCTCGTTTCCGATGCGATCGACGAAACCGATCGCGCATTCGGGCGAATCTTCGCCGACGCGCGTGGGGCGGGCGAATTGCCGAAGAGCGCCGATCCGCGCCGGCTCGCGCGCATGGCGACCGCAACGATCCACACGCTCTCGATACGGGCGCGCGCGCGCATTCCGCGCGCGAAAATTCTGCCAATCATCGACGATGCGGTGATGACCATCTGCGGAGTTGAAAGCCCATAGAGGCCGGCCGGCTTCGTCGCTTGTGGCGCGGGCGAGCCTGCGCGCTTGCGAAAGGCGCCCCTCGTCGCTTGACAATCGTACCAACTGGTGGGTACGTGCATCACTTGAGCGCAGACGGGCTAGCAGCGAGCGCCTCTCCGGCACTCAGGGGCGCGTTCTTCCGTCATTTCGGCATTAAGGAAGCCGTGCAATCGCCGTTAGCGGAACACCCGGCACCCTGAAGCGTTGGCCAACTCGCCTTAACGCGTTGCCTAAGGAGGAGACGACGATGACCGAGCAGAAAATTTCGCCCTGTCTCTGGTTCGATTCCAACGCCGAACAAGCGGTCGCCCACTACCTCACCATCTTTCCCAACAGCCGCATTCTGTCGACGGCCCGCTACGGCGAGTTCGCGCCCGACCGGAAAGGCGCGGTGATGACGATCTTCTTCGAGATCGATGGCCAGCGATTCCTCGCGCTGAACGGTGGCCCGCACTACAAGTTCACCCCCGCGATTTCGCTCATGGTGAATTGCGACGACCAGGCTGAAATCGATGCCCTGTGGGAGAAGCTTGCGGAGGGTGGTCAGCATAGCGAGTGCGGCTGGCTCACTGACAAGTTCGGCGTCACCTGGCAGATCGTCCCGCGTATCCTGCCGGAGCTTTTGGCTGGCGACGCTGGCCGCATCGATCGCGTCATGCGCGCGGTCATGACCATGAAGAAGCTCGACATTGCGCAGATGGAAGAGGCTGCTTCGTCGGACTAGCCGAGGCGATCAATCGGCCGACACATTTGGGGCCCACAATAATGTCTTCTGCAGAACGGTCTCTCGCGTGGCGCCGCGTGATGAAGAACGCGACGGTCAATTGCAGCAGGCGTCCGCGCCACTTTGAAGGAGGAAACTATGGCCAATGCGATTCAATCGGACGTGCTCGGCACATTCGTCTGGTACGATCAGATGTCCAACGATCTTCCCGGCTCCGAAAAATTCTATTCCAAAGTCGTCGGCTGGAACCTCGCGCCCAACACGATGAACGAGCAGAAATACACGCTGCTCAAGACCGGCGAAAATATGGTCGGCGGCTTGATGCCAATTCCCGAGGACGCCGCGAAGATGGGCGTGCGCCCGGCGTGGATGGGCTATATCGCCGTCGATGACGTCAAGAAGTACGCCGACAAGGTCAAGGCCGCGGGCGGCGCCATCCATCGAGAGCCGACCAAGATTCCGAACATCGGGACCTTCGCCGTCGCCGCCGATCCGAGCGGTGCAGGTTTTCTGCTGTTCAAGGGCGACGGTGATGAGGCGCCGATGCAGGATGTCACCAAACCCGGCTATATCGGTTGGCACGAGCTCCACGGCGACGATCCGGAGAAGTCCTTCCCATTCTACTCGGGCCTCTTCGGCTGGACGAAGGGCGAGGCCATGCCGATGGGCGCCATGGGAACCTATCAGATCTTCAACACCAAAGGTCAGCAGTCCGGCGGCATGATGAAGAAGATGCAGGAGATGCCTGCCTCACAGTGGCTCTACTACATCACCGTCGACTCGATCGACGCGGCCCAGGACCGGGTGAAGTCCGCGGGCGGCCAGGT
>Ga0209006_10004516_pt1 | contig 12617 bp, 9 predicted proteins | sample JacPin_JW_Ref_O2_FD_188567 | JGI IMG/M metagenome (GOLD analysis project Ga0209006, IMG submission 188567) | Forest soil microbial communities from Algoma, Ontario, Canada - Jack Pine, Ontario site 1_JW_Ref_O2 (SPAdes) (version 2) | ecosystem: Environmental > Terrestrial > Soil > Boreal...
GAGAGGAGTAGCACCCTCGTCGAGGTGGAGGGACCTGGGGTTTTCCGCCTTACCCTAGAGGGACGCGATAGACCCGGGACCATCGGCTGGGACGCCATTGCGGCGCCTGCACCGGCCATCTAAGCCGCCCGTCGCCATCCGGAAGGACCGTGGTCAGCACCCAGTCGATGCGGTCGGTCGCGTCTTTCAGAGTGTCCTGCAGAGGCTGGTCGAGCCGTACAGACGTTGAATAAATAATTGCGGAGAGCGCATTTCGGATATGGTGATTTACCTCTGCGGCGATCGCCATCCTCCTTGCCAGGATCATTCGTCTCCGCTTCTCATAGATCATGAGGAGATACGAAAATACCGAAGCGACCATGCAGGTGTAGAGATCGGACGCATAGATCCTGCTCGCATGATGCACCAGCCGGTCGAGGCCAAAGCCACAAACGCCAATAAGCAGTCCCACAACCGCGGCGACCAACAGAATACGTGCATCCAGAAACCAGCTCGACGCGGAGCGGTCCTGGTCAGATTCGATTTTGTTCTTCAATTTGTTTCATACCCCCAGCTCTGCGCCAGGTCTGCAACTCGTTCCGATGGCGACCGAAAAACATATTCGCTGTATGAGCCGCGATAGCCGCGCAACGCAGCGACGGGGGCAAGAAGCGGATAGAGCACTTTTTGTATCAAGCGCGGAGGACGTGAGAACCGGATAACATCGTCAAACTCGTTTGCAGTCGCTGCCAGTTGCAATAGATTGGGCATCCCCATGGCGTCCGTCTTGCCGTCCTGGGCCAGACCGATCATGTTTCGTATGAAGGCTTCGAATCGTTTCGCAGGTCTGATGTCGATCGTCAGCTTCGCCTCACAGATCCCGGCGTTCCAGAATCGGTGCGGCACTCCAGGTGGAATCTCAATCATGTTGCCGGGCTCTGCAATCGAGATGGAGTCCTGGACAATCATGCCGACTCGGCCGCTCACCACCTTCCAGCGCTCATGGATAGATGGAAGAAGGTGAAGCGCGGAGCCGAAACCTGTTCCCCGCAGCTCCAATTCGACTACCAGTCGCTCGCCTCTGGTTTCCCGCGTACCCAGAAGGATGGTGGCCCGTTCGCCAGTGACCGGGTTGTCAAAAATATCGCCTCGTCTGAACATAACCGTCCCTCGGCCACGCCGGAGCGTGCCCGCATTCACAGGTAAATGGTGGTTACCGGGCCCTGGGTAAGAAGACAGAGAGAACCAAGGCTAGCTGACAAGTCGTTTCCGGACCGCGTAAAGAACGATCTCGGCTGTATTGTGCACATTCAACTTTTGCATCAGGTTGGTGCGGTGGCTCTCTACTGTATACGGACTTACGTCCAGCAGGGTGGCCACTTCTTTGTTTGTTCTTCCTTCGGCGAGCAGTTGAAGCACTTCTTTTTCTCGCGCTGTGAGAAGGTCAAATGTATCCGAGAGTCCCTGTTGCTTGAGCACCCGCATGTAATCTTCCAGCAGGACCTCGTTGACGGCCTTGCTGAAAAAAGGTTTTCCGTTGGCCACCGACTTGATCGCCGCCAGCAGGTCTTCTTCGGCCGACTCCTTCAACAGATAACCTCGGACCCCTGCATGCAGCGCCCTTAGCACGTAGCTCTCGTCGGCGTGCATAGTGAGCAGGATGACGCCTACCTGGCTATTCACCTTCAAAATCTGTTCGGCAGCCTCGATGCCGTTCAGGATCGGCATGGCAACGTCCAATACCACGACTTGTGGAGAAAGACTTGCAGCCATCGTCACTGCCTCGCGGCCATTGGCCGCCTCTCCCACCACGACGAGCTCGGGATATTGCTCGAGAAGAAGCCGCAGGCCCTTGCGCACTACTCCATGGTCATCCGCTATGAGCACTTTGTATCGCATGTTTTCTCGTGCCGTCTGCCGGTTCTCTATCCCGAAATATTGTGTATCTAAGGCCCTGCTCATCTTAGCTCACCGTCAGAGGATCAAAATCCCCGCTGCAGTAACCATAGGGAAAAATGAGGCTCAAACGAATCCCGTTCACACACCATTGAAAATCCAAAATGACAGCAGGTCAGGGCGGAGTTGCGGAAAAGTAACCATCAGGACAGGCCGTTGTGGAGCGCCGGCAATTCGAGGCTGATGAGTGTCCCAGAACCGGGCTCTGACGACACGGACATACGCCCCTGCAGGGCGCGGACGCGTTCCGTCATGCCCAATAACCCCAGGCCTGGCGTCTTCACCAGGACATCAAATCCCCGTCCATCGTCCTGTACGGATGCTGTGACCCGTGTTTCATCATGCTTCACCATAACGGTGACGCGGCTGGCTTCAGCATGCTTGACACAGTTGGTCATGGCCTCTTGGATGGCGCGGTACAAACAAAGCCGGAGCGCTTCCGGCAAATTGTCTAGATTGCCTTCAATGTTCAGGGAAACGGGGATGCCGCATCTGCGGGAGAACTCCTTGACCTGCCAGTGCAGCGCCGGTTTCAGCCCCAGGTCATCAAGCATCGAAGGCCGCACCAGCAAAGCGAGATTGCGGACCGAGCGAAGCGCTTCCTCCGCCAGCCGCTTGACGCTTTCCAGCCGTTCGCGAAATTCCTCATCCGGGTTGTAATGCGACAAGGTTCCCAATTCCATTCGCAGCCCGGTCAGTATCTGACCCACTTCATCGTGAAGCTCTCGCGAAATCGTCTTTCGCTCCTCTTCCTGCACCCGCACCAACTGATTGGATAAGTGCCTGAGCTCTTGCTCTGCCTTCTCGGCGCGCATCCTCTCAGCCTCAGAGACGTTGTCCAGACGAAACATGTAGGCAGTGCTGAAGATCGCAATGGCAAACTCCAGCAGGAGCAGTATCAACGTTGAGACAAACGCAAACTCGCGCAGCTTGGCCTGTTGCTCTTCCGTCTCTTGTTCCTGGCGGGCGAGGCTTGCCTGATTGAGTGCATCGATCCGCCCAGCCAGATCGAGGACTTTTTCCGGCTGGTTCTCCAACTCGGCAAAAAGTTTCTGCGGCTCCTGGTGCAAACGCGACGTGGTCAGACTTTGCTGGATAGAGGTCCAGTACTGGTCCAGGCCTTGCTTCAGCGCAAGAATTTGTGGTTTCTGGTTGGCCCCAATCAGGTTTGTGAGGGTGGCGAGGTCATTCTTGGTGTTCACCTCCAGCTCGGAGAGACGATTCGCTGTCTCGATGCCCTTAGGATCGCTGAACGCACTCTGCTCCACGAGAGCCCCCCGGTTGATGTTCGCCTGGATATCAGAAATGGCGTCGTCCGCCAGCTTATAGAGCTGGTGGGCCGTTTTAGTACGTTGGTTGATCCGGGCAGCCTTGCTTGAGACGAGTAAAGCGAAGAGGATCGAAAGCAGGATTAGTGCGCCAAATGACACCGCGACCGCCGGCCAAAGTCGTGCGCGCATAAGATAAATCTACTCCTCCCGGCCTCTCTGCTTATGAAATATAGGGGAGCGGAGCAAGGATACGTCCCACAGACGCCGTCCCTCCGGTTGAACCGATACCCGGCTCCAAAGATAGTGGTGCGGCTGGCGTGAGGGACGCGATTGTTATCATGCGAGGCCTTAAGGGAGGATTCCTATCCCCTAAAGACACTAGAACCAGGGTTCTGATGAAGGCTATTTGGATTCCGGTTGTCCAACAAACTTCAAGTTGTGTGATCCAGGTACTGCTCAACTGCATCGCTGATTATCTTGTTCAATTTCAGGCTCTTTTCTTCTGCTAGAAGAGCCGCGCGCATGTGGAGATCCCGACTCAATCGAACGTTGAAGGTGCCCTTGAATGGGACATCGGGCGTCTTGCCTTCTGCCTCGCAAAAGCTCAAGTATTCATCTACAGCTTGTTCAAAATTCGCCTTGAGCTCTTTGACGTTCTCTCCCTCAAACGTAACCACATCGCGTATTCCCAGAATCCGGCCATGTAGAATCTCGTCTTCGTCACTGTAGACGACAGAGCCGTTATAGTCCTTGTAACGCAACGTTTGGCTCATTTGACATGCTTCTCCTGCCTAAGAAAATGAATGACTGCCGATACCTGATACAACTTGAGAACCTTGGACGGGTGAGGTTCGTGGATCATAAGGACCGCTTTAGTCTCTCTATGAATAAATTTTCGGCTAGAGCCGCCAGACTTTGTCAGTTCGTAGTCGAATGACTCCATAAGCGTCTTTAGTTCGCGCCAGTCGAAATCCGATGGCTTCAACAACAGTCGATCAATGGCTTTCTGCCGCCTCGACACGTTTAAAACGTAAATGACAAAAGGTCAAATTGCAACTAAATTTAGTTACACCGTAGCAGCTATTATTCCCCTTCGGCCATGGGTAAGCGCAAACCTGAGGTCCTGGCGAATCCCAAGGCTTCGGGGTACCCGGCGTCCGCGTGCCGCAACACTCCCATTCCTGGATCCGTGGTCAGTACCCGTTCCAGGCGTAACGCCGCCTCGCTGGTTCCATCGGCCACTACCACCATGCCGGCGTGCTGGGAATAGCCAATGCCCACGCCTCCACCATTGTGGATGCTGACCCAGGATGCACCGGCCGCTGTATTGACCAGTGCGTTCAATAAGGCCCAATCGGCAACAGCATCGGAGCCGTCCAGCATGCCCTCGGTTTCTCGATACGGAGACGCCACCGATCCCGTATCGAGGTGATCGCGGCCGATCACAATCGGCGCTGAAATTTCACCCGATCGTACCAGATCATTCATGGCCAGACCCAGCTTCGCCCGCTGTCCGTAGCCCAGCCAGCAAATTCGTGCCGGTAATCCCTGAAAGTGAATGCGTTCCCCCGCCAGCTTGATCCAGCGTTTGAGCGACTCATCTTGAGGAAACAACGAAAGTACCAGTTGGTCCGTCTTGCGGATGTCTTCTGGGTCACCGGAAAGCGCAACCCAACGGAAAGGCCCTTTGCCTTCGCAAAACAGCGGGCGAATATACTCCGGGACAAACCCGGGAATCTCGAAGGCGTCCTCCACTCCTGCCAGCTTGGCATTCGTTCTGAGATTGTTTCCGTAATCAAAAACAACCGCCCCGCGGCGCTTGAGTTCGAGCATCGCTTGGACGTGCTTGCCCATGGCGGCCATAGAGAGTGCAACATAATGATCGCTATCCTTCGCACGCAGTGCCAAAGCAGCGTCAAGACTCATTCCGTTGGGCACATATCCGTTCAACGGATCATGCGCGCTGGTCTGGTCGGTGACAATCTCAGGAATAACATTGCGGCGGATCAGTTCCGGCAGAACGTCGGCCGCATTCCCGACCAATCCCACGGAGCGCGCGATTCCCTTTCGGCCGGCTTCCGCAAGCAACTGCAACGCCTCGTCCACCGAGGTCGCGATGCGATCGCAATAACCACTCTCGACCCGTTTTTGAATGCGTTTTGGATCGACATCGATGCCCAGGAAACGAGCGCCGGTCATGGTTGCGGCTAACGGCTGCGCTCCGCCCATTCCGCCCATACCGCTGGACACGATCAGCTTGCCCTCCAGGCTGCCACCGAAGTGCCTGCGCCCGGCCTCGGCGAAGGTTTCGTAAGTCCCCTGCACGATCCCCTGACTGCCGATGTAGATCCAGGAGCCCGCGGTCATTTGGCCGTACATCATGAGCCCCTTTTTCTCCAGCTCGCGAAATACCTCCCAGTTGGACCATTTACCCACCAGGTTCGCATTCGCGATCAGCACCCGCGGGGCCATCGCATGCGTACGTAAAATTCCAACCGGCTTGCCGGACTGGATGAGCAGCGTCTCATCGTTTTCCAGGCTCTCGAGCGAGCGCACGATGGCGTAGAACGACGGCCAGTCGCGAGCGGCTTTGCCGGTACCGCCGTACACCACCAGTTCTTCCGGGGCTTCGGCTACTTCCGGATCGAGGTTATTCATCAGCATGCGAAGGGCAGCTTCCTGCTGCCATCCCTTGCAGCGCAACTGGGTTCCCCGCGGTGCACGAATCGCGCCCTTATGCGGACCAGCTATCAAAGTCTCCATCACGAACCCCCTTTGCCAAGCGTTCAATGTCTGTGGCAATGACCCGGTCTTCTTCCAGAAACGAAACCATCGTGCGCACGAACTGACGGGCGCGCTCGATTTCGGTCGCCGCCTTGAGCGGCAGCCGATATTCAAGTCCCTGCGCCGCAGTCATCAGTTCAATCGCCAAAACCTTCTCCGCATTGTCGACAACCTGCTTCAGCTTGAGAGCGGCGGTCATGCCCATGGAAACATGATCTTCTTTGCCGCCGGATGTGGGCAAACTGTCTACGCTGGCAGGGTGCGCCAGCACCTTGGCTTCATTTAACAGCGCAGCCGCCGTGACATGAGCAATCATAAGACCGGAGGAGAGGCCGGCCCTTCGCGACAGAAACGGCGGCAGGCCCTCATTGACATCAGGATTGATGAGCCGGTCGATCCGCCGCTCGCTGATGCTCATCAGGTCGGTAACCGCGATGGCCGCGTAGTCCAGCGCCAAGGCCAGCGGAGCGCCATGGAAATTGCCCCCGGAGATTATCTCGTCGCCGAAGATCAGGGGGTTATCGGTCGCCGATCCCGTTTCAATTTCAATCACTTCGCGCGCGTGCTGCATCGCGCCCCGTGCTGCACCGTGTACTTGCGGCATGCAACGGAGGCAATAGGCATCCTGCACCCGGGGATCATTGGTCCGGTGAGACTCGCGAATCTCGCTGTCACGCAACAGCTCACGGAGATGTGTAGCGGCCTGCAGTTGACCGGGATGCGGCCGCGCCTGGTGAATACGCTCGTCGAACGCCACCGGCGTGCCCATCAACGCTTCAAGGGCCATGGCGCCTGCCAGATCGAAGAGCCGATTCACACGTATTCCGCGCAACAGAGCCAGGCCGCCGACAGCCGCCATCGCCTGGGTTCCATTGAGTAGAGCCAGGCCCTCCTTGGCTTCAAGTACCAGCGGAGTCAGGCCCAATTGGGCTAACGCGACAGCAGCCGGCATCCGTCTGCCCTCAAAAAACGCCTCGCCTTCACCAATCAGCACCAAAGCGAGATGTGCCAGCGGAGCCAGGTCTCCACTCGCTCCCACGGATCCCCTTGCTGGAATGACTGGGTGCACGCCATGTTTGAGCAAGCCGATCAGCAAATCAATCAGTTCGTGGCGGACCCCGCTTAATCCCTTGCTGAGGACATTAGCGCGCAACAACAGCATGGCGCGAACCTCAGCTTCTTCCAGAGGCTCGCCCAACCCGCAAGCGTGGCTGCGCACCAGGTTTCGCTGCAACTGTTGCAGGTCTTCTGACCCAATGCGGACATCGGATAATTTGCCGAAACCGGTGTTGATACCGTAGGCCGTTTCATTGCTGGTGACGATGCGTTTGACCACCGCTCGAGACGCTGCGATTCTGGGCCGGGCTTCCGCCGCAATGGCCGTGTCTAAGAGGCCCGAGGCTACCCGGTTGATCTGATCGAGGGAAAGTGGCTGCCCGTTGAGTTCCAGAACGCCTGGGCGAAGACCGGTTGTCATGCTTACCATCGTAAGAGGTTGAGGAGATCTAAGCCAATCAACGCGCGCCAACGATGCCGACGCTTGTTCAACACGTCCTAACATCCGCGCTCCCCGCAACCTGAACCGGCCCTGCCGGCCCCACTCGAACCTAATTTCTCACTATCCGCGTTTTCCCTGTTGCGTTTCCCCTCTTTCCGTCGGAAACTGCGAGGAAGAACTCAAAGGGGATTTTCTAGACTATGCATCCAACGGCTTTGGAGAAGAGTAGTGGTTTCAAGACAACTCTTAACATGGCCCTAAGCTCCACTGCTCCCGAGCGGTCAGCCGAAACGATGCACCGCAAACAACTCGCTCGCTTCGGTAAGTGGTTGTATCGATTAGGTTTCGTACCGGGAACGGCGGGTAACCTTTCGGTCCGTCTCAGTGATGACCGGATCCTCGCTACCCCCACCGCGATGAGCAAGTGCCTGATTAAGGCTTCTGACATGGTGCTGGTTGACATGGATGGCAGACGAGTCTGCGAAAGCCGAAACGTAACCAGCGAGATTGGGATGCACTTGGCCATCTATCGCCAGCGGCCCGATGTGCAGGCCGTGGTGCATGCGCATCCGCCCATTGCGACCGGATTTGCGTCCTGTGGCCTGGCGCTCGAAGAACCCCTGTGCTCGGAAATTGTCATGGCACTTGGCTCCATCCCGCTGGCGCCCTATGCGACCACCGGAACCGACGACGTGGCATCCAGCATCCAGCCTCTGATCGTCGATCATGATGCGGTCCTGCTTGCCAACCACGGGGTCGTCACTGCCGGGGGCACCCTGCAGGACGCCTTCATGCGCATGGAAACGGTCGAGCACTTTGCCCATATCTGCCTGGTTGCGCGCCAGCTGGGATGCCCTCGACCCCTTTCTCACGACCATCTGCAGCAACTAGCCGAAGCTCGGTCCCGCTATGAGAGGAACGCTTCTCCGGGCCGCTAGCGGTTTCACCCTCCGCCCGGTCCGGTAGCATAGGTGTAGGGAGTGCCCTACACGGCCGGTATGACCACACAAACAGTTGAGGATAGCGAGCTCCGGAATCCCAATCCGGTCCAGGACAAGACCATTTATCGCGTGCTGATCGCAGTCAGCTTTTGCCACCTGCTGAACGACACCATGCAGTCCCTGATCCCCTCCATCTATCCCATTCTGAAAAGCTCGTTCCATCTGAACTTCGGTCAGATTGGATTGCTGACGCTGACCTTCCAGATGACGGCGTCTATTTTGCAGCCCTTTATCGGACACTTTACCGATCGCAAGCCGTTGCCCTATTCCCTGCCCATTGGCATGGTGTTTACCTTGGCTGGCTTGGTACTGCTGGCGGTTGCACCCAGCTTTCCCTTGCTGTTGGCGGCGGCTTCGCTGGTGGGCATGGGTTCGGCGGTGTTCCATCCGGAATCGTCGCGGGTGGCGCGGCTGGCGTCGGGTGGCCGGCATGGGCTGGCACAGTCTGTCTTCCAGGTTGGCGGGAACAGCGGATCGGCCATCGGGCCTCTGCTGGCTGCTTTTGTCGTGCTTCCCCATGGGCAACGCGGCGTGGCCTGGTTTTCCCTGGTGGCGCTTTTGGCCATCGTGGTACTGCTGCGAGTGAGCGGCTGGTACAAGGCGCATCTGGGGCAGCTGCGCAAACAGCCTTCCCGGCCCACCGAACAGCAGACAGGCTTATCCGGGGCGCGGGTATCGACTGCGATTGCGGTTCTGATTGCGCTGGTTTTTTCCAAATTTTTCTACCTGGCCAGCTTCACCAGCTACTACACCTTCTACCTGATCACGCGCTTCCATCTAGGAGTAAGGAGTTCGCAGATACATTTGTTTGCCTTCCTGGGGGCGGTTGCCGCGGGAACGCTGATTGGCGGGCCGATTGGGGATCGCATCGGCCGCAAGACGGTGATCTGGTGCTCCATTCTGGGTGTGCTGCCGCTCACGTTGCTGCTCCCTTACGCAAACCTGTTCTGGACTGGAGTATTGACGGTGATCGTCGGCCTGGTGCTGGCCTCGGCTTTTCCTGCCATCCTGGTCTATGCCCAGGAGCTTGTGCCGGGACGGGTGGGGATGATCTCCGGTCTGTTTTTTGGGTTTGCGTTCGGCATGGGCGGGATCGGCGCCGCGATCCTGGGCAGAATTGCCGACGCTACCAGCATTCTTTTTGTTTACAAGATCTGTGCGTGGCTTCCCGCTATTGGATTGCTGGCGGGGTTTTTGCCTAACACGCGCCGCAGGGCGAGCGAATTCCATCTGGTGGGTGACTAACAGAACCGGCGCCCGGCGCGGGGTTTTGCCTTTTCGTTGCAGAAATGTGCGGATTAAGCACACTAAGCTCACTAAGTCGCGGGGTGGCGAAGGCGTTTCCCGCCGAGGCGAGCCGGGCTTGCGACCGCCAGGGCTGTGCCGGAACGGATGGTCCGATTTGTTGGGAGCGTTTCTGGTGATGTTGGGCTTGCGCTAAGTCCTTTGTTTCGTCAAGATGCTCAAATTTCAAGATTAATTAATTGAGCATCTTGCTTTTTTCTCGATGGTTGCTGATCTGGAGCGAGCTAAGTTGACGGGCACGGAAAGAGTTGAGGTTAGGGTATTTCGCCTGGGTGTTCGCTTTTACTTTAAGAAATGTGCGAAGAAAGCGAACTAAGTCCTAAGTTTGGACGGTGTCCCGCTTTGTCCGGGCGGCTGTCCAGCGGTTTTGCGCTTTGCAAGTTGTCAAAACTGCTCCCTCAAGAGCGCGCCTGGGCGCACCCTGGCTACTCGCTGCTTTCCGCTCGTCGGCGCGCCCACGCGGGCCACACAGAAACATTGCGGACAGGAGTACCCGTCATTTCGGTTTTTACTTTGAGCGTTGGCTGCACCTAAGTCATCAGGCAAGAGAGCGCTGATGCTTTCGCGGTGGTTGGCGGCGGATGCGCGGGCAGAATGCGCCGGTGCAAGGCCAAACAGAACCGTCATGGCAAGACGGCTCTGACATCTGTGCTTACTTCCAGTGTAACCCTGGTTTTGGAGCTCCTCGCGGATTTAGCGGATTTCTTTGGTAACCATGGCAGCGCGTTGTTTTGGCCATTCGGGGCGGTTATGCCCTCTATCCGCGCTGGAGTTTCTGGCTGTGCCTGATTTCTTTAGTCACCCGCGTTTCGGGTTTCTCTCGCGGATTTGTTGCAGGGTTTTCAGGCTGCTTATCGTTGCGCCAGCAAAGAATAAGGGGTGGAAAGCAGATTGATGCCGATCAAGGGACGCGTTTCGTCTTTCGCATAGTGTTTCTCTCGATCTCTCGATTAACGTCCACGTCTGTCCGCTTAGAAGGCCCGTGTTGTTTTATTGCGGATCCGCGATAAGACGCGACACCTGTTATCCGCGACCGCAATTTACCTGTCTTCGACGCGGCTCATTGAGCACTTAACATAGGGCGCCATTCTAACCACTTAGTGATGTATGTTTTTCGCCACGGGTATGCATCTTAGTGAGCGTCTAAGTGATTTTATTGTCAGGCAACGCCATATTACTTAAGTATCTATTTCGTAATAAAAGTGCCTTGTGCGCGAAATTAGTGCTCGGCTAATTTCATTCTCGCGCTACAAAACGCTCAACTCGTCGATCAACAGGCAATTCACCTAACCAGGTTTTCGGATATCAGCAAAGGTCCCCCGTGAAAGCCTTATCGGCGCGGTCGTTCTCCCATCTCGTGTGTGTTCCCTGCCTTTTGTGCTGCGGATTGAAGGTTGCTGTGGCTTCCGCGCCCTCGGTCATTGCGGACGGACAAGTCGCGTTGGCTTCCGGCTTCCAGCTACCCGAGGGCGTATCCGTCTCGCAGAACGGAACCATCTACGTCGCCGATACATTGAACAATCGCGTGGTTACTGTCTCCAGGAGTGGCGTTGTCACGCCGGTGACCGTCCCGGGATACACATTGAGCGGGCCTACGGCAGTCGCTATCGACTCCAGCGGAGATCTTTTCATCGCTGATTCTAATAATGCTCGCGTTCTGGAATTTAAAACCGACGGCACCGTGACCCCTTTCAGCGGCGGGGTTTTAAGCTATCCGGCTTCGCTGGCATTCGACCCCATCGGCAATCTCTACATCGGGGACGCGGCCAACCTGGCCGTCTACAAAGTAAGCACCGCCGCTTTGCAATCGGGGGGAGCGCCAGTTCCAGTCACCATCGGCAACGTTTCCGGGGTGTTTCCAGGAGGTCTAGCCTTCGATGCCGCGGGCGATCTCTACATTGCAGACGGGAACTCAAACAACGTCTACGAACTGCCCGCCGGCCAAACCACGGCGCAGAATGTGACCCCCACCGGCTTTACCCTAAGCTCGCCCTCGGGCATTGGCTTTGACGCCGCCGGCAATTGGTTTGTGCTGGATGGCGGGAACGCCCGGCTCATAGAAGTGCCACAAGCCCAGGGCTCCTCACCATACATGATCCCTGTCACCGGGCTCATTGCGCCTAGCAGCCTGGCTCTTGATCCGCAGGGAAACCTCTACGTCACCGATCTCAGCAACAACAACCTGACCCAGCTCATCTACTCCGCCAACGCCATCAATCTCGGAACAGTCGCTGTGGGCAGCACCGGCCCCGCGGTGGCCGTGAACTACGAACTGAACGCGGCCGAAACACTGACCGCGTTCAAGGTGATCATGCAGGGCGATGCGGTACCGGAAGCGTCGATTGGCGCAGGAACCACGTGCCAATTCCAGAGCTATACCGTTTCGCCCCCGGGCGGCGGCAGCCCTATCTCGGCGTTGAATCCGTTTGTCTGCACGGCCAACGTTCAGGGAACACCGGCTTATCCGGGCACCCGTCGTGGCGCCCTCGAGCTATTGGGACCATCGAACAGCGTACTGGTGAGTACACCGATCACAGAATTCGGATCGGCCGCCGCCGTCGAGATATTCCCGGGGACCTCCGGTGTGGCCGTTCCCGCGCTCAATACACCGGAATCTTTGGTGGTTTCAAGCCAGAACGGAACTGTCTACATCGCAAACAGCGGCGCCGGAGTGGTGGATGCATGGAAGGGACTGGCCGGGAACAACACTCTTACCCAAGTCAACACGTCACCTAATGTGCTCTCTTCCCCATCGGCGGTCGCGCTCAACGGCGAGGGCGACCTTTACATCGCGGACGAAACGCTAGGCGAAGTCATCGTGGT
>Ga0209006_10004517_pt1 | contig 12617 bp, 16 predicted proteins | sample JacPin_JW_Ref_O2_FD_188567 | JGI IMG/M metagenome (GOLD analysis project Ga0209006, IMG submission 188567) | Forest soil microbial communities from Algoma, Ontario, Canada - Jack Pine, Ontario site 1_JW_Ref_O2 (SPAdes) (version 2) | ecosystem: Environmental > Terrestrial > Soil > Boreal...
CCTGTTTGCGCCAGCTTCACCCATTTCGCTGCCTGCTCGAAGCTCACCAAACCCTACTCCCTTGCGTCCGGCAAAAAGACGTTGTACCGAAACTGACATCAGAACGGCCACATACCCAACGATTTCAAACGGTCTTCCACGTGCGTGTCCTTCAACATCTGTTCCGTCTTATCGGGGGGCCAAGGCGCGGCAAATCGCTCCGGCTGATCCGCAATCCAAAACGCTACAAGCGCCTCAATCGTCGTGTTACGGATAAGTACTGCGGCGTCGACTTTGTCCACGGTGTCCGCCGCACTATGGTGTGAAATCTGATAGTCGGTGGTGTCCTGGGTGACAAGGATTCCCGGCAAACCAGCAAGCGTGAATGGCCCGGTATCAGTTCCGAATACTGGATCGGCGATTATGCTGAATTGGCCGAAGCCGCTTATTGATTGAACAAGATGGCTGAAGCTATCAATCAGATCGGTTCTTCCATTCAGGTCGAAGCCGCCGATTGCGCCTTGGCCTTCGTCCAGCACAATATCGCCAATATGATTAGGCATTTCACTCTGGTGCCTCTTCACGTACTCCCGGGAGCCGACAAGCCCTTGCTCCTCGCCGGTGAAAAGCACGAACCTTATCGTTCGCCGTGGCTTCATCCCCGACCGGAGAATTGCTTCGGCTGCCCCCAATACCGTTGCAGAGCCGCAACCATTGTCGGTTGCGCCTTGCCCGAGATCCCATGAGTCAAGATGGCCGCCGACGACAAAGATCTGTTCGGGGTCTTCAGTGCCGATTATTTCACCTATGACATTGGCCGAGGGGACGGGGCCGGAGGAAATAGAATTTTGAACATTAATGTGCAGCCGAACGCGCGACCCCATTCTCAACAGGCGCTCAATTTGTTCTTGATCCTCAGCAGCCATGCTCACGACGGGTATGTCAAAGTAACTGGTAAACCCCAGTATCCCGGTATGCGTCAGTTTGACCCCTGCAGACTTCGCGCCTCCTTGTCCGCCGATCACGGCGATGGCGTGCGCCTCATGGGCCGAAACTAGGAACTTGCCATACTCGTTCGAAGCGTTCTGAGGCGACCTCTCTGCCCCACGGTGAATGAGCAATACTTTGCCAGCCCACGTCGGCGAATCAGTGAGCAATTTGTCGAGCGGATTATCAATATCGATCTGAAGAACATCTGCATCAACTCCTCCGGGCGCAGTTGAACCGACCCACCCCATTGAGTCAACCTCTAGCTTGCGGTAGGTTGGAAAAATGAGCGACGCTTCTGCAGGCCCCCTACTCCAGCCTCTCCAGAGTTGCCATGGCTCTGCATGCACATTCTGGAGTCCAATCGACCGCATCTTGCCTAAACCCCAATCGATCGCGGCGGCCGCTTCGGTTGATCCAGTCACTCTACCGCCGATCTTATCGCTCAATTCCTCCATATACTGGAAGGAATGAGACGAGACCATCCCCGCACCGGCGACTGCCTGTAGGCGCTCGGTCAAAGACCGCGCTGGCAACGGGCACTCCTGCGCGGGACTTGCTTTTAGGGCAAGTATTCCGACAAAGATGACGACAATAGGCGATCTTATAGTTCCCAAAGGCGGTACTCCGAGCGGCCCCTCTATTCGAAAGGTTTTCAAAATCAACCTATACCTGAAAGACCCGCTCGATCGCATTAAGGTGTGGCCGCTCATGATGCCCGGCATTTAGTGCCCGCGTAGCGATCCGTTCTCGAGATTAGTCGGGTACGAAGCAGCGAAATGAGGGCAAACTAAGAAATCATGCTGCCATTGACACAATTCCGGGTTGTTTCCCGAGGTCGCGTGACCGGCTGTTGACGCTGCCCTGGAAGGGCATGACCAACAATTGTCTATCGGATCTGTATCGTGCTATCGCATTCGAAAGATTCTCGCTCTAATTTCCTTCGGTGTTGTTGTTCCTCGATCGTTTTGGGGATAGGCTATTTTCGTGGCCAATGAGACTCGACTACTGGGGAAGCGACCGGTCCAGCTCCTGATGTACATCGCAGCCTGGACGCTCCTTGCCTTGTTCTTGGCCACAGCAGGAGGGACGCGCGCCCTCTATTACCAGCGCAGCGTCGAATGGCGCCATGTTGTGGCGGTCTGGATGACGGATGCATATGTGTGGTCCGTGTTGGCACCCGTCGCATGGTTTCTTTCGAGTCGAACCCCCATCCGTCGAACAAACTGGGGACTTCGCATCGCTGCGCACTTGGCCTTCGGACCGGTTTTCGCATTGGCGCAGGCAGCCCTGTTCTCACTGATTGCTATCGCGTTCGCCTTTCGGATCAGACCAGGTTTTGAGGCCACATTTCTGGCGGTCTTGCCGTTCGACTTTCATTTGAACCTGTCGATTTATTGGTTGATTGTCGGCGCGCAACACACCTCAAGCATTTACCGCGACTATCGGGAGCGAGAAACCACAGCCGCACAGTTGGAATTGCGAGCCTCTGAACTGCAAAGGCAACTGGTCCAATCCGAGCTAGGCGCTTTGCGCATGCAGCTTCATCCGCATTTTCTCTTCAATACCCTCAATGCCATCGTTGTGCTCGTGCGACAGGGCAAAACACGTGAAGCCGACACGATGCTTACGCACCTGAGCGAACTGTTACGCCGGACCCTTGACGAGTGGGAAGTTCAGGAAGTTCCCTTGTGGAGAGAGCTCGAGTATCTAGGGCTTTACCTCGACATCGAGCGCGTCAGGTTTCAAGAGCGCATGGCAGTCGAGATGGCCATGGCTCCGGAGACCATGGGAGCTCTGGTCCCTTCTTTTCTCTTGCAGCCCGTCGTTGAGAATGCTATTCGTCATGGAATCGCAGCGAAGTCCGCTGCAGGCAATATTGTCCTTCGTTCTCGTCGGACGGACTCCATGCTCGAACTTGAGGTCTGCGACGACGGCCCGGGGATTTCGCCGGTCGATCCCGACCGGAGCGGCGTAGGGCTGAGCAATACGCGCGCACGTTTACAGCAACTTTACGGCACGTCGCAATCCGTCGAATTGCAGAGTTCCGGCCATGGCACTGTCGCCACGATCAGGATTCCCTATCATCAGGAAGTTGACCCTCTCGAATGACGGGCGATTCAAACAAGTCGATTTCGGTGTTAATCGTTGACGACGAAATACTCGCCCGCGAAGGCATCCGCATGGTCTTGGATGGCGATCCGAATATCAATCAAGTACATGAGGCAAAGGACGGCAAGCAGGCGGTGCAATCCTTGCGCGCCCACAAACCAGACGTAGTCTTCATGGATGTTCAGATGCCCGAGATGAGCGGATTTGAAGTCTTGCGTAATGCGGGTATGGAAAAGCTGCCAGTTATTGTGTTCGTTACAGCCTATGACAAGTACGCAATTGAAGCATTCGAGGTGCAGGCCGTCGACTATGTTCTTAAACCGTACACACTCGAACGTCTCAGCCGGGCGATCGAACGCGCCAAGTCGCTCGTTGCGAGTGAGAACCGTGGCCTCGACGCACGGGTCCTGGCGGTGCTGGAGCAAATAGCGCAGGGGCCGGAACACCTGACACGTCTGGCGGTGAAGTCACGCGCAACGACAATTTTTCTGGAGGTTGATAGCGTTGAATGGATCTCGGCAGCAGAAAACTACGTCGAGCTTCACACGGGTAAGGCGCAACACCTGATCCAAGTCACCCTGAACAGACTGGCTAGCCGCCTCAACCCGGCCACTTTTGTGCGCATTCATCGCTCGTTGATTGTTAATGTAAAGCGCATCCGCAGCGTCGAGCCGCAGTTTCACGGTGAGTATCTTGTGACAATGGTCAGCGGAGATCAGTTACGCTCCGGAAGAACTTATCACGACGCATTGCGACATCTCGTCTCGAACGGCTTCTAATCCCTCTGACAGTGGCGTCCGTTCATTCGTGGGAAAGGCCGGTTTGTCAGGGAGAAAGGCCATTCGGTCCTAAATCCTTCGCTCCGGAAATTGTTTTTCAATACCCTTAGCAGTCGCTCCGGAGCTCGTGAGGAGTCATGCCTTTCTATCAACCAGACCGCGGCACTCAGATTCCGCGGCCGCGCACAGTGGTTTCGGCCTTCGGCGTGGCATGGTTCTGTCTACAGACACCCTTTGCGGTCGTCTTGATTCACACCGGACCCGAGCAGCAAGACGTGGACAATCCATCGGTTCGCAGTCCCTCACACTCAGCAGCATCCGCCCCCGCTCGCCTTGCTGCGCAAAATGCTCTCTTCAAGGAGCAGTATGAAAGCGATCTGGCCGCCTCTCCCGAGAGTGAGCCTACAACTCGACATGCTGGAAGTGCGCGTCAACGGCTGGATTCGAGGCCAGGTTGAGAATGCCGCGCACAATTAAGGAGGACACATGAGTTCTGCCAGAAACCCAGGAAGGGTTGCGGGTTTGCTGTATGTGGTCATATCGATCTTCGGCTTCTTCGCCATGGGCTATGTCCCCGACAAAGTCATCGTCCATGGAGATGCCGCGGCGACGGCCAGCAAAATTGCCAGTCACGTGACGCTCTTTCGCCTCGGCATCGCCAGCGCATTGATCGGACAGGCCGGTTTTATCTTCGTCGCTCTGGCTTTATACGATTTATTCAAGGATGTTAATCGACGCGTCGCTTCTTTGATGGTGATCCTGATAGTGGTGTCTGTGCCAATCGCATTCGTGAACGAGTTGAATTCATTCGCCGCCCTCGTCCTCGCACGCGGCATTGATTTTGCATCAGCATTCGACAAGCCTCAGCGCGAGGGCCTGACGATGCTTTTCACGCATCTCCACGGCCGCGGATTTGTGGTCTGCGAACTGTTCTGGGGTCTCTGGCTTTTTCCCCTGGCGGTGCTCGTCTATAAGTCGCGATTCATGCCGCGCTTTCTGGGCGTCTGGCTCGCTCTGGCGGGCTTAGCCTGGGTCATCGCGAGCCTGACCAGTACAGTCTTGCCGGTCTATCAGGACAAAGTGAACAATTATCTTCAACCAGCCATTATCGGGGAAATCGTGTTCATGTTCTGGCTGCTGATTGCTGGTGCGAAACCGCGAGTGCCGGATGCCGCAACCTCATAACCCTTACGAACAACTTGTCACAGGCGGGAGCGCACTGGGGACTTGGTAAATGGAAAACATCGAAGCCTATACAACACAGCGAACATATGCGAGGCTGGCGGGAATTCTCTTCCTCGTCGTGATTCTTATTGCCTTCGTCGGTGGCTCGATCCTTTCGCGTGTTGCAGGTAATGGAACCTTCGGCGAAAAATCAGCAAGAATCGCGGCATCGGAGCGGCTGTACCGGGTGGGTCTTTGCACTGTGCTGATCGCGAGTGTGAGCAGCACCTTGCTTGCTTTCGCGCTCTATGCCACACTGCGGCCGGTCAACCGCTTGGTGGCTCAACTCGCAATGATTTTCAGTCTGGAAGATTCATTCCTAGCCCTAATTGTGCGGATGGCCAGCTTTGTGAGACTTCATCTTTACGTCTCCGCGCAGGCCAATCACGCAATGACCGCGGAGCAACTGGTAGACCTGTTGCGCACGATAGGAGCAACTATGGAAAACCTGGGTGGTATCTGTTTTGGCATAGGCTCAGGCCTGTTTTTTTACTTGTTTTTTAAGTCAAGATATATTCCGAAGTTCCTGGCGGCGCTTGGCATGTGTGCCTCGCTGATGTGGGCTGGGCTTTATTGTGCCAATCTAATATTCCCCGAGTACGACGCCTTGTTCCAAGACATCTATCTCCCTCCCATGGCTCTGGCCGATATCGGAACCGGTCTCTGTCTGGCGCTGTTCGCGGTTAAAGCGCCTGCAACCGCCATTCAGGCTGCGCCGGCGTAGCTTGCCATGTACGCGACACACCAACTGGCGGACGACTTTCGCAGGCTCGGCGTTAGAGCCGGCGACTTCGTTATGCTGCATGCTTCAGTGCGAGCTGTGGGAGATGTCGCGGGGGGTCCCGACCAGATACATCTTGCCCTCAAGTCGGCGCTGACAGAAGAAGGCACTCTGATGATGTATGCCAGTTGTCCGCGCTATTACGACGAAGTGGGCCGCGGCCATCTGACAGCAGAGGAAGAGCGGGAGATTCGCGAGAAGTTGCCGGCGTTCGATCCTCTAACAGCACGCTCGGCACGCGACAACGGCGCGCTCGTCGAACTCCTGCGAACTTGGCCGGATTCGCGCGTCAATAGCCATGTAGCTCGTTTCGTCTTCTGGGGGCACCAAACCGAGAATCTCATATTCAGGCAGCCATGGAATTATGCTTTCGGCTCAGATTCCCCGCTGGAGCGCCTCCTGATGCTCGACGGCAAAATCATCTTACTGGGCTCCGATCACGATGCCGTGACCTTCCTTCACTATGTTGAACATGTCGCCGAGACTCCTGGTAAGCGGGTCGCGCGCTACGAGGTGCCCATAACTGAAAACGGGCGCCGCGTCTGGCGGAAGATGGAGGAGTTTGATACTTCTGGTGAAGGCGTTCACGCCAACTGGCCAGATCGCTTTTTCGCGAAGATCGTTGACACATTGCTCGCGAAAACGGGAAATAAGGGCGCGAGAGTGGGAAATGCGACCGCGCACATGATCAGCGCCCGTGCATTGCTCGACTGGGCTCTGCCGATTATGAAAGCTGTAGCGGCGGATCCCCGCGCCGCCGATTCCCTGAAAGAAAATGTTTAAAGAGGAGGGCATGAAGAAAAGGTTTGTGACGCGGTGGATCGCAGCGGCGACAGTTGTACTTACGGTGGCGTCTTTAGGGTCCGCATCGAGGGGACAACTTCGCAACAATTCCGCTGACATCGGTTTTACCGAACTAACCGTACCTCTGCGACAGGAAACGGCGGCAAAAGCGATCTCGGGGTTGTCCTCGGGAACCTTGGGACTAGACGCGCAGGTAGCTCTACCGGGAAAGTACGCCAGGTACCAACTGGCAAATTTCCAAAGTCCGCTTTTTCCTGCAGACGTTTGGTTGCGGCAGAATGCCCGAGATAGCCCAGCCCTTCGGCGCTACGTGGAAACGCCGCCCGAAGCAAGGCAACACGATTTCTATCTGTTCTCTCCCGCGGGCTCTTACTGGCCATCTGCGGAGTAGGTCTATGAGGGGCGGCCCGCTCCCTTTACCTGCAGCTTTATTATCCGTCTTGAGAGCAAGGGAGGCTCGACCGCAGTCGAAGTCATTGAGTACCTGCCTCGTGTGGTAATGGGAAAGACCTTTGGATGGTCAGCCCATACCGGGCCATTGCCCCGGTTATTACTAACGTACAACCCGTTCCGCCCACATCAGCGGAACGTGGCGAGCTATTAAGCGAACTTAAGAAAGTGCTTATGGCTCTTCCGGACGATACGCCCACTAGGAGCATTGAGCGCCCGTCAGCGAATTAACGATCACCCTATTCGACGCGGGGCAAAGGAGCCCCTTTCCTCTCATTGCCGCGTGTGATAATACAGATAGACAGTTCGCCAACTTCCTAAGACATATTGCAAAGGCTTTTAGAAAGCAATGACGACCACAAATGCTACGTATACTCGGCTGATCACTTTCCTCGACGAGCAAGAAGCGCGGTATCGGCTTATTGATCACGCGCCCGAGGGACGCACGGAAATCGTGAGTGCGTTTCGGGGGCACCCGGCGTCGCACGCTGCGAAGTGCATCATCGTCATGGTGAAACTTGGAAAGAAAGTCACTAAATTTATCCTGGCTGTGGTCCCAGGCGACGCCCGTCTCGATCTAGGCGCAATCAAGTCTATTGCGCAAGGTACATATGCGGGTTTTGCTCCTCCGGATCGCGCCGAGGAGCTGGCTGGCTCGGTTGTTGGTACCGTATTGCCTTTCGCATTCGATCCCAGGTTAGAACTGATCGCCGATCCCCAAATCATAGAGTTTGACGAATTGTTCTTCAATGCTGCTCGTCTCGATCAATCGATCGCTCTAAATACAGCTGACTATGTCCGCTTGGCGAAACCGCGCTTCGAACGGATCATCGAACGCCAGTGACCGTCTCTCGCCGTGATGTTCTTGAGGTCGCGGCGCCCGGCTCATTTTCGATTTCCGGCCATGTGTTTGCGTTTTTGGCAATGCGATCATCTAAAGAAAAGCATGTTTTTCACGTGCAGCTCTAGCCGCAAATCAACCCGGGTGTCGAGATAAGTGGCTCTGAACCCATGCGGCGAACATTTGCCAAAGCGGGGAACGACCAATTGGATCCCGGATTTGTTGTAGGCCGACAACCAATATGCTGGCCCAGATCGTAGCCCGATGTACCCTCCCCAAAGACCAATAATCATATGCCGCAATCAATAGGAGCAATGGAACGGTGCAAACGAGCGCTGCTGTTTGCTCGCCCCAGTGGGCATGAGATATTGGCCAGCGTTGAAAAGCCGCGTCGCAGATCGCGATTGTGGCGATCAGGATCAGTCGCTTGTGCGCGGAGGAATTGTAGCGTTGGAGAAAAGCTAGATAAATCAGGATCGAGAAGGACAGCATGGTGGAGAGGGTGACTGTGTAGAAAGCTCTTGCAGCCACCCCCGCCTGGCCGGAAGCCGAGCCTCTAATCAGGTGATCGGTCGCCGCCATCACACCCAAAACCACCATTAAACAGGCCAGGCCAAAACCCAGAAGTCCCAAGCGGCGATGGACATCGGTGCGGCCGATGGCAACTAACGAAGTTTGGGTTAACAGAAACAATATCCAGAGAGAGAAGACCGCTCCATGAATCTGGATAAGCAAATTGGGAAGAGGAGCTTTGAAGATCCCAGCCAAATAGTAAGAGTGCGCAAAGCCCAGGAAGACGGAGCCAAAGATCAGTAAAGCCATCCCAGAAAAGAAGAACCTCTCGTAACGGTGTCGTGTCGTATGATCACGACCAACGGTGCCCGTCGATTCTTGGAGCGAAACCAATTGAATACTGGCTTTCTTCATCGCGCTACTATTCGATTCAATTAGCGGTCGAAATCCACGGCGACCGTATTTCCACCGCAAATCAAGACCCCAACGCGTTCCTGTGGAGCCGGCACATACTGCGCGGAAATGAGGGCTGCCAACGCGGCGGCACCGCCGGGCTCGGCGACAACACGAAGCACTCTCCAGAGAACGCTCTGTGCATTTCGTATCGCGTCGTCTTCGACCAGGACGGTTCGGTCCACATAACTCTGGGCGAGGGGGAAAACCAACTCGCCGACGCGGCGGGGTGCCAACGAATCTGCGGCGATGCCGCCTGCTTCGGCATCGACGGGATGGCCTGCCTCAAGGGCGCGTGTAAGAGTGGGGGCTGTCCGAGGCTCGACTCCTATGATCCTCACTCTGCCTGCGAAAAAAGCGGCGATACCTGCGATGAGCCCCCCACCCCCAACGGAGACGAGAAGCGTGTCAAGGTTACTGGTTTGCTGGCCGAGCTCCACGCCAACCGTTCCCTGGCCGAGCAGGGTTTCAGTCTGATCAAAGGCGTGTATGGACATTGCCCCAGACTGGGCTATCCACTGACTACATTCTTCCAGTGCGTCCGCATAACATCTTCCAGCGATAACAAGCTCCGCGCCATAATCTCTAATTTGCTGAATCTTGGCGGCTGAAGCAACATTCGGCACAAAGATTTTCGCCGGCACGGCACGTTTCATCGCAGCAAAAGCGACCGCGGCACCATGATTGCCGCCAGAAGCCGCCGCCACCCCAACAGACGGAACGGTTCTGGTAAGCAGGTGCGTGAAGGCTCCCCGGACCTTGAATGAACCGGAATGCTGTAGTGATTCCAGTTTCAAGATGACCGCACCGGCGGTTAGGTTAAAATCGGCACCATCCAATTCAATCACCGGTGTTTTTCGAATGTAGGGTTTGAGTAAGCTATAAGCGGAACAGATTTGCTGAGGCGAAATCATCGGCATTTTATCGCTGCTGATCTTGATGACTGGGCTTGACACGACACGTCGTTATTTAGCAAACTAACTATATGCTGGATTTGATCGTACTGCAAGCCCTCGACAATGACAGGCGACTTCAGATTCTGGAGTGGCTCAAAGATCCAGAGGTCTACTTCAAGCCCCAGATCGATGGAGACTTAGTAAAGGACGGCGTTTGCGCTGTCTTGATCGCGGAAAAACTGGGGATCTCACAACCAACCTTAAGTGAGCACATGCGCGTCTTGTGCCAGTCCAAGCTCGTGCAAGCCAAACGAATTAAGCAATGGACGTTTTATAAGCGTGATGAGCAGAAAATTAACGAATTCAAGAAGACGGTGAAATCAGAATTGTAGGCTTCTGAACGGCGACCCATTTGATCCCACACGATGATCGCCGGGGCGTCTATTCGTTGACCTTGCGAACGAGCGCGCTGCATCGCGCACTGTACATGAGTCGCCCGTAGGCCACAGTTTCCTTGACAATCTATTCGTCATTTCGCAAACTAACGATGTACTGTGAAAAGCGAGGCTGATTCGTGGCAATCGTGGTACGAGAGGTTCGGTTGGCTGACTTTACCCAATGGAAAGTACTTTGGGACGGCTACAACGCGTTCTATGGACGCAAGGAAGCAACTGCTCTGCCAGACGTAGTGACGAACACAACATGGTCCCGTTTCTTCGACGGATATGAACCGATGCACGCGGTGGTCGCTGAAGATTCGCAACAATTGCTCGGCCTCGCACACTTCCTTTTCCATCGCAGCACGATCTCGGTTACGTCAAGCTGCTATTTGCAAGATCTGTTTACCCTGGAGAGCGCACGAGGTCAGGGCATTGGGCGGGCGCTGATAGAGGAAGTCTACCGACATGCGGAACGGGCGGATGCCAGTAAAGTCTATTGGCAGACTCACGAAACGAATACGACGGCAATGACGCTTTATGACCAGGTCGCAGAGAAATCCGGCTTCATCGTGTACCGGAGATCACTGGCCGGGTGATCGGGACCGGAGACAGCTGGTTAAGGAAGTAGCAGCGAACTACCAATCCTGGAACTGACGGTCTACGAACACGGAGTTGAAGATGGCCTCGGAAGTTGAGTGCATTCGGATGACCGGCCCCGAACTCAAGGAGATCGCTCTCAGGCCGAAGTCGCTTGCAATCTTGCCGGTCGGTTCGATTGAACAGCACGGACCACATCTTCCCGTCATTACTGATACCGCAAGCGCCCATGCTGCCGCTGTCCGCGCGGCGAGACTGGTTGCAGGAGAAACACCCGTCGCGGTTTTGCCTGGGTTTTGGCTCGGGATGAGCGAGCACCACCTTCCTTTTGGAGCCACGCTCAGTATCGATTTCCCGGCGTACCGGAGTCTTTTGGGATGCCTCGTCAGGTCTCTTAAAGTCGCCGGTTTCTCTCGTCTCCTCATTGTCAATGGCCACGGTGGAAACGTCGAACCGCTCGCTGTATTGGTTAGAGAGCTTTCGGTTGCTTACGAGCTGCCAATCGTTGCCACGACCCCGTGGTTCCTGGCGCCGGAAGACACGAAGGCACTCTTTGACTCGAACAGCGAAGGAAGGCACGCGTGTGAGGGGGAGACTTCAATCATGTTAGCTATTTCGCCGGAGACCGTGCGGACCGATCAATTCGAGTACGCGATGAGATCTCATCCCCCGGGTGTGACGGGAAGAATTGGCTTTTCCCGGTTCTATTCATTTCCGGAGCGAGCTCCGGTTACGGGTGTCAGAGGTGATCCACGGCGGGCGACGGCCGAAAAGGGCGAGAAGTTTCTTACCATTCAGGCAAGAGAACTCGCGGCAGGAATAAGAGATGAGACATTGTGGACGATTCCCGATCCGGTCTGGAGCCCAGGTCGAACGGCCCAATGATGGCATGACCCGCGATTCGAAGTGGCGGTCACGCTAGGAAGGATTGCTAGGACAATACAAGAAAAGGAGATTCTATGACGACTACGCGTTCCCGTCTGAAGAACGACAACTCTATCCGCGCGGGCAGAGGGCCCTTAATATTTGGTTTTACGTTGTTGTGCTTCGCTGTGGGAACTCTTTTCGCTTCCAGCCATGCCGAGGCAGCCGACACAAACGGCGAGAGTGCCCGGGTTTTCGAACTTCGTATTTATCACGTCGTACCGGGCAAGCTATCAGCGTTGGAGGCCCGCTTTCGCGACGTGACCTCCAAACTTCTCGCCGAGCATGGACTGAAGGTTGTGGGCTATTGGGTACCCGAACCGGGCGACAAACCCGCCTGGAACAATACGTTTATGTTTATGGTGGCTCACGCCAGCAGAGATGACGCCAAGAAGAACTGGGATGCCCTGCGAGCCGATCCGAGATTTCAGGAGTTAGTCAAAGCCGAGCAGTCCGAGAAGCTTGTGGAAAGCGTCGATTCCACTTACATGCGTTCGACAGAGTTTTCAGATATGAAGTAAGCCCTTTCGATTGATGGATGAACCGGAAGACCGCAGACGAATGCTTCGTCACTCACTGTCTTTTCGGGCCATGCATCAGAACGGATGGCGGTTTGCGGGGTGTTGGATGGTATCCCCGGTCTGCCATCACGGCTAGTCACTTTTAAACCATGAGGTCCGAAGAACCATGCCCAGAGTCGTCATCAGCACAAACGGCATCGCTCCGCCCGTAGGACCATTCTCAGCCGGCGTAATGGCCGGTGATTTCCTCTTCCTGAGCGGTCAGGTGGCACAGGATCCGGATAGCGGCAAGTTGATCACCGGCGACGTTGCCGCT
>Ga0209006_10004518_pt1 | contig 12615 bp, 8 predicted proteins | sample JacPin_JW_Ref_O2_FD_188567 | JGI IMG/M metagenome (GOLD analysis project Ga0209006, IMG submission 188567) | Forest soil microbial communities from Algoma, Ontario, Canada - Jack Pine, Ontario site 1_JW_Ref_O2 (SPAdes) (version 2) | ecosystem: Environmental > Terrestrial > Soil > Boreal...
ACGGTGCACTCGATCCAGTGTTCGAGTACTCTGCCACCGGCAATGCTGAGTACCAGACCGCCGGCTAGGCCAGCAGAAACAACCACCCGCGAGGATCGCAGGACGGTACGTAGCGCGACGAGCGCCAAGCGCCATACCTATGCCAAATTCATGCGTCCGTTGAGAGACCATGTACGATGCAACGCTATAGGGCCCAAACGTCCCCAAAGCCAATCCGAGGAAAGCGAAGCTGACAAAGAGGGCAGCGACGAAGCGCTCGCGAGACCATCCTTCTGAGTCCAAGCGTTGCTCTGCAGTTGTCATTTCGCTCACCATTTGATCCCCATCGAGCCGGTGAATTTGTTCACGAATCGAGCGGACAAAACCAAGGGGATCGTCTTGGGTTTTTACCATTAGATCGAAGGCGTCATTGGCGACCAGCGTGTAGCGTACGTACACTGTCGGCGACACGGGTTCTCGCAACCGGCAAGACTGAAGGACATCAGCGTATCGGTTTCCAAGGAGACATCCGTCGGCGAGACGGCGAGGCTTGACTCAGATTGCCCCTGGCGACAGCAATGTTAATGTTGGGTCTACCCCATCTACGCTGTCATACCCGGATCTTGATGAAGAATCGTCGCCGAAAAAGGTCCCAGGAAATCGCGTCCGTTGCCCAGGTACGTCCTCGTCTTCGATACGGAAACCACAACCGACGCATGCCAACCTTGAATTTCGGTGCTTATCAGTTCTGCGAGGCGGACTCGCACGGACAATATGTGTGTCGGGAGTTCGTCTCCGTGTTCAATCGGGGATTCTTTCTTACCTGGAATGCTGTCTGGCGCCAGCTCGCGGCCATGCCCAATGCTTTCTACTTCATCCGCTTGATTCACGGCGTCACACGAAATGCAAACGCTTCTGGTTGTAGATTTTCTCCAGGAATTCTTTCATCGCTGGCTTGGCTTCCTCCAGATGGCGCTATTCGGTGCGGTAGACTTCCTCATACTTGAGCGTCTTCACAAAACTCTCCGCCATGGCATTGTCGTAGACATTTCCGCGCCGACTCATCCTGATGTTGATAACATGCTTCTTCAGCAAGGCAGCGTAATCCCCAGCTGCGGATTGGACACCTCGGTCCCAATGGTGCACCAAGTCCGGCTGAGGGCGGCAGGGGCGGATGGGGCAGCGGCCGGGAGCAGGCGATCGAGAAATATTAAAACGCCGAACCAGGACGTTGCATCGTTTTCACGACACCTGCCTGGAAATGGTCCGATCAACCTGGCTACGCGCAGTTCCAAGTCGAGCAGATTGAACGGGCTCACGGTGCCGGTGGTCACGGGCTGAAAGTGGAAAAAATCCTGGGATTGTATCTCCAGGAGATTATCGGAGGCAGGATCGAATTGTGTTCGGAACTGAAGCTGTACCGCACACAAAAACCGCGCTCCAGCAAGTATTCGGGGACGAACTCTATCAAATTTATTATCGATTTCTCGAGACACAACCCGAGTACTTTGGTTTTGCTCCTGCGCCTACTCCGCCGCAGGCCGCTGGTGTATCTACGGACTTGGATTGCCGGACGACATTTTGCACAAGATGTATTCCGAGAATGCCGCGCGGCTCATGGGAATTGAATTGAAAATTGAATTGAAATAAGACCATCGAATCTGCCACTGGGGGTTGAGGAATGTCCACTTCCAAGCAAGCTGACAAAAGCTATATCGCCGTGATGGGCAAGATTTTCAGGGTACTGGAGTGCTTTGTAGAAAAGGGCACAAAACAAAGCTTGGCGTTCTCGGAGATATCCAGGGACCTGCCGTTTTCTCGCACCACGATCCATCGCATTCTCTACTCGCTTGGAAAGTTGGGTTATGTGGAAAAAGACGATGTCGGCTCCTGCTATCGGTTAACAGAAAAACTCCACAAATTGAGCGGGCAGGGCGTTCACTTCCGTCATCTTCAAGCGGTTTCAAAGCCGGTCATGCGAAACCTGCTAATTCGTCATGCCGAAACGGTGAATCTTGGCTCCCTCGACGGCAGCCATGTGGCCTACATCGACGTAGTGCAGAGCCCCAGTGCTCTGCGTATTGCTGCGTTCCCCGGGGACCGGAACCCGGTTCACAGCACCGCACTGGGGAAAGCTATCTTGGCGTTTCTACCCGAATCAACGACCAAGGCGATTCTGGGCGAAAACCCGCTCCTCAGAAAGACTCCGAAGACCATTACGCAGCGAACCCATTTCCTCCACCACTTGTCAGCGGTGCGCGACCAACGAGTGGCGCTGGATATGGAGGAAAACTTGACGGGAGTGACCTGCGTCGCCGCCCCGATATTTGATCCGAGCGGCCGAGTAATTGCGGCTTTCAGCATCTCCGGGCCGGCAAGCCGAATGAACCCAAGACTCAGTGCGATCAAGGTTGATGTTCGCGCAGCCGCGTCGACCATATCGAAGTTGTTGGCGCCGCCGAGCGGCTTCCCGGCCTCGCCAAGCGGGACTGCTCATACCTAGGACTTCCGCTTCCTGACGGGCTCAGGGGAGAGTCAGGTTCGAACTGCATCGTTCCGCAATACGGAACGCGGTTTCATTAATATTGCTGGAGTGATGTACCATGTTCGCGACCGTGGAGAATGGCCAGGTTTCACAACGGTTCTGCGGATGTAGTCGATCGTTGGAGGTGGCTGGCGTGAACCGCAACTTGTGGACTCGTCGTGACTTTATTCGCCTTGGAAGCGGAGCTGCCGGAGCAGCCCTCAACTACACCGTGCTGCAGCCGAAGTCCCTTTGGGCATCGCCTCGGCCGGTTTCACCGAGCGATACGGTGCGCTTCGCCGCGATCGGTAATGGGGTTCGGGGATGTGAGCTGCTGCATGCCTCTTTGCGGGTGCCGGGCGCGGAGTGCGTCGCGGTTTGCGACCTCTATGACTCCCGACACACCTCGGCGCAGCAAGCTCTCAACAAAAGCGTTCCCACCACGCGTGACTATAAGGCGATTCTCGATCGCAAGGACGTTGACGCCGTCATCATCGCCGTTACCGATCACCAGCATCGCAGGGTCTTCGTAGATGCTTGTGCCGCAGGCAAAGACATCTATTGTGAGAAACCAATGTCTCACACTGTGGAGGACGGATTTGCCATGGTGGCAGCTGCCCAGAAGGCGAACCGGATCGTGCAGATTGGAAGCCAGCGCGTCAGTTCGATTCTCTATGCCCGCGCCAAGGAGATTTACGATTCCGGAAAACTCGGCGAGGTATATGCAATCGAGGCCTATTGGGACCGGAATTCTCCCGGCGGGGCCTTCGTTTGCCCCATTCCTCCGGATGCCAACGAACAGACCATCGACTGGAGCACCTTTCTCGATGGCGCACCCAAACGACCGTTTGACCCTATTCGATTCTTCCGCTGGCGCTGTTTTACGGATTACGGATCCGGATTAGCGGGAGATCTTTTCGTCCACTTGCTTTCGGGAATTCATTTCGTTACTGGGAATAGCACTGTGCCGCAGCGGGCGCAGTCTGCCGGCGGCATATTCCGCTACAAAGACGGACGCGACTTCCCTGACCTGATTGAGACTTTCTACGACTATCCGAATTTCCGCGTGGCCGTGCGCTGCAATTTGAACAATGATCAAGGCGAGTTCTTCGGGTTTTACGGAACGAAGGGCACGCTGATCATCAGGGAATCAACCGTTGCCTACACTCCGCAGGACACCCGGGAAGAGCCTGATACCTACACCGTGTCCTTGTGGCCGGAACAGTTACGAACAGACTACTTGGCGAAGTGGCATGCCGAGCATCCCCCGATTAGCCCCTTGCAGTTTACCCTTGACGAACAGACCGAGGTTTTCGCCTTGCCTCCAGACTACAGCGATGTGGTAGACCACGAAGCCAATTTTTTCCAGGCTGTGCGCTCACGCAAGCGGGTGGTGGAAAACGAAGAATTTGGGAACACTGCGGCGCTTGGTTGCCACCTGGCCAACTACGCGTATTTCAAACGAACTGCCGCAGTATGGGATCCTGCAGCCAGACAGATCAAAAGCTAACCCGATGTCCCTTGTCTGCTCGGCGGCGGATCCAACCTGAGCGAAGTTTGGTCTCAATTTGACGTTGGAACGGGAGAACGAACATGGATCGGCGAACCTTCTTGAGTAAACTATCTCGGGCTGCTGCAGCCACGATGATCGGGCGCAATTTCGCATGGGCGGCAGAGCAACGTCGGATCAAGACGATCGGAATCCAGCTTTATACGGTCCGGGACGCCTTGAAGCGCGACTACGACGGCACGCTTGCCAAACTCGCGGCCATGGGATATCGCGAGGTTGAGTCCGGACGCGACCATGACAAGCCGCCAAAGCAGATGCGGGAAGCCTTGATGCGTTACGGCCTGACCTCTCCTTCCTATCACGTCGATTGGAATAGCCTCGGAGCGGACTGGCCCAAGGTGATCGAGGACAACAAGATCGTCGGCCGCACTTACTTGGTCAATCCGTGGATCGATGAGGAAGTTCGTAACAAACCAGACGGCTGGAAGCACGCGGCGGAGACTCTTAATCGGGCCGGGGAGACGGCCCAGAAAGCGGGCATCCAGTTCGCTTATCACAATCACTGGATGGAATTCGTCCCTTTGGATGATGGAAAACTTCCCTATGACGTCCTGTTGGAGAACTGTGACCCGAACCTGGTGAAGATGCAAATGGATCTGGGCTGGATCACGGTGGGGGGGCAGGATCCGGTCAAATATTTTGAACGCTATCCGGGACGGTTTCCCATGGTGCATGTGAAGGACGTGCACGAGGTTCCCGACGCTGCCAGTGTTCGCGGAGGCCGGTTTGCCGGAGAGAACATGACAATTCTGGCCGACGTGGGAAGTGGGATCATCGACTGGAAGCGAATCTTCGCTCACTCAGAGCAGGCGGGGATCAAGCACTACTTCGTCGAGCATGACAATCCGAAAGACTCGATGGAGACCGCCCGCGTCAGCTACCGGTATCTCGAGCAACTTCGCTTTTAGGCGCCGTTGCAATCGAAACGTTCTTCAAAACCGGGCTGCGCGCCTCGACCAACCTGCACGTGACCGGGGCTGGTCATTCTCACAGCCCAGAAGGGATTGTTGATGACCCGACGATGGAGCGCAGTTGCCGAGCGGCGCTTGGCCAAATGTGGCCTTTTTGGCGCGGCCATCTTTAGCTTCCTTCTTGCTATAGCCGTCCCGGCCCGGGCACAGTCGGCCGAGGAAGCCGCCCACCTTGCCAACACCCTCTCCAGCCAGTCCCAGACGGTGATTCAGCGGTTGTCGACTCTGGATGCTCTACCTGCGGACGGATGGAAGACGCATCCGGGCGATGTTGCACATGGTGAAGCCCTCGATCTGGACGACTCGAGTTGGCCAATCGTCCGAGCCAAGGCCGAGTCCGGAACCGAGGCAGTCTGGTATCGCCGCTCCCTCACCGTGCCTCCCACTCTAAACGGATATGACCTTACGGGCGCCAGAATCTGGTTCAGCTTTCACGCGGATGCGAACGGGCCCATGCCGGAGATCTTTTACCTGAATGGCCGTCGCGTAGCCATGGGCGACGACCTTGAGCCCATCGTTCTGTTTGACCATGCAACGCCCGGCGACACGGTGCTGGTCGCAGTCAAATTACTGCCCACGGTCGACAAGAAGATCTTTCAAGGGACCGAGCAGAAAATCGAGTTTTCTGGGACCCGACCCAATCCGGACGACGTCCGAGTCGAGTTTCTCACCTCCGCAATCCTGCTGCCGAGTCTGTCCATGAATCTCTCTGCCGACACTGCGACGCTCGAAAAGGCCATTCGCGCGGTGGACCTGAAGGCGCTCGAGGCGGCGGACCAGCGAGCCTTTGACGCCTCGCTGCGGCGCGCGCACGAGCAAATGGAACCGCTGAAGCCCATGCTCGAGCAAGCCTCCCTGCACCTCACGGGCAACGCGCATATCGACGCGGCGTGGCTCTGGCCGGTGAGCGAAACAGTCGACGTCGTCAGGCGAACATTCGGCACCGCCCTGCAATTGATGAATGAGTACCCTGACTATACCTATACGCAGTCGGCCGCGGCCTACAGCGAATGGATCGCCGAGAAATATCCACAGATGAATCAGGAGATTAAACGGCGGATCAAAGAGGGCCGCTGGGAGATTGTCGGCGGGATGTGGGTTGAGCCCGACTTGAACATACCGGATGGCGAGTCCACCGCCCGTTCGTTATTGATTGGAAAGCGCTGGTTTCAGAGGGAGTACGGCGTGGACGTTCAGATCGGCTGGAACCCAGACTCCTTCGGTTATGCCTGGCAGCTACCCCAGATCTATAAGAAGTCCGGGGTCGATTACTTTGTTACTCAGAAAATGGCTTGGAATGATACCAATCAGCTGCCTTTCAAGCTGTTCTGGTGGGAATCGCCCGACGGCAGCAAGGTCCTCACTTACTTTCCCCACGACTACGTCCACACTGATCTGAATCCGGTCCGTTTGGCGGAAGATCTCCGAACCGCGCGCCAGCAGGCACCGGGAATGACCGAGATGATGGATCTTTATGGAGTGGGTGATCACGGGGGTGGGCCCACACGCGCCATCTTGGACGAAGGCGTGCACTGGATGCAGCCAGAGAAAATCGTCCCGCCGATGCGGTTCGGCACAGCCTCTGCCTTCTTTCATGATATCGCGAGCAAACTGGACAGCATTTCCCCTGAGTGGGACTACAGCTCAATTGCCAAGGGTTACAAAGAGCCGCCTGCCCCGTTGGCCGGCAGGATCAGCATTCCTACTTGGAAGAGTGAACTGTACTTCGAATACCATCGCGGCGTTCTGACGACGCAGGCCAACCAGAAACGCAACATGCGTCAGAGTTCCATGCAGGCATTGAATGCCGAGAAATACGCCTCGCTGGCATGGCTGGAGGGTAAGCCATACCCCGGCGATCGACTGACCGAGGCGTGGAAGAAGATCACCTTCAATGATTTTCACGACCTGGGGGCGGGATCAGGTATCGGCATCATCTACAAAGATGCCCAGCGCGACTATGACCAGGTGCGATGGTCGACGAATGAGATTTCCAGCAACGCATTGAGCAGCCTTGCGGCCCACGTCAATACGACTGGGGGGGCCGGGATTGCCGTATTTGTCTTCAATCCTCTGGCGTGGCAACGCGCCGGACTGGCGACGCTGGAAGTTCAGATGCCTACCGCAATTACCGGACCGCTCTCGGTCCTCGATGCGCACGGCCGCGTCCTTCCCTCGGAAGTTCTTGTCAGCGACCCCACAACTCACACGTATCGCCTGCTGGTAAACGTCAAGAACGTGCCTTCGATGGGCTACACGATCCTTCGTGTCGTTCCCGGAGTAAAACCGGTGGAGACCGATCTGAAAGTTAGCGGACTGACCATGGAGAACGCGAGCCTCCGAGTCACAGTCGATCCGAAGACAGGTTGCATCATAAGCCTGTTCGACAAGCGCTCCAACTTTGAGTCGCTGGCCAGCGGCGCCTGCGGAAATCAACTGCAGACCTTTAAGGACACTCCCAAGGATTATGATGCGTGGAACATCGATCCGGGCACGATGGATCACATGACACCGATCGATACCGCAGATTCGGTGGAAGTGATCGACAAGGGCCCTTTGCGCGCCGTGATTCGCGTATCGCGCACTTGGCAGAGCTCAAAGTTCGTGCAGGAGATTACTCTGTATGCCGGAGCCGATCAGGTCGATGTGGTGAATGACATCGACTGGCATGAGACACACGTTCTGCTGAAGGCCGCCTTCCCGCTGGCAGCAACCAGCAATCATGCCACCTATGAGATTCCTTTCGGTAGCATTGAACGTCCCACCACCCGGAACAACAGTTGGGAACAGGCCCAGTTCGAGGTTCCTGCACAACGTTGGGCAGATCTTGGCGATGGGCAGCATGGCTTGAGCCTCATCAATGAGTCCAAGTTTGGATATGACGATCAAGGCAATGTGCTGCGCCTCACGCTGCTGCGTTCGCCGCTTTGGCCGGATCCGCAAGCCGATCGCGGGCACCAGCACTTCAGCTACGCGCTCTATCCACACGCGGGCGACTGGAAGCAGGGCCTAAGCGTGCGGCATGGCTATGAGTACAACTATCAGTTGCAGGCCGTGCAGGTTACCTCGCACGCCGGTGTGCTGCCGCTGGAGCACTCCTTTGTATCGGTTCAACCGGAGAATGTGGTGCTAACGGCGATGAAGAAGGCGGAGGACGGCGACAGTCTCATCTTTCACGCGTACGAGTGGGCCGGCAAGTCCGGCAACGTGACGTTCACGCTACCGGAAGGAGCGACGGGCGCCATCTTAGCCAACCTCCTCGAACAGCCCCAGAGATCGCCGCTACCCATCACCGGCAATCAAGTGACCGTGCCCATCCATCCTTTCGAGATTCTCGCCCTTCGCGTCGATTACTCGCGAAAGGCAAAGGACAAGGAGCCTCTTCATGGTAAAGGTGGCCGGAATTAATTCTCGAGAAGGCGGCCGTGTTGCCGACAGGCGGGCAAAATTTCGCCTGCCACAGTTGACTGTGTCGAGCCAAGGTGAGCCTCTGTGTCACGCGGAGATTCCGAACACGCTTCTCTCGCGCGGCAACTGAGGGCTGGGCTCGAAGTCTCTTGTTGCCAGGTAATGACGCTGCCAATGTTTCCAAATGGAGGGCGGCGTATCCGGACTGGCCTTGGTTCGGCGGAGCCAGTTATTCCGGTCCCCCTAGGGTCGCTGAGCTAGCCTTCTTCTCAAGAGCCCGGAGCCTGAAATCGTCGGGGAACAGCGCCGTGCCTTGGCGCAGAACGGCGAGAGCGTCGCCATACTGTCCGAGTTCCATATACTCGGTGGCGAGACTCTCATACAGCTCGCGAAAATAAGGGTTGGTGGTGCGCGCCTTTTCAAGGATCGTGACCGCTTCCCGGTCCTGCTTGGTGCGCACATACAAGTTGGAAAGGAAAAGATAATCGTCAACGTTTGCTGATCCAACGCGCAGGACGCGTTTCATGTACTCCAGGGCTTTTAGATTTCCTGCGGGCGTGTTTTTGTCGAAGTCGGCGCGAGCTAAGGCGCGAAGAACAGCGGGATCCGAAGGCTTGGTGCTCGCGATCGGCTGCAACAGCTGGGTCAAGAGCGAATCAAACTCATGATGACCTTCACGGACCAGACTGTCGTACGCCTCCAATAAGACTGCCGGTGGAACTCGGTCGAGCCGCCTCCATTGGTCCGGTGGGGCAGTCAGGACCAATAACTCTGGGTTCTCCGTGGGATGTGCCCCAGGGGATGGTCGCAGTGCTGAACTGGCTCGCGCGGGAATCGAGTGATCGGTGAGCGCCGCGTGAGCAATGGTCGTCAGCGTGCGTTTCGGCATGTGGCAGGCCAAACAATCATTGGGCGGACTGGTGGCCAGTCGTTTTGCCGGTTCCAACTTGCAGCTCCGTTCGGTGTGACAGCGCAAACACTGCGCACGGTAGTTGGCCATGGACGCCGCCGCGGACGACTCCAGGTGAGGATCGTGACAGCTAATGCAGTGTAAATTGCCACTGGCCCGGTAGCATTTGCTGAGCGTCATCCCAAAGTAATGTTCCAACGGCAGTGCAGAGGGACTTGCGCCATCTTCGGGCGCAATCTTAAAAATGGAAACATAGTTCCCCAGTGGTGTCCCAGGACGGAAGTCCAGAGCGTGTTTGCCGGGCATTTCGATCCGCACATCCCGCCCCTGGTGGCATCGCATGCAAATGTTGTCTGCCAGCCATCCTGACAGCCGCGCCGGATTCACAATGCTTGTGTCGGCGACCGGCGGAGGTGCGGCATCCAGCATCAGATCTTGAGCGTGTTCCGCGACATGTGTCGCGCCGGGACCATGACAGTTTTCACACCCCACCGCGAGTTCGTCGAAGGGCGGCTCTTTATAAAGCCCGATTTGCCCCTCAACCGGATTGGGGCGACCACTGTGACACAAAACGCAGCGGTCAAGAATGGGACGAGTAAACCCCCGGTTCTGAATCTCAAATCCAGGAGAAAAACCCCAGGAACGCGTTTTGCTGTAATAGGAGAGGGGAGCTTCGAACAGGGAGTGGTCCCGCTGCACCAGGAATCCGAAACCGTTCTCTCCCGCGCCAATGACATAATCGAGTTTCCAATTTTGACGGAATATCTCTTTACCGTCGGAGTCAAGAGAATACTGACTCTGAAAAAGCCCGCCATCGCGGCGCGTCACGCCAAAATATGAATTGCTGTCTTTGTCGTACACCGTGGCCGGAGCGGGCAGCACCGAGGTGAGGGAATTCGTGTCGCCAGGCAGCATGGACTGGCCCATCGATGTCTGGCGGAAGATGCTGTAGATATGGGAATGGCAGGAGGCGCAGGCTCTGGAACCGACGTAGGGCCCTTCGGACTGGGTCTTTCCGGAGTGAAGCGGAGTCAGAGCCCTGGTTCCAGATTTTTCTTTAGCCGTCGCATGGGTCGACTCCTGGGCCGCGCCGTACGGCACCCAGAGGGAAGCAACGGAGATGAGAATGCAGGCGAAGACTCCCTCATGAAATGCCCGCGGCGAGCGCACCGGGGGCGTCTTCGTGGAAGGTTTCGTGGGACTTGGAACACCCGGTTTCACATTCCCCCTAACCCGAATAGCGCAATCAACGCTGATCGCATGTCTTGGCCAACAGCCTTTCTCTCAAGCCGGCAAAGACTGTTCCTGCAAGCTTAATGATGCATCCCCCGTCAGCCTATCAGGCGATTCGGAACGCCGTTCTTTATCGTGGACTTTAACAATAAGAACTGGCAGAATAGCCCAAATCATACGCAACTCTGGACCTGGGGTCCGCAAGCGCATGGCAAACAAGTTGAAGCAAATTCTGCAAAATGGCAAGCCCGCCATTGGCACATGGCTGGGGTGTTGCGATCCGTATTTTGTAGAGATGATGGCAGACCTGGGCTTTGATTGGCTGATCATTGACATGGAACACATCCCGCTCAGCCAGGAAGGCCTGCGCACGATGCTCATGGCCTGCAAAGGCAGCGCAAGTGTGCCCGTGGTTCGGGTCTCCAGCAACTCCCGGGATTCGATTCAAGCAGCTTTGGATCTGGGAGCTCAAGGAGTGATGGTGCCCATGGTCAATACCAGCGCCGATGCGGAACGTGCAGTCGAGTTTTCCCGCTATCCGCCGCTGGGACGGCGTGGGTTTGGCCCGGTTCGTGCCGGGCATTATGGCAAGAATGACGCGGGTTACCGCAAAACTGCCAACGAAGAAACACTGCTGATCGTGCAGGTCGAGACCCCGGAAGCGGCACAAAGCGCCGAGGAAATTCTGCGGGTAAAGGGCATTAATGGTCTCTTCATCGGCAATGGGGACCTGGCCAATTTCATGAACAATGGGGAGGTCGGTTCTGCCGCCGTGCAGAAAGTGGTTGACGATCTCATCGCACTGGCGACTCACAAGTCGGTGCCCGTCGGGTTGCCCACCTGGTCGCCGGCGGAGTTCAACCGCTATGCACAGCAGGGGGCGCAACTGCTAACCATCGGGAGCGACATGCGGTTTGCCGCTAACGGAGGCAGGGCAGAACTGTCGGGCACCCGCGAGCTCTTGGGGAAACGTTAGGGTGGCGTCCGAATTCAACCCGTCAGGGCCAGGCCCGCAAAGCCCGTAAAGGCTTCGCGCGTGGCTCTGCTGCATTTCCCCAATCGGCGGGCAAGGAGTGTAAGAGTTTGCAGAATGCCGTTCCAGATCGACCCTTCACCTTTGTTCGAAACCCGAGACGTTGCTATGATAGTGGTTTAGGCCCATCGAATCATTCATAACTCGAGCGAAAGCATTGTCCTCCACAAAAGAATCCCGATCCGGCAGAATACCAGCGAAATACCCGGTAAAATCGCTGGCGAAGGCGCTACGCATCCTCGACACGGTAGGCCGTTTTCAGCACGGTACCAGCATCGCCGCCCTCAGCAAAGAGCTGAAAATGGGGAAGAGCACTGTCCACCGCCTGCTGGCAACTCTGCGTGAGTTTGATCTGATCTGGTTCGATCCCACCACCTCCAATTACGCCTTGGGATCGCGCATTCTGCGGTGGAGCGATTTGCTTGTGCAGCAAAACCCGCTGGTACGCCACGGGCTGCCCGTCCTGAGAGAACTGGTGAGCGCTGGCCGGGAAACTGCCAACCTTGCCGTGATGGATGGCGCGGATGTGCTGTATGTGGCACAGTTCGAGTCGATGGAAAGACTGCGCATGAGCGAAGCGGTCGGGACCCGTCATCCCGCGCACTGCACTGCGCTGGGCAAAGCGCTCCTGGCAAGCCTGTCGGAAGAGGAATTCGATCAGCTCTACAGCAAGGTAGATGCGCTGAAAAGCCTCACCGCGAACACCATTGCTGACAAGCGACGCCTGAAAGAACATCTGCAGAAGGTGAGAAATGAAGCGGTAGCTTACGACTTTGAAGAAAACGTAGTCGGAGTCGTTTGTCTGGGCGCTGTGGTACGAAATTTCACGGGCAAGCCCATCGCTGCGATGAGCGTCTCACTTCCGATTCAGCGGCTTCGCGGAGAGAGTCTGATCACCTTGAAAGAACACCTGCTCAACGCTGTAAACCGGCTTTCGAGGGAACTGGGCCACAATCCGGCCAATGACTCCTCGCAGGTTGCCCGACA
>Ga0209006_10004519_pt1 | contig 12615 bp, 14 predicted proteins | sample JacPin_JW_Ref_O2_FD_188567 | JGI IMG/M metagenome (GOLD analysis project Ga0209006, IMG submission 188567) | Forest soil microbial communities from Algoma, Ontario, Canada - Jack Pine, Ontario site 1_JW_Ref_O2 (SPAdes) (version 2) | ecosystem: Environmental > Terrestrial > Soil > Boreal...
TGAAACTTACTGGTGCCATCGAAGGGACTCGAACCCCCACACCCTTGCGAGTACATGGACCTGAACCATGCGCGTCTGCCAATTCCGCCACGATGGCAAGTGGACTTACATTGCAACGGCGGCCACAAGGCCGCCGATCAGGAAGACTTACATCCCTATTCTACAGACGCGACGCCGCCTGTCAAACCGTCTCCAGCCATTAAGGTAGAATTCCCCGCAGGCAGTAGCAACGGCTGTGCGAAGAATCTCCATCTTGCTGTGCTCGATGCTCGTGTGCCCGGCCTTGAATATCTCAGCACCCCCGCAATCCCCGGTGACCATCGCTGAAGCCGGCGAAGCGACATTGGTTCTTGACACTCCCGCGGCCAAATCCCTCAAGTGCTTCATCGAGAAATTCAATCCTGTTCTCGATTTCGCTCTCCGCTTTCAGGCCGGCTACGTGGTTCACTGTCCACTCCGTCTGTTCGAAGGCAAGAAAGCCACGGTACATGCTTACCTGCGCATCACTCCCTCCGGCAAGGTCCCGGTGCTGTTATCTGCTGCGTACGGTTTGATCGCCATCCCGCCTGACACACCACCGTCCACCAGGCTGACAAGCCTGAAGCAAGAGGTCGACATGAGCGGCGCTTTCAGCCTGGGCGCAGGCGACTATTCCGTCGAAACCGTCGTCACCGACGATCGCGGCCGCTTGTGCCGCAAAAGCTGGAAAATGCACGTCGCCGCTGCTCGTTCCCAGCGTCGAGTACATCTGGCCGTCCCGCCGCTAACCGTCGAACCCTTTGACCGTACCTCGTGGGGCATCCAACCTTCGCGGAAAAGCGCTGCGCTCCGCCTCACGATTTTTCTCGATGCGGCCCCAATTCGTCCCAACGAGTCCAGTTTGCGCGCCTGGGATCGCGCCTTTCTGCTGGAATCTCTTTATTCCCTGCTGCGACAAGTTCCCTTCAAGTCGGTTCGCCTCGTCGCCTTCAACCTGGAGCAGCAGCGCGAGATCTATCGCTGCGTTGCCTTCGACGGCGATGCGTTCCAGCCGTTGTTCCATGCCCTCCGTGAAATCGAAACCGCCAGCGTTTCGGCGCAAGCCTTGAAAAACCGCAACTCCCCGCTGTTCCTCAGCCAGCTCGCAAACCGGGAACTCGCGGAAGAAAATCCTGCGGACGCGATTATTTTTCTCGGACCCGCTTCCCGCATGGACGTTGAAATTGGTACCGACTTGCTGCCGGCTTTGAAAGCCAGCAGCCCGCCCTTCTTTTATTTCAAGTACCTTGGAGCCGCGTTCCCCGACTCTCTGCAGCGCCTGATGATGGCTGTGAACGGAAGGACCTTCCTGTTTCGTTCTCCCCCGGAACTCGATCAGGCCATCCAGAAAATGCTGGCTCGACTCAAACAGCAATAACGCAAGACATCTCTGAACGAACAAAAGACACGAAGCACCACGAAGAATTTAGTCCGTAAATCCATCCTTCGTGCACCTTCGTGTCCTTAGCGGTTAAAGCCTTCTTGCCTGCCTACTCCAACTTCGCAGTCATCGTAATCTTAGCGTTCAACACCTTCGATACCGGACATCCCTTCTCCGCGCCCTCCGCGCATTTTTGAAACGTCGCGGCATCCGCGCCCGGAACCTTGCCCACCACATCCAGGTGGCTCTCGGTAATCGTCCATCCCGTATCCAGCTTCTCAAACGACAGCGTGACATTCGTCGAAATACTTTCCGGCGTCAGCTTCGCTTCACCCAGCTGCACCGACAGGGCCATCGAAAAGCATGCCGCATGCGCCGCCGCAACTAGCTCCTCCGGATTCGTCCCTGTTCCGTTTTCAAAGCGTGAGGTGAACGAATACTGCGTATTGTTCAACGCTCCCCCGGGAGCCGAAATCGTTCCCTTGCCGTCCTTCAATCCGCCCTTCCAAACCGCGCTAGCCTTGCGTTGCATGATTTTCTCCTCGTTTTCGTTATGATTTCTGAAGATGCCCGATGGATTGATGCCTGAACTATTGTAGACGGAACTTCAATTTTAGATTCTGGACTGGGCTTCCAGGTAGTAACGCAGTTTGGATTTTCGATTAGAAGATGTCATTCTGAGCGAAGTCGAAGGGATCGCCGGCTTCACTGGCATGGTGCGAAAGCCAAACTCGCTGGTTGGTTTAGTAAAAATCCGAACAGCTCAGATAAAAGCCACACAGCGGACACTTCAGTTTGCACCGGCTCTCGCGCAATTTCGATGAGCAGTTCGGACAATACTCCCCTGGCTCGGCCGACTTCACTCCCGCCCCATGTCCGCGCTCATCCGCAAGCAGCTGCTGAGAACCCTTTTCTGAATTCATGTCCGCCGACGTTATCCTGCAGGCTCATCCAGTACAAGTGCGAATTTCGATTCTGACGTCGAGCTCTCCGAAACGCAGCGATATCGCAGACCGTATTCCTCTGTGTCCCCTGTGGTGACGAATTTAGGGCACTATCGATTCAAGCAGCCCGATCATTCGCAACTGGCGCCGTCCGGCTCCAGCAATCTGCCATCAGCAGCCAGGCGCCCAGCCGCCGCCATACCTTCACATATTTTCCGCGCTCGGGGAACATCGCTCCGTCGCTTTGCCGCACAATCACCGTAAACCGCCCCAACTCCATCGCCATATCGCCGGAGTGTTCAATGCGGGTCGATTCCAGGCGAAGATCGCTGTATCCGGCCTCGCCTAGCTGGCGCAGCAGCCGCTCCACCGATTTCTGACCATATGCAGCCTCAAGCTGCGGCGCCATCAAAACGCCATCGGCCGCGAACACACTGGCGGCCTGGTCATAGTTTCCGGTGTTAAAAGACATGGCGAAATCCTGGCTCAGGCCGCGGATCTGCGATTCCACGTCCTGTGGCAGACGAGAATCCGCCAGAGAACTCGAGTAGGGTCGGTACATCTACTACCTCCTGGGGGAAGGCACCGGACGAACTCATCGCCGAGTCCGCCGGGAAGCTTGGCCATTCTAGCGTAAACCCGGCTGTGGGAAGTTAAAAAGTTTTCCAGCGGCGAGTCTGAAGACTGCATTTGCATCCAGAGTCGTTCGGCCGTCGATCGAATCGGAATACTTATCGATCGAACGGCGCCGTGCGGCCAAGCGGTCGCGATGCGTTGGTCCGGCTGGAGATCGTCGTCACCGGTGGTTTGGGGCCATCGACGCTCCAACCCGAATTGGATTGAGCGGCGATTTGTTGCTTTACTCGTTCGAGCAGAACAACGAGCTTTTTCGACTCATGTTCTCTCTCGGCCTTCTGACCCAATCTTTGAAAATCCTGCGGAGCAAAGTTAACGCGATTAGTCACGGGGGTTTCGTCCTCAGGTTAGCGGTTAGTAATTCGTCGCCAGTCTACCCTATCCCCGCTCTCCTGCCTAGCCATTGAATCCGGTAGAAAAAGGGCTGCTAATTCGATTTTGTGCATTGCACTGAGGTTGGTGCAGCGAGCTGAGCTAGACAGAATAAGTCGATCATCCCAGACCAAGCGCGCCCGGAGTCGAGCCTGCGCGGCAGGGCTGCGGCAGTTTGCGGCTCAACACAGAACTTTCTGAGCGCGAGTTCTCTTCGCGTAAACCATCTTCGAGCAAATGATCTTCCATCCCCATGGCGACATAGATGTCTTCGAAAATCTGTCGCGGCGCGATGCTGATCACTCCCTCGCTCGACTCCACCAGATAATCTCCCTCGCGCCCGGAGTGTTGCCGGCCGAGGCCATCGATGAAAGTGAGATTCGAACTGAGCCGTCTGGCTTTCACCAGAAAGCGAGTGCGGTAAGTTTGCCATTCTTTTGATTTCATGCTGACCCGGGGCTCGTAAATTTCGTCTCTGAAATTTTGTCTCTGAAAATCTTAATCTTTCAAAATTTCAGTATCGAACGAAAGAGAATGTACGAGCGAAAGCGGGATTGGTCAATTCAGTATTTTTGGTGCAATTGAGGAAAACATCTCCTGCAAATTTTCGCGATCCTGATCGCGCAAACAATCGCTTCACTACGCGGTCTTTATCGCATCACGTCTTGGCGGGTTCCCCGGCGGCTTCGCGGCAACCGCAAGAAACTGTTTAAGCGCGTAGCCTCGTTTGTCCACAACCCGTACACAGGAATTGCAGAAATCGACTCGTTCATTTCTGCGCGGACGAATGCTCCGCGAATCATCCCACCACGCGTCTTTCAAATTCCTGCGGTGCCGTGCCGATCGCCCCGCAATGTATCGCATCCGGAACTTCCCATAGTTGAGTGTGCTGATTTCGTGCATGAATCCGCCGCGAATGCGACACCGGAATATTGCTGTCTTCCTGCCCATGAATCAACAAGACTGGAATCGACGTCGCCGCCACGGCATCTTCGGGCGAGACCCGGTTCATGTCGAGCCCATACTTCCAGCGCGCCCGCAAAAACGCGAACTCCACCAGCGGACGCAGCAGCGTGCGTCCGAACCACGGACCGATCCCGAAGGGCTGCCCCATGCGGTCGTATGCGATTTCGCGAAAATTTGCGAACGAAGATTCCGCGGCGACCGCACAGAAGTGAACGCCTGACCCCAGAGATTGCAAAAGCTGCGCCGCTCCCATCGACTCGCCCAAACCGAAGATGCAGCGCGGATGATCCCTTGCCTCCAGCGAATCAACCCACTGGCGAATGTCATCGCGCTCGATCAGACCATACGTCGTGAACGCGCCTCCGCTCGCACCGTGAGCACGAGCATCCGGCATCAGCAGCGTGAATCCGTGCGCCAATAGAAGACGCGCATATCCGGTCATGCCAACCCGATTGTTCGCGACACCATGCAGCAGAATCACCGCATCGCCGTTGCCATGATTGGGCCGGATCAGCCACGCCCGCAGCAATACGCCGTCAGGAGCGGTAAGCGACGCATCTTCGAAGCCGGCACTGGCTTCGTGTGCATACTCGCGAGCCGCAGTTATTTCAGTATCGGTAAGCTCCCTGCGCGCCGGGTGCAGAGATGCGTCCGCAACAAACACACCGGCAATCGCGCAGAACACGACATACAGAAAGATTCCAAGAAGCGCGCGGCGAAAGTTTCGACTGACGTAAACGCGAGTCCGCATGAGAGATCGAACCATACTACCCAAGTCAGTCCTGGTGCAGTTTGAGTCTGAGTTTCTTGGATCTCAATTTGCGGTGTCATCCTGAGCGAAGCCGCTTTTCAGGCGGAGCGAAGGATCTCTGTCTCAACGGCCCTGGAGCGTGAGCCAACAGCCCCAGAAAACGTTCCGCTCTCGAAGCGCGCAAAAGCGAGAATTGGAACTCGACGTGCCTTGCTCCACTCAACTCCGAATCGAGCACAACCTGCATAGCCCCGGGAAAAATTCACCGGCCATTCGACCAAAGTTTTCTTCACCCGCAACGACCGCCCACCAAAGTTAAACCAGTTCAGCAACTTGGCGGCATTGCAATAAGCGCCAGGATGGCCAACTCCTTGCAAGGGGAAATTTCGGACAATTCACCTCGAAGGAGGAATCATGACAATTGACCCCGTCTGCGGAATGATCATGGAAGAACGGAAACCTGAATTTCAAACGATGTTTGCCGGAAGAAAATATTTCTTCTGCTCCGAGGAGTGCAGAAAAGAATTCGAGGAGCAGCCCAGCGACTTCGTTGAGGCCGCAGCGGCGTAACCTCTCTCAAAAGAAAAGGCTCTCGCCCACGGGCAAGAGCCTTTTTTCTTTTCAGGTTCGAACCACAAGCCGGAATCTACCGGTGCGCCAACGCGGGCTCCTTCGCTTCCTTGAACGCCGCAAAGCGCTTATTGATCTCTTCCCAGTTGATGACATTCCACCACGCCGACAAATACTCCGGCCGCCGGTTGTTGTACTTCAGATAGTAAGCGTGCTCCCAAACGTCATTGCCGAAAATCGGAAACAGACCCTGCGAAATCGGACTATCCTGATTCGGCGTCGAAATGATCTGCACTTCGCCGTTCGACTTGCCCGCCAACCATACCCAGCCGCTGCCAAATTGCTTCACGCCGGCATCGTTGAACTTGGTTTGAAAATCCTTGAAGCTTCCAAACGACTTTTGAATCACTTCGCCGATCGCGCCCGTCGGATCGCCTCCGCCTTTCGGCTTCATGATCTTCCAGAACATGGTGTGATTGACGTGTCCGCCGCCGTTGTTGCGCACCGCGCCACGAATATCTTCCGGGATCGCATTCAGATCGCGGATCAAATCCTCCGCCGACTTTCCCGCCAGCTCCGGATGTTTTTCCAGCGCAGCATTCAGATTTTTCACATAGGCCCCATGGTGCAGGTCGTGGTGCACGGTCATCGTCTGCTTGTCGATGACAGGTTCGAGGGCATCGTATCCGTAGGGGAGAGCAGGTAATTCGTGAGCCATGTTTCCTCCGTTTATACCTTTGAGATGACGGGAAGCGGCTAATCGATGCAACCGCTTTTAATTACTCGCTTTTTATCGTACCTGATTTCATCGTAAAACGATCCATCGGCGATTTTCTACTTGCGCCCCAGCAGCCGTATGCGCGACGTAAAAGCCCGCCCTTCGAGCGCAGTGAACGTGGGCGACGGATGCGTCGGGTCGATCACGCTGTTCACGAAAAAAGGATTGCCGTGCCCCGTGATGTTGTCGAACCCGCCGCGCAGCGCCCAGTAGTAGCCGAAAAGATGAAATCGTTTTTCCAGTTGAAGATTCAGTGAAAAATATTCCGGAAACCGCTCCGCATTCGCCTTGCCGATCAATTCCTGCTGATCGTTCACCAGGCTGAAAGGAAATCCATTGCGCGCCTCCATCGAATACGCCACTTCCAGCTGATGAATCACCGGCAGCTTGAACAACGGAAAATATCCCCACGAAAGAAATCGATTCGGCGAGTCCCACGGATACGGCCCCGGCTGCTGCGGGCTGAGAATGGGACTGTCCACATTGAAGTCAAGCGCCTGATTCGACCGCGCGCTCGATCTGGTGTACGAGCCCATCACCATATAACTCTCGCGGAAGTTATGCCGCATCGTGATCTGCAGCGCGGTGTAACGGTCATCCCGCGTGTTCTGCAAAACATAATTCCCGCCCTGCGTCGGGGTGACCGAGTTGTAGACGAAGCCCTGCGTGCCGCGCTTATCCAGAAACTCAGCTTTCAAATACACCGCCGCAGGAAGTTTTTTCTCCAGCCCCAGGCTCCAGTTCAACGATCGCGGCGTTTGCAATTCATTGACGTCCGCGTTGAACGTCGTCGTCACCGGACCGCTCGCTGTCACGCATCCAGTAACGCCAGTGCAATTCGGATTGACGCTATAAAAAGTGTCCTGCCTCGTTCCTGCAAACGGCCGCGCGATCAGGTAAATCGGCGTCGAGTCATAAACCATCCCGATGCCCGCCGAAATTTTCGTGGTGCTCGCGTTGTCGAGCACATACGTCCCCGCCAGCCGCGGAGCAACATTCGCGTGCCGCACAATCGCATCCCAATCCAGACGAACTCCCGGCTCTATCAACAACCGATCCGTCAGCAGCCAGCGATCCTCCGCATACGCGCTCACCTCGGTATTGAACTGATCGTGTACCGCGCCTCCAGAAAACGCGGAGTAGCGCGTGCACGGAAAATTCACATCCTGAACCGCCGTCTGGCACAGATCAGGCGAAAGCGCCGGCACTGTAGAACTACCACTGAGAAACGAAATCGGCTGCCGCGCGAACTGCGCGTCGTACGAAATCCGGTCGAGATCCACTCCAACCTTGAAGTCGTGATGCCCGTGCCATTGATGTTCCGGCAAAAATAAATTCGCCATCGCCTGCAGACGCCGCGCGTGTGTCTCGTCTTCGAGGTAATAGTTTCCGCCCGTTGTATCGGTGTTGACGAAATACGGCAACGTTCCATACGGAATCCTGTGCAGGTTGTACTGATCGTAGGCAAATCCCGCTTCGAGCAGTTCCCCTCCAGCAAAATAATGCTGATCTTTCGCGCTTCCGATGTAAGCGCCCTCCAGATCTTTAGGATCCGAAAGTTGCGGACTCTCCGGCGAAAGAAACGCATATTGATCATGCAGATGGTTCACCAGAAAACTGGTGGTCAGAATATTCCGGCTGGCCAGGTTCGTCTGAATCTTGAACAGATCGCCGATGCGCAATGTGTGATCGTTGTCCTCATGAAGCGGCAGCTCGGTGTAAATCGTATTGTCGTATTCGCTGTCGAACGCGTTATAAAACCACATCCTGCCCTTATGGATCGGCCCTGAAAACGTAAGCCGCGGCAGGAACTGGGAGAATCTCCATCCGTGCTTATTTTGAATTGACGGGATAAAATTCGTACCCGCAAATCGGAAATTATCGTCGCCAACTCCGGTATTCAGGCTGATCACGCCGCCCGACCCCTTGCCTTCCTCCGCCGATTCGCGCGACGGCTCGACTTGAATCGAGCGAAACGCATCCGTACTCACCCGCACCAGCAGCTGTCCATTTGCCGGCTGGGTAACGTTGAATCCGTCAAGCAACGTCACCGTCTGATAAGTCTGCGATCCAGCGACGTGCGGCTGCCCGCTCGCGTCCTGCACCACGCCGGGGATGAAGTTGATCGCGTTGCGATAATCGTTCGCCGCCGGAAACACGACGTTGATCACATCCAGCCCGCTCAGCGAATCCTGCGCCGAAATCTGCGAACGATCAATCGCAGGCGGTGACTCGTGAACATCGACTACCTCGCGCACTTCGCGCTGATGCGAGATCGTGACCTCGACATTTGATCCCGGGCCGACCTGCACATGCGTTTGAACCGCGGCATAGAAATTCTCTTTTTCCACCCGCAGGTCATAGAGTCCAGCCGCAAGCGATGGGAACGAACAGCGTCCGGCAAAATCAGTCAGGCCGCGAACAGCGGGCTGAGCCGCAGTCGAACCCTGTGCGGATTCGATCTGAAGACGAACGCGCGCCGAAGAGACTGCAACTCCGTTCTCGTCGATGACCGCGACAGCCGGCGCCGGCGCGGACTGTGCCGCGGAGGTCGTCACCAGCACGAGAGTGAGCAGCAAGGCACGCACAGCAATGAAAATTCATTCTACGGCGTGGGGCCAGCGGCGGCTGGAACTCAAGAAAAAAACCCCGGCACTGCACGCATTGTCATGCTGAGCGCAGTAGTCGGGATCGTTTCGCGATCCCGGCTGCGAAGTCGAAGCATCCCTGCATGCGCCGATGCTGCAAGGGTTCTGATCAAAACTGTTCAGAGTCCCGCCAAGGGCAGGGATGCTTCGACTTCGAATCCCCGCCTGGCGGCGGCGCTTCTTCGCTCAGCATGACAATTGATTGATGACTAAGGAGAGAACCGCCTTCTAGCCCTGGCTGGCCAGAAACTCGCAAACCCGCCGGATCGTATCCCGCTGGCTTTCATTCATGGTGAGAAATTCAAAGCCGTAGCGCAGTCCCTGGCAGTAGCGCACGATGGCGCGCACTTTAATCGGATACGGTGTCAACGGCAGAGGAATTTCCAGCGTCACGATCTCGCCGTTCTCCAGGCTCCCGGTGAGCGTAGCTCCAATGCCATCCTGCCCCAGTTCGGTCGAACGTCCCCAACACGTGCGGAACTCGCCGTCCTGAAACATGCGGACCTGCAGCCGCACATCAAGCGTGAAACGCGGAAAGCGCCGCGTAAACTTGACTGTCTTTTCAGAAGAAGTTTTATCGGAAGATTTTTCGGTAGAAGCCTTGTCGGTGGGCGACTCAAACGGAGGACGCTTCGCCGCGGCATTCGCGCCCGCATCGGCCACCGCGGCCAGTCCTTTTCGTTCATTCCCCATCAAGTCGGTCGACGCTTCCTTCAAATTTGATGCGTTCAGTTGCCGTGCAATAGATAACCCGGCTCGAGCGGCAATTTTCCGCCCACCTTCACCACCGCCACGCTGCTGTTGATCGCGTACACATCCACAACGCCGACCGCTCCCGGAAGCGATGCGACCTTGTTCACCAGATCCTCATCCGAGTCCGCGATTACGATTGCCGGATGGCCCGCTCGCCCGTGGTTCGCCGTAGAAACCAACTCCCGCACCTGATCCTCGGGAAGCTCGAAAACTTTCTCCAGTAACATCTTCATTTCCGGAGTCGACGGCGATCGCATGATGAACGTCACCGGCCTGCCGTCAGGCCAGTGAGTGGCCTGCGCCTTGCACAGTTTCACCAGTTCGGGCAACGTAATGGCCGAAACCGTATTGGCTTTGTTCGCAACCAGCGCGAGATCGCGCGCCGCCGCCAACGAAACGCTGGCCGCGACAAACGCACTGACGATCAGCACTCGACGATAGAACACACGCACTCCCCGCAAGATTAGTAAATCCTTAAGGATGATTCTCTTGCAATTTGGCTCAATGCTCAATGGCCCATTGGTCATGTACCTTTGCGGCCAATACTGTCTGAAAGATGATCTCTCCAGAGGATGGTGCGCCCGGGCGCCCGTGAACACACCGTGAGACGACTTCACTTGGATTGTCATTCCGAGCGCTCGCAGACGCGCGCAGCGCGGAGAGAGCGTCGAGGAACCTGCTTTTTGCCTCTTTTTGTCGGAACTCCCAACCCTTCCTTGCGTATCTAGACTTGTGGTCGTCTCGGAGGACCCATGTTCTGCAACCGCTGCGGAAGCCAACTCCAGCCGAATCCCATCCTCTGCCCCGCCTGCGGCCGCCGTCTCGGCGACCCCACCGGCGCCGTCGCGCAGGCCAGACTCGAGCGCCACCTGCGTACCCTGGGCATGCTCTGGATGGCCGTAGGCGGCTTGTTTCTCATTCCAGCCCTAGGACTTATGCTCTTCGGCAGCGGCCTTCACGTAGTCGTCCACAACAGTGAGCCCTTCTCCGGATTCTTTCCGTTCTTTCTCTATCTCGCCGGCGGCAGTTTTATGATTCTCGGCGCCGGCGGCATCTGCGTCGGCCTAGGTCTCAACGACCGCCGCCCCTGGGCGCGAACCGCCGCTATCATCCTCGGAGTTCTGTCGCTGTTTCACCCTCCATTCGGCACTGCCCTCGGCGTCTACACATTGTGGGTCCTGCTGGCCGACGAACACGGCACCGAGTACGCCTACCTGGCCCGCCCCGCCTGATTCTGAACAGCCCCGGGCACTTCCAATAAAATTGTCATTCCGAGCGCTCGCATCCCTGTCGGTCGTCAATCCGGGGGCCGGGAGCTTTTCCGAACTGTCATTCCGAGCGCTCGCAGACGCGCGCAGCGCGGAGAGAGCGCCGAGGAACCTGCTTTTCGCCGTCCGCGGCTCCACTTTCGCTGCTTCCACACCCGTCCACAGAAAACTAGCAGTTACGCACAGCCAATCAACAGCTTGGCCCGTATTTTCGATTGCTCCGGCTACCCGTCCCTGAAACACTTCCACCTCAGCCCGAAAAGCTCCTGCCGCCCTTCCACAGAGTCACTCGGTGTGGAAAAAGCGGCTCAAAAATCACCCAAACCCCGCATCAAGCCCGTCATTGTTGAGGATACAACCTATGGTGTTTAGGTCTTGACAGGCACAACTGGCGGGAGTAACTTTGCAATCCCAAGGCTCAAATTTCGCTCCACGGGAATGGGGCGGAGTCTGAAATAAGCAAGCCAGCAAGACGCCGCGGTCCGGCGCCCGGTTAGAGGTGATCTGGCGCTGCCGTTGGCTAAAAAGTTGGGTGCCCGGACTTTGATCCGTAAGCCCGGCACCCGCAACTTAAAACCCTGTGGCACGAACCTTCGGACCTCCGAAGCCAGAACCGAGCTCGCGGTGGCCGCTCCCCGACCCTCTCCCAGGGGAGCGACAACAACTGAAAGTTGCAGAAGGCGCTGCGAAAAAATCGCAGCCTCAGGCTTCGAGCCTGAGCTGTGATCGAAACGGCAGTGACAGAAAAACCTGCCCGCCGGCAGAAATGGGTTTCCTTTTCTCCGGCGCGGCAGCAGAAGTTCAGGAGCCCGCAATGGAAGGTATTTCGCGCCTCGTTTCCGAGTCTCTGGCCCGCCACGGCTTCGACCGTCCCCTCGACTACCGTCGGCTGCATTGGTCGCGCTGGTTCCGCTGCGAATCTCACCACAGCCTGCTGCAGGTGCCAAGCAAGCCCGGCGTCTTCGCCCTGGCGGAAGAGATCGTGAACTTCGCCCCGTCCAATGCCCAGGTGGGGACAGCCGTGCTCGGTGGTCCGGCGGAACACAGCTCCGTAGCCGCAGAGCCTGATCCCCGCCGCATGCTGGCTGTCACCCAGTTCTTCGAATCCGACGACATGGCCTTTTCCCTCGACCGCATGTTGATCCAGGCCAATCCCATGCGCGCCCGCCTAAACTCCGGACGCTATTTCGTCCGCTTCGTGACCATCCAGGAAGACGCCCAGCGCCGCTCCATCTGCGCGTCCTTAAATCAATGGGTCGCCAACTCCGGCGAAAAAATCGCCGGCATCGGAGCCCACTTCGCGTCCTCGCTGGAACTCACCGAAACTCGTCCGGCTGCGGGCAACTCTCCCGCCCATGCAGAACGTAGCGCGGCCACGCCAAACGTCATCTCCTCCCCATCCGCAGCTCCGCATCTCGATTCCGGATCTGCCTCAAATATTCATTGTCCGTCTCCGCTTCCCTCCGGCTTCTAGCGGCGAGAAGAAGGGTGGGCTGAAAGGACGCGTCGTAATCAGCGCCAGGCAAGGTT
>Ga0209006_10004520_pt1 | contig 12614 bp, 12 predicted proteins | sample JacPin_JW_Ref_O2_FD_188567 | JGI IMG/M metagenome (GOLD analysis project Ga0209006, IMG submission 188567) | Forest soil microbial communities from Algoma, Ontario, Canada - Jack Pine, Ontario site 1_JW_Ref_O2 (SPAdes) (version 2) | ecosystem: Environmental > Terrestrial > Soil > Boreal...
ACTTGAATCCGCTTCTTGCTCGGCTATCGAACCAAGATTCAGTTTGACGGAGATGCCCCACTGGTGGAAATGCGGGGCTTCGAGATGACGCCAGACGATCAAGTCGAGCTGCGCTCGACTGGACAGCCGGGGGCGGCTGTCCCCACATGGACGAGCGGGGGCTGAAGCCCGGCTCCGAAAAAGGCGCTTACGCGGCGCTGAAAGCGCCGCTCTTCCACGGGCTGCTGGCGTTCGTGGCCGCGAAACGAAATCGGTAGCGCGTAAGGATCAAATCAACATCAGCGCTGGGCGAACGCGTTTCCAGGCGAGCGGGAATAAGGTCAACACCAAGTCGAGCTGCGCTCGACTGGACAGCCGGGGGCGGCTGTCCCCACATGGGCGAGCGGGTAAGGATCAAATCAACATCAGCGCTGGGCGAACGCGTTTCCAGGCGAGCGGGAGTAAGGTCAACACCAAGTCGAGCTGCGCTCGACTGGACAGCCGGGGGCGGCTGTCCCCACATGGGCGGCGGGTAAGGATCAAATCAACATCAGCGCTGGGCGAACGCGTTTCCAGGCGAGCGGGAATAAGGTCAACAAGGATCGGCGGCTGTTGGAAGGACTTCACTGTTGCTGCTGTTGTTGCGCGTCGACCAACGGAGATTCCTTGGTCTCCTCAAGGAACTGGGACCATTCTTCATCAGCGGCGAACTCTTCATCGGGAGGTAAAACGGCCTCGGAGGGGGTGACCCGGACACGCACCTGCAGCTGCGTCTCGGCTTTGCCTTTCATGACGCCCATGGTGGGAGGAACGTCGGCATAGTCGCGCCCGATGGCGGTGCGAATGTGTCTTTCGCCGGCCAGACGATTGGTGGTGGGATCGAAACCGAGCCAGCCAAAGCCGGGCAGGAGAGCTTCCACCCAGGCGTGAGTAGCGCCATCGGCGGAAGGATGCGGATCGCTGCTGTGATAAAGATATCCGCTCACGTAGCGGCACGGAATCCGGGCGTTGCGACATAGCGCGATCATGATGTGGGCGAAATCCTGACAGACTCCCTGCCTGGAGCGAAGAGCCTGCTCGATGGGCGAATTCACGGCCGTGCTTTTTTTGACGTAGGTAAAACTGCGATTCACTCCCGAGGCAATATCCCGCAAAAAAGCCAGCGGGCTTCGTCCATCTCTCTGGTGCACTCCAATATCTCTTGCCAACTCTTCGAGTTCCGGCGATGAGCGGGCGAAATGACTGGGCAGCAACATGTCCCAATAATCTTCTTTCTCGATGAGCTGTTCGAGATCGCTCCAGCGCTCATAGTCCATGGTTTCGGGGACGGGAGGCTGAGCATCGATATTCACCAAAGCGTCAGAGATGATGGTGAGCTGGCTGTGACGGGCGGGCAGGTCGAAGTGGTGCACGAGATTGCCGCGAGAATCCGTATAGCTGAAAATGCGCGCGCGGGGATTGACGGAGAGCTGAAAAACGAAGCAGCGCTGATTGCCCTCGCTCCTGGGGTGCATGCGGACTTCCATCATGCTTTGCCAGACGAGCTGGCTGTAGCGATAGCGCGTGAAATGGCGAATGGCGTAAAACATCAGCTTTGAAAGGCCACCTCGATGGGATAGTCGATGTAAAGTTCGTGAACCGCGGCATGCAGTTCGCGGCATTGCTCGATGATGGCGGCGAGATACTTGTGCAATCCGGCAAGGATTTCACCGACCTGAACGTAGGCCACCATGGAGCGCAAGCGGCCGATCAACCTTTCAATTTTTTCGGTGCGGCGGCTCAGGGAGAGATTGCTGATGGAGGTTAAAGCCTCATGCATGCGGTCGAGCGAGAAGCGCACGGAATAAGGAAACTCAGGCTTCAAGAGGAGAAAATTGGCGATTCGATCGGGTTTAAGTTCCGCAGTGCAGGCCTTGCAATAGGCTTCAAACGCGGCGCAACTGCTCAGCAGACCCACCCAATCGAGATCGTCGGCATGCTTATCGACGACAAAGTAAGCGTCGAGAAGGACACAGAGATTACAAGCTCTCTCGATATATTTACCCAGCTGGATAAAGTGCCAGGCTTCGTCGTAATTCATAGTAGCGGCGGAAATTCCGCTTAAGCGGTAGGAACCTTCGCGGACCAGGCTGACGACGCGCATGGCCCCGGCGTCATCGTTGGGCTGGAGAACAAAGCCAGTTACATCGTGGAACAAACGATTCAGGTGCTCCCACATTTCGTAACTGATTTCTTCGCGGACCTGGCGGGCATTCTCGCGAGCGCCGCTGATGCACTTCATGATGGAGAAAGCGCCTTCGGGATCAGTAACCAACAGGAAGAGAGCGCGCTGCGGATCGACATTGTTGGCAGCGGCGCCGGGAGCGAGAGAAGAAACCGCACGGAACCAGCGCTCTTCGGTGGAAAACTTGGCGGGGTTGAGAATCAGGCCGTAGGTTGCCTTCAACACGCGAGCCGCGTTGTCCGCTCGTTCGAAATAGCGGCTCATCCAATAAAGACTGTCGGCTACGCGGGAAAGCATGGTTGCTGATGACTCACTTTCTGATCGTCAATTTTTCAATTGCAATTTCAATTTTGCAATACCCATGTATCTTTCGAGCCTCCACCCTGGGACGAGTTCACCACGAGCGAGCCTTTACGGAGTGCGACGCGGGTGAGGCCTCCGGGAATGATGGTGATTTTTTCGCCATAGAGCACATAGGGGCGAAGATCAACGTGGCGGGGCTCAATGTTTCCGTCGACGAAGCAGGGCGCGGTGGAAAGGTTAATGGTGGGCTGTGCGATGTAGTTTCGCGGTTGGGCCATAATCTTTTCACGAAACTCGGAACGCTCCTGCTCGGTGCTGTGCGGGCCGATCAGCATGCCGTACCCGCCGGACTCGCCCACGGCCTTGACGACGTATTGATCCAATCGTTGGCAGACGAGATCGCGCTGCGCGGGATCGGACATTAAAAAAGTTTCGACATTTTCAAGAATGGGATCCTGGTCGAGATAGTAACGAATGATTTTGGGAACGTAGGCGTAGATCGCCTTGTCGTCGGCGACTCCGGTACCAAGCGCATTGGCAAAGGCGATGTTGCCGGCCCGATAGGCGTTGAAAAGACCCACGGCTCCGAGCGCGGAACCGCCTTCGAAGACGAGGGGATCGAGAAAATCGTCGTCGATGCGGCGGTAGATCACATCGACGCGCTGCAAGCCGAAGGTGGTACGCATGTAAACGATATTGTCGTGGACGACCAGATCGCGTCCTTCGACGAGCTCGATGCCCATCTGCCGCGCCAGATAAGTGTGTTCAAAGTAAGCGGAGTTGTAGGAGCCGGGGGTGAGCAAAACGACGGTGGGCTTGGAGCGGCCTTCGGGCGCGAGAAATCGTAAAGTCTGGAGAAGAGCCTGGCTGTACTGTTCGATGGGGCGGACGCGACATTTTTGAAACAGCGAAGGGAAAATCTGCTTCATCACCCTGCGGCTGGTGAGCATGTAAGAAACGCCGCTGGGAACGCGGAGGTTGTCTTCCAAAACGACGAACTTACCTTCCGGATTGCGAATTAAATCGGTGCCGACGACGGTGATGTAGATATCGCGAGGAACTTTGATACCGCGCATTTCGCGGCGGTAGTGCTTGCAGGTGTAGATAATACTGCCGGGCACGACGCCGTCTTCGATGATTTTTGCATCGTGGTAAATGTCTTTGAGGAAGAGATTGAGCGCGGTGATGCGTTGTGTAAGGCCGCGTTCGATGGTGTCCCATTCGGCGGCGGTGATGATTCTGGGCAACAGGTCGTGAGGGAAAATGCGTTCCGTTCCCTTGTCATTGCCGTAGACGGTGAAGGTGATTCCCTGGTTGAAGAACGACTGATCGGCCTCCTGCTTGCTGCGGCGGAGCTCGCCGGGACCGAGGGTGAGGAGGAGATTGTGAAGAGGACGGTACTGTTTGCGAGGGTTATCGATGCCGCGAAACATCTCATCGTAGGCGCCGTTGAGCTCATAATGGCGAAGAGTCTCTTCGCCGCCGCGATCGGTCGCATCGGTCTCGATGATCATGATAGCCGTCGCTTGATGCCCCGCCAGAATAGCGCATCAGACAGCGAATGGATGAACCGGAAAAGCGATTCGCGTCATTGAAGAAACCGCGCAAACCACCCGGCGAGGGCTATCCTCTGGATCGCGCGACTTCTCTGACGCTCTGGAGGGGGATTTCGTTGCTTGAGGAGGGGAAATCGATATCAGGCAGCTGTTCCACGGCACGGCGAAGCGACTGTTCCCAACTGGAATGGATGAGGTTCAAGTCCCGGTCCCCGGCGCAAACCCGGCGATAGCGGTCGATTTGAAGGCTATCTTTCTTGTACAGCAGAAGGTCGAAGGGAGGGCCGACGGTGACGTTGGAGCGCATGGTGGCATCGAGAGAGAGGAGAGCGTACTTGGCGGCGACCTCCAGGGAAGTGGTGGCTTGAATGCCGCGATCGAGAATGGGGCGGCCGTATTTGCATTCGCCGAGTTGCAGATACAAGGAATCTTCGGTAGCGGCGAGCGGGTTGCCCTGAGGATAGATCAAGTAGAGGTTAGGATCCTGGCCGCGAACCTGGCCGCCGAGCAGAAGGTGAACGTTGAAGCTGAAGGAATCGCGCTCGAGGGAGGCGCGATCGATGTCAGAAATGCGACGCACGCAGTCCCCCACGATGCGCGCGGCATCGTAAAGAGAGTTCGCCTGGGCCAGGCCCTTTCCGGAATCAAAATCATCGCCGAGCAAGGTGATGACGGACTGGCTAATGGAAAGGCTGCCGCTGGTAAGAATAACGAAGACGCGCTCGCCGGGCTGGACAAAACGATACATTTTGCGGCAAACGTTGACCTGATCAAAACCGGCGTTGGTCCGGGAATCGGAGGCAAGTACGAGGCCTTCCTGCGTGGCAATGCCCAAACAATATGTCAACTTTTTCCCTCTGGTGTGAACTTACCGCATGATACACCGAGCAGCCGCGTTGAATTTCTAATCCGAGGCAGCGGAAATTAATGTGGAAGAGGACCAGAATCCATGTTAGTTTCTGCATCTTATTGCCGCTAAGTGTGGCTCGCCTGAGGATCCCGGAAATTCATGTTGATTCGCCTGGGCTATGACATTCAATTCGAGACGGTCGGAGAGGTGCCGATCGTAACGCTGCTCAACGTACACCCGTCGCGCCGAAAAGATTTGCGCCAGCCGGATATGCTGCGCACCGATCCGGCGGTGAAGATAGAGAACTATGAGGACAGTTTTGGCAATCACAGTTGCCGGCTGGTGGCGCCGCAAGGGAGGATTCGGCTACACAATTCCACGTTGATTGAAGACTCCGGCAAGCCCGATGAGGAAGGCCCGGAGGCCGCGGAGATTCCGATCGATCAATTGCCGGTGGAGGTGCTGCCTTTCCTGATGAACAGCCGGTATTGCGAAGTGGATCTATTGTCGAGCACTGCCGCGGAATTATTCTGGAATGCGCCCAGAGGATGGAATCGAGTGCAAGCGGTGTGTGACTGGGTTCATGGCAAGGTGACATTTGGATACGAATTCTCAAGTCCGGTACGAACGGCGCTAGGGGTTTATACGGAGCGTGTAGGAGTTTGCCGGGACTTTCAGCATCTGGCGATCACGTTGTGCCGAGCGCTGAATATTCCGGCTCGTTATGCGACAGGATACCTGGGCGATATCGGAGTGATCGTAGCACCGAGTCCGATGGACTTCAGCGCGTGGTTTGAAGCGTATCTGGGAGATCGGTGGTGGACGTTTGATGCGCGACATAATGTCCGGCGGATTGGGCGAGTGTTGATGGCGACGGGCCGGGATGCGACGGACTGCGCGATTACGACCTCATTTGGGAGAGCGAAGCTGGTGCAGTTTGGGGTTACGACGGACGAAGTGGCGGAATCGGATGTTTAGTCAAGGAACGGGGTGTGTTTTTGGCAGGCACCTCAGCGGCTGAAGCCGGTGAGAAAACGCGGACGCCTATCGCAGCGCTGAAGCGCTGCGCCACCCAATGTCAAAACCAGCACGAGTGAACTCGTGCCCTTCCCGAGCCTGGTCGTGACGTCGTGCCCTTCCCGAGAGCAATTGATTTTCCCAACCTGCTGATTTCCCCTTTAATCGCGGAATTACGAGGGTGAGAATCGTGTTCACCCTGGGAAAATGAAGCATCCTGCGGGCGGTCTATCTTATCTAAGAGGGGCAGCAGGCCCGTCACCAAAGCAATATTCTATGAGCAAATCGACATCCAGCGAACCCAACCAAGTCCTGGAAGCGGCCCTTTTGCCAGCCTTCCTTCTTAGCGCAGTGCATGTTGCGATCATCGGAACGGATTTAGCGGGCAGAGTGAATTTCTGGAATGGATTTGCGGAAAAGCTCTACGGGTGGCGGGCGGAAGAGGTGATTGGCCGCAACATTATGGATATTACCGTCAGCGCGGAGACCGCGGAAGAAGCGCAGAGGCGCATGAATGCGGTGGTGGCGGGAAAGGGAAACAGTTGGGCGGGAGAGTTCGACGTTCGCTGCAAGGATGGAAGCTTTGTAAGCGCGTTTGTGACGCTGTCGGTGGTGCGCGACGAAGAGGGGGAGATCCGGGGAGTGGTGGGAGTAAGCCAGGATCTGCGAAGCGTGAAAGAAGCGGAATGGGCGCTGCGGCGGAGTGAAGCAGAGTTTCGGGTGTTCGCCAATTCGCTTCCGGAACTGTGCTGGATGACGGATGAAAACGGCAAGGTGGTGTGGCGGAACGAGAGATGGTACGAGTATACGGGCACGAAACCAGAAGAAATGGAGGGTCTGGATTGGGAGAAACTGTATGACCCGGAACAGCTGCCGTCCGTTCTTGAGGGATGGCAAGAGTCGATGCGGACGGGAACGCCTTTTGAAATGGAATTCCTTTTGCGCGGGGCAGATGGGGTATACCGGTGGTTTCTGACGCGGGTGCGGCCAGTTGAGGATGGGGAGGGAAAGATCACGCGCTGGTATGGATCGGCGACGAATATTGATGAGCAGAGACAGCTGCTGAAGTCCCTGAGCGAGGCGCGGGACGACCTGGAAAAACGGGTGCTGGAACGGACAGCGGAGCTGCGGGCCGCGACAGAAAGCCTGGGAGAGTTATCGGCACGGCTGCTGCAGATGAGGGACGATGAGCAGCGGCGACTAGCGCGGGAACTTCATGACAGCGTGGGGCAATTGCTGGCCGCGATCGGGATGAACATGGCGGTGGTGTCGTCCGAGGCGGGCAAGTTAAGTGCGGAAGCGGCGAAGTGTGTGGCGGAGAATGCAGAAATGGTGAACGAGGTGAGCCGGGAAATCCGGACGATCTCGCACTTGCTGCATCCGCCGTTGCTGGATGAGGCGGGACTGGCTTCGGCGCTGCGCTGGTACATTGAGGGATTCGCGAAGCGCAGCCGGATTGAGGTGGACTTACAAATTCCTAACAACCTGGGGCGGCTGCCGAATGACACAGAGATCGCCATATTTCGGGTGGTGCAGGAGTGCCTGACAAATATTCACCGGCACTCGGGAAGCGCGACGGCGAGTATACGCGTGTACGCGCAAGAGAAGCGGCTGATCCTGAAGGTGGAAGATGGGGGAAAAGGCATGCCGGAGGAAGTGCTGCGGAAGGTTGCGCGCTCGGGAAGAGGGGGCGTGGGTTTCAGCGGTATGCGCGAGCGTTTGAAGCAGCTGGGCGGTGGATTGGAAATTGAGTCGGATGCAGAAGGAACAAGAGTGAAGGCGGTGCTTCCGATTCAGCCGGCGACGGGCTAGGGCGTGTCTTCCGGGTTGGTGCTGGTAATCAGTCGATAACCTATCGAAGTTGTGCAAGCCAAATCGTATGGGCGGCGGATCGGGTTCAGTTGATCGACGCCAAATGCGGCGGCACGTGGGAGCTTCCGGCGATTCGGAGTCTGTTACGAAGGTCGTGTCCGCTAAAGCGGACTTGGTTCTTCCCTCTTCGCCTTCCCAGCACTCACGTGCTGGGCTAATGAATGCCGTCGCTTCGCGACTTGAGGATTTTGTTCCACCGCCATCCGATGCGGCATAAGCGCACTGGCTTCCAAGATCGTCCGGTGAGCAGGCGTTCTTAGGAGAAAGTTTTAGGCGGCGGCGGGCAGTGGGAAGTATTTCTTTCCTTTGAGGAGGGCCTCGACGGCGGCAAACAGTGAGCGCAGGTCGGCCTTGGCAACCAAGCCGCGAATTCCCGCTTTTTCAGCTTCCTGGGCGAGTTGCTGCGAGGGGTCGATGGTGACCATCAAAATCTGCGCCTCGGGGTGATTCCGGCGTAACTGGCGGGCAGCTTCTAGGCCGTCCATTTCAGGCATCACAAAATCTATAAGAGTAAGGTTGGGAGACAGATCGCTCCAGCCCTCGAGAAGGCGGCGACCATTCTCGGCTTCGCCGACCACGACCCAATCGTCCTGGCGCTCCAGGATGGCGCGGAGATGGGAGCGGATCATGGCATTGTCGTCCACAAGAAAAATACTAACCACTGAAGCCTTTCCCAGCCGAAATCGAACATCGCCTGTACTTCTCTGCGATTAAGATATTCGTCGAACCGGGAACCGACCATACAGCGGTAACCCGATGAGGGGAAAAGATTTCCGGGCCCGGCCTAGGGCGGATGTGAGGAATGGGGGGAGGGTTGCTTAGCCCCGCACGCTGATGCGGGAAAAAGAGAGTACGGCCCGGGACGAAATCGGACGTCCCATCGACATGGCAGGCCGGAACGTGGTGAAGATCAGCATCCGTTTGACCTGCGGAAGAAGATCCTGTGAGTCACCGGGATCGGACAGAATCTTGTAATCTTCGACGCGACCGTGAGAATCGACATAAGCTTCGATCACCAGCGATTCGGCATTGATGTTGCTCATGGTGCCGAATGAGCTCTGTTGCAGCTCAGGACCGGTATTGAGGACGAGAGGAACGTCCTCATTATTGGCTTGGAGCTGGCCGGGAATCGCGAGGATGGCGGCAACTAAACCAAAAATCAAGATGGCGCAGGCCAAACCAGCGGTGGCCGGGACCATGAACGCTTCGAAGGTATTTTCAAGGCGAACGCGGAGGCCTTCATAACGCGAGCGCCGGGATAAAGCAGCCTCATGCGAGATCGCCAGCCGGAGTTTGAGACCGAGATCGGGAGGCACAGCGGGACGGCGAGCGGTGATGAGGAGTTGTTGCGTCTTCTGCAATAACGAATACTCGTGGGCGCAGACGGTGCAGGTGTCGAGATGCTGGCGCACGGCGCGCATCTCGGTGCCAGTCACGGCGCCATCGAGATAGGGCGACAAAAGTTGCTGCACGGAATCGCACTGCAAGATCGATTTCAACTGCTTTGACGCATTGTTTGAAGCCATATCGTTCATGGCGTTACCTCGACCCTTCTACCCCCTCCAGCAACCTGCCGCCGCGGAACCGCGGCGTTGTGATTCTCCTGATCCTTATTTGGCGGAGCGAGATCCGGCTGAGTGAGCCCCAATTCATCTCCGACCTCACGTATATAAGGAGCCAGACGTTTTTTCAGAGCCTGGCGCCCGCGAGTCAACCTGGACTTCACGGTGCCCAGCGAGACCTGCAAAATTTCCGCGATCTCTTCGTAGGACATGTCTTCAAGGTCCCGTAGAACAAGAGCGGTGCGGTAAGGCTCGGGAACGCGCCGCAATTCCATATCGACGCGAAGTTGCACTTCGCGGTGCGCCACGTTATCAAACGGCGAATCGTGGTGATCGGTGAGAGCGACCTGCATGACTTCATCGCTGGTGGCGCCACCATCGGCGTCGACCGGTTCAATGGAAGTCTCATGCGACTTGTGGCGAAACCACCAGCGCTTGCGGTTGGCGGCTTCGTGAAGAGCAATGCGATAGATCCAGGTCTTGAGACTGGATTCGCCATGAAAGTGTTTCATACCGCGGAACACTTTAAGGAAAACGTCCTGCGTGGTGTCGGCGGCGTCGGCAGGATCGCTGACGACGCGGTAGACGAGACCATAAACGGGACGTTGAAATTCGCCGATGAGCCAGGCGTAGGCCTCTTCCGAGCCAGCTTTCAGATCCGCAACGATCGCAGACTCTTCGGCACGTGCGCCAATCGCGCTTGCTAAATCTCCCAAGGTGGTTGCTCCCGCCATGTTATGAGGCGTCCTCTGATTATAGGATTTACCACCGCATCCTGAACCGAAAAATTGTCAGGTAAAGGAAGTGGGAAGCTTGCGTGCGCTCAAGGAGATAGACTCCGGGAAGGGGCGGGAAGTTCCCGGCTAAGTGGTTTATTTGCAGCACTGGGGTGAACTGGAGTACTAAGCCGAGGTGGAGGGAGTGCGGCGGGAGGGCAGTTCTTGGATAATTTCGCGCAAAGCGAGGAGCAATTTGTCGGCCCCTTGATCGAGTTGCAGGTTGGATTTTTCGAGAAAGCCGCAGGCTCCATCGTGCTCGAGGCGGGCCGCGTTTTTCTGGGACATACCCGTCATGACGACGACGGAGATGGCTTGGGTTGCGGGATCGGACGACGAGGAGAATCTTTATCATCTTTTTTATCATTGGTTGCTTGATGGGTTGCTTGATGTGTTGCCTGCTGATTTTTTCCACTGGAGTCGCCAGAGTGAGGCGCTGGGAGAATCTTCCAGGGAATGATCGCTCGCCTAAGAATTAATATCGGCACGGTGCGGTGGGGTATTCAGTGAGTGGGTGTTACGAAAGCGTAACTAATCGGGAAAAGGGATGGCGTGGGCGCGCGAGAGTTCGATTTGAAATCAGGAAACGAGTTTTTGACAGCGGCGGTTGAGCACAGCGGGCAGATACGGATTTCGCTGTATTGGCGCACCGAACGGCCTGGCGTAGACTTTGATCAAGCTTGAGAGGGGAACGAACCCTCGTTGGGTGGTCATGGGTTAGCGTCCAGGCGGACATTCGACCCTCACGACCGCCTATTTTTTTGCGTGCGACTTTTTGCCTGTGAAAGGGTTTCGAAGCAGGCTCAGTATTGCCTCCCGGGTTCAGACTTCGGGGGGCTAATTTTTTGGGGACAGTTTGCCTGATTGGTGGGTCTGCGTTTTTCTCTCCTCGTTTATGATTTCCGTGGAGGCAAGCACAGTGCCATGAAACGTCTGACGGAGTCGCGGCGTGATTTTCTAAAGGCAGCGGGGACGACGGTCGGCGCGGCATTGGTCTCACCTTACGGTGCTATTTGTGAAAGCAATGCGCGCGTGCAGCGGAGCGAGTCTCAGAGTGGGCAGCGTGAATCTGACTTGCCAGAGCACACGTTGCACATCGGAACGTCTCCTATCGAGATCGCACCCAACTGAAGGAAAGACTGATCGCGATTTCGGGTTCGCTGGCGTAAACTCATGAAGAAGCTCTTTCGAGAAGAGTTACTCAATTGGAAAATCAAGGTGTAGGCGTTCTAAGCAGGTTTGTCGTGGCCAATGACATGGATGCCGAGGTGAAGCGGGCTTTCATTCAGCGTCCCCATCTTGTCGACAATGTCGCAGGGTTTGTCCGAATGGACGTTCTCAGCCCAGAGGACATGCCGAATGAAATCTGGCTGATGACATATTGGGTGGATATTGCAAGTTACCGCACATGGCATAAAAGCCACGCGTATCATGAATCGCATGCGGGTATACCGGAGGGGTTGAAGCTTGTGCCGGGCAGTGCCTCCTTGCGTGTATTCAATCTTATTGCTTCCTAAGATCCTCGTAGGATAATAACGTCCTGATAAGGGCGGGCACGGCCGGCTTCAATCTCTGAGCGATTCTGCCTTCAATTTAACCAAGAACAAACGAGAAACAGGCGGCAAGCTGACCGCTATTCCATAAGTCAACATTTGTGGGTGGTGGAATCGATGGCGAAGTCACTAGAAACAACGCGCGATTTCATTATTGGGCGGCAAGAAGATCTCGCTCGCGAAATTGTTGAGCGCCACTGGAAACTCAGGCCCGGTTTGAAACAACTGTATGGAACAAAAGGAATAACGAGGTGTTTGGAAGATGCCCGTTACCACCTCCGATATCTCTCCGAAGCGATAGGAGCGGGAGAACAGGCTCTGTTCGTCCATTACGCTACGTGGGCAAAGACAATGCTTGTCGCGCGTAACATTCCGGTTGAGGATCTGGTGGAGAATCTCGAGGTGATGTTAGACGTTTTGGGAAAAGAGCTGCCGCCGGCGATGCAAATACCGACAGTGGATTATGTGAAATCAGCGATTCGGGGTTTGACGATTGCAAGCGATATGCCGTCATTTCTTGACCCGGGGCAGGCGCTGGCCGGACTTGCCAGCCAATATTTAAGCGCTCTCCTGCGCTACGATCGGCATTCGGCATCGGCACTGATTTTGGCAGCCGTGGAGAACAAAGTCAGCATCAGGGAAATTTATTGCCACGTTTTTGAGCCATGCCAGTACGAGATCGGCCGCCTCTGGCAGTTGAACGTTGTCAGCGTCGCGCAGGAGCACTATTGCACGGCTTCGACGCAGCTTGTTATGTCGCTGCTCTATCCCTACATCTTTCGTTCGGACCGGGCCAGGCGGGGCACGATTGTGGCTGCCTGCGCGAGTGGAGAGTTGCACGAAATTGGAGCACGCATGGTATGCGACCTTCTTGAAATGGAGGGCTGGAACACAATCTACCTCGGTGCCAATGTGCCAACCA
>Ga0209006_10004521_pt1 | contig 12614 bp, 8 predicted proteins | sample JacPin_JW_Ref_O2_FD_188567 | JGI IMG/M metagenome (GOLD analysis project Ga0209006, IMG submission 188567) | Forest soil microbial communities from Algoma, Ontario, Canada - Jack Pine, Ontario site 1_JW_Ref_O2 (SPAdes) (version 2) | ecosystem: Environmental > Terrestrial > Soil > Boreal...
CAGTGATTGGCCATCATACGAAAAGCCACCCAGCTGTGGCTTTTCGATTTTTAAGAGCATTTCTGCGAAGTTCCCGCCTGTGTGACACGCCTAGTAACACTCTTGTTCTTACCAATGGAACAAAGGTTTCTGAATAGCACTTGCTCTCGGGCACTTTCTCTGTGTATTATCGGTTTTGCCTATCGAGCGGCTGAAGCCAGATCTCAAAAAGTGAGTCAAGCTCGCCGCAATTCTCGAGAGTCAATAGGGTTTTTCTGCCGCGTCGCAACTGCTGGCCCGAATGGTGATGTTCGCTGGGGCCAAAATAATGGCGGTACAGATAACACCAGTAGTTTGTTGAGAGATCAAACCATAGGTTCCACCCCCGACCGTAATCTCTGGGAATAGTTCCTTTTGAGTGCGTAGGACGTGGCCACTGGCCATCAACCAAGTGGAAACATGAGTTGCAGTGAACCTCTGCCTAACTCTATCCGGGTAGGGAAGTACCTGAGCAAGCTGCAAGAATTGCCAACGCACCGGGATGTGCATGCATGACAGAGCAAAATCAGCCCCAGGCGCAGCCTAATCAGGCTCAGCCCGCGGGACAGAGTGAAGGGCAAGGGCATCGTCGCCGGCGCCGTAGACGTAAGGGATACGCAAACAACAATCAGGCCAAGGCCAACGTCGAGGCCAGTCCGGGTTTGGGTCAACCCCATTCCCCCAAGAAGGCGGCGAAAGGTAAGTCGTCTGGCCAGAACCGCTTCAACGGCAAGAACGGCAATGGCAGCCCGCACGGCGCCGTTAACAATGGCGGTAGTGGTGGTGGCGGTGGCCGCCGCAAAGGCAAGCAGCGCCGGCAGCAGACCTTCGTCGGTCCCATGGATCACAGCTATCGGGTGGTGAACGGCAATACGGCAGACACGCCCTATTCCAGCAGCGAATTCCGGGGCAACGGCCACAACGGCCACTTTGTCGAGGCTTTACCCAAAGAGCCTATTGTGGTTCCCGTTCGGGAAGACGCTCCTACTCGGATCTATTGCTTCATCGAGGACCTGTTTTTCCTGGCCAAGATTCAGGAGACGGCGCGAAAAATTGGCGTCAAGGTGGCCTTTGTGAAAGCCGACAAGGATATCGTTTCGCGGCTGGCGGATGTCCCGGAAGGAAGTCGCCCCTCGCTGATTGTTTTTGACTTGAACAATGTCGGCGCCAAGCCACTTACCCTGATTCCCCGGCTGAAGAGCAAGATGAAGCGCGGCACCTCGGTGATCGGGTTCCTCTCTCACCTGCAAGGCGATTTGAAGGCAAAGGCCATGGAAGCGGGCTGTGACATGGTGATGCCGCGGTCTGCGTTTTCGCAAAATTTGCCGAACCTTTTGCGGCGTCACGGATTGGACGCTGAGTTGGAAGCGGTCGAGGCCTAGAAAACCGCAGATCTTACCAGAGTCGTCCCTTCGCAGCTCTCCTGTGCAGGGCCGTGCTTCCCCATCCGAATAGCAAATTAGCGTCTACCATTGTTACTTTTATGCCGCAGGGAGCCGGGGTTTGCCCGCGAAGCCACGAATATGTGCGGATAATTGTTGAGTTAAGTGGGTTGCCCCATCTCGCCTTTGAGACCTGGGCCACCCGCTCACAGTCTGAAGTTTGCAGTTTTTTGGGACAGAGCGAACGTCTGGAACTTGCTACTGCGCCTTCAAATAGGCGATCAGGTCCTCGATCTGAGCTTCCGTCAGGATGGAGCCGAAGGCGGGCATGGGCGCCACACCCTTCTTGATAATGTCCGTGGCCTGAGCCGGTGTGATTGCAGGACTGACCTTAGGCTTGCTGCTGAAAATCCCATGCAGATTCGGCGGCCCAAACGGAGTGGTGTCGTCCGGCTGCTTGTTGTGGCAGCTCACACAATTCTGCTGAAAGATCGCAGCACCGCGCTTCGCCTTGGCATTCATCACCGGCTTGGCCGTGTCAGCAAAACCCACCACGTTGCCGACCACCATTGCACCGCCAGCCGCCAGGATGCACACCGCCAGAAGCCCTCGACCAATCACCATTTTGCTTGCCGCCTCCGATTTCTTACTCGCTCCCAAAATCATAACCTACGCCCGTTATCAATGAGATGCATCGGCGATGGGAGCAGCTGTTCGACTGGGGATACACTTGTGAGGAATTCCGGAGATCGATGCTGGATACGGGGCAAAATGTGCTCATCGTCATCGTTGGGGTGGCATGCTCACTTTTCTTTATGGCCGCGGTGAACTATTACTGGCCGGCAGAGCAGCGCCGGGCGCACAACGATCTGATTGGCTGGCAGCTTTCGGTTCTGGGCACAACGTATGCCGTCATCGTCGGCTTCATGCTCTACACGGTTTGGATCAACTTCGGAACAGCCGACCTGAATACAGATGCCGAGGCTAATTCGCTAGTCAACGTCTATCGTTTATCCTCCGGCCTGGCTCCGGAGCAAGGGGCACGCATCAGGCAACTGGCCCGGGCGTATGGGGACGCGGTCGTCGACCATGAGTGGGGAGAAATGGCCGCGAACGTCATTCCGACGGAGAGCCGGTCGATCACGCGGCAAATGTGGCAAACACTGATGGAGGCAAAGGGAGCCTCTCCCACCGAGATCAATGCCGAAGACCACTCGCTCTATGAGCTCAGCGCCCTGGCAGGATATCGCCGCATCCGCCTGCTTCAGAGCGCATCGCGTCTTCCCACGGTGCTCTGGTTTGTGCTGCTGGTGGGCGGCGTGGTCACGATTGCGTCTACCTGCATGTTCGGTGCTTCGAATGGTCAGTTGCATGTCATCCAGGTGAGCGCGTTCGCATTGCTCATCTCGCTGGTGTTGGTCGCGATCGCCGATATCAATCGCCCTTTTCAGGGCTCAGTGCATGTAAGCGACTATGCCTTTCGGCGCGCGCAAATGGAAATGAAGGACCAGTGATTCTCTAAAGCGAAGCGGTGCGCAGACGCAACGCGTTGGCGATCACGGAGACCGAGCTGAAGCTCATGGCAGCGGCGGCGATCATTGGGTTGAGCAGCAATCCAAGCACGGGATAGAGTATCCCGGCGGCAACCGGCACACCCAATGCGTTGTAAAAGAACGCAAAGAAAAGATTTTGCCGAATATTGCGCATGGTTCGCTGGCTCAAGCGACGCGCTTTGAGAATTCCGCGGAGATCCCCTTTCACCAGGACAATGGCCCCGGTTTCCATGGCCACGTCGGTTCCCGTTCCCATCGCGATGCCGACCTGCGCCTGGGCCAGCGCGGGCGCATCGTTCACCCCATCGCCGGCCATGGCGACCACAGCCCCTTCCTCCTGCATCTTCTTGACGGCTTCGGCCTTTTGCGCCGGCAACACTTCTGCCTGAAACTCGATGCCCAGGGTTTGCGCAATGGCCGCAGCCGTGGTGTGGTTGTCGCCGGTGAGCATCACGACTTTGATCCCTTCGCGCTTGAGCTCCTGGATCGCCTGCTGTGTAGATTCCCGGATGGGATCAGCAACTCCGACCAGGCCCGCCAGGCGGCCATCCCAGGCGACAAACATGACCGTCTCACCGGCGCGGCGGAGGGTTTCGGCCTGCTGGTCGAGCGGTTTTGTTGATATGCCAAGCTGGCGCATCAGCGTGACGTTACCGGCTGCGATCGTCTTGTCCTCGGCGGTCCCGGAAACTCCCTTGCCGGTAAGCGACTGAAAATCTCTTACCCGCAGCATAGGAAGCTTCTTCTCTTTCGCTGCGGCAACGATGGCAGAGGCAAGTGGATGCTCGCTCTGGATCTCAAGGCTGGCAACCACCTGCAGTAGCTTTGCCTGATCGAAGCCCTCCGCCGCAACCATGGTGTTCAGTTTCGGCTTACCCTCAGTGAGGGTTCCGGTCTTGTCGACGACCAGAGTGTCTACCTTTTCCATGGTCTCGAGCGCTTCCGCATTGCGGACCAGAATTCCCTCTTTGGCGCCGCGTCCTGTGCCCACCATGATCGACATGGGGGTTGCCAGGCCAAGAGCGCACGGGCAGGCAATGATGAGCACGGCAACTGCATTCACCAAAGCATGCGCATAGCGCGGATGCGGCCCGGCCACAGCCCACACAAGGAAAGTGATCGCCGCCGCCGCTACGACCGCGGGGACAAAATACGCGGCCACCTTGTCGGCAAGACGTTGGATGGGGGCGCGTGTCCGTTGTGCTTCGCTCACCATTTTTACGATCTGTGCCAGCAGAGTGGCCTGGCCCACACGCTCGGCTCGCATCACCAGACTCCCCGTCCCGTTGATGGTTCCACCCACGACCATGGCGCCTGCAGTTTTTTCAACCGGGATAGGTTCACCGCTGACCATCGATTCATCCACCGAGCTTTGGCCCTCGGTCACCACGCCGTCGACGGGAATTTTTTCGCCGGGGCGAATGCGTAGCAGATCACCGGCAACGACCTGGATCAGAGGAACATCGGTTTCCTTACCGCGGGAGGAGATCCGGCGCGCTGTTTTTGGAGCCAAGCCAAGCAACGCCTGGATGGCACCTCCCGTCTGGCTGCGGGCTCTTAGCTCGAGCACCTGACCTAGCAGGACCAGGACCGTGATGACAGCCGCCGCTTCGAAATAGAGACCGATGTTTCCTGAAGAATCTCGGAACCCCGCCGGAAAGAGATCGGGCGCGGTCACCGCAACCACGCTGTAAAGATAAGCAGCGCCGCTCCCCATCGCGATGAGGGTGAACATGTTCGGGCTGCGATGGACAATCGAGGCCCAGCCTCGCTCGAAGAAGGGCCATCCACCCCAGAGCACCACGGGGGTCGCCAGGGCCAACTCAATCCAGCCCAGTAGCGGGCTTTCGATAAGCTGCTGCAGCGGCCGGCCGGGCAGGATGTCAGAAACCATGACGGCGAGCAGAGGAAGAGTAAGTGCCGCACTTACCCAGAAGCGCCGCGTCATGCTGACCAACTCAGGATTGGCCGTGCTCTCCGTGGCGGCAACCGGCTCCAGCGCCATGCCGCACTTAGGACAAGCTCCCGGCTTGGGCGAAAGGACTTCCGGGTGCATGGGGCACGTGTATTGACTGGCGGTCGAGGTCTCGGGCGCTGAGACGCGGAGGGCCGATCCGTCGTATTTGCCCGGATTCGCTTCGAACTTTGCTTTGCATCCCTGGCAACAGAAGTACCAGGTGCGTCCTGCGCGTTTGAGGGAGGCTGCCGCTTTTTGCGGCAACACTTTCATGCCGCAGACTGGATCAACCTCTGCCACGACCGTATCTGCCAAGTTTTTCACCATTGGTTAGAGTGACTGCGAGGTTCTGACGATTCCTGACGCTTAGGAGACCAGGGAGCGGCGCCCGATATCCCGGCGGTAATACATTCCCTCGTATTTAATTCGGCCCAGCGCTTCGTAGACCAGGGCGAGAGAACGCTCCAGGTCCGGGGCGGCTGCCGTCACGCCGAGAACCCTTCCACCATCGGTGACATAGTGACCTTCGACCTGGGAGGTGCCTGAGTGAAAGATCTGCACTCCGGGTACCCGCGCCGCTTCTTCCAGGCCGCTGATTTTTCGACCCGTAGTGTAACTACCCGGATAGCCGGCGGAGGCCGCAATCACACAGGCAGAGGCCCCGGGTTTCCAGCGCAGCTCAGACTCGTTGAGGCGCTCTTTGACGCAGGCCTCAAGCACCTGCAGCAGATCGCTATCCAGCCGGGCCAGAATGGCCTGCGTTTCCGGATCTCCAAAACGTGCGTTGAACTCCAGCACCATCGGACCACGAGCAGTCATCATCAGCCCGATGTACAGGACTCCCGCGAAGGGAGCTTCTTCGGCGGCCATTCCACTCACCGCGGGCTGAGCAATGTGATGGAGAATCCATTCCCGCATCTGGTCATCCAGCATGCCGTCACTGGAGTACGCGCCCATGCCTCCGGTGTTGGGGCCTTTATCTCCCTCGCCGACCCGCTTGTGGTCCTGGGCAGGAACCAGCGGCCTCACATGCTTGCCATCCGTAAGGGTGAGAAAGGACACTTCTTCGCCTCTAAGGAACTCCTCGATCACGACGGAGGACTGCGCGCCCACGGAATTTTTGCCGCTAAACAGACCGGCAATGGCCTCGCCGGCTTCGCGCCGGGTTTCGCAGACGATCACGCCCTTGCCCGACGCCAGGCCATCCGCTTTGATGACCAGCGGAAGATGGAACAGGTCGATCGACTCCATAGCCTGTTGCTCGCTGGTCGCGACGGCATAGGCCGCAGTCGGTATGTGGTGACGCTGCATGAAGCGCTTGGCAAAGGCTTTACTGCTTTCCAGCTGGGCCGCCTTTTGCGTGGGGCCAAAGACCGGGATACTACGCCGTTGCAGCTCGTCGACTAACCCCAAAGAGAGAGGCAGTTCGGGACCAACTACCACCAGGTCCGGGCGCTCCGCCGCGGTCACCCGGAGCAGGTCGTCCAGATCCTTCTGGCTGGCGGGTACCGAGCGCGCCAGTTGGGCTATCCCGGCATTGCCAGGGGCGCATACCACTTCAGAAACCCGCCGGGACTGGCAGATAGACCACACCAGGGCATGCTCCCGGCCTCCCGCACCAATGACGAGTACTTTCATCCTTTCCCAGACTACCGCAGCGAAGGCGGACAAAGAAGGTTCGTTAACTATGGTTAACAAAAAACGGAAATGCAGGCTATACTAACCACGGCAGCTCCTGTACACGAGGATTGATGATGGTTCCCGCTTCTCCGCCCTCGCTTCCAGTCTCATCGTCCCGGCCTGCTGCGGTGCTTTCCGATCTGAAACCACGCCAATTTTTATCCTGGTTCGGGCCGGCGTTTGTGGCCAGCATTGCCTATATCGACCCGGGTAATTTCGGCACCAATCTGATCGCCGGGACCGGGTTCGGCTACAAGCTGCTGTGGGTGTTGCTGTGGTCGAACCTGATGGCCATCCTCATCCAGTACCTCTCCGCGAAGCTGGGTATTGCTACCGGAGCCACCCTGCCGCAGAACTGCCGCGAGCACTTTTCCCGGCGTTCTGCAATTCTGTTGTGGGTGGCCGCGGAGTTGTCCGCACTGGCTACCGACCTGGCCGAATTTCTTGGCGCCGCGTTGGGATTCTACCTGCTTTTCGGCGGCTACTTCCTTCACCTGGGCCTGACCCGCACCACGGTGATGTTTATTGCGGCCGTCGTCTCTGCGGTCTGCGTCTTCGCCATCCTGGCGCTTGAGCTGCGCGGCTTCCGCACGCTCGAGATCGGGATCATGATGTTCGTTTTGGTGATCGGGCTTTGTTACCTGGTGGAGATCTTCCTGGTTCATCCCGACTGGCGGCAGATCGCCTACCACACGGCTGTTCCCTGGCTGGATAGGCGAAGCATTTATGTCGCGGTAAGCATGCTGGGGGCGACCGTGATGCCCCATGTCGTTTACCTGCACTCCGGCCTGGTGCAGCCACGGCTGGCCGCCGAAAAGCGGCCGCAGGACTCCTCGGAAACGCGCTATCTCACGCGACTGCGGCACCTTCGCCTGGAAACACTGGATGTGTTTGCAGCCATGAACGGCGCCTGGCTGGTAAATTCCGCCATGGTGATTGTCGCCGCGGCGGCTTTTGCCGGCAGCGGGCGCAGCGATATGTCCATCGAGGAAGCCCACCGCACGCTGGGCCCCCTGCTGGGGCCTGCCTCCGCCACCATCTTCGCGATTGCGCTCCTGTGCTCCGGGCTTTCTTCCTCAACCGTAGGGACGCTTGCCGGCCAGATGATTCTGGAAGGATTTCTCAAGGTCCGATTCAGCATTTTCCTGCGCCGGCTCCTTACTTTGCTTCCGGCGATGATCGTGATTGGACTGGGGCTCGATCCGCTTCGTATCCTCGTTCTTTCCCAGGTGGTGCTCAGCTTTACCCTTCCGTTTGCCCTGGTGCCCCTGCTCATTCTTTGCAGCCGGCGGAACCTGATGGGTGGGTTCACCAATGGTCCGGTGATCACCTTCCTTGGCTGGCTGACGGTGGGACTGATTGTGGCTCTGAACATGGTTCTGCTGGGAATGAGCACCGGCTCCTGAAAAGGTTTAAACTGTTTAGCGGAACATGAACGCCCGAAGCAGACTTTGCGACTTCCTGCACAAGCGTTTCCGTCACGGTAAGCCTGACCGTGGACGGAACCAATCCTCCTAACTTATCGTCAGCAATCCCTGGCAACAACCAGCATTGGATCAGGCTCGCGCGCCTGCGCAAACTTGCGCGATATCAGAGAGGAATCAGCCATGAACAGCTTCGGCAGCCAATCAACCTTGAAGGTTGGAAACAAAAGCTACGAGATTTTCCGTCTTAATGCGCTGGAGACCAAAGGTCTCTCGCTTCATCGTCTTCCCTACAGCCTGAGAGTGCTGCTGGAAAACCTGCTGCGGCAGGAAGATGGCAAGAGTGTAACCGCGGACGACATCGAATTCTTAGCCAAATGGAAGGCCAGTGCGGAGCCGGCAAGGGAGATCGCGTTTATGCCGGCGCGAGTGCTGATGCAGGACTTTACCGGCGTGCCCGCCATTGTTGATTTGGCTGCTATGCGCGACGCCATGAAGCAACTGGGCGGCAATCCGGAGAAGATCAACCCGCTGCAACCGGCGGAGCTGGTGATTGACCACTCTGTTCAGGTGGATGAATTCGGTACTGCGAATGCCTACTCCATCAACGCGGCGCTTGAGTTTCAGCGCAACCGCGAACGCTACGCCTTTTTGAAATGGGGCCAGACAGCGTTTCGTAACTTCTCTGCTGTGCCTCCAGGGATGGGCATCTGCCACCAGGTGAACCTCGAATACCTGGCTCGTGTGGTGTTTACGACCTCGGCGAATGGCGGAGTAGTGCGTGCGTATCCTGACACGCTGGTCGGCACCGATTCCCACACCACCATGATTAACGGTCTGGGAGTGCTGGGATGGGGCGTTGGCGGAATTGAAGCCGAAGCCGCGATGTTGGGTCAGCCGGTTTCGATGCTGGTGCCGCAAGTGGTTGGGTTCAAGCTGACAGGCAAGCTGCGGGAAGGAGCGACCGCCACCGACCTGGTGCTGACGGTCACAGAGATCCTGCGCAAGTTGGGCGTGGTGGGCAAGTTCGTTGAGTTCTACGGTTCTGGCGTAAGCGAATTGAGCCTCGCCGACCGGGCGACGATCGGCAATATGGCGCCGGAATATGGAGCCACCTGCGGCATATTCCCTATCGACGCAGAGACCTTGCGCTACTTGCGGTTGACTGGGCGCAGCGCAGAGCAGATCAAGCTGGTGGAGGCGTATTCGAAAGAACAAGGCTGGTTCCACACTCCCGATTCGCCCGAGGCGGAGTACACGCAGACCACGCAGCTTGATCTTTCGACCGTCGAGCCAAGCGTAGCCGGACCCCGGCGGCCGCAGGATCGGGTGCTGCTTTCCCAGGCAGGAGCAAACTTCGAGCAGCAGTTGCCCAGCCTGATGGGTCCAAGCGCCTCAGGCCGCAAGGAGAGACAAACCGTTCGCTGGGAAGGCGAGGGCGGTCACACCTGGTCGAATGGCAGCGATAAATCGACTCCGGAAAAAGGCCCCTGCACCACGGTGAAAGAACGATTCGGCGTGGATGTCGATCCCTACCTGGGTCATGGTTCGATCGTGATCGCAGCCATTACCAGTTGCACCAATACTTCCAATCCGTCCGTCATGATCGCTGCGGGGCTTTTGGCGAAAAAGGCCGTGGAAAAGGGACTAAGTGTTCCGCCCTGGGTGAAGACCTCGCTGGCTCCAGGGTCTCGCGTCGTAACCGACTACTACCAGAAGGCCGGCCTGATGGAGTCACTGGACAAGCTGCGCTTCCAGGTTGTGGGTTATGGGTGCACCACGTGTATCGGCAACTCCGGACCGCTGCCAACAGACGTTTCAAAATCCATTGACGATCACGGATTGGTAGCGGTGTCTGTGCTCAGCGGCAATCGAAATTTTGAAGGCCGCATCAACTCCGAAGTGCGGGCGAACTACCTCATGTCGCCGCCGCTGGTCGTCGCCTATGCGCTGGTGGGCAACATTGAACACAATTTCGATACCGAACCGATGGGCAAGGACAAGCAAGGCGCCCCGGTTTATCTGAAGGACATCTGGCCCAGCCAGGAAGAAGTGAACAGCACCATTGCCGCAGCCATCGATTCTGAGATCTTCAGCAAAGAATATGCAACGGTTACGGATGGTGATAAAAACTGGCAGAATCTCAAGTTCCCTACCGGCGACACCTATCAATGGGAAGGTGATTCCACCTACATCCGCAAGGCTCCGTATTTTGATGGTATGCCTGCCAAACCGGCTCCGGTGACGGATATCAAAGGCGCGCGGGTGCTGGCGGTGTTGGGGGACAGCGTAACCACCGATCACATTTCTCCTGCTGGGTCGATCAAGCTGAATGGGCCCGCGGGCAAATACCTGGTTGATCACGGGGTGAAACCTACGGACTTTAATTCGTACGGATCGCGGCGGGGCAATCACGAGGTGATGGTGCGCGGCACTTTTGCCAATGTGCGGCTGCGCAACAAACTGGCTCCCGGAACCGAGGGAGGCGTGACTCGTTTGCTGCCTGAGGGCGAAGGAATGAGCATCTTTGACGCCTCAGTCAAATATGCCGAGCGCGGCACGCCACTGGTGATTCTCGCGGGTAAGGAATACGGCTCCGGCTCTTCCCGTGACTGGGCAGCCAAGGGACCGCGTCTGCTGGGCGTGCGAGCGGTAATCGCGCAGAGCTACGAGCGTATCCACCGTTCGAACCTGGTGGGCATGGGGATCCTGCCGTTGCAATTCGAAAACGGCCAGAGTGTGGAGTCGCTGGGTCTTACCGGTGAAGAAGTGTTTGATCTTCAGGGAATCCGCCAGATGCTGGAGCAGAAGTTTTCTCAGGGCCGCGCGCTAACGGTAAAGACGACCGGCCCAACCGGAACGACGGGCCATTTCAAAGCAACCGTGCGCATCGACACGCCGCAAGAGATTTTGTACTACGAAAACGGGGGGATCCTGCAGTACGTGTTGCGGCAATTGGCTGCAAGTTAGGAACAGAAGGGAAACCGCAGGTCCCACCGCGTAGTGGAGGGACCTGCGGTTTCCCCCTCACTCATTTCGGTAAGACGATGACACCCCAGGGGCTTTGGCCGGCTTTCACTTTTCTGGTCACCTTGTTGGCCGCGAGATCTACAACCGAAATATCGTTCGAAGGCCCATTGGCGGAGTAGAGCGTCTTTGCATCCGGGGACAGGGCAATGCCCCAGGGACGCGGTCCCACTTCTACCGATCCCGCGACTGTATTCGTAGCAGTGTCGATGGTAAATACCTGGTGTCCTCTGCCAGTGCTGACATAAAGCTTGCTGCCATCCGGCGAAAGCAATACCGCCATCGGCTTGATGATGCCCGGCTTACCCAGCTGAATCGCTTTGATCATGCGATTCTTCTTCACATCGACCAGCACGACGTCTCCATCGTTTTCTGCGTTCACGTAGGCGTGTGCGCCGTCCGGCGTAAAGGCTATCGAGCGGGGCCGGTGTCCAACCTTGAACGTGGCGAGGATCTTGCCGGCAACTGGATCAAGCACCGCAATCGTCCCCGTCTCCTCAGACGTAATCCAAACGTGTTTTCCGTCCGGGGTCACCTTGACCCCTTCCGGTTGTTCGCCAACCTTGAGCGATTTAACGACTTTCCCGGAAGCGATATCGACAATGCTGACGGCCGCCTGGTCTTCGTTGGAAATGTAGAGTTGCGCCCCATCCGGACTAATGTCGAAATTTTCCGGATCAGAGCCGCCAGGAATAATGCGCAATACCTTACGGTCCGCCACGTCGAAGACACCGATGCCATCGGCGCTCTTGTCGGGCGGCGGCAAGGTGCTCTCATCCACATCCGGCCCGGCGATGGGCGAGCCGCTGAGCGCAACATAAATGGTCTTGTGATCGGGGCTCGGATGGATGCCACGCGGCCGCTTGCCCAGCGGGACGGTCGCGAGAACGTTGTAGTTGCCGGAATCGATGATGCTGAGATCGCCGGAGACTTCGTTGGTGACATAAATCCGGGGCTCTGAGGTCTCCGCCGGCGGCACCGGTGCAGCAGCCTGCTGCTCGGGAGCTTTCGCGGTGTTGCAGCCCGCCACGAAGGAGAGGGCGAAGAGAACGAAGGCTAGTTTGCGCATGTTATTTTTCCTTGAATGTGAAGTTCACTTCGGCATTGCCGTGAGGGTCGACGATTACCTGTTGCTCTTGTGTCCCGAGCTTTTCCTGCCACACTCCAATGGTATAAGTGCCCGGAGGCAGATTGCTGATGGCAAACGTTCCATCGTCTTTGGAAACGGCAAAGTAAGGGTGACTCAGAACCCCGATGAACGCATGCATCCAGCTGTGGATGTTACATTTCACCCGAATCATGATTTCCGGCTTGAGAAACTTGCGCGCGATCGGAGGATCTCCGGCGCCCTGACTGTGATTCCACTCGCGATTCACTTCAGCCATAGGATGGATATTGTGGGTTACCGGGTCGGAGTTAATGACCTTGAGGACTTGTCCCGTCTGAATACCGAGTACTCGCGGTCGAAACCAGCAACCACTTTGATCGATCGTGACCGGGTCCGCGGGAACCGCGAAGGTTTTTCCTTCTAAGCCGGTTTTAATGTAAACGAACGCGTTCGCCAGGCCGCCAC
>Ga0209006_10004522_pt1 | contig 12613 bp, 10 predicted proteins | sample JacPin_JW_Ref_O2_FD_188567 | JGI IMG/M metagenome (GOLD analysis project Ga0209006, IMG submission 188567) | Forest soil microbial communities from Algoma, Ontario, Canada - Jack Pine, Ontario site 1_JW_Ref_O2 (SPAdes) (version 2) | ecosystem: Environmental > Terrestrial > Soil > Boreal...
CGTCCGGATCGTTGCGGAAGCCCCCGGGCCTGGAGACAGTGTCCGCTTTGCGCTCCTCCTCGGCTTGGAGCTCATCTTTGCTCTTTCCTTTGCGGACCGAGGATTCGTTGATCGCTCTAGCGCGGGCAGCCGACTCGCCGGCGCGACGCTCTTCTTCCCGCAGGGTCGGGGAATCTTTGTTTGACATTTTTTGCCTCGCGTAACGTAGTTGGTACGTGGGATAAGTACCGACGACGAGGCGAAAGGTTGCGGGACAGAAAATCGCACCAATCTGGCGACACCGGCATTGTGGTTTTGGCGCTCCGCGCCGGCAAGCTCAAGATCCACAAGGACAGCCGGCGCAGCTACGTCACCGCCGACGAACTCCAACGCTACATCGGAGCTTGGTAGGCGATTTTCGGTCTAGGAAATCTGGGGCATATTGTTAGGTGTCCGATAGCATTGGTTGCGTGGCGAGCAGGGTAGCCAGTTGCTGTTGCCACTATTCCTGCGCCTTCCAGCGCCACGGATCGCCGCTTCGCACTCATCACAATGTAAATGCCGTCATCGCCAGCCGGGCGCTTAACTGTCCGCGGCCGTCCGCGGACACCGTCCGCAACTGTCCGCGGTCAACTGTCGGAAAATAATCCTTTCAAGATTCGCGACTTAGCGAATTTCTGCAGTTGGCACGATGCTTGCTCTGATCTTAGTGTGGGCCGGTTATTGAACCGCAAGATCCGGACCCCGTACCAACTCAAGGAGAACTCACATGAATGCTCAGACAGGGTTAAAAATCATTGCGCTCACTGTCGCTCTGGCAATGAACAGTTTGATCGTGGTCGGATTGTCCCATGTCTTCGACAGCGAATCGCGGCGGCAGTCAGTCGTCATCGCATCCGCTCATGCGTCGCCGCAATCGGCGCGACAGGCGACGTGAGCGTCTTTGTGGCTGGGCGGCCCCGCGGGGGTGAGGCGCAGCGCGCACCCATTTGGTGTGGGTCGGACGAGGCATCGAGCGTTGAGTCATTCGATTTCATAGCTCGTGACTATGGTGAACACGAAGGCCACTTGCGCTGAAAATGATCAAGGAACGGTACCGTATCCTGCTAATCCAGCAGGCCGATTTTACGAAGGAGAACTGTGAACGCCACGCAACTGGTGCTCAATCCGATTTGGTTGTTGGGAGCTGGACCGTAGACAAAGAACGAGTCGCAATCGACGGCGAACGAGGAGGACAAGCGCGAGGATTTGCGTGCGCCCTCCCCCATCGCCGCATAGCCAATGGCCTTTCGAAGCTTCCGCGAGTTGCCGGTTAAATCCTTGTAGCGCATCCTAGTGGGGGATCCGAGACTACGGATAAGGGATGTCCGGGGATTCGCCATTTGGCGGAGCACCCTCCCCTCTGATGTCAGGCGATGAGTATCATGCCGGCGCTCTTCGCGGCTCCACGATCAAAAGTCATCGTTTTCTCACATCCGGCGAATGCGGCCGAGCGTGCGAGCAGGCAGTCGGCAAAATCGGCCTGCGCGGGTTCAAAGGCGCGCAACGCTTTCAAACCCGCCTGGAGCCCGAGTGGTCGCATCTCTCAGATCCCCACGTACCACGCCCATCCGTTCTGCAGCGAGCCGATCTTGCCGAGATCATCGAACTCGTCTGTGACGACAATCCTCTCGATGAACTTGACGCTTTTGTAGCCGAGTTGAGTCTCGACCCTCATTCGTAGCGGGGCGCCGTGCGCCAGCGGCAAGTCGCGACCATTCATGCCATAGGCAAGGATCGTCTGTGGATGGAGCGCGTCGAGCATGTCGATGCCTTCGGCGATGTCATCGTAAGCATAGTAGTTCACGAATCGCGCCGATGGCAGAATGCCCGCGGCCTCGAGCACGGTGCGGAGCGGCACGCCGGTCCACTCCGCAATCGCGGACCAGCCCTCCTCGCAGGTATGCTTGGTGATCTGTGTCCGCGCGGGCATGCGCTTCAGGTCCGCGAGCGAGAAGCTTGCGGGCCTTGCGACGCGCCCCTCGACGCGAAGGCGCCAGTCCGCAAAGTCACCCGTGCGCAACCGGTCGTAGAGGGGTCCGCGATCTGCATTGAAGGTCGGCTGCTGGGAGTCGGCGGGGTTGGTGTTGCCGACCGCCGGGCTCGAGGAGATATCGCCGTGAGCGTACTCACGCGTCAGTGACTGCGCCGGCAGCAGCATCCGAAACGCCCGGTAGGTCAAGAGGTCGCCCATGCGGAGCACGTTGCCGTAGGTGGGAGGCAGCTCCTTGGATGAGCATCCCGCGAGAAGCAGACCGCCCGTGGAGGCAAATCCTGTGACAAGCTTGCGGCGGCTGATGAGCCTGTCTTTGTTCATGTCAGTCCCCGAGAATCATCACGCGCATTTGGCGCTTGAACCCTGTCATGACGACCATGGCGACGTGCACGACCAGAAACAGCACGAGCCCAGCGAACGCAAAGAAATGAATGGTTCGTGCCGACTGCGAGCCGCCGAAGACATCTAGCAACACGGGATACGCGGCCGTGACCGCCGGCGCCATCGTGAGCCCGGTCACCACCATGAGCGGGAGCGCCAAGAAGACGACGCCGAAGTAGGCCAGCTTCTGCAGCGGCCCGTACGGTGGTCCACCGGTTGCCCGCGGCATCGGCAGACGCAAGTGGGTCACGACGTCCTGCCACAGCAATCGCGGGGAGAGCTCGTGGAAGCGCGGCACCAGATTGCGCCGCAAGTGTCCCCCGATAAGTCCTGCCCCGAGATAGATCAGTGCGGTGACGACCATAAACCAGGCCGCAAGAAAGTGCAGGCTTCGCGCCCAGCTGTTTTCATTGAAGATGTCGTAGGTACGCGCTGCACTCACGACCTGGTTCGGGCCCGTGAAGAACGTCACTGGCACCGTCCAGCCGCCATGTTTGTAGTTGCGCCCGATTGGGAGTTCGAAGAGCGCCGGTGTCAGATCGTTGCCGACTGCACCCCAGTAAAGCCGCGGGTGCGCCATCAGGATGACTACCCCTGAGACGGCGAGTGTGAAGACGCTCGCCGCGAGAATCCAGTGGGACATCCTGACCCAGCGGGCGTGGCCCGCAACCGAGCGGTGCTGCACTTCGCCCAACATCGCAGCCGCCATCGGCATCTCCCTACGGTCGGGTGACCAAAGCTCTAGCCGACCGCTTGATTATTCTGGTGCCGTATGCATCATGCCCGAACCGCATTCCCGAGTCCATGCAGCAACACGCGCTGCAGGCGCGTGGATGGACGACGCATCGAATCATCGATTTGGGCAACCAACGAAACGACGCGGTCCTCCGACTTAGTTTGTGTTCTAGGCCGCCTGCGCGCGGCTATGCGCTGTGCTCATGGCGACGCCGCGTCGTTCGGGGCCAAACGCCACCAGCAAAACAATGACAATCACGACCGTTCCGACAACGGTCGCCATCGCCATGCCGTAGTCGTTGCCGTGCGCCTCGGCAATCGCCACTTGCAGATTCAAATTGCTGGCGGCCAGCAGGTTGCCCAGTTGGTATACAAACCCGGGAAACGTTGCACGAATCTCCGGCGGGGAGAGTTCGTTCAAATGAGCGGGAATCACTCCCCAGGCGCCCTGTACTGCCACTTGCATCAGAAATGCACCGACAGCCAGAATCAAGGGCGTCCATCCGAACGCCCAGAACGGTAGCGCGGGTAGTGCGATGAGCGCGGCGATCATGATGGTCTTGCGCCGCCCGATCCTCTCTGACATCGAGCCGAAGAATAGTCCGCCGCAGATCGCTCCGATATTGGCGACCGCCGTGATGAGCGAGCTCAAATGCGTGTCGAAGTGATGTTGAATTTTCAAGAATAGACTCGGATACGCGTCCTGGGAGCCATGGCTGAGAAAATTAAACGCGGTCATGAGGATGATGCCGTACACCGCGAGCTTCCAGTCGCGGCGCAACACCGCAATCAGGCCCAAGCGCGGGTTGTGTTGCTGCTCCTGCCATGCAGGTGATTCGTCGACTGCGCGCCGGATGAAAAAAACAAGGACCGCGGGGATCACACCGAGCATGAACATGTAGCGCCATCCCAGTCGGTCATAGAATAAGTACACGGCGAGCGATGCGAGGAAGTAACCTGAAGGATAGCCGGACTGCAACAACCCAGACACGAAACCGCGCGCTGAGGCGGGAATGGTCTCCATCGTCAAGGCGGAGCCGACACCCCACTCTCCGCCCATCGCGACACCGAACAAGGCACGCACGGCCAGGAGTGTGGCCATGTTTGGCGAGAATCCCGACACCAGCTCCAGAAAGGAATACGCAAGAATGTTCCAGGTGAGGGTGGGTTTGCGACCGAATCGGTCGGCGAGGCGACCAAACAGAAAGGCCCCTACCGGTCGCATACCCAAGGTCAGAAGGACCGCCGTCGAGACGACCTGCATACTGGAATGCAGCTCCGCCGCGATGTCCTTGAACATGAATACCATCAGGAAGAAGTCGAACGCATCCAGCGTCCACCCCAGATATGCCGCAACTACCACATTGCGTTGGCTCTTGGTCCACGTCATGCGAGTGTTTATCGCTCCCTTCGGCAACGGAATCGAGCGGAATTCTCGCCTGCATTGGCAGCTACGGCGAGTTGTCGGCGATTTCGGACCTCAAAAGTATTGCCTTACTATAATGTAAGGAGTGTTCCGGCAAGTCGATTCGGTCAGGATGCCTTTGGAACTGGGCCTAAGACAGGTTGGTACTCTTGAAAGTAATTCGGTGCGCTGTTGTCCCAGGGGTAGAGGCCGTCCGTGTTGGGCCAAACACGCTGTTCGTGAATCGATTGCATCAACTTCCCGACCGGATTCCAGGCGCTCGATGATGGCTTGATCAATCAGAAAGCGGTCGATAACTCAGTATATAATGCCGCAGTGATATCTGTACGCGTATAACTTACAATACGATGCCAGCACAAGAATAACCCGATTTCTAAGGTCTTTAAGGGAATACAGGGAGTTAAAGATGATTGCGCAATCCGGACGCGCGCGTTGTTACGCCGCGCTTGTGGCGGGAATCACGTTGATGCTCACGGGTTGTGGCGGAGGAGGTGGCGGCAACCCGGCAAGCCCGCCGCCGCCGATGACCCAGGCTCCGAGCGGATTGGCCTATCCAAATGTTGGAACTCCGGTGGTGGGAGTAGCGATGCCTGCGCTAACGCCGACCGTGACGGGTACCGTAAGTGCCTACAGTGTTACTCCTCCGTTGCCTGCTGGCCTGACGCTGGACACGACGTCCGGCGCCATCTCGGGCACGCCTACCGCGGCAACCCCAAAAGCCTCCTATGTCGTAAAGGCAACAAACAACGGTGGCTCCGCGACGGCCACGCTACAGTTCGCAGTAGGATCTGTCGACGTAGTGTCTGAGTCGAGCATCAAGCGAACCGTGGTGGCAGGCACTGCCGTGTATGTTGATGTCATGATCCAGCCGCGATACCTTCAGTTCGCCGGCACGCTATTCTCGATGGCGAGCGATCCTAATAGTGTATTTGCGAAGCCCGTGTCGGTCACAAACAACAATGACGGCACCTTTACACTCGAGTTCGCCACCTCCACTGCGGCGACGGCTGCCGAATACTCAGGCGCGGCCACGCTGAAATTGTGCAGCGATTCGGATTGCAATAATGCCCAACCGGTTTCGAGCGTTTCTACGAACTACGACATCCGCGTCATGTCACCCACCTCAAATTGGCCGGGGGACAACCAGACGGCGCTGACCGCTTGGGCTAACGTACTAGATTGGCAAACCTTCCAAGGAAACTCTGCCCATACCGGGTTCGTGCCGGTAACGATATCCCCCGATCAACTAATCACACGATGGCAGCACGGGGTAACAACAAACCAATACTTCAACGAACTGGTCAATCTAGCAACGGTGACGACCTACAACGGCATGTACTACATAGCCGGTGGCAATGCGCTGGAGGCACGAAAGGAATTGGATGCGAGTCTCGTGTGGCGATACGATTTTAGCGGGCTGGCTTTTCCATCCGCAAACCCACCAGCAGTATCCAACGGAATTGTTTATATCGCCGCGGGTCAGCAGTCATCGACCTACATGTTCGCATTTGACGCGGTTTCAGGTTCGCTGATCTTCAAGTCGCAGATGTCTTCCCAGTGGGAAAACTATCTGGCGCCAACGATTGGCCCCGACGGCGTTTACACGAATGCCGGTACCTACGGCGGGATGTATGGCTTCGGCTTCGCGGGCCAGCAGCTATTCTTCACCCAGCTTGATCAGCAATCCGCTTGGACTCCCGCGGCCGACGAGAACACCGTATATGCATACTTCGGATCGCGGCTCAGTCTCATTGATCCCCTGACCGGCCAGGTAAAAGGCTCCATCGTCGATCCCACATTTACCAATTACATCTACGTGGTTGGCGGCTCGGTCGTGTTGGGTACAGCAAATTCAGCGTTCGCAGCAGCCTACGACAACAGCTGGCTGAACGGCGGCGGCATCGGCAATTCTCTGATTCATTTCAACACCCAAGCTCTGACGGTCGATTGGCAGTCGGCAGGAGATTACCCAGCTACTCCTGCTTACAACGCGGGGGTGCTCTACGCTGTGAACAACAACCCGATGCGACTGGAAGCGCGCTCGGAAACCGACGGATCTCTGTTGTGGAACTGGGTGCCCCCGGCCTCCGGCGATGTCGGATTCAAGAGCGAAGTGCTGCTTACAAAAAACCTGGCATTCGTGAGCACCAATCTGTCTACGTATGCAGTCGACATAACGACGCATAAGACGGTCTGGAGTTACCCCGTCACAGGCAATCTAGCGCTGTCGAGCAATGGCGTTCTCTATCTTGAGGGCATCAACACACTCACCGCCGTCAATGCCAAGTGACCTGTCCGGCTTAGGGCTAGCGCGAGATCGATGGCGAGTGGCCCATATCGGCAGCGCCCACAGGGACGGTTCGGAGCAGGGAGCGATGAAGTCAACAAGGACGGCATTACGGCACATCGCACGGCGGGGATTGTTGATCGCGGCCGCCAGTCTGTGCGCGATCGCGGCGGCTCACGCAGAAGATTGGCTTCCGGTCACTGCCGAGGATCTGCGTCTGACCGACGAGCCCGCCGCAGCGAATGCCTCGGCGATTTACCTCTATAGACAAGTCGATCGCAGCGACTTCAATCATTGGGAGCGGGTGTACGTGCGGATCAAGATCCTCACGGAGGAGGGCCGCTCGCTGGGCAACATCGTAATCAAGTTCGACAAGGAACGCGAGCGCGTTCATGACATCGAGGCGCGCACCGTCCGGCCCGACGGCAGCGTCGTCAAATTCGACGGCTCGGTTTATGAGAAGCCGCTGCTCGAAGGCCGCAGTGTGCACGTGACGGCCAAGACCTTCAGTCTCCCCGAGGTTCAACCCGGCTCCATCATCGAATATCGCTACGAGCGCCTGCTCAGCAGCAGTTATGTGTTCTCCTCGGAATGGATCGTGAACGCAGATCTGTACACCAAGCTCGCAAAATTCTCGTTGGTCCCCTATCGCGGCTACGTACTGCGCACTACGACGCCGGCGGGCCTGCCGGCGGCGACTGTCGGGCCAACCTTCCAGAACGGCGTTTACACCATGGTGACGCGGGACGTGCCGGCGTTCATCTCCGAGGAATACATGCCTCCGGAGGACGAATTGAAGATGCGGGTCGATTTCGTCTACTTGAAGGACTCGACCATCGACAAGGATGCGGCAACGTTCTGGACCCGGTGGGGAAAGCAGGCGAACACATTCGCGAAGCGGTTCATGGACAAGAGCCGTGTGATGCAAGGGGCACTTCCCCAGATCGTAGCGCCAGCCGACTCGCCCGAACAGACGCTGCGCAAAATCTATGCGCGCGTGATGCAACTGCGCAACTTGTCGTTCGAGCGCAGAAAATCCGCCGAGGAGGCGGCGCGTGAGAGCGCCAAGGACAACGAGGACGTGGCGGATGTATGGAAGCACGGATACGGCAATGAACATCAGATCACCCTCTTGTTCGTTGCGTTGGCGCGCGCGGCTGGATTCGAAGCGGATCCGGTTGCCCTATCGACGCGCAACCGCTTTTTTTTCAACGAGCAGATGCGGAATCCTGGTCAGTTGAACACCGCCGTCGCGCTGGTAAGACTCGGCGATCGGGAGATCTTTCTCGCACCGGGCATACCGTTCGCGCCCTTCGGCATCCTGGCGTGGAACGACACCGCCGTGAAGGGGTTGCGGCTCAATGACTCAGGGGGCGTGTGGGTGGCGACACCGCTCCCGCCCGCACCGGCGTCCCGCCTGGAGCGCAAAGCCACGCTGCATCTCACACCCGATGCGGGCCTGGAAGGTACCGTGACGTTCACGTTTATCGGGCTGGATGCGCTCGCTCAGCGTCTCGAGGAGCGCAACGAGGACGACACCGAGCGGCGCCGGCACCTCGAGGACGAGGTGAAGGCGGACATGACCAGCGCCGGCGAGGTGACCCTCACGAGTACGCCCGAGTGGAGCAACGGCGATGCACCGCTGGTGGCGATGTTCGATGTCAAGGTGCCTGGATGGGCGCGCCTCGTGGGTACGCGCGCGCTGGTTCCAGTCGACATATTCGCGGGCGGCAATCGACATGTCTTTGAGCATGCGACGCGCATACACGCCGTGTACTTTCGCTTTCCGCACCAACTTGAGGATGACGTCACCATCGATCTGCCGACCGCCTGGACGATGAGCTCGGTGCCGCAGCCGGGAAGCGTCGGCATCCACATTGCCGATTGCAAGTGGACGGCCGATGGCACGTCGACCACGCTGCACTTGAAGCGCGATTTATCCATCGAGACGCTGCTAGTCGCCGCCAAGTATTACGATCAGTTGCACGATTTTTTCCAGGCTGTGAGACGCAGCGCCGAGGAGGAGGCCGTTGTGAGTATTCCTCCCGGCGCAAATATGCACGCAGCATCGACGCGCCCCTAGCATGCGCGCCTCGGGAGCGCCAGTCGGGCGGGCGGCGGTAGGCGCGCTTTTTGCGCTGATCGCGACCGTTGTCGGAAGCTGCCCGGCGCTCGGCGCGGAGGCTCCCAAGTGGATGCACGCGCTGACCGGGGGCGCGCTGCCCGCCTACCACGAAAGAACCGAGGCGGTAGAGCTCTACTCCGAGGCTTCGATTACCGTCCTGCCGAACGGGAAGATCAAGCGCCTCGAGCGCAAGGCCTACAAGATATTGCGGCCAGACGGCGCGAAGCTGGGGCAGTTGACCTTTGTCTTCGCCGAGGGTCACAGTCGGGTTACGGATGTGCACGCATGGTGCATTCCGGCGAACGGCAAGGACTATGCCGTCAAAGAGCGCGATTCGCTCGTGGCCGGCATGACGGGCGTCCCCAACGGGATTCTAGCGAGCGATGTCCGGGTGCTCGCGCTGCAGGTTCCGGCGGCGTCGCCTGGAAATATCATCGGCTACGAGGTTGAGATGGAGGAGACTCCCGACGCGCCCGCCGATCTGTGGATTTTTCAAAGCACGCTCCCCGTGCGCGAGGCGCACTACAGCCTACAGCTTCCGAGCGGCTGGAGCTACAAGGCGACATGGCTGAATCACGCGGAGGAGAGTCCACTGATCACGGGTGCGAACCAGTGGCGCTGGACGCTCGAGAATCTGGCTGCGGTGCGCGTGGAGCGGCACATGCCTCCGCTCGTCGGTGTGGCGGGCAGCATGTACATCACGCTGCTCGCGCCGCCGGGCCACAGGCGGAACATGGAGACCTGGAGCGACATCGGCGCCTGGTACGCGGATCTCGCGCGCGGCCGGCGCGATCCCTCGCCGCAATTGAAACGAAGGGTCGCGGAATTGACTGCAGCGGCGCCCACGCTGCTCGCAAAGATTCAGGCGCTCGCCGCGTTCGTCCAGGATGACATTCGCTACGTCGCCATCGAGCTCGGAATCGGAGGCTATCAGCCGCACGCGGCGGCGGACGTGCTCAGCCATGAATACGGCGATTGCAAGGACAAGGCGACACTGCTCGGCGCGATGCTCGAGCAGATCGGGATAAAATCCTATCCTGTGATCATCAACGCCGCACGCGGAGTCGTCACGGAGAGGACGCCGCCGAGCCCATACGAGTTTAACCACGCCATCCTCGCTGTGGCGCTTCCCGCTGATCTCGATGACCCCGACATCGTCGCGACGAATACCCAGGCAAAGCTCGGCAAGTTGTTGTTCTTCGATCCGACCAATCCGGTCACTCCCTTCGGCAGCCTGTCCGGATCGCTGCAGGGAAACTACGGCTTACTCGTCACCCCAGACGGCGGCGAGCTGGTCCAATTGCCCGCGATGCCTCCGAGCGCGAACGGCGTCACGCGCACCGCGACGCTGACCCTCGACGAATCGGGAATGCTACGAGGCGATGTGCGCGAGGTCCGGCAGGGAGACCGCGCCGCGGAACAGCGCTTCGCAGTGCGCACGTCGAAAGCAGACACTGATCGGATCAGGCCGATTGAACGATTGCTATCGGGGTCTTTGTCCTCTTACCAGATCACCAAGGCCAGCATCGTCAATTTACCTACCTCTGCCAGGGCGTTCGAGTGGCGCTATTCGCTCGAGGCCAGTCACTATGGCAAGGTGAGCGGCGACGTCTTGCTGATCCGGCCGCGAGTGGTGGGCAGTGAGTCACGAGCAGACCTGGAGACCAAGGAGCCGCGCGAGCATCCATTCGAATTCGAAGCAGCGGAGCGCGACTCGGACGTGTTCGAGATCGCACTGCCGCCCGGCTACCAACTCGACTCGCTGCCTCAACCTGTTGACGTGGACGAGGGATTCGCGACCTACCACAGCAAGACGGAGCTAATCGGCCGCACCCTGCGTTACACGCGCTCGTACGAAATAGACAAATTGAGCGTTCCCGTCGACAGGGCTCAGGATCTGCGCGCCCTGTATCGCATCATCGAAGCCGACGAGCGCAACGAGGCAGTCCTGAAGCGCGCGCCCTGAGAGGATTCGCAGTCCCGACCCACGCATTTTGCGGTTACAAAGTTACAAAAGCGGCCACAGCGAATCATCGCGCCAGAACACTCGCACGACGTATGTATTTGTTTTTGATTATTTTTCTGGTGCCGCAAAGAGGATTCGAACCCCTGACCCACGCATTACGAATGCGTTGCTCTACCAACTGAGCTATTGCGGCGTCGCAACCCGAAAGGGCCCGCATTCTAACCCGTGGGACCCACCGACGAAAGACTGCCGCCATCCTTGATGACTTGGCGCAGCGTTTTGGGCAGGGCGAAGATCACATGTTCCTTGCGCCCCTGCAGTTCTTCGGCCACCTCCCCGCCCCATTCGCGCAGCTTCGCGATGACTCCTTGGACCAGGACTTCCGGTGCCGAGGCGCCGGCCGTGACTCCGACGGTCTTGACCCCGTCGAACCATTCGCGATGCAGATCCTCCGGCCCATCGACCAGGTATCCCGCTTTGTGGTTTTTGCCGGCCATTTCACGCAGCCGATTGGAATTCGAGCTGGATTTCGAGCCCACCACCACCAGCACCTCGCAGCGCACGATCAAATCCTTGACCGCGTCCTGGCGATTCTGGGTGGCGTAGCAGATGTCCTCTTTGACGGGCGCCTTGAGCCCCGGGAAGCGAGCCCGCAGCGCCGCGACAATCGATGCCGTGTCATCGACCGACAACGTGGTCTGGGTGACGAAGGCCAGATGCTCTGGATTGCGGACAACGACGCGACCCACGTCCTCGACCGTCTGGATCAGATAGATCGAGCCGCCCAGAGTCGCATCGAATTGCCCGATGGTGCCCTCCACCTCCGGATGTCCGGCATGGCCGATCAAGAACACTTCGCGCGCCTCGCGGGCGTAGCGCGTGATTTCCATGTGCACCTTGGTCACCAGCGGGCACGTGGCGTCGAAGACGTTCAGCATGCGGCGCTGCGCCTCTTGCTGCACCACGCGAGGCACGCCATGCGCGCTGAAGATCACGGTGGCGCCATCGGGCACTTCGTGCAATTCATCGACAAAGACCGCGCCGATGATGCGTAGACGGTCCACCACGTACTTGTTGTGAACGACTTCATGCCGCACGTAAATCGGCGCCCCGAACAGCACGATCGCGCGCTCGACGATGTCGATCGCCCGATCGACGCCGGCGCAGAATCCGCGCGGATTGGCTAAATAGATTTGCATCAGTTTTTCCGCCTTGCTTCCAGTAAAGCATCCAACAACAGGCACGCCGCGCCGACCGTAATCGCCGAATCCGCCACGTTGAATGCAGGAAAATACGCCCGATCCCAGTGAAAGTGTATGAAATCGATGACATACCCCAGGCGTATGCGATCGATGACGTTGCCGAGCGCGCCGCCGAGCACCAGCGCGAGGCCGCCCGCGAGCAGGGCGTGCACGCCGCGCGGCAGCCGGATGAGCCAGATGGTGATGCCGATGCTGACCACGATGGCGAGGCCGATGAACACCCAGCGCTGCCAGCCTGACGCCGAAGCGAGAAAACTGAACGCGGCGCCGACGTTGTGCATGCATGTGATATCGAGGACGGCCATGATGCGCGTGAATTCGAATTCCAGGAAATGCCGGCTGATATAGGCCTTGGAAACCTGATCCGCCACGACCACCAAGGCCGATAACAGCAGCCAGGACGCAGCCCGGCCGCGT
>Ga0209006_10004524_pt1 | contig 12612 bp, 9 predicted proteins | sample JacPin_JW_Ref_O2_FD_188567 | JGI IMG/M metagenome (GOLD analysis project Ga0209006, IMG submission 188567) | Forest soil microbial communities from Algoma, Ontario, Canada - Jack Pine, Ontario site 1_JW_Ref_O2 (SPAdes) (version 2) | ecosystem: Environmental > Terrestrial > Soil > Boreal...
CCTCCGCCGCGAAGCCGCCCTTCTGGAAATCGGCCGAATTGAGCTTCACGCCGACGCAGAAGCCGGGCGAGACGCGCGCCCGCACCGCCTTGATCACTTCGAGCAGCAGCCGCGCCCGATTGGCCAGCGAACCGCCCCAGTCGTCGGTCCGCCGGTTGCTCAGCGGCGAAAGGAATTGGCTGATCAGATAGCCATGAGCGGCGTGGATCTCGACCCCAGTGAAGCCGGCCCGCTCGGCCATCGCAGCGGCGGTGGCGAAGCGCTCGATGACGGTCGCGACCTCTTCCGGTTCCAGCGCCCGTGGCGTCGGGAAGAGATGCGAGACGCCCTCGATCTGGACGCCAATTGCCGAGGGCGCCACCGCGCCCTGGCCCATCTCGGCGGCCAGCGGGAATTTCAGGCCGCTGTTCAGCAGGGCCGTCGTCTTGCCGGCACCCGGCGGCCCGATGATGGCGTACCAGGGCTGCTCGTAGAGGTAGCCGCGCGTGCCCCGCGCCCTCTTAAGCAGGGCCAGGGCCGTGGACATCCGCTCCCTGAGAGCAGCCGCTTCTTCGCCTGTGCCGTCATCGGCCTTCTCGGGAGTCTTCTCGGCCACGCCGCTTTCGAGCTTCTGCTCGCGGCGACGGTGAAAGAGGTCAAGCGACAGGTTCGACGTCGCCCAGACCAGCAGCAGACCGACCACGACGGACAGTCGCGGCACCCAATCTTCGAATGAAGGCAGCAGCGGCCCGAACAACCAGACCAGCACCGCCAGGATGGCGATGCCGACGAAGCTCAGCACCCAACGGGAGAGCAGGAATCGCAATGCTTGCATGACTACGCGCCTTGCCGGTTGAGCACGACTTCGATGCGCCTGTTGCGTTCGCGGCCCTCCGGCGTGGAATTGGTCGCGATCGGGTCGGCATCCGCCCGGCCCTCGGCCGTCAGCCGCGAGGGATCGCCGACGCTGGCGCCGATGATGGCGCTGGCTTCCTTGGCGCGCGCCGTCGAGAGCTGGAAATTGGACGGGAAGGCGATGGTGCGGATCGGCTGGTCGTCGGTGTAGCCGATCACCCGGACCGTCCCGGGCTCCTCTTTCAACGCCAGGCCGATACGGTCCAGCAGGGGCTTGAAACTGGGGTTCACCGTGGCGCTGCCCGACGGAAACATGCCGCGGCCGGTGATGCGCACGAGCGGCTGGCCAACCGTGCCGGTCACCTCGACGAGACCCTGATCGATTTCCGGCTGCAGGAATTTCCGCAGCCGGTCGAGCACCGTCGGTTCCGGCGGCAGGGGCGGCGTCGGCGCCGGCGTTGGCTCGACGACCGGGGGGCGCGTGATGGTCGGCATGCGCGACGGCGGCGCGGTCTGCAGGCGCGCGTAAAGATCGTCGGACGTCGCGTTGAGGCCGATCGAGAACCAGAGAAACAGGCCGGCGACGATTCCCAGGCCGGCACTTGCGGCCACCCACAGCGGCAGGCGAAAGCGCGCCGGCCGGTAGGGTGCGTCGATACCCTTGGTGTGCGGCGCAAGATCCGGCTCCGCCGCCTTCTGCTGGCGGACGATGACGGCGTAGGTCTCTTCGCGAATCCGGTTGATGTCGCCCACGCCGCGGCGCGACAGGCGGTACTGGCCGATGAAGCCCAGCGACATGCAGAGATACATCAGCTTGATGACCGGCAGATACTTGCCGGGATTGGCGCACATCTGCTTCAGCACGTCGAAGAAACGCTCGCCGCTGCGCACTTCCTGGTGAAAGGTCGAGACCAGCGAGTGCTCGCCCCAGGTTCCGCTGCTGCCCCACGGCGTGTTCAGCACCACGTCGTCGAGGCTGGCGCACAACGCATAGTGGGCAGGGCGCAGCTGCTCCAGCGGCACTTCCTTGTCGCGCGCCTCCTGCTCGAAAATCCTGACCTGCCGCACCGTCCGCTCGCGCAAGTCGCCGGAATCGGGCGGATTTGCCGTGTTGCGCAGCCGCGCCATGAGCTGGAGAAGCGGCGCGGCGGCGGCCGTCAGCGCGTCCTCACCGATCGCGGTGTTCTCCGTCCCCTCGGCCATCGCCACAGGTCGTGCGGCAGGTGGGTCCTGCCGCGGCGGCTGTTCACCACCCGCACTGCCCGGCGGCACGGCCGGTTGTGCACGGCGTCTGCCGGGGGTCGGCCGAATGACCGTCCGATTGTCGTCTTCGGGTTCGGCGAAGGGGTTGTCGCTCATATCGCCTCAGTTCTGTGCCGCTAGCCGCGAATCGCCCACAGTTCGATATTGAGACTGGGGAAATCGCCGGAGACATGCACGGCGAAGCCACCGGAGGATTGAAGCTCTTTCCAATGAGTCGAATTGCGGTCGAGCTCGAAGTAGGTCGCACCCGCATAGAAGGGCAGCTGCCGCGGCGCGACCGGCAACGGCCGCACGGCGATTCCGGGCAAGGCGACATTGACCAGTTCGCGGATATGCTCGACCGCGCCGATCTTGACCTGCGAGGGGAACAGTCGCCGCAATGTCTCGGTCGGCACGTCGGCCTGGACGGCCAGCACGAAGCTCGACGAACGCAGGATCCCGCGATCGACGATGGGGCCGACCTGCACGCCGTAGGCGCGCTTCTGCAACGGGATCTGGATGGCGGTTTGCTCGATGACGGCGGAAAGCGACCGGCGGAGATCGGCGACGACCGGCGCGAAGCTGCGTTGGAGGTCGGCATGCCGGTACGGCGGATAGTCCGACGGACGGCGGCTCGCTTCGGTGAAGGTCGCGAAATCACCGGCCATCTGCACGAGGGCGGCGTAGAGATCGACCGGATGGACGCTGCCGTCGCTCGCCCAGTGGGCCAGCAGCTTCTGCGAGCGGTTGACGGATTGCAGCAGCAGGAAGTCCGAGACGTCGGCCACGCCGCGCGAGCCGGGCGCGGTAAGCCGCGCCGCCAGCGCCTCGCCGCGCTGGTTCAGCATGCCGGCGAGCTCGGCGAGCAGGCCGGTCAGCGGCGCCGCCGCGGCACAGGCGAGCGCCGGGGGAATCCACTGATCGTCGAGGACCACCCGGCGGTCCGCGCCCACCTCGACGACGCGGGCGAGGCCTATGCCATGATAGCCCGCGCGGTTTTCGGTCTCGAGCATGTAGCGCAGCCGCAACCGGCCGACCTGCACGTCGGCAGGCTGCGGCGAACCGGAATGGGTGTCGTAGGCCTCGAAGCCGCGCTGCTCGTAGCGGCCTTCGGAGGAGCCGTTGGCCGCGACCTCGACCGATCCGGCCTGACGCATCGGCAGCACGAGATAGACGATGGCGTTGCGCGTCGTCTCAGGCAGGTCGAGCGGCACCGGCTGGTCGGTCTCGCCCGGCAGGGCGAAGGGCGTGCCGTCCTCGAACACACCGCTGCCGCTCGCCAGGGCGAACTGGCCGGCGGCGAGCAGGTTGCGGTTGATGGCGGCTTCCGTCAGCCCCCAGCCATGCGGCCGCAACGAGGCCGTGCGATCCCGCACCAGTGCCTCGAGCCAGCGATCCTGCTGCTGGAAATGCTGCGCGCGCAGAAACATTCCTTCCAGCCAGACGACGCGATTGGACCAGGTCATGCCGATTCCAGTTCCGCCTTGCTGCTGCCGATGGCGAGCACAAGCCGTGTTGTGCCGCTCGCCGCGATCGGAGCGATCGCCCTCCATTGCGCGCGGTCGATATCGTGAAACAGCACGGCGACGCCGAGATAGCGCACGCCGGGCTTCGGCGTCAGCGTGACCTTGCGGGTCTCGCCGGGACGCACCACGATTTCCTGCGACCCCGCGCGTTCGTCGCCGAGCACCGTGTTCTCGCGCTCCATGAGGCCGTAGGCATCGGCCGTTGCGAACCGCGCCCTGTCGTTCAGCGAATAGAGACGCACCGCAACGGAAAGCGGCGTACCTGCCTGGTTCCGGTTGAGATCCGGGGCCGCCTTGACGGCCAGGTCGACGACGGACGGCGGCGGCGGGCCGCAACCCGCGAGCAGCGCGAGAGGCGGCGCCACAAGCAGCAGGCGGCGGCCAATCATGACGACGGCCCGTCGCTGCTGAGCTTCTCGATCGCCTGCTCGTAGGCGCGGGCAAAGGCCTTGCCGAACACGCTGTCGAAATCGTCCGAAAGAGCTTGCGTGACATGGCTGTGGAGCAGCACGAAGGCGTCCCACGCCCTTGCCTTCTTCTGGGCGGGGTGAATTTGCAAGGCGCTGCTCCCTACCTTGCGTTCGACCGAGTCAGGCTCGAACTGGGCGAGCAGGACGCGCACGGCCTCTTGCATGGCCGAGACGGTCGCGAGCTCGTGCAGCCGCAAGTCATTGAAGGCTTCGGCAATCGCCTCCTCGGGCGACATCCCGCTACGCCGGCCGGTCCCGAGAAGGGTCGCCAGGGCGTCGTCGTCGTCGAGCGAGAACTTCAGCGGATTGTTGCCGCTGGCGCGAATCATCGTCTGCTCGATCCGGAACTCGTCCTTGATGCTGGCGCGCGCCATCAAAGTCTGGCGAAGACCGTTGACGGTCGCCCGCATCGCGGCGCCGATCCGCTCCAGCGTTTTCTCCGGGTCCGTCAGATTTGCTTCGCTGAGCCCGACGCCGCGCAAAAAGGCCGCCGCCAGTCCACTGTCGGACGCCGTGGGCGGAAGCGGCGCAGGCTGCGGCCGGGGCGGGGCCGGGGCTGCGACTTCCTGCGGCATCGGCGGATGCACCGGCTGCGCCGGCGGCGGCCGCGGCGCGGCCGGTGTTTCGACATCCCAGTCGTCGGGAATGATCGCCACCGGCTGGGGTGGGCGGAAGGCGCTTTCGAGTGCCGGAGCATGGTCGGGCTGCGTTCCCGCGAAGGGCTCCTGATTGGGCGCCAGGGGATCGAAATCCGCCGGCAGGATCGGCGAATTGGAGACGTCCAACAGCGAGCCCGACGAGGGCATTCTGGCGTCGTTGCCGGCGTCATTGTAGTGGCGAATGTCGGAGCGCGACGCCACGGGCTCGTGCATCGCAACGTCGTCAGGCCGAAGGCTTGCCAGGGACCTGCCGCGGTCGGGCGCGGCACCCTCCGCGTCCTCGTCGATCATGACTTCGATCTCATACAGGCCGAACTTGATGCGGTCGCCGTTGCGCAGCTTTTCCGCCGAGCCCTGGCCTACAGGGTCGCTGGCGCCATTGAGAAACGTGCCGTTGGCACTGAGATCATGCAATTCCCAATCGCCGACGCTGTAGACCAGTCGGCAGTGCCGCTTCGACAGATGACGCTCCGGATCGGCGATGACCCACTCATTGTCCCGCCCCCGCCCGATGGAAAATTCGCCGCCGCGGACCTCACGTCTCTCGGGTGCCACGTTGTCGGGGCAGCGGATCATGACAAGCTTTAGAGTCACGTGAGGGCGCACTCCTGTCAGGGGAGGCGAACGGCAGCGAGGACCGTCCCGACGTCACCGTCCGACCGGCAGGCCCCGATCGTCGAAGAGTCTAGTCGGGGAACCCTCGGGAGGGCAATCGTATTTGGATTTGTTGGCGATTGGGCCATACTCCTGCGAATCCACTGGAAGCTGCTCTCACTCATACCAAAGGTTGTATATTTACGCTACGGCACAATTTTTCTCGATGGGTTGTCTACGCCTTAAATTGGCCCGGTTGACGGTCCGGAGGACGCCGGCCATCCTGTCCGAAAGTCACTCGACGTTCGAAAGAATCTGTCGCCATGTGCCTTGCCCCGTCACCGACCATCCTGAGCACGGATGAGGTCGGCAGCGTCGCGCCGCCCATCTTTACCTCCGTCGGACAGGACGCCGTCAATGGTCCGGGTGACGTCTTCGTCATCCAATCGCTGCTGAACAAGCGGCTGCCCCAGCCTCACACCGATGTTGCCGTCACGGGCGTCATGGACCCGGGCACGATTCTGGCGATCAAGGCGTTCCAGGCGGTGATGATGAACATGAATCCGCCGAGCGGCCAAGTCGCGCCCGGCAGCCCGACTTACTACGCCTTGGCCGCTCGCCCGCTGGTGAACCGTACGCCGCCGCCGCCGACACCCTTCGGCCACATTGGAATCGTTCCGCCGGAGGTGATCGAAGCGGCCAAGGCCTCGCAGCGGCAATGGGGCGTCCCCGCCTCGGTCACCCTGGCGCAATGGATCGTCGAGAGCGCCTGGGGATCGGCAATGCCGCCCGACAGCAACAATCCTTTTGGCATAAAGGCGCTCGAGACGCAGCCGGCGGTGGAGAGCGAGACTCGCGAAGTGATCGATGGAAAGGTGATCATCACGACGGCCCGGTTCCGGCGTTTCGACAGCCTGTCCCAAGCCTTCGAATCGCACGGCAAGTTGCTGTCGACGGGGGCGCCGTATCGGCCGGCCATGGAGCTCGTGAAAGATCCCGATCAATTTGCCGACGCGCTTACCGGCGTCTACGCAACCGACCCGCAATACGGCACCACCCTCAAGTGGGTGATGGATAACTATCAGCTAAAACAATACGACACTAAGGCTTGAACTCTTCGGGCAGCGTGAAGCCGCTTTCGCGCAGTTTCGTTTCCAGCACCGGGATGGCCGCCGCCGTGTTGCCCTTGCTGCAATCGTCAAGTGCCGTCGACGCCTCGACCTCGACGCCTCGACGCCTCCACGTCGAAGCGCCTGCCTGGCCCGTTTTGCACATAGCGGCGATACATGGCGGAAAGCTGAGCGCAGTAGGCCTTGTCGTCGCCTTGCGCGGCGTCAGTCGCGGTCGGCAGCGCGGCGATGAACGACAAGAGGAAAAGAATGCGTTTCACGACCCCTTCCTGGGCCGCGCGCAGGCGGTCGCGCAAGGCTCGGCTTGTTGCTGCGCCAAGGCAATTTCTTCAGCATGACCGGAGGCTTTTGGCGCAGGAACAAGACGCAGTCTTCGCCGATGCGTCGTTCGATCCTAGATGAATATTCTTTGCTGAAAGACCTGTGGAAAGGGCTCTCGGTCGAGTGCAACCGCCACCTGGTCCCGGCCAAGGGCTTTGGCCTGGTAGAGCGCGTCGTCGGCTTTTCGGATCGCCGCGCGCAGGTCGCCTTGCTGCAAAGGAGCGACCCCGATGCTGACCGTGATCTTGAGCATTTGGCCGCGGACCTCGATCGCCAGCCCGGCAAGCGCCGAGCGGATGCGTTCGGCGACACGCCCGCCTTCCCGGACATCGACCCCGGGCAGGACGGCGGAGAACTCCTCCCCGCCATAGCGCGCGACGAGATCGCCCGGCCGCATCGCATTGCGCAGAAGATTGGCGAAGGCCAGCAGCGCCTGATCGCCGCCGGCATGGCCAAACCGCTCATTGACGTTCGAGAAAAAGTCGAGGTCCATCATCAGGACGCACGCGGCTGCGTCGTCCATTTGAGTGCGCCGACCGAGACGATCGCCCTGTTCGAGAAAGGATCGGCGATTCGGCAATTCCGTCAATTCGTCGGTGAGCGCGAGCTTTGCGTAGCGGTTTCGCAGGCGCTCGGTCGACATCATCAGCAAACCAAGCGTGATGCCGATGAGGCAAATGGTGGTGATGAACAGTGCAACGCCCAGCGTCGGGTCATCGTATTCCACCGCGTGCGCCAGCGGCGGATGGTATAGCGACAGGCCGGCGCGGATGATCATCGCCGACCCCAGGACGGCAAATGCCAGAGCCGTCGGAAATCGACCCTGCAGGGGCTCATCTCGAGCGCCTTTGAAAATCTCCAGGCTGGCCAGCAATGCCAGGCAGCCCGTGAGGAGCGAGACCATGATGACGCGATCGCGCAGTTCGGCGCCGGCGAGCCACGCCACGGTGAAGAGCGCCGTGAAGAAAAGCACGGACATCACCACGCGCCGCGCATCCAAGCTGTCGTCATTGAAGCGCCGGATGCTCAGCCATACGGTCGAATAGCCGGCGACGACCAATGCATTGGCAATGATGGTCATCGCGGCGGGGACCGGTGAGGCATGCATGAGGACGAGCAGCCAGCCGAACCCACACAAGGTCAGCCCGATCGACCAGCCGCGCAATCCGTGGATCCGTGGCTGATAAGACCACACCAGGTAGGTTACACCCGAGGTGACGAACGCGATGACGATGTTGACCCAAGTCAGCGTCTTGGCATCCAAGTCCATTGCAAAGACCACCTGCGCAAAGCCACGACGTCCCACGGCGATCGCCCGCGTGGTTCGCCCCACAACGCAAACCTGGAGTGCCGCCGGTCGGCGAGCCGACGACGTTCCAACGTGACGCTCGACAGCAAATTGAAACCGGCTCGTGGCCCAAAGGCCGTTTCCCAACCGAGCCCGCTTCCCCACACCGCTATCGTTGCGGCGGAAGCTATGCTACCACGCGCCTACGCGCAATAGGATTTCTGAATAGGCAACGCAAACTTTTATCATCAGGAGGGGATAGAATTTATCGTTTTATCTTAGATAGTTACGGCGAGATTCCTGAATGCTCGGGCGCGGGGCGGAAAATGACATCACGTGAGCAAATATGTTTTGGCGGGCTGACCGGGCTGTTTGGGCGAGTTTGCGGCGTTGGCTTGATGTCATCGAATATTGCCGGATTAGGGGCACCGTGTCGTCGGTCGAACTGCCGCCAAAGTTGCAGGTCGATCCTCAATGTTGCGTATGCTGAGATGACGGAACGCGACAGGTAGTGTACATCTGAGACACAGGCGGAGTGACCTGGCATGCCAATCAAAAACAACGACGATGTCTCGCATCTTCTGGAGGCAACAGGGCGCGCGGGCTCATCCTATCGGGAATTCGAAAGCGCCTCCGATCAGATGTCCGCACCGTTGATCGATGCCGTTTTCGCCAGTGGCCCCGCTAGTCCCGCGCCGGCAGAGGAACGCCCGGTGGCCGGAGGGGCCAAGAAAAGCGATTTGCTGAGCGAGGTCTTCGACCGCCCCATGGATCGGGGCCGCCCTGAATCGGGCGGTGCCGTCGGATCATCGTCGACGGCGGCCAGGGATGCCGAGATCGCACCGCGCCTGTCCAACAACCCCTTTGTGCCGGGTCCGGATGCGCCGCCCAGAAGATCTCTCAGCGACATTCGGCGGATCATTACCCAACCTTTGGCCGAGGCCGCCGAAGCGCCACCGACCGACAGCCTCCATGGGCTTTTTGACCGTTTGGCTGGTTAATGTCGCTTGTCTGCTTTTGCTCGCCCAAAGGTGGAGTAGGTAAAACATCACTCAGCGTTAACGTTGCAGGCGTACTTGCCCGCGCTGGCCTGCGCGTTCTGGTCGTCGATCTCGACGTTCAAAACTCGTTACGTCTGCATCTCGGCGTGCAGCTGGGCGACGAACGCGGCCTGGCGCCGTGCGTGGTCAACGGACGATCGATCCGCGAAGGCGTGATCGCGGCGGCGGGCAATCTTCTTGTCATGCCTTTTGGCCAGGTGACGTCGGCAGGACTGCACGCCGTATCGGATCATTTCGCCCGCAACACCAATTGGCTGAAGGAAATGGTCGCCCCGTTCCTGGAGCGGGGTTTCGTGGTGGTTGTCGACACGCCTCCGGGCCCGTCGGTCTATCTCGACCAGACTCGGGCCGCCTCCACGCTCGATATCGTCATTCTGCAGGCCGACGCGACTTCCGTCTCTCTCTTGCCGACGGTCGAAGGCCAGAATTTTCTCGGCCGCCCGCCCGATGGCAGCCCGCGGCTGGTGCGATATGTCTTCAATCTCGTCGATCTGCGGCGCAGATTGACACGCGACGTGGTCACGTTGCTGCGCCGGCGCCTGGGAAAGACTATGATCGGCATCGTCAATTACGACGACAGCTTCGGCGATGCCGTGGCCCACCAGCAGCTGGTGATCGATCGCGCGCCGATGAGCAAGGCAGCGTCCGACGTTCGCGGCCTTGCCGCGGCCATACGCGAGTTGCTACCCCCGAATCCTGAACCCGGAACGAGATGACAACTCTTGAGAACAGCATCATCGAGCAACAGCCGGCCAGGTTCTCGATCGGCGGCAGGTTTCTCTATCTGTTGCTTGCTGTCGTCGGGGTGATCCTCTCCGCGTTCGTGATCATCACGCCGTTCGATCTTCAGACGCAGGCAGCCTTTGCCGTCTTTTGCGCGGTCGTGTTTTTCTTCGTCAATCGCTTCAAGACCCGCATGGCGACGCTGATCATTGTCATGCTGTCGGTCCTGATATCGACCCGGTACCTGTGGTGGCGGACGACCGAGACGCTCGGTTTCGTCGATCCGTTCGACATGATGTTCGGCTACGGTCTCTACGCAGCCGAGGTCTATGCCTGGATCGTGCTGATGATCGGCTATTTCCAGGTCGTGTGGCCGCTCGAACGCCGGCCGGTCCCGTTGCCGGCGTCGACCAAGGAATGGCCGACGGTCGATGTCTACATTCCGACCTACAATGAAGACCTCGACGTCGTAAAGCCGTCCGTGCTGGCGGCCATGGCGATGGATTATCCGGCCGACAAGTTCAAGGTCTACATCCTCGATGATGGCCGGCGGCCCGAATTCGCCCGCTTCGCCGAGGCCGCCGGCTGCGGCTACCTCATCCGACCGAACAACGACCACGCGAAGGCCGGCAACATCAATCATGCGCTCACCGTCACCAAGGGAGAGCTGATCGCGATTTTCGATTGCGATCACATTCCCACGCGCGCCTTCCTGCAGATGACGATCGGCTGGTTCCTGCAGGATCGCAAGCTCGGCATGCTGCAGACGCCGCACCATTTCTATTCGCCCGATCCCTTCGAACGCAATCTCGGCACTTACGGCCGCGTGCCCAACGAAGGCCAGTTGTTCTACGGCCTGATCCAGCCCGGCAACGATTTCTGGAACGCGACATTCTTCTGCGGTTCCTGTGCGGTGCTGAACCGCGCGGCGCTGGATGAAATCGGCGGCATCGCCGTCGAAACCGTGACGGAAGACGCGCACACATCGTTGCGGATGCATCGCAACGGCTGGAACACGGCCTACCTGCGCTGGCCGCTGGCTGCCGGCCTGGCGACGGAACGGCTGTCGGTTCACATCGGTCAACGCATGCGCTGGGCACGCGGCATGATTCAGATCTTCCGCACCGACAATCCGCTGTTCGGGCGTGGACTCAAGTTCGGTCAGCGCATCTGCTACCTGAACGCGATGATGTACTTCCTGTTTCCGGTGCCGCGCTTCGTGTTCCTGACGGCGCCCATCGCCTATCTGCTGACCTCGCAGAACATCATCGTCGCCAGCGCGTTGATGGTCATGGTGTATGCCGGTCCGCACATGTTCCACACGCTTTGCACGCAGTCGCGGCTCGACGGCAAGTACCGCTATTCGTTCTGGGGGGAAATCTACGACAACGTCCTGCTCTTCCACATCATGTTTCCGACGCTGCTGGCGCTCATCAATCCCAAGGCCGGCAGCTTCAACGTCACCAGCAAGGGCGGCATTCTCGAGAGCGAGCTCTACGATACGCGCGTCATGCGACCGCTCATGATTCTGGTCGTGGTTCTACTCGGGGCGATCGGGGTCGGAATCTATCGTCTCAACTTCACCGAGCTGTTCCCCGGCGATGCCAACGTCCTTTTCATGAACCTGTTCTGGTGCTGCTACAGCGCCTTCACGGTGGCGGCCGCCCTGGCGGTCGGCCGGGAACGGCGTCAACTGCGGACGGCGCCCCGCATCCGCATCAGGCAACCCGTCGCCCTGTACTTCGACGGCAGGCGATCGTTGATGGGCCGCACGGAAGACCTCTCGCTCGGCGGAGGAATGCTGCGCATGGACGACCTCGCGGCGGACTTGATGGCGGACGAGGAAGTGTTCATCAACTTCGAGCAGATCGAAGGCATTTCCGGCGTGCCCGCCCGCATCATTGCCGTCAAGGGGCGGGAAGTGCGCATCGAGTTCAAGCCGACATCTCTCGATGAGGAACGGACGATCGTCAGCGCAGTGTTCGGACGCGCCGATGCCTGGCTCAACTGGGATGATCGGCCGCCCGATTCGCTCGGCAAGGCGGTGGCAGACCTGGCGCGAGCCATTCGGACCCTGGCCGGCATGGCCAGCCGCCGTCGCTGGCGCTCGCCGCCTGGGGGGCGCGAAAGCCCCTCGCCGGCGGCTGCGCCCGCGAGGCCGACGTGAGGCCTGCGACCGCCTGCGGTGCTGCGCTCGGCCTTTTCATGGGACTCGTCACGACGGCGGATGCTCAGCAATCACCCGACGCCCAGTCCGCGCCGACGCAGCTGCCCATGATCTTTTCGACGGCGCCTCAGTCTGCCGGGGCGAGCAGCAGCCAAATGACGCCAAAGGTCGAGCTTCCGTCAAATCTGCCGGCGATTCCATCGGGCGCGGCAATCATTCCGCCGCCCGATCCTCAGGGCCAGCGCCCACAGGGGCAGTCTGCGGCAAGCCCGCCTGCTGGTGCGCCGCCTCTCGCTCCTCTGCCGACGACCACGCCGCTGCCGCCTGCCGACGTCGCAACGCCGCTCGTGCCGCCGACGATTCCCTCCCGACAAGCCGCCCAGCCGACCCAGCCGGCTTCGCCACCTCAATCGGTGCAGCCTTCACAGCAACCCCAGCCGGCGGCGCCTCCTCAGTTGGCGCAGCCGTCAGCGCCGAGGGCTTGCGGCTGATCGGGGTTCGCGGTCCTCGCGCTTTGCCTGCTGGCGCATCGGCCGTGGTGCTGGCCGCCGGCTTTCACCCCCATCGCTCGTCGCCCGGGATCATCTGGACGGCAGC
>Ga0209006_10004525_pt1 | contig 12611 bp, 8 predicted proteins | sample JacPin_JW_Ref_O2_FD_188567 | JGI IMG/M metagenome (GOLD analysis project Ga0209006, IMG submission 188567) | Forest soil microbial communities from Algoma, Ontario, Canada - Jack Pine, Ontario site 1_JW_Ref_O2 (SPAdes) (version 2) | ecosystem: Environmental > Terrestrial > Soil > Boreal...
AAGCTCCGCCAAGACGTACAGAAGGGTTTGGACAGCGGACCTTCCGTCGTGTTCGACCCACGAGAGATCAAGCGCATTGCGCGCGAAAAGAAATCACAGAGGAGTAGGAGGTAAGTGGCCCAACTGCGCATCAGCCCTGGGGCGAGGATCTACTCGGGATTTGGAGCTACATCGCTGATGACAGCGAAGCGAATGCGGACGGGTTTATCGACAAAGTCTACGAGACTATGGAATCGCTGGCTGGCCAGCCCGGCTTGGGGCGCCGCCGAGACGAGCTAGCTCCGAGCATTCAAAGTTTTTCCGTTGGCCGGTACATCGTTTTCTATCGAGCAGTCCCCGGTGCGATTGAAATTGTCCGTGTACTGCACGGGGCAAGGGACATCGAGAGTATTTTCGAGGGCTAAGAGGCGCATTCCAGCCCGAGCCCGTTGAATTGTGGCGTCGAAGAACCCTAATTGGGCTGATCCCAGTGGATTTCCATGATGACGGAATGCGGTAACAACTCGATGACCAACTCTTCGAGCGCGTCGTATTACCGCGCCAGAATACTACGACGCGAATACGGGACGATTTTTGAGTGAAGACCCGTTGGGCTCTGGTGGCGGGCTTAACTTCTACCGGTATGTTGCGAATAGTTCGCCCAATCTTAGGGATATCTTCGGACTCGACTATTCAACGTCCCGGAATGGCAACACGATCAGCGTAAACACTTCAATTACTCTTTATGGGCCTGGAGCAAACGAGTCAAACTGTGACAATGCCGCCGACGCTTCCACGTATTAAAGCCGATTGGCACGATGATTGGAATGATTGGGGCTTTGGGGTGGCTAGATGTGTGTGAAGTGCGGCTGCGAGATAACCAAAGGGGGTCGTCTGATTACCAGAACACGCTATTCAGCAGTATGACCGCTGCGGCCGGTGGGTGACCTTTTTCAGGTTGGTGGACCAAAAGTGAGGGTCACTTTACTTGCGTAAGAGCTAGAACAGCGTAGGCCGTTGCCGCGTCATTCATGAAAGGGCCAGTATTGGACGAGGGGTCGCGCTTTTTATTCAAAGAGTATGCGAGCCATCGCCCTTGCCTTTTGTCCTGATTATTCGCAAGCCACAACAAGCCCTGATTCAATTGGAGATTCTTGCGAGTAAGACCCGATTGTCCGAGGACGTAAACGGCAAGGCCTGTGGCGTATCCGTCGCTTATCGTTTCGAGAGGAGTTCCGTCGTGCCGTTTCCAAGGCCCAACAAGTGAAGTCAGGCTCCACCCACCATCTGTGTGCTGAACGCTAAGAATCTCTTTGACAATGGATTGTTTATCCTCCGATTTGAGCGTTCCGGGCAACTTTGCCGATACCCACAGAAGCATAAGCCGATTCAGTTGGGATTGTTTGGAGGCTTCTCGTCCAAGATATTCGCGGAGAATTCTGAGGTTAGTTTGAATCTCCGGGCTCGACCGATAGTCTTGCGGCGCTATCCCAACTGCGATGCCTGCAAGGACCGCTCCGTAGCACTGTGAGTCAGATGATTCCCAAGGTTGATTGTCAAACTGATACCAGGACCAAGACCCTTTTTCGTCGCCCGTTTGCTGCTGCAAAGCCCACATGTTGTCGAATGCAAGTCTCGTATCGGCGCTCAGAGTACCCGTCTGGGCGTCATGGTTTGAGAGAATGAATGCATTAAGAATCGATTCGGTTCCTCGGGACTCGCTTGTCTTGTGAATGCCCACGTTCTCGTCGCTGTACCACGGCTCGACTTCCTTCCAAAGGCGAACCCGCGTCGTCACATTGTCGATTAGCTTTTGTTCATTGATCGTGGCAGCTCGTTCACCGAGCACTGAACGAAGAGCAGGCCGCGAGATGGCATAAGGCACCGCAGTATGGCAGGACACGCAGAAGGTTCCATGGTCGCGAGCCGCTGTGGACCAGTTCATCCACCAGCCTTCGCGTTCGTCGAGATATGTAGCTGCGGCCTTCTTGTCCCACGACACCGGAGGTTGAGAGGCATTCCGTGCATCAGTGGCAAGGAGTCCCGCGGCGAGACACATCACTGTCGCTACTTCAATAGCCCTCATTACCGTAGGTTAATCGATCTAACGCGATAATACACCCTCCGCTCGCGATTGTTGTCAGGCGATTTTCATCGGGATTGTGCGGACAGTCCGAACTGGATAAGTCCTTCCATGGGAAGGCCCGTTGAAGTCAAGGCACACTTTCGGTTTCTTGTTTCGGCAAGCTGTTCTCATTTAGCCAACTGCGGTTAGGGAGGCGGACGGTCCGCTACTCGGAACCCACCGCCTAAATCCTGAGAGACCGGTAACCGTCCATGACTTACAGGGCAATTGAAACTGATTGTGGCGGATCGCTTCCGGGTTGCTCACTCGGGAAGAACGGCGAAGGCTCTAAGGGCAACCATCTCTCCGGGTGATCGACTATCCTCGAGCTTACTCAGCTGAAAACAAGATGAACTACGGAAGGGACCAAAGGGTGAGTTGGTTGCTGGAGACTACGGCAAAGAGGTAATGATCGCCGGCGAAGGCGCCTCCAACTAAGTTGACTCCCGGCTTTTGAAAATCGGTAAGAATGGTACCCTTATCAAGGTCCCACAACGTAAGGTGATGAATATCAGAAAGTTCGCCGTGGTTGTACGCAATGAGAGCCCGTTTGCCATCCGCAGCGACATCGATCGACCAAATCAGTCCGGGCTGTTTCGGAAGCTCCCTAATAATCTTGCCAGCATCAGGGTCAACTATGGAGACGGTTTTATCGATGCGACCGACGACTAGCGATTTGCCGCCTGCCGCAAAAGCCACCGCGGTCGGCTCCAGCAAAGATCCTTGCCATGAACTGTGGGAATTTCCAGTTCTTGCTTCATAGACCCGCACGAAGGTGTCTTGATCCGCTGTGGCAAGCCATCTCCCATCTGGCGAGAAGGAAAGCGCGACGGAACCGCCAAACGGTGGCGACAATCTTGCCATCCTCTTTTGAGTCTCTAAATCCCAGATCTCCGTTCCGAGATCACCAGTATTGGACAACCGTCGGCTATCGGGGGAAAAGATGACCGCGTATAGGGGCAATGACGTTAGTTCCTGTTCCAGCTTCCAGGAATCGACACTGAAAACTTGGATCGTTCCCTTTTCGTACGCGACGATCTCATACGCAACGGCCAGCAACCTCCCATCGGCGGAAAATTGCACAGCACTGTGTGCTCCAGCGTTCGCCTTGAGGCTCCGGACCAGTTCCCCGGATTTGGCGGACCAAACCCGCAACATGTCATCGGTGCAGATCGCTGCCACAAGGTCGCCTGTTGGAGAGACTGACGCGGATGCAAGGTCCACTGACACTCCGGCTGGCAAAGTGATCGTTGTCTCTTGCCGGGCGGACTGCGCCATCACTGTTATCGGCAGTGAGAAGAGCAGCAGGAAAACTGAAGTGTTTGACCGCATCAGAGGCGCTCGATGCACAGCTCGAATTGAACCTTGGCGTGCACTTCGTTCGGCTCTCCCGTCAACATAACGGGGCGAATAAGTTCTGGGGTCTGCAGTAATGGGTCGCGTGCGTAGTTCTTAGCGGGATCGCCTTCAAATACCGGGTCGGTTGCGAAATACAGTTGCGTGACCAGCGGCTTGTACCCGGGCGCCTGGACCAGATAGTGGATGTGTTGGCAGATTCGGCTTTTATCGGGATAGTGGCCTGGAATGACCGACTCGAAACGATATGCTCCCGATTTGTCTACGTTAGCCTTTCCCCGGTACCGATAACCCTGCAAGTCGTAATAACCCCTATGATTGGTCTGCCAGATTTCGATGGTGGCATCGGCCACGACATCACCCCGCGTGTCGAAGACTTGCCCCGAGAGATCGAGCGGAATGCCGGAATCGCCGGGAGAGCGCAGGACCCCATTGACTGGTACGAGGCGTTTGTAGAACGGTCCCATCGTGTTTGGAGGTGTGGGTTTGCGAAGTTGTTTTTCGCTTTCCTGGAAAGCTGCCAACAGTGCTTCAGGATAAAATTGAGAGGCGATTACGATGGAGCCGAGCGCAGCGCACTTCTGAAGCATATCGCGACGGGTAAGCATGGCGTCCCCCCAATCGGATCGAGCCGCGAGTCTACCACAGGGATAACACGAACGCCAAAGTCGTCCCGAGAGCGATGACTTACTTCCCCAGTTAGGCGATTAAACATGAAGTTCTATTGAACGGAGAAGGATATACTCGCCCGCAAGGCCAACTAGGCGGGCTGGGAGCGGCGGTAATTCTTCTCGCTGAGGGATGCAGATGAGAACTCAGGCCCACGTTGAAGTAATGGAGCAAGAGTCACCTGCGCCCCGCTGGAACCTCGTCACGCGCATCGCCTTCCGCTTCAGCTTTGTCTATTTGGGTCTGTTCGTGCTCTATTTCTGCCCGATATGGCTCCAGTATCTGCTGTTTCTTAAACGCTTCTATCCTCTCGCCCTGGGAGGAGTGTGGCCGGTGCGCCAGGTGGTTTTTTGGGCTGGTGCCCATATTTTTCACATGGCTGTTCCACCAGATCATGGCGCGGGGTACGACGGCAGTTTCTTCTGGGTAGAGGCATTCTGCTTTCTGGTCATCTCTGTGCTTGCTACAGTGGTCTGGTCGTTTGTGGATCGCCGGCGTGCTAATTACGTCATGCTACACAAATGGTTTCGGCTCCTCGTTCGTTTTGTTCTAGCCGCGCTGATGTTTGCTTACGGAGTATTCAAAGTCATCCCGGCGCAAATGCCTTACCCGAATCTGTTTGAACTTGTTCGGCCTTTCGGCCACTTCTTGCAGATGCAGGTTCTCTGGACCTATATGGGTGCTGCGCCCGCGTATGAAATGTTTGCGGGATGCGCGGAAGTGCTGGGTGGCATCCTGCTGCTCATTCCTCGCACCGCGACGCTGGGTGCGCTGATTTGCCTTGCGGACTTGACGAACGTCTTCGTGATCGACATGAGCTATAACGTGGCGAATAAATTGGAGGTTTTTAACTTCATTCTTCTCGCGGTGTTTTTGCTTGCCCCCGAGCTTCCCCGCTTGGCGAACGTTTTCCTCTTGAATCGCGGCGCTCTGCCTTCTCCGCAGCCTCCGCTCTTCCGCGCGCACCGCGCCAACCGCGTGGCGATAGCCGTACAGTTGGTCGTGGCTATCTACCTTGTGGGAGCAACTGTGTACGACGCGTGGGAAAATGAGTGGCTCGTCCGTGGTGGGATGGCTTCGAAGCCCGCGCTCTACGGCATCTGGGACGTGGAGCAATTCTCTCTGGACGGTCAGGTTCGCCCCCCGCTTTTGACCGACCACGATCGTTTTCGCCGCGTGATCTTTGATTCCGGCATCATCTGGGAGCTCAACATCGATGCCGATGGTGGTGCCGTGGCCTTTCAACGCTCGGATGACTCGTTTACTTACTACCGTACCTCGATCGACGTTCGCGACAAGACTCTAACGCTTACCGACCCCGGTCACGGCCACAAAGACTGGAATGCTCACTTCACCTTCGAACGCCCGTCTGCTGATCAGTTGATTCTGGATGGCGAAATAGACAAGCACAAGCTCCACATGCAACTCCATCTTTTTGATCGCAGCAAGTTCGAGCTCGTCAGTAGCGGCTTTCACTGGGTGCAGTGAATCAACGCAAGACCCGGGAGAACCCCTGACACCGGGTCGAGTGGCGGCAGACTCAGAACTTTGTCCGCATGTCTCTGACAAACGCGCTTACCGTCCATCTGTGAGTTAAGCGAACTTGTCCGGTTTCCGGCTTAGCAAGCGAGCGAAATTACTTCCGGATGGCTCATCACTTGGAGGGAAACACTCCAATCAGTTGCTTGACGAGTCTTCGCGAAGTTCAATACATCTTGATTCTTGCGACTTATGCACATCATACCGACTCATCATTGAAAGCACCAATCCCCACATCCGTGACAATGTCGAGATTCTTCAAACCAGAGACTTGATCCGCGCAGCAAGTCGTGTCGGGATCCGCGTTCCCATGGCAGAATTCATGAAACTCACCAAGATTCCCATCATCATCTTTTATGGTGACTTCATCCCTTAGAAGCCTACCGAGAATCCTGGCCAGGATGGGTGGCGAGTTCGGCTGGAGATGGCCAGAAAGTGGCGGGATACAGTTAACCGTCATGGTGGCGACGTGACCGTTGTGCACCTACCGGAAGTTGGTGTCCATGGAAATACCCACTTCCCGTTCTCCGACTTGAATAACACTCAAGTAGCCGACTCGATGTCGAAGTTTCTCTCGGAAAAGAAGCTGGGCTAATCCGCTGCAAAAACCATCGCGGCACTTTAGCATCCGAGCCGACCGGTTGGCGACTTCATAGTCGATGGCGTCGTCGAATCAGTTTGTGGATAACGGTTCCTGTCAGTGGGCAAGCAAGGAGACGCCGTCGCTTTTGGCTTGTTATTCATCGCGGTCTCGACTCAGCCACGGGCCACCTACAGGCCATAGCGCACGGACTCCACGAAGCTGAATCTGTTGCTGTGGCGCAGCACGTGATAGCACGCGTTCCACTTGCGAGTGAAAACGAGAATCATTGACATAACGCCTCCTTAGAAAGCTCAGCTGACATACTCAGCACGAGTGATGTTTAGCTTGCGCATCTTGTTCTGGAGCGTGGTCCGCTTCAGGCCCAGCCGTTCGGCGGCGCCGCCTCTGCCCGAGATCTGGCCAGATCCAGCCTTCAGCGCACCGACGATGACGTTGCGTTCCGCCTGTTCGAAAGCGGAGGCTGTCGCAAAGACGCGCGAATAAGACGGGTTCAACTCTGCAATGGGCACTTGCAATTCGTGACCCTTAGTAAAAATGACGCAGCGCTCGATGAAGTTTTCAAGCTCGCGAATATTCCCCCGCCAATCGGCGTTCACCAGAGCCTCCATCGCCTGTTTCGGAACCGACCGAATGCGCTTCTGCATCTGGCGCGAAGCACGCAAAACGAAGTAGTGAACCAGTAGCGGAATATCTTCGCGCCTTTCGCGAAGCGGAGGAATTTCGATCGGAAAGACATTCAACCGGTAGAAAAGGTCTTCACGAAACTGGTTATTGCGGATCAGCACTGACAAATCGCGATGGGTTGCGGCAATCAATCGAACGTCCACGCGAATAGTCCTCCCACTACCCAGACGTTCAAATTCACGCTCCTGCAAAGCGCGCAGCAGCTTTGGCTGCACGTCTAGGCTGATATCTCCAATTTCATCCAGAAAGAGAGTTCCGCGATCGGCCAACTCGAATCGGCCTGCCTTCTGCGTGAGGGCGCCTGTGAACGCGCCCCTTTCGTGTCCAAATAGTTCGCTCTCCACGAGGCCAGAAGGTATGGCTGCGCAATTCAGGCGAATGAAACTCCGATCACGACGCGGACTGAGGTTGTGAATCGCGCGTGCGATGAGTTCTTTCCCAGTGCCGGTTTCACCGTGCAGGAGCACCGTCGCCGCGGTGGGTGCCACAATCCCAACATAGTCCAAGACCTTGCGCAGACCGGCACTCTTGCCGACGATGTCCTCAAATTGGTGCTCCGATTCAATTTCCGACTCGAAATAAAAGCATTCTTCTTCCAGCACGCCTAGTTCAGCAATGTTCGTTCCTGCCAGGCTCTCAAGGTCGGTAAAAGCAACAGTCGCGCCCATATGTTCCTCCGAGGGTCGTTCGCAAACGGCACTTCTTGGCAAACGTCCATATCTAGGCGCGACGATAAAAGAATTCTGAACCATTGGTAATGTTCGAAACAGTTCAGGCAGGTTAGATTTGACCGTTAAGGAGACCGTTAAGCGAACAACCTTTTGTCTGTCTTGGGTTTACGTCATGTCACCCACTACCCGTTAAGCCACGTTAAGCGCTACTATAGCGCCGATGGCAACGGGACAGCATTCGGTAACGGCCCATAAGCTTGGCGCCGAACAAGCTAACTTAGTTCGGAGTGCACTCGAGTCGCTCATTTCGAGCGATGCGTTCGCTCCAAGCAAGCGTTGCCAGGACTTTCTCAGACTAATCGTCGAACACGCTTTGGCGGGTGAGCTGGACTCCCTGAGTGAGCGAATGATCGGAGCAGAAATGTTTCGCAGGCCGGTCGATTACGATACCTCAAACGACGCGGTCGTCCGGGTGCGAGCAACCGAAGTTCGCAAAAGGCTTGCACAATATTATAGAGAGGCTGCGCAAACTCCAGTTGTCCGTATCGACCTTCAGCCAGGGTCGTATGTGCCCGAGTTCCACTGGTCCTCGCCGGGAAAAGCTTCCGATCAGGTGACAACCCCTGTGCCTTCCCAGGCGATTGCTTCGCCAGCGCGGCGTACGTTATGGCTGGCTATTAGTGCGGTGCTATTTTGCGCCAGCTTGCTTGCCATAATTTGGCTGCAGTCTCGCACTAAAGTTCAGTCGAACAACACATTGCGGCTTTCGCTAGGTCTACCCAAGGGGGTAAACCTACATCGGAACTGGCATCCCTTCGAACATATCGCGCTCTCACCCGATGGCCAGATGTTGGCATTTGCGGCCACGGATGCTTCCGGCAAAAGCTTTTTGTGGATCAGGGCTTTGAGTTCGCCTGAAGCGCAGCGGATTGAGCAGACGGAGGGCGCTCTTTTGCCTTTCTGGTCGCCGGACTCACAATTCATCGGCTTCTGGGCGGAGGCCAAGCTGAAGAAGGTTCAACGGTCGGGTGGAGTCCCTGAGGTGATCTACAGCGTACCGGAAATTGCACAAGGTGCCTGGGGACTGGACGGCACCATTCTCTTTGCCAGAGCAGTGAATAGTCCTATTCTCCGCATCTCCCCCACTGATGGAACTGTCACCCCTGTGACGTCGCTGCTTCCTGGCGAAGTCAGCCAAATGTGGGTTCAGTTTTTGCCTGACGGCAGGCATTTTATCTATTTGGCTCGCACAAGCCTGACCAGTAACGATCCGGGAGCGAAAATCTACGCTCAGTCCCTCGATGGTGGAGATCCGACATTGCTCTTGGCTACCCAAAGTCGTGCCATAGCGGTGCCTGATTACCTGCTGTTCGCCCAGGACCAGAATCTCTTCGCGCAACGCATGGACTGGAAGGCAGTGCGAAAAGTCGGTGAACCTCTGTTGCTGGCGCCCAACGTCGCGGCCTCTCCGGCATATCTCGGCACTTCCGAATTCACGGCCTCTCAAAATGGTGTTCTTATCTATGGCACCGCAACAGGCTCCTCGTTTGATCAATTCAACTGGTATGCCCGAGACGGCGCTGTGATTGGCAGCTTCGAACCGGTGATTGATTTTCAGCAATTCACGCTTTCTCCTGATGGGAAGTACTTGGCACTGAATTCGTTTCACCAGCATGCCACCGGCAGTCTGTGGCTGATAGACCTGACGAGTAATACTACGACTCCTCTGACTACTGATCCCCACGCACAGTCGGACCCCGTTTGGTCTCCAGACTCGCGCTATGTTGCTTTCAACCTTCTTCCTAACGGTGGATCCGATCCGCCGTACCTAGTACAGAAGATTGAAATCGGAACTCAGCAATCACAGCCGATCTATGGGGACCATGAAAGGCACTGGGTCGAAGACTGGTCCCCGGACGGTAGCTTTCTGCTGACACACGACACAAAAACATTCTCGATAATTCCTGTCACAGGCAATAGCAAGCCTAAGGCACTGTATTCATCAAGCTCTGTGAAAGATGAATTTCACCTGTCTCCCGACGGGCAGGTACTCGCGTACGGGGACAATCGTACCGGCGCATGGGAAGTTTTTGTGGCCTCATTTCCGTCGTTTCACGATATCAAACAGGTTTCGTTGGCAGGCGGCGTCCAGCCGCGTTGGCGCGGAGACGGCAAAGAACTCTTCTTCATCGATCCCCAAGGAAAAATGATGTCGGCCACCGTGGAGCGCGGCGCGGCTCCCAAAATAGGAATTCCAAGAAAGCTATTCGACACGGGACTTGTGCCAGACCCTACCGTCAATCAGTATGCGGTCACCGAGGATGGACTTAAGTTTCTGGTGCTAGAACCTCGCAAGGGTTTTCTCGAAACTTATTCTGTGGTCCTTAACTGGCGCGCGACCGTCAACTAGCGCGTTGGAAAAGCGGCGCGTCATATCCACACCAAAGTTAGCGTTCCACGCCCTGTTGGATCGATTGGATTCAGTTCCAACGACTGAGCAGGTGACCCGTTTTGAAACGGAATCTGAACCCGTTCGCGGTTCAAGAACAAAGGGTGCCAACCTGCCTTCCGCGTGGGACCAACCATAGGACCATTAAGGGTTTCTGACCGCTCTAAATGCTACTTAGTGCTCCTGAAAGTGCCTCGTAAGTTGTTGACACTTCGTTCCTTGCAGACTTGCCAAGGTTCAGGTGTCGGTTCGATTCCGATAGGCCGCTCCAGATTCTAAAAGACTTACGCCGCTGCCAACGTTTTCCATATTTTGCAAAACAGCGCGAAATGGTGGTGTTCGGGCATGATCTGGTGGCGTTGTTTTCCAATTCAGGACCACGGGAAACAACTAAGAGCCACTCCCGCATCGACTTACGGTTTCCTCTGTATGTGGGTATGCTTCGCTACTGAACCTCGCTAGGGTTCAAATGTTGGTTCGTGTCCGATAGACCAGTTCAAGATTCTAAAGAGCTTACGTGGCCGACTCGTTGTCCGTTTTTTCCAAGTCAATTCGGGAGATGCTGCTCAGGCCCGAGGATTTCTTCACCGTTGCGCATCCCCAAGCACATCGTAGGGGGCATATCATTTGTTTTTGAAGCAGATGCTCGCGCCTTGAGGAAGCGTCTGCCTCCCAAGCAGACGATCACGATTGAGAACTGCACATGCCTCGTGAGCACGCGCTCCGCTCCGGGCGATTTGAGCGGGAAGCAGATGTCCCAATTTATTGACCTAAGTGTAGGACTTGGATCGTTATTGTGGGACGGAAGCTACTAATTGGGAAGTTTCTTCGGTGGGAAGGAAAGTCAGCTTCCGTTCGAATTCGCGCCTGATTAAGAAAATGTTGGTGGCGGCTTGAACGAAAACGGAGAAGGCCGAGAAGAACCATATTTGGCGAATGGAAAAATGGGGGGTCCGAGAAAGAATCAGCACGGGAATGGTGAATAGAACTAGGCGGAGCGAAGAACTGAGCAAAGGAGGGAAGGTGTTGCCCATGCCTTGAAACATGCTGGAGGTGGCGAAGATTACGGCCGTGGCGACGAACGTAAAGGAAATTACTCGCAGGTAGTCGGCTCCCACCGCAATGACCGCAGGATCCTTGGAAAAAAAACGGATGAGTGGTTCCGCGAACCACTGGCAAAGCAGAGTGGTCAAGAACATGGCCGAGCAAGCGATGGTCAGGGCGGCATAGAACGATTGCCGGACACGCGCGGCGCTGCGCGCGCCGAAATTTTGGCCGGCCACCGGAGCAGCGGCCATACCTACAGCGAGGGCTGGCAGAAAGAGTGATTGCATCACGCGAGCGCCAATCCCAAAACCGGCCTGTGCGGAAGCGCCGAAATCGCGAATCAGCGAGTACACAATCATGAGGTAGATCGCCAGGATAACCAGCTCGCCGCCAGCCGGCAAACCGATGCGCAGAACCTCACCCCAAATGGAGTTGACGGGCTTCCAAAGTGAGACATCAAAATAGATGTAGCGCTTCTCCCAGAAAAAATAGAGGGCCATGGCCGCGACTCCGGCGGAGATGGCGATGAAGGTCGCAAGGGCGGCGCCGGCGACTCCCAGTGGATGTCCGATTCCCCACCCGAAGACCAAGACGGGAGCGAGGATGAGATTGAGGACGACGGTTATGACGAGAACGACGACGGTTGGCTTGACGACGCCGGTACCGCGCAGCGCAGCACCCGCCGTGAATAAGGCGAACTGCAAGAAGAGCGCCGGGATGAACCACGTCAGATACTCCACACCTTTGCTGGCGGTGAGCCCATCGGCGCCCATCCAGTGACAATACCGGCTTCGCAGCAAGAATGTGGCGAGGCAAAGAGCCACGCCGATGCACTGAGAAAGGACGAACGCCTGATTGAGCACTAGGACGGCCCGGTCCTGGTTTTTCTCGCCCACCGCGTGGGAGATCACAGCGGCGGTGCCCACCCCTAGGCTCTGCGTGACCGCCAGGACGATCACCATCAGGTTCGCGGAGAAGCCGACGGCCGCGACCGACTCTTTTCCGAGCTTGCCGACCCAGTAGAGGTCCGCGAGAAAGTACAGGCTTTGAACGAGCATACTGCCCGCTAAGAACGCGGACATTTGGAGCAGATTTTTCCACACGGAACCTTTGGTAAGATCCTTCAACGCTTATGACCTCCCTAACATTCGTTTCCCTGCTCCTGGCCTCGAGTACCGTGTGGCGTTGGATCTGGGCGACGAATTTAATTCTTCTCTCGCTCGATCATCTGTCCACCGGGCTCCTGGGGGTATTTGCGACGCGCACAGCCCTTCGAATCTACCGTGGCCTCTTCGGCATTCAATTTCCCGAGAGCCCCGAAATCATTGCGGTACTGAAACCCTGGTGCGCGTTGGCGGTGTTCGCCGCGGTGGCAACCATTTTCCCCATCGTGGACCCGCGTCGATATCGGGGCGTGCTTGTTGCCCTCTTGGTGCTGCTGATTCTCCGAATCTTCATTCGGTTCTCAGCGCGTGCGACAGCGACGGC
>Ga0209006_10004526_pt1 | contig 12607 bp, 15 predicted proteins | sample JacPin_JW_Ref_O2_FD_188567 | JGI IMG/M metagenome (GOLD analysis project Ga0209006, IMG submission 188567) | Forest soil microbial communities from Algoma, Ontario, Canada - Jack Pine, Ontario site 1_JW_Ref_O2 (SPAdes) (version 2) | ecosystem: Environmental > Terrestrial > Soil > Boreal...
TCGCACGGGTTCCTACTTACAGCAGGTTGAAAACTCGGTCAAATCGCCCGAGCGTGAGAGGATTTAGCCTCTGGTTCAGGCTCTGGCGGGTTCCTGCACCGAGGTCCGGAATAGACTCGGATTAGACACGCAGTCGAGCAAACGATATTCACCGAGCAACTCTTCAAACTCCGGTATCGTGAGCGTGTCATCAGACCCCTGATCGAAGGAGATCAGGTAGAATTCCCGGCCAACACGGTCGTAGATGTAGATGGCGCCGGATGCGGGATTGTCAGGCACCATCAACAGCACAAGGATTCCCTTGGGCATCTGTATCCACCTTGTCGCGGTGCCCTCGCTTATCTGCACGAACATTTTGACCAAACGATCGAGGTTGGCTTCCTTTGAAACACCTATCTCTTTGGCATGGAAGAGATGATGGATGGACATGTTTCCTCGGCTGCGTAACATGGCGGTTTCTCCTTTGGTTATTCGGGATAATTTCTCGTTCTAGTTGGACCTCGGAGGTTGCCGCGAGGTCCAGTCAAACTCGCTGGCAGCAGGCAGAGCACCTTTTGTTTTGACCGCGAGATGCGGATAGCACGGGACGCGCGAGTCCGATATCGTCTTTGCATACAAGACGATCGAGCCGACTATCCTCTATTTCGGAACCGGTAGCGCTAATCAGCACCTTGAACGCAGACGGCTCGCCGAACGTGGCGTCGATGTCGTCGGCGCGGTGGCTGGGTTGGAGTTGTATGCTCGGCCTGGGCCAGATCGGCCAGACTTCCGACAACCTCATCCGCACGCGGAGTGTGTGATCAATCTGCCCTCGGAAGATCTGGTCAGCCATGTCGACCGGCTCGCACTCACCACCGGCAAGAGTCCCGTGCCGGAAAAGAAACGTAAGTGGGCTATGGCTATGAACCGGACAAATTCGGCATGGCCACGTTCACTCCGGTCGGGGGATTGGCCGCGCCACCGCGCGTGCGCGAGTGTCCGATACAAAATGGAGGGTGTCGTCCAGGATTTCCGCCCTTTCGGCAAGAACGTGAGCGCCAACGTGTTCGATCTGCACATCCTGTAGCTGCACGTCGATGACAGGTTGTTGGTGGGAGGCGAACCGCTCCCCCGCATCGATCCGGCGCGCTGGCGTCCCCTGATCATCAGCTTCTGCCGATTCTTGGGGTTGAGTGGCGAGGGCATGCCTCGCGCCTTGCGGAATCGGATTTCACGAAATTCGTGACCCTAGGATGACGTCGCACGCGGCAGATTCGTCCAGCACGCACGAACAGAAATGATGCTTGATTATCGGTCCTAGCGGGCCGGAACAGCGCGGGTGATTCGCTGAGAGACGGCTGTCCCGACAGGAGTCCAGTCGCAGAGAAGTGGAGGCGTAGGGGAATACTGAAGATGTTGGCTTGACGGTTAACCTTGGCGAGCCCTAGAGTACAGACTATTCGCAAGTGATCGATCTGGATAAACAACGTGCATGTCGGCAACTGACCCAGGCCGGCATGGGTGGGTTTGTTCATAGCTTCTTGAAACCTGCTGAAGATCATCGAATCAGGGGGTAGTCAGGATTCATCTCCCTACACCTCAGGGACTTCCGAACCAACAAAACAACGCATATCCACGCCGAGAACAAGGTGAGAACAACGCGAGAACAAGGCAAAGGTGAGGCAAAGACCAGACAATAAGGAGGGAGGTTCAGCCTTCCCTCACTGCAGTACGTCCCAGAACCTGGTGGTAATTCCGTCGCGGCCGGTCACGACCGTATCCAGCAAATGCCGCTCAAAAGTTGTTGCGCCGGCGAAGGCCAGCCTTTTGCGAACCGACTGGAATTCATGCACGAGGTGAACCAGCACCTCCATCCCCGAAGTCAAATAGAGTACGCACTCGATTTGACGCTCGGCTTCTAGCGCCGCCCGTATGCGTTCGTACTGCTTGAGACTTTTCAGTATTCGTTCGTATTCCAGTGCAAATCGGACCTTGCGATCGCCAATCCAGACATCCACAATCGCGTCGTAGTCCTTCTGGTAGGGCGACCGTGAAATGGTATTGAAAGACGCAATTTCGATCTCCGATTGCCAGCCAGCAAGGAGGTTGGCGCGCGCCAGCGCCAACTGCACGATATTCAATTCCAGGGAGTGAAACACTTGCGAAAGATGCGGTAAGTGCTCGGTGTTTGAATGCAAGACGGCAGTAAACTGGCCATGATGTTCGAGCAACGTGATGCCGTCTTTGGTGACGCGGTAGACCGCCGATCCCGCACCGTAAACACCATGACAGATGCCGATGTGTCCGGAATCCAACAACCGTTTCACCCGCCAGTTGAAGCTGTTCCGGGAGTGATCGAAGCCCCCCAGCTTCATCAATTCAAACAACTGATGGTGGCTGACAAACTTCGAGTTGCGCACCTGGCGGAGCAGCGGAATGTCTCGTTCGGGATTGATGACCAGACTGCCTTTGGCATAGCGCATAGCAAGCTCGTCAGTCTCAGGCGACCTCTTCGGCCAGTTGCAAAGATGCTCCGTTTGGCAGACTCGGCCGCACGGCTATCCGCCAGAGCCCGAGCGCGCTGCGGACCCAATCTTCCGGTTCCATCAGGAGCAATACTTCTTGTCTATCTCGCAGCTGACTGATGGAGATCAGCCATATAGATTGCGACTTCCAAGCGGGATCGCGAAAGTTCAGGGCGCCATGCCGATCACTGGAGACCACGACAAGATAGTGATCTGGAACCGTGTTCTTCGCCGCTCTTTTGACGAACAAAACACGATTACCGCCACAAGCTAATACCGGATCGGTGCACCAGAATGTCTCCCCAATCGAGCGGCCGGGGAAGTGCGGATTGAAATCGCTGACCCCATTAAAGCGGACCAGGCCCGGAAGCACCCAATGCCGCCTGACCTTGTTCGCACAACGAATGCCCGCGGAGTTGTAGTAAGCGGCCTGCCTCGTATAGCGATGCGGATCTTCGGGGTCCTGGCCGAAGCGCGCCCACCAGTTACTGCCGAACTCCAGAATCTTTACCGACGTCATTGAGGTACTCCATCAACGCCTGGTTCATGCGCCGCATTGTAGCGATCTGCTCTGCCGCGGGGAGCTTGGAGAGTTGGCCGACCTGCTGCACGATTTGCCGAGGCAGTTGCATCTTGTGCTCGGAGAAATATTGCCAGAGGTTCGCGAATCGCGTTCCTTCTTCCGCGAACTCTCTCTGCGCCGGAGGGAGAGCGCGCATCCGCCGCTCGTACTCCTGAGGATCTTCGATCGCACCTAATTCTCCGCCCGGCAAGAACCTGCTCAGGCTTCCTTGCACCGTGACCGCTGGTTTGTTCTGCTGATGTTCCTTGGACATTTGTCTCTACTCCGTATCTGAACCGTTCCCGCTATTCGCCTTTCAAAGCCCGGTTCTTATGTTGCTCGGTCTGCAATCGCAGTTCGGATTGGTTCAGTTGTCGCCGCAAATGCTTCTCCTGCTCCTGGGATCGGCCCAACTGCTGTTCGAGCGAATTCACTTTCACAACGAGGTCCACTTCAGGTTTGAACAACGGGATCTGGCTTGTGGGTGTCACTCCATTTCCGCCTGCCTTTGCAGTCTCCGTTTTGACGCTTACCGGGCTGCTCTTTATGGTGGTCACCTCGGCGGATTGCGCCGCGCTGCTACGCTTGGGACTGCTTTTGTTGCCCTCTTGCTCGCCGCGCTCCAGCAATGCTATTGGTGTACGTAGCGCGCTTTCTCCGCCGCCTGTCAGCGCTTCTATTAGTTCGTGATTGCGCTTTGTGGCCTCGTCTACCCGGGCGTTGGCGCGAACCAAGGCGTGTTCGTATTGTTGAAGCACCTCCGCCACGATCCATTCCCGTCGGGTTTGCCGTTTATGCTGGTAAACGAAGATGACGAACAAACAACCGAGGAAGCCCAAGGCGACGATGTTCGACCAGAAGTAGCCGTTCTCAATCGTTTCCTCCAGCACCAACTTGCGTCCTTCATCAATGCACTGCCCGTAGTTCTTGTTTGAGGGATTGATCCGTTTCAGCGCGAAATCAACGAAGCTATCTGCCGGCTTTCCGGTCGGACGTTGCGACCCGGGATCGTACGACTGTCGTTGCGCTTGCTGCACAACCGAGGAGAACGCTCCCGTAGTCGCCAGCAGCAGACACACCGTCACGATTCGGCTGGTGTGATTCACAATCATGGCAGCCGTCCATTACGCATCCATGCACTGCCCCTTCGCCGGATCGCTTCAGGATCTTTGAAGCGCAGGTTCGCTCCTTGAGCTTCAGAATCAGCGGAATGGAGAGCGGGATAGATCCGGGGCTCAAGTCCAGGAAGGCGATACTGGTGCGGCACTCGCACGTGCAGATGAGAGTGAAGTGTGCCTTGGCGGTTGTCGGCCATCAAGATTTCCATCTGGCCGACAGGCAGGTTCTTGATGTGCTCGTCTTGGGCGCGCGTGTCCTTGATGTCGGTTTCACTTCCGAAACCGACGGGCACGTATTCTTCTTCAAAGACCCCGGTACGCCGGACGCTTAGCGTACGCCGCTTCTGCCGGACGCGCGCCGATGCTTTCATGAAGTGTTGCGTCGTCTCTTCGTCTTTAGTGCGCAGGATCATGTTGGTGTTCGGCGCCGAAGAGACCTCGTCACGAAATCCGCGGCTTACGGTCAACAGTTGGGGAATCGCCTGCAGGGAAAACAGGAAAGCGGTATTGGTCCCGCGTGCCGTTTGTACAATCTGGGCGAAGTTCGAATAAGCAAACGGCGCAAACTCATCGAGGATTATGCTCACCATCGGGCGGTTCTGCCCGGCGACTTCCGCCGAATTCTCATAACGTTTTCCGATGATCAACTGCAGGTTTTGCAGCAGCATCCGGCCAAGTGCTCTGACGGCTTTGGAGTTCTTGTTGGTGTTTAAGGAAACGAACAGGATTAATTCCTGGTCGATGACATCATCGAGCGACAGCATCTCATCGTAGGCGCCAGTGATGATGGAAAGTTCGTCCTGGAGGAAGGTCATCAGTTGATTCAAGAGGCCCTGGATTTTCGTGATGCGCTCGCGGTCCTGCAGGGACTGCAGCAACATCCTGGCCGACATGGCGAAGTTCAGTCGGCGCTGATTGCTGACCCCCTCAAGCGTCTCTAGTCTGGTGCGGGCAATCGCAATCTGTTCCCGCAGCACCATCGGATCCAGCGCCATCACCATCACGTCGTAAAAGTTATAGCGCTTTCCGGTGTATGTCAGAACGCGCGAGATGTCGGTGAGATAGTTGCCCTGATGGCCGTGAAAGAAATCTCTTTCCTGATCGAACGACTCGAACACGAGAGCTGAGTGCTCCTCGTATAGTCCCGCGTCACTGAAGAAAGCGTTGTACCGCACGGAGATGTCGGGGCGGGAGGGATCGAGCACACGCAGCTGGGGCATGCGGCCCGCCGCCTCGATAGCGGGAAGGAGGTCGCTAAGGTATTGCTTGTCAGCCTTGCCATCGAAAATCAACATGGGCATCCGCCGGGGTGCTTCGGGAGGACCCCAGACACGAAAGAGATCCTGGGTGATGATGTTTCGCAGGAGGGTTGTTTTACCAGAACCTGTCGCTCCGCACACAGCCGCTTGCATGATGCGCGTGGCATCGGGCCAGAGCCATGGTCTACTGTGCACGTCATAACCGAGCACGATGGCATTTTGTGCGAATGCCGATTTCACGGCAGCGCGGTCCTTGGACTCGCTAATGAACAGCGGAGGGTGCGGCCAGTTGTTTTCGCGCCGATTGCGCAGAGTGACAACATACCAGACGATCGAGATGGCGCCGACGAAGGCGCAAACCGCGTAGAGAAAGAACTCTACGAGCTGTGACGGCCGGAAATGAAACCGGGCAACGAGGAAGTACAAGCTGGCCGAAAGTACAGCCAGCACGATGACGGCGGCAATGATCGCGGGATTCTCTTCATGATTCCAGTTGTTATCTCGGCGGCTGAAGCGGTACTCATTCTGGGGTGTCATAGCAGACCGCAGCTAAAGCAAAAGAAAATTCCTACGCCAACGAGAACAACGGAACCGAGGATGAGCAGTAGCGGATTGACGCGGAACCGGCCGTCGCTAGTCCGTGGTTTCAGCGGGTCTGCAAGTCGCCTGATTATGTGGCCCCAAAGATGGTCCTCTGGATCGTCTGTTAGGAGCTTGCTCAGGCGCTCGTGCATGGTGACACCCTCTGATTGCCTATTGCAGCTCATGCTCATAGCACCAGAGTCGCCCTGACATCGACGTCAAATACAATTTCCAACACTACCGGCGACTCCACATCCTGCCGAATGGTCACTACGCCGCGCGCGGACTCACCAGGCAAAACGTCCTGAGGCGTGCTTTCCGCATGGGCAATTGGCCAAGGGATCGTCTTCGTGTCGCCAAGTCTGCGTATTGTCTGTGGGTCCAACTGATGGTTCCCCAAAGCGGGAAGCGAAATGTCGGATGCGATGACCACTTGGCGGCACACCGTGGGAACCCCAACGTGATACGGAGCCTTGCTGTGGTTCTCCAGCGCGTATTGGATATAGAGAGTGTTCTTGGTCCGAAGAACCTGTTCGATGCGTAGGCCGATTTGATCATTCGGCATTGAAATTCCCGTGTGGTCAACCGGCTCCATGCCTAGGAAAGCCCGAGTCAGAAGCATGTCGGCTACTTGCTCCATCTGCACTGGCGGATCAGCCGGTTTCGCCGTAATGACCGGGTTGTCGATGGCAAAGTTCATGTCTTTAACCTCCCCTGCAGGTTCCAGTTCGTAACTGAAGCGGCGCGAGGCTGTCCAGACAAACAGATCCGTGGAGGCTCCGAACTTCAAGGGCTTGACGAAGACCTTGTTGTCTTGGCGCTCGATTTGAAAATCGGCGCTCCCGGCCGCAGCCAGCGTGACCGGTTCCTGAAATTCGAGGACAGTCAAATGGTTCAGGGCGGTGGCGATGTGGTTGACCTTGCTGGCCGCGGGCTCGGTCTGTTGGCCTGCGGACGTGATCGTGCAAACGCTATATATAAGGAGGAGTGCCGAGTATCGCTTCATATCGCTAACCTTTTTGTCTTGAGCGGAATCCCCGAGGATTCCGCTCAAAGAGGTTGTCGGTTAATTCTCAACTCGCCTGCATGATCGAAGGCGCATCGTTTCCGTCTTCTTCCATAAAGGCAATGGGCGGAAACTCCAATTCATCCAAGTCGGTGGCAGGCGATGCCACTGTCTCGGGCTGGTTGTTGCCTGGGATCGGCTTGTCGGCGGGCGCTGCGTTGTCGTCGTCGAGAAGGATTCGACCGTCCCTGTATTTCCACAAGAACGTGTGTTTCTGTCCTCCTCCTTCAATTGGCTCGATCAGAAAGGTCCGGCCATCGGGATCGGTGCGAACGAGCCCTTCGGAGAGCTTGGGCAGATGCACCCGGACAGATTTCCCGCCGGTGCGTTCCGCCAACTTGTTGATCAGTTCCTGCGGAAAAGCGAGAAAGAGAATCGAGCCGCTGCCCTTGCCGCCGCACACAATTCTGTTCAGCGCCTGCAGCCAGCCCTTGCGATTCTCCGTCTTGTTCTGTGCCCAGATCCGGATGTAGGCGAGAATCGCCTTCATCTCGTACTTGGCCCGGTCCTCATCGTAGCGATAGGCGCCTTGGGCCTGGGTCTTGGCAAACAGCTTCTGTCTCCGCAGCTCTCGATCCGTCTCCTTGCGGACCGAGTCCCACTCGGCCTTGGCCTTGTCCAGTTGCTTTCTGAGTTCCTCTCTCCTTTCGGCGATCTTGCCGACAACGGCGGCGTAAGCCCGGTTGACGAAATGGCAGTCCTCAAGCATCGGGCGTGTGACTTCTTCACCCACCACGAGGCCCTTGAACGCCTCAATCGGTAGCTTGTTAGTCAGCAAGTCTTCTATGTCCTTGCGAACATGGTTGTAGAGTTTCCCGATGCGGTCGGTGTCCCGCGCATCGAGATGCAACGGCAAGTCGGAAATCCGCCGCTCATTCTTGTAGCGAAGCCACGGAGCCTGACTTACCTGTTGACGTATTTCGGCGACTAGCTTGAGATCTGGCTGGACTTGCCATTTAAGGCTGTCAAGAGCGTTCTGAAGCTCCCTGGCCAGCCGGTCGGCAAGGTCTTCTCTGCCCACCGCGCGGCACGAGGTCATGAGATCGGTGATCGAACCGATATGGTTTCCCCGCGCCTTCATAGCCACGTGCTCCAGATTGAACCAGGGGTCTTTCGCTTTGTTCAGTTTATTTTTCCCCTGCTGTTGTCCTGCGCCCCGTTTGAACCTCTTCTCCACAAACCGGGGAAAGCGGTCCTCTTCAACCACGCAAATCCAGTCAAAGTCGTAGTCACCGCCGTTCTTCTTTGCGGTTTCCGAATGGAGAACATAAGCGCCCTCCAGACAGAGCTGCCGCGTGATCAAGCCGCGCAATTCCGGCTCGGTCATCGCACATTTCTGGCGGCAAACTTCCTGTTTTAGCAGCGCCACGATCTCCTCGTCGGAAAGGTTTCCGAACGGCAAAAGATCGTCGAACATCCGTATCGGATAACGGACACACAGGCCACGTTTCGAAGCCAGTGAGACGATGGCTCGGTGCTCGGGGATCCAGTCGGAACCGTGAAGCACATCGCCATCCTTCAGAAAGAGGTAGCCGTCGTCCATGAGGGCGAATGCCGGCAAACGAAACCCTCCTCCTGTCGCGACTCGGAATGCCCATCGCGCAAGCAGCTTGTTGAGTTGATTGTTGACGTAAGGATGACGGACGATGTAACCGCTCGCGTCAGCCACAAGTAGCCCTTCAACGATGTTGAGTTCTTCGTTGTTGTCCTCGTCGAAACCATCCGGCAAAGACCTCTCCGGATGCCGTCCCAGGATTTCCAGCAACTCCTCGTAGCGTCCGTCACCTACCGCCCCACTCAGCTTGCGTACCTGGTCCATCGCCTGCGGCAGGATCTCAAGTTGAACGGAGTCTCCGGGCGCATGTTCTACGAGCGTGTAGCTGGACTCAAACTCGAGCTGGCGAGAGACTTCGCGGATTCCCACAGCGATGGGGCCCCGAAACCTCCTACCCGGCCCGAAGATCGAATACATCGACACCGGCACCTTCAGCCCTGGTTTGACAGCGCTCTCCGGGAGGATGAAATCTGTCTCCAGTGCGTCGGCAACATCATCCTCCATGACTTTGAAAGAGCCTTTCGCCTGCGTGTCGTGAAAGGCCATGCGAAACTGGTAGAACCGATGTGAGCGCAGGGTCTTGCTCACGATCTCCCGTTTCGCCTGTGCTTCAAGTGCTGATGTTTCCTGTCGGTCCAGGTTGGGCTCCTTCTCTCGACCGCATCCGTTCCGATCTTTGAGAAGTCGCTTTACCTGTTTGTCGAGGAGTTCGTCATCGTGTCTTTGTTGCAGTTTTTGGAACACTGACCGCCGCACCCATCCCCGGCAATCGTTGGTTCCGAGCGCATGGTCCGGTACCACCAGCACACGCGCGTCCGGCTCCTCCATCATCACTTTGCAGGAGGAAACAAGTATCCCGAAATAGACAATCGCCGCTTGCGGCCAGTGCTGGAACCGATCGGCGATGGCCTGGCTGTGCTCATGGTCCACGAAATAAAATTTACCCTTCTTCGCGGAACCACTCGCTCCCACGAGTTTGTAGTGAACGCCTCTCCAGACCAGTTTTGCTAGGGCGTTCTCGACCAGTGACTCCTCGTACTCGTCCAAGGGTTCCACTGGAACATTTACGCTGGCAACCCTGATGCCCGGATAGAGAACACTCAACAAGGTATTCTCCAAAGGATCAAGATCATTGAGCCGTGGCGTCACTCTTCCGTTGCGGTCAATCTCCAGGTTCTGAATCTGGTCGACCGGGATTTTGTGTTTGTTCGTAGTCATTGTTTTTTCTCCTTAACTTTTTGTCTGGAGACCCAGCCGAGTTAAGGAGTTCGCGTGACCGCTAGCTTCTCTCTCGCCTGGCCCCCTTTTTTCGGGTTTCTGGCCAGGCTTTGAGTTGTTGAAGCCGGGTCAGCACATTTCCCCACGTAAAGCCGCGGGGTGCTCAAAGGACCAATCGTGACTGGTCTTCTGAAAACTTCTCTGTGCTGTTCCGCCTGCCGCGAACTAGGTTCGCGCGATGGCCTGCCTCACGATTACCGGATTGCTTCCGTTGACCTCCGGCACTGCTTTCCACGCCGTCAACGTGTAGAAGGGTTGCCCACTTTTGAAGGCTTCAATCAAAGCCTCCCCCTCGCTTGCCATCTCTTGCCCCAGTTCCGGCTTGGCGGGAGATGAGCCCGTTCTCGGTAGAAAATAACGGAGGTTGCCGTCTTCGTTCCCGCGCCTCTTACGCCGCGCGGGAGCGGCTTCCGGCTTGCCTGATGATGGCTCTCCACCAACGCTTGCAGTTTTGCCGTCCATCCATGACTCCTTTGTTAACGCTCACCTCAAACTGTTCAGTCCCGCCTGCTGCAGGACCCAATCTCTCTTCTCGCCCTCAATCGCCCGCTCCCAGTACTCGGCGATCAGGATCCCGCTGGGATTTGTGTCGGATCTCCTTTCGATGACTAAGCGCACTTGGAATTCGCTGACCACTTTGTCGATGGTTTCGTTATGTTCGTGGACATGGTGGACCTCTTTGACTCCGAAGGCCGTGTAGGTGAGAGGATCGTCTTTTGCGGCTTCGAGCGAACGCATCTGAAATTCCGAACTGGTCTGGTCGTCGTCGATCTGCCCGATCGTGTTTTCTTTCTGCATGGCGGTGTAAGCGGTGCGCCGCAAATTTCCACTCATCATGTTCAGGCTTTCAGCCCAGTTGCGGCTGACGTTCGAAGGCGAGAAGTTCAGGTACCGTTCCAGGAAGAGCCGGACGAAAGCACGTTTCTCAAAGTCGGTCGGCGCCGCCTCCGTGCCGCTGACGAGCGTAATCGAGGGCTTGGCCTGTCCCAGTACGGTTGCCTCACCGTTCGCATCGACGCGGATCACCGTGGGGGGTTGCAGCCGCACATAGACGGCGAAGGTCAGTGCCAGCAAAGTTATTGGCACACACAGAAAGGCCAAGACCATGGCGCGGTTCGCATAGGCGCGTAGCGCGCCATCGTGCTCGTAGTACCGGCTATAGCGGAGCTTTTCTGGTATGTCGGTCTTTTCAGGCTTTTTCTTCTTCATCCACCATTTCACGTCTTATCTCCTAACCCTCTTGAAGCCCGCTAGCGGCTGCAGCACCCAAGCCGCGCCCGACGGCGTAGCTCAACACCTGCGCGGAACCATGTGGCCTGTACACGTAGCCGGTGGTTTGGCGAGGTGCGTTCGTCCGCGAACTCGGGGGTGTCGGCGGGCTCGAGTTGCTGGTCATCGCGCTGCTGAGTCCTCCGCGAATGAACTCCCCCATTCCCGAAGCCGGGGAAACCAATGCACCCGCCGATCCTGAACCGCCGCCGGCGTATCCGGCGCTGCTCGCCACGGACCCCGAACTTAGGCCGGCTGCAATCCCAAAAGTTCCTGCCACAGCAGTGCCGAGCGCGGAGGCGCCAGCGCGAGCCAGTGAATAGACGGTCGATCCGGCATCGCCGGAAATGATCTTTTTGGCAAGGACGGGAATCAGCGCTATGGCTAGGGCGTAGAAGATACTGACGAGCCCAAGGATGATCGAGTCCCCCGTTCCCTTCAGAAAACCAAGGAACCCATTGCCCAGGATGTTGTTGACCTGGTTGACCTGGATAGCGGTAATGAGCGCGCCGAACACGGCATAAAGAATGCCCCAGGCATTCCAGATCATCACGTTGAAGGCATAGGCCTTCCCCAACTGACCGACCCCAGGGATAGGAATGAGAGCGAGTACCAAGGGGCCGACCACGTAGAGGATTGCGCCAAACAAGGTGTAGAAAAAGCAGAACACGATCATCGCGAGGGCATAGAGAAGATAAGCAATTACGAGCAGGACCACCGTGATCGTGGCGGCTGCATCGCCTGTGATGATGTCCGTAAGGGTCAACGAAGGGTTGTTGGCGAACTGTTGCTGAAGCTGTCCCATCCAGCTCTGGAACATATCTCCCGCGCCGGAACTGCTGCCGATGAAATTCGCAACCGTGTTGAAGGATCCGTTGACCCCGCGAAATACTGTCGCCCAATTGGAGACGATCATGGCAACGATCAGATACTTGATGGCCGTTCCCGCCAGCGCTTGCACATCGCCTCCACGGAACGCCGCCTGATAGAGACCGATCAGAAACCCAATCAGCAGGATGGCGAACGCGAAGTTCGTGACGGTCGGGATGATGGCGGTGCCGTCGATCCCAGCCAGCGCCGTGTTCAGGAGTTGCTGGAAATAAAACACGGCTACTGGACTCCCTGTTGTAAGACTTGGTTGCCCGTGGTCTGAAGCGTCGCCGTATGAGAAGCGCTGAATTTCAACTGACCGCTCGAGTTGGCCAGCTCGATTGAGCGCACCCGCACCAGTTCCGCCATCGCGGATTGCGTGTATGCATTGGCCCTCACCAACCAGGCCGCGGTCTCGGCTTCCAAAATCGTGGAACTGCCAGGCGCGGCGGTTTGCAATTGCTGATTGATCTGTTCGGCCGCCTGAAGCTCCAGGTTGGCCAAGGCGTCGATTTCCACCGCCTTCTTCATAGCGGCTTGTGCT
>Ga0209006_10004527_pt1 | contig 12605 bp, 13 predicted proteins | sample JacPin_JW_Ref_O2_FD_188567 | JGI IMG/M metagenome (GOLD analysis project Ga0209006, IMG submission 188567) | Forest soil microbial communities from Algoma, Ontario, Canada - Jack Pine, Ontario site 1_JW_Ref_O2 (SPAdes) (version 2) | ecosystem: Environmental > Terrestrial > Soil > Boreal...
CATGCGAAAGTAACCGATGAAGGCCACGCTCACAGTGCTGGGCAGCGGCACATCCATGGGCGTGCCTACGCTTGGCTGCGATTGCGCCGTATGCCGTTCCAGCGACCCGCATGACCGCCGCACCCGCCCTTCGGTGATGATTGAATATGGCGGCAAGGTGGTGCTCATCGACACGACTCCGGATTTTTACGCGCAGGCAATTCGCGAGCGCATCACCAGAGTAGATGCCGTTTTCTACACCCACACGCACGCCGACCACATTCTTGGAATCGATGACTTGCGCCCGCTGAGCTATCGCCACAAGCCGGGAAAGCTGCCGCTTTATGCGCGTCCGGACGCCGCTGCGTTTCTGCGGAAGATGTTCAGTTACATTTTCGACGCGAACTACAAGTTCGGCGGGCTTCCGCTGCTCGAACTGCGACCGATCGACGGTCCCGTCGATATCTTTGGAGCCCGCTTCGAGCCGATACGTTTAATTCATGGCGAAGCCGAAATTTATGGATTCCGATTCGGCTCGGCAGCCTATCTCACGGATCATAGCGAAGTCCCGGAGGCATCGTTTCACCAGTTGCAAGGGCTGGACATTCTTTTCCTGGATGCTCTGCGACACAAGCCGCATCCCACCCACTCCACGGTGAAGAATTCGTTGCGCATTGTGGATCGTGTTGAGGCCAAGCGCGCGTTCTTTACCCACATATGCCATGATCTGCCGCACGAGGCCACTAACGCCACGTTGCCGCCGCATGTGCGCTTGTCGTATGACGGGATGAAGCTGGAGTTTGAGATTTGAAGTTCGGCCGCCGGTCGACGGCAGCTGAAGCTGGCCATTAGCCAATTCACGCGGACATGCAAATTTTCCACAAACTCGAAGACGTCCCCGCGGGCTTTGGACCGTCGGTATTGAGCGTGGGTAACTTTGACGGCGTGCATCGCGCGCATGCGAGCGTGCTGGGTGAGATTGTTCAACGGGCACGCCTCAGCGGGGCGAAGGCAGTAGCGGTAACGTTTGAGCCGCATCCAGCGCGCATTCTGCGACCAGATTCAGGGCTGAAGCTCCTTACACCGGTACCGGAAAAGCTGCGTTTGCTCGAGGCGACCGGGATCGATGCACTGTTGATGCTGCCGTTTGGAAGAGATCTATCGCTGATGACCCCTCGACAGTTTGCCGAGAAGATTCTTAAGAAGCGGCTACGCGCCCGCGAGATACACGAGGGTTACAACTTTCATTTCGGCCACAAGGCCGCGGGGGACGTGAATCTGCTGCGGCAGTTCGGACAAGAGATGGGCTTCGAAGTGAAGGTCTACCCGGAGCAGAAGCTGCGCGGCGAGCCGGTTTCCAGCAGTCACATTCGAAGGCTATTGAATGAGGGGCGAGTAAGCCGGGCGCGGCATCTGCTGGCCCGTCCGTTCTGTATTCTGGGCACGCCCGGCCGCGGCCGCGGCTACGGCTCCAAGTACACGGTGCCGACCATCAATCTGGCGCGCTATGAAGAACTTATTCCAAAGGATGGCGTCTACATCACGTGGACACGCGTGGGTACAGAACGCTTTGATTCTGTAACCAATGTAGGAAACCGCCCAACCTTCGGAGCGGATTCGTTTGCCATCGAGACTCACCTGCTGAACTTTCATCCCATCGAATTGACGGCGGAGAGCGAGGTGGAGATTTGCTTTCTCGATCGGCTGCGCGATGAAATCAAATTTCCTTCGGTCGAGGCTCTGCGCGAGCAGATCGGGCGCGACGTAAAGAAGGCAAGACGATATTTCCATCTGCTCGGCAATCGACTACTATCGGCTCGAACTCGATCCTCCTAGAAACGACGACTTGTTACTGACAATCCCAGCGAGTGTTTCTGATCACTGACAATTGGTCCATGAAAGGATAGAAATCAGGCGCTCGGGGGACCCAATTGGCGGATCTGCCGAACGCAGGAGGGATTATGGCAACAGAACATGCATCCTTGGAAATCATCCGTGAGTTCCTGGCTCAGAAGCGTATCGCGATTGCCGGGATGTCACGGGACCCCACGAGTTTTAGCACCGTGATGTTCACAGAACTTCAGCGCCGTGGCTACGACGTGGTGCCGGTGAATCCGAACGCAGCATCGTTGCAGGGGCAAACGTGTTTTGCTCGGATGCAGGACATTCAGCCGGCCGTCGATGCGGCTTTGCTGCTGACTTCTCCGGAAGCCACGGAAAGCGTGGTGAATGACTGCGCTGAGGCAAACATCAAGCGAGTTTGGATGTACAAGGCGGCCGGAAAAGGTGCGGTCAGTGAGAAAGCGATCGCGAAGTGCCACCAGTCAGGAATTCAAGTAGTGCCGGGCGAATGTCCGTTCATGTTTCTGCCGGAAACTGAGCGCATCCATCGTTTCCACGGATTTTTCCGTAAGATCACAGGGCGATACCCACGGCGAGCGGCAGCGTAGTAAAACAGATCATGCTTTCTGACAAGAGTGGTCGTCTTGTAATTCTCACAGGACCTTCCTGCGTCGGAAAGAGCCCGCTGCACCGGGCTCTGGGTAAGTTTCATCCCGATCTTCATGCGGGACTTCACAAATTGGTGCTCTTTAACAGCCGCGCCCCACGCCCGGGCGAACTCGATGGCATCGATTACCACTTTCGCATGCGGGATCAGGTCGAAGCCCTGCGGTCGAGCCAGCGATACGTTGTTCTAGAGGCCCGCACCGACCTTCAAGCGTTGGACCTGGACGAACTCGAATCGCTTCTCCGGCAAACGGATGTCTTGTTCGAAGGCAATCCATACGTTGGCGAAGCGCTGCAAACCCATCCTCGCCTCGGGGAGATTAACCGCCTCAGTATTTTTCTTTCGCCGCTCTCCAGGGAAGAAATCACCTACCTGAAAGAGCCGGCTCGTAATGTGTCTCTTCCAGAATTTCTCACCGACGTGATGCGCCGGAAGCTATTACGACGGACTCGCCGGCAAAAGGGAGATTTGTCGGCAAAGGACCTCGATAATATTGAGACGCGCGCCTCGAGCGCATACCGCGAACTGCAGGTAGCATGGCGTTTCCAGAATGTGATTTCAAATCATGACGGCGAAGACAGCGATAATTGGGAAGCCTTTTACTATCCGATCGGCGACGCGCGCAAAACGTTGGCAGCTTTCGTCGGCCTGCTGGAAGGGTCGTCCCCGGCCGCAGTTGAGCGGTGGGAGCAGGACTTATTGCCGCCTACTCGATCGGCTCGACCATGACCGTACCGGCGTCCTGACCTCGGCCGGGAAGTTGAACGATCAATATCGCAACGAGCACAAGGACAATTCCGAGCACTTGGATGGGGCGAAGCACCTCGCCCAGGAGGAGTGCGGCAAGAAGAATCGAGAAGACTGGCTCCAGGCAACTGGCCACGATGGCGCGAGTAGGTTCGAGGTACTGCAGGCCAAGAAAATAGAGCGAGAACGCTCCCAGCACTGAGATCATCGAGAACAAGAAGAGAAACAACCACTGCGCGGCGGCGTAGTGGGCAGCAGCGACTTTCCACGGCGGATTAATTATCAGCCAAAAAGCCGCGGCTCCCCCCAGCGTCCAAACCAGAACGCGCCAACGATCGTGGCGGGCCAGGATGCGATGCCCGGCGACGTTATAGAACGCGAACGAGAATGACGCCAGAAGGGCTGCAACAATACCATAGCGGTCCAAATGAAAGCCGGCACCTGACATTGCTCCAACAATATCGATGACCAGAGCGATGCCGGTAACGGCGAGAGCCACAGCGGTGACTTTCTGCAGGGAGAGTGGCTGCTGTCGACGAGCCACCACGTACAGCAACACCCAAACGGGTGCCGTGTATTGCACAATGATGGCGGTGGCAACATTCGTTCGCTGAATGGCGACATAATAAAAGTAATTCGAAACCGCCACGCCCAGCGTGCCCAGCACAAGACACTGCACCATGTCGCGGATCGGAAGCTTAATCCTTTGCCATCCCTGGAAGACAACGAGAAACGGCACGAGCGCCAAAAAAGAAAACGTGGTGCGGGTCTGCGAGAGAATCAGCGGATCAATGGGGCGCAGGGCGCTGGCTCCGAGCGGTAGCTTTCCGGTAAACACCGCTCGCCCGAGGGCCGCAGCGATACCCCAGAGAAGAGCCGCAGAGGCGATGAAGAGATATCCGCGCAAGGGATGGGGACTACGATTCTGATCATCAGCGTTGGAGATGGCGGCCTGCGCGGAAGGTTCGATCATCAAGCCGCGGCGAGCGCCTGGTCAAGCCGCTCGGGATCAAAACCCTCGATTACTTCGGCGCCTCGCGACGTAACGATGACAACGGTTGGAGTCGTGGTGCTATGGTAAGTCGCAAGCAAATCAGCTCGCGCTTCGGCATCGCTATCCATATCCCGCTCTTCGAAGACGACCTCTTTGGCTTCCAGAAAGATCTTCATCACCTGGCAGGAGAGACAACCGGATTGCGTGAAGAGAATAATTCTAACCGGCATGGCCGACTCTACGCGTCTAAGTATTCAACTTCCGTGGTGATTTTTGCCGTCTTATCGAGCATGGCCGAAACGGAACAGTATTTCTCTTTCGAGAGCTTTACCGCGTCCTCAACGGCTTTGCGAGATACTTTACCACCCACCCGGTAGATTAGCTTGATGTCTGTGTAGACCGAGGGCGGATTCGCGGCCCGTTCAGCTTCGGCGCGAACCTCCAGGCTGGTGAACGCCTCGCGCTTCTTTTGCAGGATCGAAACCACATCGTAGCCGGTGCAGCCGCACAAGCCGATGAGTACGAGTTCCATGGGACTATTGCCGGCCTCCTTATCTCCATCAACGACAATCTTGTGACCGCTATCGGAAACTCCCTCGAAACGCTGTTTTTCGATCCAGGTAGCACGTGCGTTGGTCATATTTTTGGCCTACTCGAGATTTTACCGCCGATTATCCGTGCTGGGTTCGGGATGGATCAGTACCCGGAAGATTTCGGGTGCCGCTTGCTTGAAATGAATCTCCAATTCGGTCTGAATGTCATGAACGCGGGCCAGGGACAGGTCATCGGAAAGCGTGCAATGGCACGAAACATAAAGGCGGCCGCGGACCCGGGTGACAACGAACTCGTGCACATCGAGAATCTCGGGGAACTGGCTTGCCACCACCTTAAGTTGACGTTCGAGATCAGCGTCACGCACCAATTCTTCCGGCGTTTCGATAGTGGCGGGTTCGCTTTCGATGTGCGTGAGAATGGCGAAGATCTCCGGCACCTCGTGGCGCATATCGGATTCGAGCTCGGTCACCTGGTCGTGAGCCGTCTTGAGCGTCAAGCGTTCATCGAGCTCGACATGCTGCTCGACATGGAGCTGGCCCGCGAAATCCTGCACGGTGATGTCATGCACGTTCAGGTTGTGACGAGTGGCAACCGCACGGATACGGTCAAAAATATTTTCCGAGCGCTGCGGGCGGGGCAACGGCTGAACGATGACGTCAGCATTGGGAAGGATATCTCTCACCGCTGCGGTCACGGCCGCGACTAACTGTTCGGAACGTTGGAAAGTGACAGTGCGGGCGAGGCCGACGGCAAGATCGGCGAAATAGCGGTTGCCGGCGCGGCGGATCCGTACGCGTCCGATTTCGAGCACGCCATCGACGTTCAGAACCGCCGCGGTAATCTGACCGCGAACGCCGACGGGAGCAGCGTCAAGCAACGCGTCAACGGTGCGCCGCGCCAGGCGCCAGCTTACGGAAACGATCACGCCCGCGACAAAGAGCGCCGCAATCGGATCGGCCATGCGCAACCAATCCAGGTGATAGAGGCGCCCAGCCAGAATAAGCGCCAAGCCAAGAACCACCACGCCTGCGGACCAGATGTCGGTAGAAAAGTGCAGGGCATCGGCTTCCAGCGCCTGGCTATCGTATTTTGTGGCGATACGGCCCAGCGCGCGCGATCGCCAATAGTCCACCCCCATGGAACCCAGCATGACGGCGAAAGCCCAGACGGAAGGCTCGACATCCACGCGACGAAAGAACAGGCGCACAATGGCTTCGTAGATCACCCACATGCAAGTCAGCAGGAGTAAGGCGGTCTCGACGAAGGCCGAGAAATTTTCAACCTTGCCGTGACCATATTGGTGATCAGCGTCGGCCGGTTTGTCGGAAACCCCGACGGACAAGTAGGTAAGCAGCGCCGCAATCAGATCGAGCGCGGAGTGCGCGGCTTCCGAGAGAATGCCCAAACTTCCTGTAGTGACGCCGACCACGATTTTCCCGCCGGTAATGAGGACGGCGGCGAGCACCGAGTTTCCAGCGACGGCGCGCTTCTCGGCGCGCATGGCATTGGGCGAGTAAAGTGCCGGAGTCCCGGACATAATGGGATTATCGGCGATAACGGCGAGTTGCGCCAACGCAATCGAACTGGCGCGGGCGATTCGCTTGCGGAAACAGGAACCGCTCGTATGCTACGATGCTAAGTTCGAGTGGTTCCAACTTCCTGATCGACCAATCCTGGAGGATTTTGTGTATGCGTAAGAGTTGGCTGCTGTGTGTGTTGTTGGGAACGATGGCGTGGGGACAGATGCAACCAACGCCATCCCCTGCCCCGCCGGGTGCGGCGCAAGCTCCAAATGGCGGAGCACCGGCCCCCGCGCCTGCCGCTGAAGTGCCGGAAGATGCCGTTGTGCTCACGATTGTCGGTGTATGTCCACCTGCTTCAAATGCCACCACGGCCTCCAAGACTGCGGCCGGAAAAAGCGTTCCCGCCAAGAAACCAGCAGATTGCAAAACGGTATTCACGCGGAGAGATTTTGAGAAGATCGCCAGCGCGCTCGCGCCAACCGTCACCCCACAGTTGAAGCACCAACTGGCGGCCGCGCTGCCTAAGTTCATGGCCATGTCAGAGGCCGCGAAGGCGAAGGGCCTGGATAAGACGCCGCAGTTCCAGGAAACCTTGAAAATGGCCAAGATGCAGATCCTGACCACGCAGCTGCAGCGCTCCATACAGGAGGAGGCGGACAAGGTTCCGCCTCAGCAGATCGAGGATTACTACAAGAAAAATCCTGAAGCATTCCAGCAGTTTTCCTTAGACCGGCTATTCATTCCGCGCTTCAAGCAGCAGACTCCCGAGAAAACCGCCGAAGATGACAAGCTGACGGACGAGCAACAGAAGGCGAAGGAAGCCGAGGACAAAAAGAAACAGGAAGAGGGCGAACAGGAATTATCCAAGCTAGCCGATACCCTGCGAGCCAGAGCCGCCGCCGGGGAAGACTTCCTGAAGCTGCAGAAGGAGGCCTTCGAGGCGGCCAACATGAAGATGGACTCGCCCACGGTGAATCTACCGAAAGTGCGGCGAACGGGATTGCCACCAGCGCACGCCACCGTCTTCGACTTGAAGACGGGCGAGGTCTCGAACGTTATCACCGATAACGGCGGGCACTATATCTACAAAGTGGTGAGCAAGGAAACCCTGCCCCTGGACCAGGTGAAGGATGAGATCCACAACACCATGAAGAGCCAGCGCATGAAGGACATGATGGACAAGTACACGAACTCCTATCATGCGGAAACCAACGAGGCCTATTTTGGGCCCGCTGGACCGCCGGGCCCGATGGGGGGACGTCCGGGGCCGCCGCAGCGCATGCCGCGACCGAATATGCCTCCGGCGGGGCAAGCGCAGCCTCAGGCCGCACCTGCTCCGGCTCCATCGTCGCAACCTCCGGCGCAACAGGCTCCTCCGTCTACGCCCAACTAATGCCTAGCGAGAAACCTGTCGTCGTGGTAACCGGCATCGCGGGAAATCTCGGATCCCGATTGCTTCCGCTGCTCGGGGACTTCTCGGTGATCGGGGTGGATGTCAATCCACCCCATACCGATTTGCCGCTTCAATTCGAACGCATGGATCTGGGGGATGAGGCCTCAACTCGCGTTCTCTACGAACTCTTGCGCGATACCCGCCCCGCTTCCCTCGTACATCTTGCGTTCGTGATCGATCCGGTGCGATCTGGCGTGCTGGACACGAAGCGTATGTGGCAGATCAACGTGGCGGGGACGGCTCGCGTGATGGAAGCGATCACGGAAGCGAACCGCAGCACTGATTCCGGCGTCAAACAATTTGTTTTTCCCAGCAGCGTTTCCGTATACGGGCCCAGCCTTCCCGCACCCGCCACCGAAGAGTCTCCGTTGGCCGCGCATACGCTGCCTTACGCGGTCCACAAAAAGCAGTGCGACGAGGTTGTCCAACAACGGTCTCACGCGCTGCGCGGTTGCAGCATTTACGTTCTGCGTCCGCACATTTTTGCCGGCGCCACTGTGGAGAACTACCTTCTCGGCGCCTTTCGCGGTACCCCCAACGGCAAGAGTCCTCGGGCCGAAAAGATGCGCAACGAAGGAAAGCGTCTCCCCTGCATGCTTCCCCGTGGTCAACAGTTTATGGATAACAAGATTCAGTTCGTCCACGTTGATGATATGGCGCGTCTGGTTGCGCATATTCTGCATCGCGATCCGGAGCCGCAGCGGCTCACAATTCTGAATGTCGCGGGTCGCGGGGATCCGCTTAGCTTTGGCCGTTGCATCGAAATGGCGCAGGCGAAACTGGTGCGTGTTCCGGGAAAATGGGCGATGCGGTTGGTGCTGGAATTTCTCTGGAAGCGGCAGATTTCCGCAATTCCGCCCGAAGCGCTTCCCTACATGAGCGGGGAATACATCATGAATACGGACCGCCTGCGCCGGTTCCTGGGCGCGGAGTACGAGAGCGTGATGCGGTATACCATTGCCGACGCGTTCGCCGACAGCTTCCGGGTTGCTGCCGGAGCCTCGGCTTTGAGCGCAGCCTCGCGATAAGTCTTGTCACTTCTTGCCACGATACAATCCGGCAATTCCGAACGTATATGGCGTCCAGTTCGCATCGCGGAACCCTGCTCGACGCATACGTTCTAGCATTTCTTCCGGCTCAGGAAAACGCTCTACCGAATTCGGCAGGTAAGAGTACGGGCCACTCACACCAGAAATCATTGTGCCCACTCGCGGCAAGACCTGCTTGAAGTAGATGCGATAGAGTCGGCCCATCAAACCGCGCGGCTCGCTGAAGTCAAGAATGCCGCATTCTCCTCCCGGTCTTAGGACACGGACGATTTCACGGAGACCGGCATCGTAATCCGCGAGATTGCGAAAACCGAAGGCAGACGTAACCAGATTGAAATGCTGATCGGGAAATGGAAGTGAGAGCGCATCTGCTTCGATCCAGCGCGGCATGGCAGCCTTCTCGTTTGCACCGACCTTTTCCAGCGACTTCGACCTGGCGCGCTGCAACATCGCATGAGAGAAGTCTGCGCCTAAAATCTGCGGGCTGTGCTTCCCTGCCCGCTTGCGTAGTGCAAACGTCATGTCACCAGTTCCGCAGCACAAATCGAGAATACGGCACTGCGGCTCATCTAGAATTTGTGCAAACGTTCGAGCAGTACGGCGCCACCAAAGACGGTCGATGTTGAACGATAAGAGATGATTGAGCAGATCGTAGCGCGGCGCAATGGAGGTGAACATCTCGCGCACGGCGCGGGAAGCGGAATGGGTATCGTGCGTTCCTTGCGGAGCGGATCCCACCACGGCAGGGCGTTGCGTCTCAGCCGCGCGGCTCATTTCTTCCAAACCCAACCGCCATGAGAGAGCCGCCGCACTTCCTCCACCGCCTGGAGCACAACCTTGTCGGGCACATCCGAAGCGATTTCGACCTTGCCAATTTCTCGCGGCAGAACGAAATGCACGGCCCCGTTTTGGGTTTTCTTGTCTGCCTGCAAGCGTGCAAGAATCTTGCGAGCGCTCACTTTCAATTCCGGCAAGCGGCCGAGGCTGAGCACCGCGTCGGCAATTCTTCCGGCTGTCACGCTGTCAGTGCGGCCGACGGAGAGGCCGATATTTGTTGCCGCGATCAAGCCCCAAGCCACCGCTTCGCCATGGAGTAAGGTGCGGTACCCGGTTTCGGCCTCCAGCGCGTGGCCGATGGTGTGACCTAAATTCAGAACTCGTCGCAAGCCGCCTTCCTGTTCGTCGGCGGAAACAATCTCCGCTTTTAGCTTCACGCTCTGCGCGATTAAACCTTCAATCTCCGCTGGGTCGCGTTTGAGAATCTGTGTGCGCTTCTGCTCAAAACGCAAGAAAAGATCGAGATCCCCGATGATGCCGCATTTGAGCGCCTCATACAGTCCTGCACGATACGCCCGCTCGGAAAGCGTGTGTAACACTTCAGGGTCGATCAGAACCACGCGCGGATGGTGATACGTCCCCAGCAAATTTTTTCCCGCGCCGAGGTTCACACCGGTCTTGCCGCCGATCGAAGCATCCACTTGCGCCAGAACAGTGGTGGGAATCTGGACCAGTTCCACGCCACGCATGTAAAGAGACGCTAACAATCCAGTAACATCGCCGGTCACGCCTCCGCCGAAAGCGATCAGAACAGCTTTTCGATCTGCTCCCAGACGCACCAATCGTTCTGCCATGGTTTCAATGGTGGATAGTTTCTTGGCGGGCTCTCCATCGGGCAGTTGCAGTACTTGCGGCTTGAATCCCGCGGACGTCAGCGAGTTGAGTAACTTCGTTCCCCAACGGCGGCGAACCGGAGGAACGGTCAACACAAATAATCTGCTGGACTGCGGCAGTAACTCCCCCAGCAATACTCCGGCCCGCGAAAGCAGTCCGTTTTCAATCCGAGCCTGGTAGGGACGAGGCGGGACATGGATGGTAACTTGCGCCATGGCCTTCCATAATAGCGTATAGGCAGTAATGTTTTGAGCAGGTCGAGCGCGGACAGGTTCACTATTCTCGTTGTTTCTCCGGAACAAGCACCGACGCAGCGATCGAAACGATCAGAATCCCGGCGACAACCCCCAACGTGGCAAGCGTCGATACTCTGAAATAGTGCGCAGTCATCATCTTCAAGCCCACCACAATCAACACCAGGGCGAGGCCGTTGTGAAGAAAGCGGAAAACCTTCATCAATCCAGAGACTGCGAAGAACATCGATCGCAACCCCATGATGGCGAATACATTCGAGGCGTAAACGATGAACGCGTTGAGTGTGATGGCCAGAACCGCTGGGATCGAATCCACGGCAAAAAGAAGGTCGGTGGTCTCAATCACCGCGAGAACCACGAGAAGAGGAGTTGCGTAGAGCCCGGGCTTCCCTTGCCACGTGCGAACAAAAAATCTGCCACCCTGGTAGGTCTCCGTGACTGGCATGAGACGGCGCAACGCCCTTACCGCCGGATTCTTTGCGGGATCAACCTGGTGTTCGCCGGAGAATCCCAGACGTATCCCGCTGTAGATGAGCAGGGCGCCCAGAACGTAGAAGATCCAGTGAAATCGCTGGATGAGTCCAACGCCCGCGAGGATGAAGCACCCGCGCATCAACAGTGCACCCAGGATTCCCCAGAACAAGACGCGATGCTGCTGCTCTTCTGGCACCGCGAAGTAGCGGAAAATCACGAGGAAGATGAAAAGATTATCAACGCTAAGCGAAAGCTCGAGGACGTACCCGGTGATGAACTCGATCGCGACCTGCCGCCCCTGCCAGAAGTAGACCACCGCGGCAAACGCAATCGCCAAACCCACCCACATGGCGCTGCGAACCAGCGCCTCGCGAGAACCCATACGGCCCCGGCGGTGAAAGACACGCAGGTCCAGCACGAGCATGCCGACCGCGAATACATTGAAGAGGATCCAGAAATAGATCAAGTCACATTGCCGGTGGTCGTCTTCTCACTGCTTTTGCCGCCCCAGCTCTCCGCTCTCCCAAGCATCCCACATCCCAGCAGCTTTGAACATCTGGTCCGAGCCTGTTTCCCGCAGGGATTGTTCAATCTGCGATCTCGAATAGCGTGGTCCTATCTTTTCCGGAAGGTTCGCCAAAGCAAAAGCAAATTCCGCCGCCTCGGCCACGTGCTTTTTGAGCTGCACGAAATCAACTTTGTCGTAGGTATCGGAGACGGCATGATAATTTTCAAGATAATTCGACTCTTCCTGATCCGCGACGAAGGTCGGAACGCCTTCCAGCATGAAGTCGAAATGGTCGGTTCCCCATTCCATATCGGTCTTCAATTCAGTCACGCCGAACTGTTGCAGCGGCGCGAGAATGTGCTTGGTTGTTTCCATCACGTCTTTGCGCCCGCCGGTCGCGAATCCAGTAGTCTTGCCGATCCCGGCGTCGTAAATGATAACGCCGGCCGCGTTGTCGAGTTCCGGACGATGGGCTTTGGAGTAGGCGCGAGAACCAAGCAGTCCTTCCTCCTCGCCGGAAAACAGTATGAAGCGGATGGATCGACGTGGCTTCAGTCCCGTGGCTTTAATCGTGCGGAGTGCGTCGATCACCAGCGCCGAGTTGCATCCGTTATCGAGCGCGCCCGTGCCCAGTTCCCACGAATCCAGATGCGCACCCAATATCACGAATTCATCGGGCTTCTCGGCGCCCTTGATTTCCCCGACCACGTTCGCAGTCTTAAAGGGCCCTCCCACGCGGTTGGGAATGCTTAGATCCGCCCATACGGGATGTCCTGAGGCCAGCAACCGTCCGATACGCTCTCCATCTTCGCGGGCCAGCAAAACCTGCGGGATTCGATCAATTTCTCCCGCGAAGGAATTAGTGTGACGGTAAAGAATGTCGTGTTCG
>Ga0209006_10004528_pt1 | contig 12605 bp, 12 predicted proteins | sample JacPin_JW_Ref_O2_FD_188567 | JGI IMG/M metagenome (GOLD analysis project Ga0209006, IMG submission 188567) | Forest soil microbial communities from Algoma, Ontario, Canada - Jack Pine, Ontario site 1_JW_Ref_O2 (SPAdes) (version 2) | ecosystem: Environmental > Terrestrial > Soil > Boreal...
CCACGATTTCCGAATGAGCGTGTTGGGAGATTTGTCGGATCAAGGTATTGCGGTAGCGCAGCGGCATCCAATCCTTGGGCTCGATTTTCTCCTCGGCATCGACACGGGCGAGGAAGCGCTGTTCGAGGGCGAACTCCTCGGCCGGCGCGGGCGCCGCGCCATCCGCTGTTTTTGCATCCAAGCCTTGTGTGTACATGCTTTGAAGCCTCTGGAAAGTCAGCCGGCAATCCACATACTGATACAAAAAATATGGAAATGCAATATTTTTTGTGTCATAACAGCGGAACCCTCTCAAAGTGGTGCGCCATGGCCGAAAACGCCTTCAATCCAGCAGCCGAACTCGTGGCCGGATTTCGCCGGCAGCGCCCCTTGCGCGGCGGATCGCTCATCGTGACGCTGTTTGGGGATTCCATCATGCCCCGCGGCGGGGCCGTCGCCCTGGGTAGCTTGATCGAATTGGCGGCGCCGTTTGGGCTGAATGAGCGCCTGGTGCGGACGGCGACCGCCCGGCTGGCGCAGCAGGGCTGGCTCGAGGGACGGCGGGCGGGCAAGCGCAGCGAGTACCACCTGTCGAAGAACGGACGCGAACGCTTCGCCGAGGCGACCAAGCGCATTTACAGCGAACCCGACACACAGTGGTCGGGCCGGTGGACATTGATCGTCGTGGCGCCGATGCGCGCGGCGCAGCGGCGTGCGATTCGCAAAGAACTGGTATGGCGCGGATTCGGCGAGATCTCCGCCACATGCTTTGCGCACCCGGAATTCGATTCGCGAGCGTTGCGCCCGCAGCGTGGGTCCGCCGGATTGCTGTCCAAAGTGATCGCGTTCGATGCAACGCTGGCCGAGGACGACGCGCCGCAGCGCCTCGCTCATCTCGGGTGGGATCTCGACGATCTGGGAGTACGGTATCAGCGCTTCGTCAAGCGTTTCCGTCCTGTGCACGCCGCGCTCCAGCGCCGCCGCGCCACCGATCCTCGAGACTGCTTCCTGGTGCGCACGCTGTTGATCCATGAATACCGGCGCTTGCATCTGCGCGACCCGCTGCTGCCTGCGCAGCTGCTGCGGGCCGATTGGCCGGGCGCGCTGGCCGCCGCGCTATGCCGCGACATTTATGCGCGGGTGTTCGAAGCCTCGGAAATCCACCTGTCGCGCGTTGCGGCAAAGCTGGCGGGGCCGTTGCCGCCGGCCGACCCGTCAGTCATGCAGCGGTTCGGCGGTATCGGGCCACTGCTCCAGCGTCTCGACCACCAACTTTAAGAAGGCGTTGGCCTGGAATGCATCGAGAGCGCGATGATCGATCGTCAGGGTCAGATAGCACATGGAGCGCACCGCGATCGATTCGCTTCCGCCTGCGTCGATCACGCACACCCGGCGTTCGACCTTGCCGACACCCAGAATCGCGACCTGGGGTTGGTTGATGACGATGGGCGCCGCGAGCAGGCTTCCGCCGACGCCGTGATTCGAGATCGTGAACGTGCCGCCGCGTACATCCTGAGGCGCGAGCCCGCCCGCACGCGCGCCTTCCACGAGCTTGTTGAGGCGCTGGGCGATCTCGAACAAGCTCAACTCTTGCGCGCGGTGAATGACCGGCACGATCAATCCCTTGTTGCCAAGAGCCGTACCCACGCCGATGTTCACGTCGCCGTGCAGCTCCATCGCATCTTGAGTGAACGTGGCGTTGACTTCAGGGTGGACGCGCAATGCACGAATGCAAGCGCTGATGAAGTACACCGTCAGCGTCAATCGTGTGCCGCGCGACTCATAACCTGCCGCGTGCAGGGCGCGATGCTTGAGCACTCGCGTCAGGTCCGCTTCGAACAGCGTGGTGACGTGCGGAGCGTCGGCGAGACTGCGGACCATGTGGTCGGCTATGCGCCGTCGAATGGCGGTGTGCGGGACCTGCGTGCCCGCCGCGTGCGTCCGTACGGCCGCGGGCGGCGGCCGGTGCGCTCCGCCCGGCACATTCCGCATTTGCGACACATGCCGTGTCACGTCCTGCGCAGTCACCCGGCCGTTGCGGCCAGTCCCGTCGATGTCGCCCGCCGCAATCGAATGTTCGCGCAGCAGACGCCGCACCGAGGGGCTCAATAGCTCTTGACTGCCGCCTGCGGTCAAATCCGGTGGGGGACTTTTGATATTGGACGTCACTGCGGAGGCGGCAACTGCCGGCGCGGAAATCTCGTCACCCGCCAGTCTCAATCGGGCGAGCACCTCATCGGGGCTGACCTCGGCGTCCACGGCCTTGAGGACTTCGATCAATGTGCCGCTGACCGGTGCGGGGATTTCCACCGTAACCTTGTCGGTCTCGAGTTCCACCAAGGGCTCGTCCTTGACGACGGCGTCGCCGACGGCTTTGCACCAGCGCAAAATCGTGGCGCGGGTGCCTTCTTCATTCGGTGGTGCCAGCACGTCCTCGATGCCACTCATGGTTAAATTTCAGACAGGGCGACGATAGAGCGTGTAATCGTCTCGACGCTGGGCAGCACGGCGTCGAGCAGCGCGGGGTTGTGCGGACTGGGGACATCCGGCATCGTCAGCCGTTCTATCGGCGCGTCCAGATCGAAGAAAGTCTCCTTGGCGAGCACCGCCGCGATCTCCGCGCCAAAGCCGGCCGTCATCGTATCTTCGTGAACGATCAGGCAGCGGCGGGTCTTGCGCACCGATGCCAGCGTGGCCTCGCGATCCCAGGGAGATAGGGTGCGCAGGTCCAGCAGGTCGGCTGATTTGCCGCTGGCATCGATGGCCTGCTCGCAACGCTCCACCATGGCTCCCCAGGTCACGACCGTCAGCATTGTGCCCTCGCGCAGGAGACTGGCATTGCCGAACGGCACGATAAAATCGTCGCCCGGATAAGGACGTCGCGCCCAACTGCCGTCGAGCAATGATCGATGTTCGAAGAAAATCGTGGGGTCATTGCCGCGCAGGGCGCTTCTGAGCAAGCCCACGGCATCCTGCGCATTGGACGGCATCGCCAGGCGCCAGCCGACGCCATGCAGCCACTGCACTTCGTTGGACTGGCTGTGCCAGGGGTCGCCGCACTTGAAGAATCCGCCGGGGATGCGTACCACCATCGGGGCCGCGAATCGATTGACCGTGCGCCAGCGCATCGTGCCGCAGTCGTTGAGCTGTTCAGCGGCAGGATCGGCATACTTGCGGAATTGAATCTCAGGCACCGGCATCAGGCCGGACGCCGCCATGCCGACCGCGCGGCCGATGATGCCCTCTTCGGAAAGACTGGTGTCGAACACCCGGTCCGCACCAAACTTCTCTTGTAATCCAAGCGTCGCCGCGTGCACACCGCCCTTGCGGCCGACGTCCTCGCCGAAGACCAGCATCCGAGGATTCGTGGCGAGTTCGTGTTCCAGCGTGCGGCGCACCGCCGTTACCAAGTTGATGCGCGGACCTTCGGGATAGGGCTGCCGGCTGCCCGGTGACGGCACGACCCCCGCGCAGCGTATTCCGCCCTGCTCCTGTAGATCGATCGAGCCGTCAGCGCCGATCTCTGAAAACACATGGCGCCGGATGCGCGAAGTGTCGGGAGCGGCGCGCCGTTCGACATTGGCCAGCGTCTGCGCGACGGCCGCGCGGCCGTCGGCGATTTCTTGATCCCAGTCGGCGGCCGAAATCGTGTGCGGCACCAACTGCTCGCGCAACTTCGCGAGCGGATCCCGAGCCCTTTCCGCTGCGATTTCGCTCTCGCTCTTATAAGTCTGAGTGTCTTGTCCGGAATGGCCGGAAAGCCGGGGCACGGTGAGCCGGATCAGGGCAGGGCCATCGCCCGATCTTACGCCCGCGACGGCGTTTTGAATGAGGACGGCAGCCGCTTGCGGGTCCGAGCCATCGCCGTCGAGCACCCGCAGCCCGCGAAAGCTCTCGAGATTGCGCGCGATGTTTCCGCCCGGAGTTTGCTGGCGGGAGCTGACCGAAATGCCGTAGCCGTTGTCCTCGATGAAGAACAGGAACGGCAGCCGTTCTGTGGTGACGATATTCAAGGCGGCCCAGAATCCATTGGTCGCCGTCGATGCCTCGCCGCCATGCGCCACGGCAATACTGTTATTGCATGCCTGATCGCCAAGCTGCGCGAGTCGATAGCGAAGGGCTTGAGCCCACCCGACCGCCGGCGTGTATTGCGCGCCCACGCCTCCGCAGACCGGTAGGACGCAGGCACCGACTTTGCGCGGCATGTTGAACACGACGCCGATGTCACGTCCGTCGCTCATGCCGCCGGCGCGCATCATGGTCGAGGCAAGCGCTTCTTCCAGCGGAAGTCCCAAGCCCAGCAACAGTGGCCGCGATCGATAATAAGCGCCGACGCCATCCTGGGATCCGGTGAGCTGGGTACTCAGCAGCACTTGGGTAAGATCGTGCCCGCGCGCCGAGAATTGATAGAGGACCTTGCGGTCGCGCAACAGCGTAAATTCTTCCAGGTCGTCGAGCGCCCGCGAAATCGCGACATGGCGCAACACGGCGCGCCAATCAATGACACCGGACTGGGGTGCCTGCTGCATCTGGAGGAGGCTTGCGACCATTGCGATCCCTCATTGGCGTTGGAACGTAAAGACTGGCGTCGGACCCACCAAGACTAATGCAGCGGAGTCGAGCGTAATCGCCAAAAAGCACTCTGTAATGAGATATAATTAGTGATAATCACTAATTAGCCATGCTAAGTTGCAAGAAACATGAAGTTTGATCGCTATGACGCCAAAATACTTGACGCGCTGCAACGCGATGGGCGCCTCTCTGTGGTAGATCTGGCCGAATCCATTGGATTATCAGCCACGCCATGCGCACGCCGCATCAAAGTGCTGGAATCCGAAGGTGCCATCGAAGGTTATACGGCGGTGCTCAATCCGGCCCGCGTGGGGCTGGCGGTGCTGGCCATCGTGCAAGTCAAGTTGACCGAACACACCGACGAAACGGTGGCGCGCTTCGAGCGCGAGATTCAACTCATGGATGAGGTCACGAAGTGCTTCGCGATGACCGGAAGCTACGACTTCATTCTCGAAGTCTATGGCAAGGATCTGGATGCGCTCAGCAACGTGGTTCTGAAAAAACTCATCCGCGTCCCCAATGTTCGCGACATGCAATCGAGCGTGGTGCTGTCGACCATAAAACGCACGTCGCGCATTCCGCTCATGCACTTGCAACAGAGCCTGTGAGCTTTGACAAGCAAAGCGTGCGAGGCCAACCTGAAAAGCTGGAGTTGAAACGACGGTCCGGGGGAGCGTGGGATGAAGTATCTGGGCGGAGTGGGTTTCGCACTGGTGGTGTTGGCGTTTGATTTTGCCTCGCCGGCGCTGGCGCAGGCGGCCGCCGCGGCCTCGACACCTGCCGCGGCCTCGACGGCTGTGCGCGAACACGCGTGGACGGTCGCGGGCCTTGGCGCTCCGGCCGACATCGTGATCGACCACTGGGGCATCGCGCATATCTTCGCCGCCAGCATGCGCGACGCCTTTTTCCTGCAGGGTTACAACGCCGCGCGCGATCGGCTGTGGCAGATCGATTTGTGGCGAAAGCGCGGCCTGGGATTGCTGTCGAAATCCCTGGGTCCCACCTACATCGATCAAGATCGCGCAGCGCGGCTGTTTCTCTATCGCGGCGATATGGACAAGGAATGGCGCGCGTATGCGCCGAATTCAAAGGAATGGGTCACCGCTTTCGTGGATGGCGTGAACGCCTACGTTGCCGAGGTCCGCAACGCAGATAAACCGCTGCCGGTCGAATTCAAGCTGACCGACAGCCGGCCTGATACCTGGAAGGCGGAGGATGTCGTGCGCATCCGCAGTCATGCGCTGGTGTCGAACGTCACTTCGGAGGTCGCACGCGCCCGTGTCGTTTGCGCGGCCGGACTGAAGGCGGATGAGCTGCGTCGAAAGATCGAGCCCGCCGGCCATGACATGGTGATCCCCGCGGGCCTCAATCCTTGCGACGTGCCCGCCGATGTGCTCAAAGATTATCTGTTGGCCACCAAGCAAGTGGATTTCGGCGCGCTCGCCGGAGCCGAACGGCACGCGGATCTTTCGCCCGAGAGACAACTGGCAATGGCCATCGACGCGCAGTCCATGGAAGGATCGAACAATTGGGTGATTGCGCCCTCGCATGCGGCGACGGGCCGGCCCATTCTTGCCAATGATCCTCACCGCCAGCTCGGCGCACCTTCACTGCGCTACGTAGTCGGGTTGAACGCACCCGGACTGGACATCATTGGCGCGGGCGAACCTGCACTGCCGGGCATTTCAATCGGCCACAATGATGACATCGCATTCGGCATCACGATATTCGCGATCGACCAAGAAGATCTGTACGTCTACGAATTGCGGAAAGGTGATCCGCTGAGCTATCGCTACCATTCCGGTTGGGAAAAAATGAAAGTGGTCCGCGAGGCCATCGAGGTGAAGGGGGGCGCCGCGCGCGAGGTCGAATTGCGCTTCACCCGTCACGGGCCGGTGTTGGCGGTGGATGCTGCACACTACCGCGCCTTCGCCATGCGCACCGTGTGGAACGAGCCCGGCCTTTCCGGCTATTTCGGTTCATCGCGCCTGCTCACCGCGAAGACCTGGGATGACTTCAAGGCAGCAGGCGATGCCTGGGGTGCGCCGCCGCTGAACATCGTCTATGCGGATGTCATGGGAAATATCGGCTGGGCCGCGGCGGGCCGCGTCCCGGTTCGCAGGAATTGGGACGGCCTCATGCCGGTCCCTGGGGATGGCCGCTACGAATGGGCCGGCTTCCATGGCAAGGATGTACTGCCTTGGCGGCTCAATCCGGTCGAAGGCTTTTTCGGGACAGCCAACGAAATGAACCTGCCTGCCGGTTATCCGAACGAACAAAACCGGATCGCATTCGAATGGACGGATCGATCGCGCATCGATCGCATCAATGAACTTCTGCGCGCCAAAACGAAAACGACCTTGGCCGATTCGATGGCCATTCAAACCGATGCGGTGAGCACCCAGTCGCGCCGTGCGGTCGCATTGCTTGCGTCCTTGAATGCGCAGGACGCCGAGGTCTCGCAGGCGCTCGCACTGCTCAAGGCGTGGAACCATGAGGAGAGCACATCCAGTGCGGCTGCCGCGATCTACGAGGTGTGGGCGACGAAGTACCTTGGGAAGGCAACCGTGGCCAGAGCCACGCCTGAAGCGGCACGCAAGCTCATCGGCGATGCGCATCTCGAGGCGGTGATCGGCTATCTTGAACATCCGGGTGGTGGTTTGGGCAATGATCCCATCGCCGCGCGCGATGCCATACTGCTGGACAGCCTTAGCGCTGCACTCGCGGAGCTGAAACAACTTCTGGGGCCGGCCATGGCCTCGTGGGCGTGGGGCCGCCTGCACCATGCGACTTTCGAGCCGGCCATCGCCGTCTTGGCCGATCCGCAGCAGCGCGCACAGATGTCGGTCGGACCGCTGGAAACGCCGGGCTCGGCTTCCACGCCGCGCGCACAGGCCTACCGTGCGTCGGATTTCTCGGTGATCGCCGGCGCCTCGGTGCGCATGGTGATGGATGTGGGTGCGTGGGATAATTCCGTGGTGATCAACACGCCAGGTCAGTCGGCTGATCCGATGAGCGCGCACTATCGGGACTTGTTTCCGATGTGGGCGGAAGGGTCCTATGTACCCTTGAGGTTCACTCGCGCCGCCGTCGAGCGCGATGCAGAGGATCATATTCGCCTCTTGCCGGCCCGCCAGTGAAGAAGCTGAAACACGAATCGGAATTGTTCAAGGCAGCATTGCTCGCCGGCGTCAAATATGCAGAAGGCCGTAAGGCGGTTGAATTCGAGGCAACCGATTCCGCCAGCGACAAGGCATTGTATGTTTATCGTCTGCTGGTGCACGACAAAGTGATTGCGCCGATGCCGGAGGATCAAGTGAGCGAGAAAACGATTCGGCATCGGCTCGCGACCTGGTATGCACACCAGTTGCCCAAAGGCCACCCGCTGACGGAGTAGGGGACTGCCCTAGTCAGGGCCTCTTGCGGCGGCCGGTAAGGGTCGCCCTATGTACGCTATCGAACATTCCGGTTAAAATCACTCCCCTGTCGGGTTGAGCCGAATGATGACTTGCGGGCTTGCCGGCAATGGGCAGGGAGGCACGTATCGTCGATTCTCTCGATGTCGAAAAAAACTCGTTGCTGTCCGCGCTCCCTGGTCCGGTCAGGGACAACTGGTTGCCGCACCTAGAATCCATAGAGATGCCGCTTTCCCAAGTGGTGTACGAGCCGGGCGCCATCCTGAGCCATGTCTACTTCCCGACCACCGCCATCGTCTCGCTGCTCTATGTCATGGAAAATGGCGCGGCCGCGGAAATTGCCGTCGTCGGCAATGAGGGTATCGTGGGGATATCACAGTTCATGGGAGGCAAATCCACACCCAGCCGTGCAGTCGTTCAAAGTGCAGGTCAAAGCCTTCGACTCAATGCGGAGTTTTTGGAGCGGGAATTCAATCGTGCCGGTCCCGTGCTGCATCTGCTCCTGCGTTATACCCAAGCCCTCATCACTCAGATGGCGCAGACCGCGGTTTGTAACCGCCACCATACATTGGATCAGCAACTATGCCGCTGGCTGCTGCTGAGCTTGGACCGGTTGCAGGGTGACGAACTGGCGATGACGCAGGAATTGATTGCCAACATGTTGGGCGTGCGTCGAGAAGGTGTCAGTGAGGCGGCGCTGAAACTACAAAGCGCCGGCTTGATCAAATACGCGCGCGGGCACATCAAGATATTGGATCGGGCAGGTCTCGAGAACCGCACCTGCGAATGTTACGCAGTCGTGAAGAAGGAGTACGAACGGCTGCTCCCTAAAAAGACCGCAACGTAACGGTCGGATGGGGCGCCGTCCTTCGGGTTAGAAAAGAGTACGACAGATACTTCCTACCGAACCGATTTGAAGGGATTAAACCGGCGGTCGTCATTCGGAAGAGAGCTGTCGTACTCTGAAACCTTCGGCAGACAAACCTACCCGGTCAGCGCGGAGAAATCTGTACGCTACCGCGCATAAGGCCTCTAAAAACGCCGCTCACCCATTTGGCGTTCACCCATACAGATAGGTCATAGGCAGCCCGAGGCGCAGACACGATTGAACGGCCGGGCTCGCGGGTAGAACGACGCGATCGGATGACGCGCCGAGCAATCTGGTCAGCCATCGTTCGCGTGGATGCAGCCCATGGCTTTCCGACAGGCCAAGCCGGGCGCGAATCCAAGCCGGAATGAGTTCGACCGCGGCCCGCACCAGCATGGGTTGCATCCAATGCAGTGGGCGGGGCAACGCGATTGTTTCGCGCATGATCTGCAAGAACTCAAAAATCACCGGTGAACGAGCCAGTTGCGCTCCCTCGGTCTCAAAAAGGGCGCGCATCTCATCGACCGAGCTCGGCGGGTCAATTGCGCCATACAGCCGGGAAGCGCGGGTTCCCTCGACGTACAGGCGGTTGACTTCACCCTCGCTCAGCGGGCGCACATACCGGTTGTAAGCCTCTCCAAACCCAAACGCAGCGGTGGCATGCACCCAAGTGAGCAGGCGCGGATCGTTTGCCGAGTAACTGGCTCCTGAAGGCGTTTTGCCCTGTATTGCGGCATGGATCCGCACGATACGCGCGATCATGGGCTCGGCGATGCTGCGCGCGCCGTACACCGTAATCATCGCCGCCAACCCTGTGCGCTGTAATCGGCCCAGAGGATTTTTCCGAAATGAAGAATATTCCCAGATGGCGGCGCACACGGAGGGGTCCGCCAATTCAAGAATGACCGCGGCCGTTCCGCCGACGAACAGTGCGATGGGATTCTTGAATACCCGCCATGACACGGATTCCGGGGATATCAGCGCTTCCTCCCTGAACGGCCGGTTGAAGTCGCTCTCACCGTCCGACTCGCCATACAGAAGGGTTTGGACGGTGGCGTTGAGGCGCCGCTGCAGGGTAGAGGGCAGGCGAATAGCCGAATTCATGGGTCTCGAGTATACGGCGCGTTGTGGAAGGGCGCCGTAACCGCGGCGCGTTAGGAGCTTTTCTCGAGCACGGTCTTCGCGGCGGGGGCGCCGTCGAGAATGACCTGTTCCAGTACCGAAAGGTATTCCAGGTAACGCTTCCGCCCCAGCGCGGTTATACGATAAATCGTCTGTGGCCGTTCGCGGTCCGGTCCTTTTCCAAGACTCACCAATTGGGCGTCTTGAAGCACCTGCAAGTGACGGTTCAAGTTGCCGTCGGTCAGTGCGCAAAGCTTTTTCATCTGCGGAAACGGCAGGCCCTTCGGGTGCGTGACCAGGCAAGTCAGCACACCCAAGCGGGCGCGTTCGTGGATGATGCGGCTAAGCCCGTCGTAGGCAAATGGCGAATGGCTTTGTGATTTGGAGTTAGCTTTCTTCAATGGCATCCTCAAATCCATAGCGTAGAACGGCGGCGATCAGCAACTGACCGACGCCGAAGGGTATGCCCATCGCCCAGGGCGACAGCGCATGATGGCCGGAGGCAGCGAGCAGCGATACGAGGCCTGCCCCAAGATACCAGGCGCCAACCCCGAACATTTGGCGGGGCAAGAAACGGCAGGAGGCGAACACACCGAGGCTGAATATGACTTCCCACAGTCCGGGGAGCATCCATGAGTCCTGCGGCGCAATACGCATCAACACCACCGTCAGCAGCATGCCCACCACGATACAGGGCAGAAACTGCTCCGCCGCCGCTTGAATCATTTCCATCGCGAGTCCTGAATGCACCCGTCTCACCCGGACGATTGTCTCGAGCGTCGACAGGAACAGGGCGATCGCCGCCGTCGACATCCAAACGCCGAGGAACAACTTTAGGTTGTGAGCCGAATCGGCCAACCAATGGCTCTGGGCGGCGGCAACGAGCAGCGCGAGGATGCCGCTCAAGGCCACGGACAACGGCCCGTAGCCGCGAAACTGCGTCCCGCGAGCGACCTGGGTACGAATCGCGTTGATGTCGTCGAGCGCCTGGCGCAGTTCCGTCATGTTTCGAACCCACCTTGATATGCAGGCGACAGCCATTCCAAGGTAAATGCACGGGGCTGTCAAGAAACAATGCACGGCGCGGGCGCCGGAGACTTGGGTCGAAAAGCTTGTTGCGCTGCGATGAGTTGCTGGGTTGCGGGCGGCGCGAAATAGGTGGTACTTTGTATCACAAAGTTCGAGAGCAGCGGGTCAGGCGGTGAGCAGTGGCCGCGATTAGAATCATCGAGTTCAGCCGGCGCGCGCATGCGCGCTCCTGGGATATTGCCTTGCTCGTTTGCGCGGTCGGCATCGCGGGGCTGGTACGCGATTCATGGCCTGGAGCGGTCCAGGGGTCTTGGATTCATCTCCACGCCGTTTTCGGCGTGCTGCTTTGGATCATGGTGGTTGCGCAATTGCAGCGCGCCCGCGCCACGGGCCTCATGCACGGCGCGAATTTCGACTCGTCTTGCCGGCAGCTATCCCGGGCGGTGTATTTGCTGCTGTACGTCTTGTTCGGCGCGGACCAGATCATCCGCGCCGGCGTGCTTCTGTGGAACGCGCAAGCTTTCGGGGCGTCGCACCCCGCGATCGTGCAGCCCCCGGAGAACCTACGCGACTATCTGGCGTACGGGGTTCTTGCGCTGCTCACCATTCGCACTTTGGCGGCGTTGCATCGGCGTACGCTCAAGCGCGGCGCGTTGTTCTCAGCGCTTCCCAACTACCAGCACCACGAATGAATCAGGGATCAGTGCGGGTCGCGGATGGGGCTGCTCAGCGGTGGCCGCGGGAGCGGGTCCGAAATCTGCCGTGACCAGGTAGACTTTCCCCGTTTTGTCATCGAGGGCCATGGTGCGCGCGCCGCGTTGCGTGGGCACGGTATCCGCAACCGAATAGTGGTCGGCGGTGTCTTGATGGATCACCGACAAGGTACCGTCGCCGTTTGAGCTGTACGCGGTTGCACGCTTCTCATCGTAGGCCGCCGCATCGGGATGCTCGCCGATGGGCACCAGAGCCACCTGCTTGCCGCTCAGCGCATCGGTCACGGCCATGACTTTTCCATCGCAAACCGAGAACAAGCGATGATGGGTGCCATCGAGCGCCAGGCCGCTCGGACTGTTGCAACCGGGCAGAGGCCAGGTGCTTTTGACCGCCAACTTGGCGGTGTCGATCACCACCATCTGCCCCGGGTCGCTCTCGATATTCACGAAAATCTGACCGTGACCGTCGTCAGCCGCGAATTCAGGTTTGTCGGGCACCGGGATCGTGGCGACTACGGCTAGGCTCGAACCATCGAGCACCGTCACATTGTGGCTGGCGCCGTTGAATGTAAACACATGCTTGCCGGTGGGCTCATACAAGATCGCATCAGGATTGCCGCCCGGAATTTTTACTTCTTGTATTACCTTGAGGGTGTCGAGATCGAAGACCGTCACTGAATTCGACCGGCCGTTGCTGGTGTAGCCGCGATTCAAGGCTTTGGCCAGCGCAATGCCGTGCACGCCCTTGGTATCCGGAATGGATCCGATGAGTTTGCCCGATGCGGTGCTGATCACATCGACGCGCGTTGCGCGGCTGATGAACAGACGCTCCTTGGCCGGGTCGGCGGCGAGATAGTCCCACCCTCCGTCTCCGCCCAATTTCCAGCGCTGCAGAACCTCCATTTT
>Ga0209006_10004529_pt1 | contig 12605 bp, 18 predicted proteins | sample JacPin_JW_Ref_O2_FD_188567 | JGI IMG/M metagenome (GOLD analysis project Ga0209006, IMG submission 188567) | Forest soil microbial communities from Algoma, Ontario, Canada - Jack Pine, Ontario site 1_JW_Ref_O2 (SPAdes) (version 2) | ecosystem: Environmental > Terrestrial > Soil > Boreal...
ACCCTTATCGGGCGTGGGCCAGCGAGCCAATTCCGAACTTGGGCATTATACCGATATGGTTGGCCATGGGCGTCATCCTCGTGATCATTCTCCAGAGAATCGAAGGCGGGATCACCATGGAGATTCGAAGGCCCTCCAATCTACACCGAATACGGTTACCTCCTCATCGAGTTCTAGTGGTCATGCGGAGCCCAGAGCGCCTTCACCTTCTCAGGCGGATGTGAATGGGAAAGCCAAAATCTCTGGCCCGATTGGCGGTGCCCCTATTCCTGCTGGTTATAAATTTGGGGGTAAGGATGCTACTTCTGATTCATCCGCAACTGCGGCGGAACGGCGGGAAAAGGCAAAGTCTCGATCATTTTGGGGCTTTGGCCGACCAAACGGCGGTAAGCATGCACTTGTTCAGACCTTTCCTTCTTTGGATGTTGATTTCACCTCTTTTCGTACAGAGAAGCCCCCACAACCCACTGCCACATTGGCCAATCGGGCGGTATTCGGTGTGCCATTAGAGGATTCTCTAGACGTAGTCCAGATTGCCAGCCTGCCCGCCGTCGTCTTCCGCTGTATTCAATATTTGGAAGCAAAGAAGGCAGATCAAGAGGAAGGTATTTATCGACTCAGCGGTAGCTCAGCCGTAATCAAAAGTCTTAAGGACCGCTTCAATATTGGTGCGTTTTGCAAGTGTTTTGATGTCCGAAAGCGTTCTCAATAATCGTGCAGAAGGCGACGTAGACCTCCTTGGGTCTGACGAGTACTGGGACCCACATGCGATTGCTGGTCTTCTGAAAACGTTTTTGCGGGAGTTACCCGCAAGTATCCTTACTCGTGATCTGCATCTGAAATTTCTTTCTGTGATTGGTTGGTGTTGCTCCTGTGAAGGACCCTATGAAGTACTTAATCAAACCTTTTCAGACTTTGTCGATCCGCAAGAACGGATAAAGGAGCTCTCGCAGCTTATCGCATCCCTTCCTATTGCAAACTATAGCCTCCTGCGCGCCCTAACCGCGCATCTGATTCTGATTGTTCAGAATGCTGGTGTCAACAAGATGACGATGCGGAACGTTGGTATTGTGTTTAGCCCAACGCTCGGCATTCCAGCTGGCGTATTCAGTCTCATGCTTGGTGAATTTAACCGCGTATTCAATGTCGATGCCGAGAACGGCCTGAAGAATAGCGATGCTGCGCCATCACCCGAACTCAGTCGGCGGAATAGCCGTCAATACTCGGATGCAGCCGCTGACCAGTTGCTGGGATTATCAGGCCGGAGTCTTGCTGGTGCGTTATCCTGGATAATGTTGGGATTTCGTCTATTGATGACATGTTGGCTCTTCCAGTCGAACCTGTTGAAGAAGTTCAATCTGATGGGGACGATTACTCAGTCCAAGACGAAAGTGGGACCGAAACCACCGAAGGCGATGGCACCGTGGAATCTTCTGGTAGATCAAGCCCTGGCATCGGGTCCTTCGATCGGCATATTGTCGTGACAAGTCCGGATACACCGACGGGACCAAAAACGAAGGCATCACACATCGCAGCCACACGGGGTTTGAATATAAATGTTAGTGAAAGAGGAAACCGTCACAGTCGTATTCTTGGCCTCCCAGCTTCGCCAAGGCCAACACAGTCACCGACTTCTCCGATGCATACCCCCAGGTAGCTTTATACCACGAAGCAATTTGTCTCTCAGTCTATTTGATTGATTTATCGAGTACACATTTGATACATTACCCACATAAAGCAGCTGCCTGTATTCCCTTTTTATTACAACTTTTTTCTTGCCTTGCATGCGTAGAGTAAACCCATTCTGAGTATGTAAATCAGTGACCATATTCTTCAAGTTCCTGCTATGGGTTTCAGACAAGCAGCGGTACTGTCGTCAGTCTCTTTCTTCCTCGGTGAGTAATGCATGCGACATTGGACCGCCATACTTACCATACTTACCCTGTTGTACACCAAGGGGTTTTGTTCATATGTTTAAATGTAGACCATCGAATACTCTATGGCGAACTAACCGAAGACGTGATACAAGATGGCATTCAATTTTACACTACCTTTTTCAACGCTCCTCCAGCCATCAAGGTGAAGGGATTCGCACAGGAAAAAAAATGCAAAATTTCATTGACATTTCACAGGCACTGTTGCATGGTTTCGTGGGCATTGGTGTCTTGGGGTTGCTCTTAAAAGTTGCCAGATGGGACACGAGTGCCAAGTGGTTTGATGGATCAAGCATGGGTGAGTTCACACCCCCGATGCCTCTCTGGCTCGAGAGTTGACCGGTGAAATCGCAGCGAGCTACATCTTTGCTATCGCCACTTATGTAGCGGTGACTGTACCTGCGTTGAGGACCATAGTGGAGCCGGTTGAAGGCATCGATACTCGACAGGATCAGATCGAAGCCATGCGAATACTCTCTGCCGGAAACACTATCATGATAGTACTGCTTGGGTCCATCCTTGCTCTACAGGTAAGTCGATGCTGGCCTTGCTAAAGCTTTAGAAATCCGGTAATATTCACACATTAACACAGGCTGGACAAGAGTATGCGAAGCGACTCGAAGCAAAAGCGATGGTGGAATTGGAGAAGCTAAATTCTGGTGAAAAAAAGGATGAATGAAATCCATAAATAATGTTGTACCGTACAGCCACACGCCAATATCACTTCACCATGATCCCGTCATGGGTGTCTACCGCAGCTTCAGCTGGTATGGCAGTTGGCCCTCCGTTAGTTTATGCAGACCAAGCGTTCTCCATCATTCGTAAAAAGTACGTCTGGACCTTTGCTCGAGTGTCCTAATTGAACCCCGAGACAGGGACGCAACAGGATTCTCGCGTGATGTCTGTGCCATATTGTATGTGCACCACATACCTTGTCTTCTCAACTTGCGGTCAGCTGAAGGACCACCCAATCCAGGCTAATTGCAAACATAACAAGATGTTTCTTCTGGCTTGGCCAGCGCTTTGAGTTCGCTCTGCTGTTGCAGTCGATATTAATGATTATGGCGCAAGTACATACATTTGGAAATCTCTCATGTTTTGTGTCTGCTAATCCTAGAATTAGCTCGTACTGCTCTATATCTGCATACGGTATCGACCCCGACACGGTCCAGAAGGTGTTTCCGTCCGACCCTATGCATTTTGGCAGTGGCCCTTGTACACCCAATATATTGAGTTTATGGCAGGGTTCATGTAGGCCGTCATTTACATGGGTGGAAGAGGTGTCATTGAGATGCCAGCAGACTATGCCAGACCATTCTATACCTCATTTTTGGACGCTCAGAGATATATATCTCTGTAGTGGGATTTTTGGCGTTGGGGTTAGAAAGCACGCTGCCTATTCCTCAGCTTATCAGGTAAGCTATCTCGATTATCCACTGCTACAGAACTGAGTTGTACTTCGGCCAGCAATTACCACCACAAGTCTTTATATGGATTTCGAGCGTCCACTTTGATTGGTTGGATTGGGGGTGATTCCTTCAAGTCAGTGTCCCCTCGTTCAGTGTCATCAAGGTGCTGAATAGGTTATCTAGGACTCTTTATTTTTTCTTCCAATCATCTCCGTTACAGTTCAAGGTATGTGCTGTCTTCCAGTTATCCGTGGATGTCGGTAAGTCCACTGGTTGCCTTACACGGCTGTTCTCTTACTTGGACGAAACATGCAGCGATTGTCTTGCAACGCTTATACTATGGCAATAAACCACCACCGACTTCATTGCCAGCTGAGGAGAATGACCTTGAACAAGCTCTGGCCTTGGACGAGGAGTAGCTTAGCTTTATATACAAATCAATGATCATTACTTATATCAGCTAGTGCCAAATACATGTCAACCTGTACAGCTGTAATACGCAAACCCTTCATCATCCATCCAACACCAACAATTCTGGCCCTCTCATAACCACCATGGACACTTCGAAACCGATTGCATTTTGCGAGCATTTACAGCTCTCTAGCTTAGGTGTCCAACCGGCCTCTATATCTTTCCAGGTGCGTCACTGACCATTACCATCCAACACGTTATTAGAACAAAGTACTCGCAGACCTTGACTCTCGAATCTGATCGCTTCATTTGCGTCCGGGAAACTGTCAACGAACAGAATCAAGTAGTTGTCATTGACCTCGCCGATGCCAACAATGTCCTTCGCCGACCTATAACTGCGGATAGTGTGATAGTCAACCCTCGATCCAAAATTCTTGCCCTGAAAGGTGACCATAACTCATTGACCCCGAACCTTTTTTTCCAACTCAACTCAACGGCGGTCCATCACAGCCGGTAGAACACTGCAGATTTTCAACATCGACACCAAGCAAAAGGTCAAAAGCCACGTCAATAACGAAGATGTTGTCTTTTGGAAGTGGATATCGGACAAGACTGTCGGAATGGTCACAGACACTTCAGTATACCACTGGACAATCGCAGATCCTACCTCCCCTCCGCAAAAGATCTTTGACCGACATCCAACTCTCGCGGGTGCACAAATAATCAATTACCGAGTGACTCCAGATGAAAAATGGCTTGTCGTCGTTGGCATTTCTGGAAACACAACGAATCCGTCAGCGTTCAAGGTGAAAGGCGCTATGCAACTGTACAGCAAGGAGCGAGGCGTGTCTCAACCCATCGAGGGGCATGCGGCCGCGTTCGCAGAGATGAAGCAAGATGGTCACCAGAACCCTACAAAACTTTTCACCTTCTCTGTGCGTACAGCGACAGGAGCAAAGGTGCGTTGTTTTCAGTCGCTCTAACAGTCAACGGCTCTGTAATGAGTCTTCAGTTACACATTGTGGAAATCGATCACACCGCGCCTGATCCGCCATTCGTAAAGAAAGCGGTTGATGTCTACTTTCCACCCGAGGCCACGAACGACTTTCCAGTTGCTATGCAAGTTTCGAAGAAGCACGGAATTATTTACCTGGTCACGAAGTACGGTTTCATCCATCTTTACGACCTCGAGTCTGGCGCATGCGTGTACATGAATCGTATTTCCGGCGAGACGATATTTGTCACCGCAGAACACGAAGCGACGAACGGCATCATTGGTGTGAACAAGAAAGGTCAAGTTTTGAGCGTGAATGTGGACGAGCAGACCATCATCCCTTATATCCTCGCCACCCTAAACAACGCTGAACTGGCTTTCAATTTGGCAAGCAGAGCGAACCTCCCTGGTGCCGACGACCTCTATATCAAGCGGTACCAGCAACTTTTCCAGAGCGGTCAATACAGCGAGGCAGCAAAAATTGCTGCTAATTCACCAAGGGTAGGAACAGTGGCCACAACTGAGTTTACCATGTCTCATGCCACATTTTAGGGTGTTCTACGCACAGTCGCCGTCATCGAAGCGTTCAAGCAAGCTCCAACTCCACCTGGTGGTTTGTCACCCATCTTGCAATATTTCGGCATACTTCTCGAGAAGGGGGAACTCAACCATCTGGAGTCATTGGAACTTGCTCGTCCTGTCCTGCAACAGGGAAAGAAGCAGCTGCTTGAAAAATGGCTGAAGGAGAACAAGGTATGCCTTTCTCTGGGCGTTGGCGTCAACTTGTGTCTAACAATACCTCAGCTCACATGCAGCGAAGAACTGGGGGATATCGTTCGCCTGAATGATATGACTCTCGCGCTCAGCGTATATCTTCGGGCGAATGTACCGAACAAGGTTATCGCTTGCTTCGCGGAGACAGGTCAGACCGACAAAATTATTCTCTACTCGAAAAAAGTCGGGTATACTCCTGATTATGTTCCCTTACTGCAACATGTCATGCGTACGAACCCGGATAAGGGTGCCGAGTTCGCAGCGCAGCTGGTCAATGATGAGACAGGACCTCTCGTCGACATTGAACGGGTAGGATTGTCAATACTGTGACATTTGTGCTCGATACTAATTTTGTGATGTAGGTTGTCGACATCTTCATGTCACAAAATATGATCCAACCAGCGACGTCCTTCCTGCTGGACGCCTTGAAGGACAACAAACCAGAACAAGGCCCACTTCAGACCCGCCTTTTAGAGATGAATCTCGTTCACGCTCCTCAGGTTGCAGATGCGATACTCGGCAATGAAATGTTCACGCATTACGATCGTCCAAGGATTGCCAACCTTTGTGAAAAGGCTGGTCTACTGCAAAGAGTAAGAACTTTCAGCACACGTCGTCCTGAAAACTGATATTTATAATTTTCGATAGGCGCTAGAACACTACGAGGATCTCGCTGATATCAAACGAGCGATCGTTCACACATCCGCTCTTCAACCTGATGTGCGTTGCGTCACTGTGCTTACCTTGCCACTCGCCTCATATTGTATTTACTAGTGGCTCGTCAACTACTTCAGCCGCTTGACGACAGAGCAATCTATGACCTGTCTGCAGGAGATGCTCCGAGTCAATATTCGGCAAAATCTTCAACCCGTGATCAAAATTGCGACGAAGTATTCCGACATTTTAGGGCCGGTCAAACTTATAGAAATGTTCGAATCTTTCAAGAGTTTTGAAGGTTTTTGTTTTTTTTTCACCGAGGTTTCTGGATGACTGTAAATATTTTTGTTTTCCACAAAGGTCTTTACTACTACCTTGGCTCCGTCGTCAATCTCAGCGAGGATCCCGAAGTTCACTTCAAATACATCCAGGCGGCGACTCGCACGGGCCAGATTCGGGAAGTCGAACGCATCTGTCGGGAAAGCAACTACTACAACCCGGAGAAGGTTAAGAATTTTCTCAAGGAAACCAAACTTACGGACCAGCTCCCTCTCATTATTGTTTGCGACCGCTTTGATTTCGTGCACGACCTCGTCCTGTACCTATATCAAAACGGGCTCATTAAATTCATCGAGGTATACGTGCAGCGAGTCAACTCAGCTCGGACACCGCAAGTGATCGGCGGCCTTCTTGACGTCGACTGCGATGAGACGACTATCAAAGGCCTTCTCTCAACTGTCACCGGCAATTTCCCTATCGACGAACTCGTTCATGAAGTGGAGCAGAGAAATCGCCTGAAGTTGATTCTCCCTTGGTTGGAAGCTCGTGTACAAGCCGGCACCCAGGACTCTGCCGTCTTCAATGCCCTTGCAAAAATTTACATTGACAGCAACAATAACCCAGAGGCCTTCCTGAAAGAGAACAACGTGAACATTTTTTCTCGTCCCGTTTTCAGGCTGTAGTGCTCATATATCTCTCAAGCTTTATGAACCTTTGGTCGTAGGCAAATTTTGCGAAGCCCGTGACCCTTACCTGGCATATATTGCATACGCAAAAGGCTTTTGCGACGACGAGCTTATCTCTATCACAAACGATAACTCCATGTTCAAGCAGCAAGCGCGATATCTGGTCAAGCGCCGCCAACCAGAGTTGTGGGCACAGGTTCTCGTCCATGACAATATACATCGCCGCCAACTCATTGATCAGGTATGCTCCTACCTACGGTCCGCTCGTTTTCTCATTATTTCTTCTTTTTATCAGATTGTTGCCACGGCCCTTCCTGAATGCACCGACCCTGACGATGTTTCCATAACTGTCAAAGCATTCCTATCGGCCGATCTTCCTATTGAGCTCATCGAGCTCTTGGAGAAGATCATCATCGAACCCTCGCCCTTCAGCGACAACAAGAACTTGCAGAACCTGCTTTTATTGACAGCAATTCGGGCGGACAAAGGGAAAGTGGTTGGGTACATTAACAAGCTCCAAAACTACGATGCCGGGGAGATTGCCAAAATCGCCACCGAACACGGCCTGTACGAGGAAGCTTTTACAATCTACAAGAAATACGAACAATACACGATGGCGATCAATGTCCTCGTGGAGCACATCGTCTCTATTGACCGTGCGTTAGACTTTGCTAGCAAAGTCAACAAGCCCGAAGTCTGGAGTAGATTGGCAAAAGCTCAGCTTGACGGCCTGCGAATCAAGGATTCAATAGGTGAAAGGCTTTCAGTCTGTTTCAAGCTTTAGTTTCTTATCATCTTGTCCAGATTCTTATATCAAGGCGGAGGATCCTTCAAATTTTGCGGAGGTCATCGAGATTTCAAACCGCGCGGGTAAACATGACGATCTCGTCCGTTACTTACAAATGGCTCGCAAATCGTTACGAGAACCCAAGATTGACACTGAACTCGCCTATGCGTACGCCAAGACGGACCGACTGCACGATATGGAGGACTTCTTGGGGATGACAAATGTGGCCGACATATTGGAAGTCGGTGAAAAATGCTTCGAGGATGATCTCTATCAAGCTGCGAAGTTACTGTTCAGTAGTATCTCCAACTGGGCACGTCTTGCAACAACTCTGATTTATCTTGGCGAAAATCAAGCCGCCGTGGAAAGTGCCAGGAAAGCCGGGAACACACAGTAAGCACAGTTGTTTTTATTTTATTTCAAAATTCGAGGTTGCTAACGGTGTACGGTAGGGTCTGGAAACAGGTACATGCGGCATGCATCGAGAAGGCCGAGTTTCGCCTGGTACACTATAACTTTCACTTAATTTGCTACAAATCGAACTCATGCGGCAACATGATTAGGCACAAATTTGTGGACTCAACATTATCGTGCACGCGGTGAGCCAATTCGTATACCACTACTCCTTCATAACTTACGTTTCTATTTCAGGAGGAACTTCCCGCTATATGCAAATCTTACGAACATCGTGGCCATTTTGACGAGGTACTCTCCCTCCTAGAAGCTGGCCTAAGCCTAGAACGAGCCCATGTATGTCAACATTCCGCTATCGAGAGACTACTGTTGACGTTTCTTGTAGATGGGTGTCTTTACAGAGCTCGCAATCTTATATAGCAAATATAGACCCACCAAACGTAAGCTTTCATTGTTCTATGAACCACTTACTGAATCACGTTGCAGTCATGGAGCATCTTAAGCTCTTCGTTGCTCGTATCAATATTCCGAAGGTAATTCCGCATCGGATCACTTGTGGTCAACGTATTAAACTTATGCCGGCAAAGGTTATCAAAGCCGCCGAAAGGGCCCATCTATGGCCAGAACTCGTCTTCCTTTATGTCAAGTATGACGAATTTGTAAGTCTTCATGATGGCGCGTGAACAAGATGGCAACTGATGCGATCACACGCAGGATAACGCTGCGTTGGCTATGATCGAGCGTTCATCAGATGCCTGGGAGCACAATCAGTTCAAGGACGTGGTTGTTCGGGTTGCTAATATCGAAATGTATGTATTGAGCGTGTTAAAGTCAAGTTGATCTGAATATGCTGTCTTTAGATATTACAAGGCTTTGACGTTTTACCTGCAAGAACAACCAAACCTGCTGACAGATCTCCTCACGGTCCTCATCCCCCGTATTGACCACAGCCGTGTGGTCCGCATGTTCAAACAAATCGACCATATTCCATTGATCCGGTCGTACCTCATTGCTGTCCAGCACGCAAGTATTTTGTACCTATCTGGAAGTTGTCAATATTCATTCTCTATTTCACAGCTGAACATCGAGGCCGTCAACGACGCCTACAACAGCTTACTCATTGAAGAAGAGGACTACAAGACTCTCCGTGACTCAATTGACAGCTTTGACAGCTTCGATAACACCAGCCTCACCAAGGAACTGGAAAAACATGCACTGCTAGAGTTCAGACGTCTTGCGGCTCATCTATACAAGGTATTTTACTTTGGGGTGTTGTGATAAGGGATTCATTTGTGTCCCTTGCTTTGTTTCAGAAAAATGCTCGTTGGGATGAATCGATATCATTATCGAAACAAGACAAGCTCTACAAGGACGCGATGGTCACCGCTGCGGTTTCGGGGTCAACGGAAGTCGCGGAGGAATTGTTGTCGTATTTTGTCGATATCGGGAACAAGGAGTGCTTCGCAGCGCTCTTGTACATTTGCTTCGACTTGCTTCGGTCCGACATCGTTGAGGAGCTTTCCTGGCAACATGGACTGCACGATTTTTATATGCCTTACAAGATTCAGATTCAACGTTCATCAGTAGAGAGGGCAAGTTTCCCATGTCGTCGATGATGTTGGTACTGACAGGCTTGCACTCATCCAGCTGGCGCAACTAGAGAAAGAGATGAAGGAGCGGTCCAAAAAGGATACCCAAAAGGAGCAGGAAGCCGAGGCTCCGATTATAAACCCAGGATTTGGTGCCCCACTCATGATAACGCACAACGGGTTCGTGATGCTCCACGTTCATATATATCAAAGCCTGTCCACTCATCGTTCACGCAGATTTGTTGGACAGACACCCACGATGATGAACGGCACGGGCTTGGGAATGACTTCTGTAAAGTTTTAGCTTGTCACCGTGAATACAAGTAGCTAAAGATTGTTTCTTCTAGGCGATGACTGGTTTCAATTACTAATCTGGGTTTACATAGTATGCGCTATATCCTCTTACAACTTAATAACGGAAGCTCGTTCTGCTCTGAATCTTTGAGTAAACGTCAAATGGTAGGGTATCAGAAATTCATAGTGCCGGTAAGTACATCATGCCACTATGCACCTGCTATCCGCAGGGCCCTTAGCCCGAGTGGTCAATGATACCCGGGCTGCCTCATAGAAAACTTCCGTGACGCCACGGTTGTGTTTGGAGCTGCATTCTGAATTACATAGCATTGATCAACAGCGCAAGATCGGTGTAACGGCTCAACATACCTAGATAACGGGATGCTCGTATTCGTCTTGCAACTGCTAGTCCTTCCTCGTATTGTGATGTGTTCGTGCCATAGCGCTGTAATCGTTCGCGGACTGAGGGGTCATCTCGAAGGTCGCATTTCAGGGCTGCATGTAGAAATTAGGGATGGAGGGGTTTGATATGAATCCCACTGACCAACCAGGACTAACTGATCGAAAGGTAAGTTGATTCATATGCAGACAACGGTGTGCGGCCCACCTTGACCCCAGGACAATACTCCAGAATTTCGTCGAGCCACTGGAAATCCCCGTTCCAGTCGCGAAAGCAAAACTAGCATCTGTGGTTGGGCTTACTTTGGTTTCTATATTTTCGAGCGAAACTGGATTGTCGACCTGACACGCCGTGTCATTACGTTGACTCGTCTGATCGGCACGGCACGTACGGAGAAACACAGCATGACCACATGCGTCTCTGCATAAGACAGTGATCGTAGCCGGTCAAATTCTTCCTGCCCTAACATCATGGTGGTGAATGCAGTACATGGGTTCAAAGCGACGAAGCGTGCCTGCAGTGTCCCACAAACTGAGCTCTACCACTTGGTCATCAACATGAAGCTCGTGAACATAGTTCTCGAACACAGTGGGTTCACTGATATGTAGCTGTAAGTAACCTCAAAGGAGAGAAGCCAGTTGGACGAGAGTAGGATAAAACGCACTAGACTTGAGTAAAAAATCCTCTGGTGAAGACATTTAGTAGGGATGTTTTGCCTGTGAAAACAGTCCAATAATCTGGCCACCAGTATACCAAGAGGACAGTGTCTTACCACAAGCACCATCTCCACAAACCACCACTTTTCTTTGTATCTAAAAAGACATGAGAGTGTGTCCCTGCGACGTTAATGAAGCAAGGGCCTTACTGGTCTACCACGGCCAAACGAAGGACCAGCTGAGGAGCTTCCGCACATAGGCATCTCAAGGTAGATTTTTGGTGTGTGGGAAAATAAGGAGAACACGTGATCTATGAATAATATTATTATTTGGTCACGTCACAACAACATGTGGCTCCGCCACCAGAACGTATAATATACATCGTAACTAGCATACCGTTATCCACTATATATTGCATAAATTCTGCCAAGCCGCATGCATATCTTCTGGTACACCCGGACCTAGCATCTCATTGTCCAGCTGCATCGAATGGTATCCGTTTTGTAAAGCGAAATCATACACAGGATCATAGTTTGGTATTTGTACTGCGTTTGTCGGAGGAAGGTATGAGGACGTAGGATACCGTTGTTGAGGTTGAAGCTGTAGTTGGTGAGGGTAGGACGTTTGGTCCTGATGTGGTAATCGAATGGAAGTGAGCCCATACACCGACGTGTCCGTAGCGTACGAGGTTGGTAAGGTGGGCAGGGCATGAGACCCAGATCCAGGTACAAATTGATGACCTTCATTATTTGGGAAGTAATGGCTGACGTTAGGATAAAATTGATTGTCGTCGGGTGATAATGATTCCGGAGAGCCACCATTCACGGAGACCAGAGATCCATTTGCCAACTGGGGCGAGACGGAGGACTCCTTATTCGCGACGAGACGTGTCTTGCCGCCAAGTGTATCCAGTTCATCACCACCGTCAACGGAAGTCTCCGCAGGCGTGCGGCGTGCCGAAGACGATGACATGCCTTCTCTAAAAGCATTCAGGCTTACATGTGCCTTCTCTCGTAGTCGCAGCATGATCGCCTGAGTTCAGTAGTAACGTTAATTGCTTAGTTGACCAGATAGCGGCTAACTGTGCACGTACGAGAACCTTTTGTGCACGAAAACCAGAAGCGACTTTGGAGAACGCTTCACATGCAGCATCTAATTGTCCCAATGCTGAAGGAGCGAACCTCATAGATGGACATCTGGTGACGATCGACCCAAGAACAATCTGATTATATCGTTATGATTAGCAAACCCGAATCTCGCGCTCAAAGAAGCAGTCGCGGAGCCTGTCTGAGTATTCCGCGTAGCCGCGGCCGTTGGGTTG
>Ga0209006_10004530_pt1 | contig 12602 bp, 17 predicted proteins | sample JacPin_JW_Ref_O2_FD_188567 | JGI IMG/M metagenome (GOLD analysis project Ga0209006, IMG submission 188567) | Forest soil microbial communities from Algoma, Ontario, Canada - Jack Pine, Ontario site 1_JW_Ref_O2 (SPAdes) (version 2) | ecosystem: Environmental > Terrestrial > Soil > Boreal...
ATTCTGTAACCTTTATGATGTGTACATCAGAATCACTCAGCCTAGAAGAATCACTCAGCCCAGAAGCTTGTTCATTTCCCCTGTAATGCCATGGACACGATCTTCTGGGAACGTTCCTGGCAATGTACGGACGCATTGTCGGACTTCGTTCAGCTGACCTGAGTCTAACGGCGAATCATGTGCTTTGGCGGCATACACCTAATCACACATCTGTAAGCAAAGTAGTGAGAGAGACACATAAAATGCACGGACAACGTTTCCCAGGCCAACCAATGCACGGTAGACCGCTTCCGGATCACTTATTTCTGAAAGCAATATCTATCATAATAAGTTCAGTGTCAAGCACACCATCATGACGATCAGTCAATACCTCAAGTATCATTTTTACGAGCTGAGCTCGGACTGTCTTCTCCACTACCCGACGAAGACCCAGGCACGAGAAGCTATACAGTGCAAAAAGTGTGAAAGTTTGTATCGGGAGGCAATAAAGTGTACAAACTTGAACAAGATGGTAGCCAAAGTAATCTGGTGAGCCTTCGTCAAAGATGCGTATGGTGCCTGAACCAACAACTGAAAAATCTAGATCAGGACCAGATGTGAAAATGATTCAAGGCCGTGTATAAAGGTTGAAGCCAACCTGATGGACCCAACCACTGTCATCAATCACCGCCCCCTCTTGAAATGCGTTGGCTAGGGTTCGCAACAACAACAGAATATTTGTCTCCCTTGGTTTCGATAGCGGTGAAGCCCAGGGCGAAGACCAGTCAGATGCTTTGAACAGAGCCTCGAAGAATCGTTCGCGTAACGAGGTAGAGGCGAATATATCCAGGCAGAACCCCGTGACTAGCCGACTGAGATCGATCACTACCAAACATATGAGCAGGCAACCTAGACTCAGGGAAGAACCTAAAAACCAGGAAAACGTTGGGACGATGGCCAACGGTCTAGAATTTGTATAATGGCGTCAACGTGGGTTGCTGTGAGAACATTCGGCGAATGTGCGGAAACAACGGCCCGAGAGAGATAGGCAAAGGTTTCGTCCATAACGGTCAGTTCTTGAGGATACATGGCAAGAGAAGAAGTTGACTGAAGGCAGATTACAGAGAGATCATGAAACCCAGACGTATAAAACATACGATCTCATGCCGGAGAGCTTCGTCAAATTGATACAACTTGCACTGCATCGCAGTCACATTGGCTTGCTTGAAAGTAACAGTTTTAGACTAGAAAATATCCATGAGAAACAAGGAGCAACCGGGGAAGTGCACGAAACACTACCACAGGGAGCACGCCTGACGCGGGAGGCACAGGTAAGGGAGGATTCGCTGCACCTGAATATCGAGAGGCACCGGTGAAGGGATCCATATAATTGGTTTGAGAGGCAGTAGGTGAGACGGAAGCTTGCGAACTTCGATATCTAGAGGCACCTGTGGGAAGACGGGAAAGTCAATCTCAGGATATTAAGTGTGATGCGTCTTACCAGTGTACGGATCGACATACTCGTTGCCACCGGTTCCCATATTGATACCAGCGGTATTTTTCTCGATGAACTGCACGACTTGGTCAACATAAGTGTGAGGTAAGTCGTGGCGATCTAGGAAACGCTGCGCAGCGCCATAAGGATTTTCTGTGGAAATTGTCAAGATTACATTCAGAATCACAGACGAACCCCGGACCTGTCACGTTGTACGGTAATTTCAGAGGGGGTTCGCCGTCTTTGATGTCAACGTCGAATACATAGTCGTATTCTTTGCCTTCATATAGTTGTTTTCGACCTGGGCCGACAGCATCAACAACATCTCCAACTTTGATCCAACGAGAGGTAGAGCTGTCCCACTGGGCGTTAAAGCCTCAGTCAGAACGTCTTGACATGATTTTTACCGTTTGACGCTACCTGATGAGCCTCGACAACGTCGCCGTTTGTCACCATCTTGACTTCACCGTCCTTTTTTCCTGAGGTGGAATGGTGTGTTAGCTTTCGCATACAGCATGAATCTGTCACATACCAGGAGCAGCCAAACCATCTACCCCGGGCAAATCGGTTTTCTTTACATCACCCACCACCTGAGAAGGTAACGCCTGACTAGCCACGCTCTTATCGTACGCCTGTAGATCTCCCTGAGACGCCCAGCGTTCCTCTGATGCGCTAAATACCCGAACAATTCCGTCACTGCAACCGCTGACTATGTCGCCATTTGGCATAGTTGCCACCGCCCAGACAGAGATGGCTGGATGTACGATCGTCTGCAAACACTCACCATCTGTGTCATACCGTTAGATCGATTACGATAATGAACGAATGAAACTTACCAGCCCAAATCCGGACTGTGCGGTCTTCGCCACCAGAGACTATGCCTCCGTTAGGCAGGACTGCTAGAGAATAGACAAAAGAGGTGTGACCCGAGAGTGAATGGACACAATCGCCTTCGTAGGTCCATACTCGGATCTCGCTGTGGGTTGGCATAGATGAGACCCATAGCGTATATGGCAGGTTGAAAATTACCTGTCATTCGAACATGATGCGAAACCGATGTCAGGAATTAAGGCCAGACCACGGACAGCATCGTGGTGTCCATGGAAGGTCCGTATATTTTTATGTTGTTGCCAAAGCTTGATAGTTTTATCCGCCGAACCTGAAGGAAATCTGTTTTATGCTATTTGACTAGAGGAGATAATGAACATGCCTGTCAACACCAGTTCTTCGTCAATCGCTAAAACCGCCCAGACTGACTGCTGATGTCCTTTCAAATCATGCACTAGCTGGAAATCTCTCCAAACCTTCGCGGTTCTGAAGAGGGGCTTTGGATCAGAATAAACAAACGGCGGAAAGAGCTAGATGGCGAACCTGTCCCACGACCCAGATATTATGACGCCACCAGGGGTAACATCTAAAGTGCACACATTTTCTGTGTGACCGAGGAGAGAATAATCGGGATCGTCTTTCGGTGATTCTAGAGAAAAAACATTGATCACAGCCTCCTGTCCAGCCGTAACAGCATATCCTTTTTCAGGTCTGGATCAACATCTAGAAATTATATTCCTACGAACTCTCACCTTTGGGAGCATCAGGCGACGGAGGAATGTACGCGACGGAATTGATATATCGTGATCCAGCGCGTAGAACGGAGGATGGCAAAAATGGGGTATCAATCGATGTACGCTGCCACGAGATCGCTGTTGAATCACGGGAGGCCGAAAGGATAAGGGTGTCTGTGGGCGAGGTCAAAGCTCGAACCTGATGAAGTCAGGCTATCGAATTATTTAGGTATAGGGTGGTACTGACGTCGGATGTATGCGCTGACAACGTCGCGGACAGCTTGTAAGGCATTTTCCCTGGCTTAGGTGATGGTAAGAAAGTAAGTGAAACTGCTTAGAACAACTACCGGAGTTGGAATGTTAGGCCAATGTCTAGACCATGTCACCAAAACGCCTCATCCTCATCTGGATTAGGAAACATTGAAAATGTCCACCGGTATCATTACCATCTACCGCAGTACATTTGCTGAGCGCCACACAAGAGGATAGCATTGTTACCGCAAAGAATACAACCCAGATAAATGATGTGCACCACACAAACGAGCCCCAAAGTCATGATATGCGACTGAAGGGAGATACGGAGGTGTAATCTATGCCTTGCACCATTACTTCATATCCTGCGAGGTCCCCATGGAGCAGACCGTCGAACGTATAATGGTACAAATACGACGGGTTCATAAGGCCATGAGGGGATACAAATAAAAGATCTGCACAATGCGTTTTCATCGGTGGCTTGAGGGCCGGCCTCCGAATTCATGATCAGACCCAACAACTAAGTCCAGACTCAATGATGTTTGAAATTTGCGTTCTGAGGCCGTGAGGCCATACGATTACAATCATGGAAATACAACGGAGCAAAAGCCCCATATCAGCGACAGCATCATCTTAGAAACTTCGAGCGCAACCGAGTATGAAAGCATCATAAAAGCACGAGACACCAGGAGGCATAGGAATACAGGAGCCAGCAAGTCTAGTCACCGAGGTCCACCGCAGGTCCCATCGATATCTTGATCTTTTTGCTAGGCCTGTCCGTGTCCGTCATCTTTCGTTTGGAAGCCTGATCTAAAATGACGTTTTGAGTTAGAGGGACTATGACGGGAAATTGTGAGTCTTCTTGTGTTTGGGATTGAGCAGGGAAGGGAAGTGGGGTTTGCGTCGAAGAAGAGTCAACGGTTGAGTCAGTATTCTTGTTAGGTTTGAAGCTGGCCTTCTATCGCCCAATAAATTTGAGAGAAAAGGCGAGAATGAACTTCTTGGGCCACCAACCAAATCGGATAGACCCAGCATCCTATTTTCGGTAGCATGGTCGGGATTGAAGTAATCTTTATACGCCGGAGTCCGTTTCGATGATTTATTGAACAGGTAGTTCGCCTTCTGTAAGTTCTTGCGCGGATTTGCATGTTTGCCTTTTGTTTTCGTTTTACCTTTGACCACTTTGGTGCGTATCTCCAGCAAACCGAGATCGTCGGTGGTGCTTGTTTCGGTTGCGATAAAACCTACCCCAGGCTTCAGTACACGATAAGGTGTCAGCATAGCCAGCTCACCCTCTACTTCAAGACGCTTGAATAGCTGGCGGGCAACTACACTGTCACAACCTGTGCGCAGTAACGGTTTAGCGAAGACGAACAACCATTAGCATCACCCAATCTACTGACCCACAAGCTTCGAGAACTCTGACGCAGTGCTGGGATCGTAGATTTCAGCAATCTTGATGGCTCTCCTGCGAATGTAAATAGGTCAAAAAAAGCGGATGGCCCTTCAGAGAAGAGGTTGTGCAAAAATAGAATGGTGATGACCTAAATAGGGCAAGGTCCTTGAATTTTGAAAGCATTTGCGGATAAAGATGGACCTCAATCAGATCCCAGTTGAGATCAGCGCGAACTCGACAGTCGAAGCAGATGAATTTCGGCGGAATACGCTTGTCCGAGGTAGAGTGATAACTAAATATACCATCAATGGATCAGGAAGTGAAAGATGCTAAGGGATACCCACCCCATGCACCTGGGAACATACAAGTGGGTGTCAGTTTACTCGACCATCTTTTAGAGATGGCACCTGCCATATATGAAACCAACGCCCGCAACCACCCTCGCAAAATGTGCATTGGTCTTCGATCTGGAAGAAGAAAGGTCATCAAACCAGACACTGACGACTTACTATTGGAATTACCGAGACTCCGCATTCGCATTGGAGACCGTTGTCAACTTCATCTTCCGCCACTTGCACCTTGCTGGAATCCCGTTTAGTTTTTGGGGTCATCTGGATGTCATCCACGCTCTCGGCTCCGTTGGGTCCGAATGTTTCGATAGAGTCTGTGCAACTAGCTACCGGAAGCGTCACCTGCGTCTCCATATCTGCGGAAAATGTCAAGCGGTATCACACTGTGAGCCAGAGACTATTCCCAATACCAAGCATTTCACTATCCTCCATCTCGGTGGCTTTCATACCGTCTTCTATCATATCCTTGAGCATCTGGGTATCGATATCGTCACTATAATTAGAGGCCGAAAAAGACGAATGCATCAGAGGGCTGGATAATTGCGAGGCTAAACCGGCGTCGATCTTGATGTTGGCCAATGCAGTTGCTACAGCAAGAGAAGGAGATGAGGCTCGGAGACGGGTGATCCGGCTAGAGGCAATGACGTCTAGCTCCTGCGTTAAGGCTATTTGCTGGGTTTGGGCGAGCTGTGGATTGTTAGTGGCCGGCTCCTTCTGTGACGACGATTAGCAAACAAGAATGATAGCTCGAGGTAGGTGTAAACTCACCAAATCTCCAACACAAGTAGGGACCTTCTCGGAAACACCACCGAAGTAAGCCTCCTCCCCAACAACGATATCCATGGGATCCCCTCCATGCTGTCTATCGGCATTCTTCTTCACCTTGACGTCCTCCAGTTTGGGTAGAGGCACAATCTGCCCATCTTCGCATCTCAGGCCTATGGGCGCATAGGTGTCCGCGCCGGAATCATCGACGTCAACCTTTCTTTTGTAGGTCCCATTCGCATCCCTGACATAATCTTCATCGTCATCACCTTCGGCATCGGGATCGGAATAGGTATCATCACCGTCAACACCCCAGACGATACTTCTCTGCTCGGCATCCTGCATCTGAGCGTTGACTTGCCGCTCGCGGATGGTTGCTTCCTGTGCAGGAGTTAAAGTAGTGACGGTGAATGGTAAGTTCTGAGACCGGGTCGTAGTTCCGGCGAACGTAGCGTTATTATCTTCTGTAGAGGATGGAAGGTAGGCGGCAATAGAAGCTATGCTGATGTTGACACTGGGTGTTTGTGGTTCAAGTAAGTAAAGTGAAATCCTGTGCCACATAATAAACATTCATTGTGCTCACCCATGATGCCCCGTCTCGATCTGACCCACGCTCCACTTCTCTGGTACTTCCTCTGCGTCATGCGTAGTAAAGAACCACCTGTCCTTTACGGCATCTCCCGGCTGAAAATGAGGAGGCTCATACTCGGGTGGCGTGTGGTCGTTATAAAACAATTTGAACGTGGCGTAGCGTCGTTCTAACGTGGGATAAGTGAATGTGAGGATGTGAAATGATAGACTGACTAGGTAAATTGTCCATTTGGGTTGTAGCGTTGATAAGCCGTCTGAGGAGGGCCTGACGAAAGGTTTTGCATGACATGATGGGTAAACGGCAGGGACAACGGACCTTGACGCTTTTTTTCACTTCTCCTAGGCTGGGAGGTTTTCCTCGTCTGGCTGCTTCGGCCACGGGATCGGTTACGAGCTTTCGGTGTGATACGTCGTTTGGTGCGACTGCGCCCCCATTGTCGACCAAACTCACAACTGGTATGACGGTGTCAGTTCCAGGAATTGTATGGTACTGGTAACAAGATATGGTCAAAATTGGAACTGATTGCAGGGCTATGGGTTATGAAACTTGCATTGAAGTTGAAAGTGTAAGCTTCGACGATGCTATTTGAAGAAATGTTTAGCGTGTGGGACACTGGTGGTACTATGTGGTCCTACTTGTTAGGGTCCTTGTTGTCCTAGATACCAATTTAGTTCAATATACTACTAAACGAGAGCGTCCTTACGAGATAAATTGCAAAAATGAAACTGCGCAGGTATTGATTTTTTAGTGCATCAAATATCCCGTATTCCTTGAGAAGGCACGCTCATCAAAAGGGAATTTTTTTAATATGCAAGTGACCATTACCAGGTAGTTGAGGAGTTTATCTCCTTCCTCCGTGAATCCCCGGCTAACAGTCATGATTTTAAAAGCGCTAACATTGCGTCTCGATTGGAGATCTCTTGGAATCTCGTCGGCATGTGAAGAGGTCTGGGACAAGGGATCCTCGCTGGACGATGTAAAATGACCTGAACGCATGTCAACGTACGATTTTAACGCGATTTCCTTCACTTACTTTCGCTAAAGTTGTCGACCGGGAGCAAATCTCTGAGAATGAATGATGTTAGTTGGCGGAAAAAACATACTTATCGCTGACTTGACGTACCTCAAATACGTGATGCAGCCCAACCCAGCTCTTAGCATAGTTTGCACAGTTGCAAGACTTTGAGAAGCGGTTATGCTCTTTCACCGGCGAGGATGAGTCAGGAAGGAGACTCGAGAAACGAGACGAACTGACCTGAGCTAGAACTTGATTACTTTGGACTTGCATGATGGCAAAGTCGAAGGATAGTGTATGACGTCACAAGTTCGGCATTCCATTCTCAGGCCACGAGTACAATGCGTAAATATGTTTATGGTCCGCCATCATGAAATATTCCCTCCGGCGTGCCGCACACTACGTTGAATTGGGCTACGATATAATAGTTCAAACTCGACCTGTGATCCTGACACATGATATTTTCTGAAGCTGGAAAGCGCTCGCGTTAGCCTAGCCGTCAACTCTACCGTATTACTTTCACTCACTGTACGGTCATGACGCATTGGTTTGAGTTATGCTCTGAGGTTGATAAACAGTGACCGGAGAACTTTTGACTACTACCCGGAACCCAATAGAGCGGCCACCCGTAAGTCAAAGCCTTCGGTTCGTATGGGCATCTCCGGAGTGTGAAATGGATTCTTCATGACAGAGTCGGAGTAGGCTTCATACACTTTTTGAAGCATTGCTTCAGCTGATGGTTCGGCCAAGGAAGTCAGAAGAACAAATTTTGTGCCTTTTCAAGGTCGAAATCAATCCGAGCTTATACAACAGCGATGGGGCCGTACCAGTGGCGGTCAGCAAAATAGTCATCTTGAAGGACTCCCCCTCGATGACTTGTGCACCAGAACTAGAGCCAGTAGGAGATAAACGACTCGTTATTGCGTGTATACCGTGCAACGTTCCCGCCAGGACAAGATACTCGTTGGCCGTTAGTTGGGCAAGCCCGTCTATGAAAGATGTGAGTATTTGCGTTCGTAAAAGGTGTATCTAATGGACCTGTAAGACTTCGTTGGTAGACCAATCCTCCGGCCTTGTTGATTACCTAGGACGCTCACGGCTTAGTTCGTGAAAGTAATTCATGCGATGAGATGGAAATACCCAGAGCCCAAAGATGGCCATCACAGCGAAGGACGATGTCACGTGCGCCATAATCAAGCCTGTCGGACGCCAACCATGGCTCAGCGCAGTGCGCAACAGCGGACATCGGCACATCGGTTGTGGTCGATGGTGTTTGATGTTTCAATTCCTTTGACCTGGTTTCTACTCCTCGTTACGTATCCCTCGCGCACCGAACAAAGGTCTACATTCGGAATTCGTACCATTGCTGAGTTGTCTAGCGATGAGATTCTCGCCTTGTCTTCATCGCCTGATCCTGTATTAAATCTGGACCCATCATATCCAGCGTCACATTTGGCTAGAATTCTTATCCCTCGAGCCCGTACGTCGGTGTCACTTTCCTCATCAAATGTGTCTCGTAATCTGGTAATAACAGCTGACACCGAAAACAATACTATCGTAAGACAGTACATCACATCTACGCTGAAGGCATTAGATTGGCACGTAGAAGAAGACAGCTTTGTGGACAATACACCGATCGGGAAGAAAAAGTTCACCAATGTAATTGCCACTAAGGACCCAACCGCCTTACGACGCGTCATTCTCTCTGCACATTTTGATAGCAAATACTTTCCTTCCTATCCACAGAACCAAGTGCGTGGCTTCGGCTTGTCTGGACAACCATTTTCCTCGCTGCATTCGAAGGCTATACTGAGATATCATAGTTTTTAGGTGCAACCGATTCCGCAGCGTCATGTGCGATGATTTTAGACGTCGCAGAGACCCTTAATCCATTACTTGATAGGCGGAAAGAGCGTTTTGAAGCAGGCCTTGAGGACGACGAAGACGTCTCCGATACCACTCTACAGCTTGTTTTTTTTGACGGAGAGGAAGCTTTCCGTGATTGGACCAAAACAGATTCAGTATACGGGGCTAGGTTCGCGTTATTCTCTATACACTTGTACGATACTCACCGACCAGGTTTCATTCAGGCATCTTGCCGAGAAATGGGCAACAACTTACATTTTACCTCATACTAAACGGCGGTTGTTGACTTCTTATGGTGACACTGAACTTTCCACCATCGAACATTTGATTCTGCTCGATCTGTTGGGCGCTCCGCATCCCTCAATACGGTCGTACTTCATTGATACCGGATGGCTATTCGATGCGATTGCTTCTGTCGAAAGTAGGCTCGCGACCAGCGGTGCTCTTTACTATGGTGACAGGAAAGAAGTCGCGGAAGGGGATAGTTTCTTTCTACCACGTAATGGTCCCCAAGTTAATCATGGGTACATCGGCGACGACCATGAACCATTCTTACACAAAGGTGTCAGTGTGCTACACCTCATCGCAGCACCTTTTCCAAGAGTATGGCATACCTTACAGGTTCGTAAGTAGTGTTATATCAAAGTTATTGCGTCAACTCGACGTGTTGATAGGATGACGCTTCCGCTTTGGATATCCCAACAATGCGGCGATGGAATCTCATCCTACGTGTATTCATGGCTGAATACCTCAACCTACGACCCGAGCCCACGAATCGCCATCCAGCGCCACGGGATTCCGCCGGTGCTGCAAAGCGGTCCGACTACGAACTAGTAAGTCTGCAATTTTGATCGACTTCGACGTCCAACTTCCGACTTGACATGTAACATGTAACCAGTAAATCACTTCTCTGTAATCGTCCGCAAAACTGACCTATAGAACTCACTCGCATCGATTAAATAACGATTACTTATATGGATTGATTAGAAGGGGCATGAAGCGAAAGTTCGTGTGTTCAATAAGCATTTAACTACAGTATCGACGAGAAGGACAAAAGGCCAAGTGCAACAAGATGGAGAGGTGATGGGATACGTTCCGAACGGGGTATACTTACTGTGGCCCACATGCTGGCGGATGATTATGAGAGTAAAAGGGCTTTGTAATGTCTAATAAGTGCAGTAGCATCGGTTGCCAGTCTTTCTTGTTCCAAGCCTTGATCTAGATGGGCCTTTGCGTTTTTTAAGAGCCTTTTGCGAGACCTTTCACGTTTGATAGGATTTGATTCGACTTGTGCGTGAGAAGTAAGGGGTAGATCACGGGCTATGGACGTTGGAGAAATGGGCAATGCTCACGAGTGGCACTTGCGGCATTAATCTTTTCGGCCCTTCGAGGGAATAGGTCGTTCATGAAGGCGGGATATGCCATCAATAGAGACTGGAACGATTCCTAAAAGTTGCGGAAGGATATTTATTTTTGGCCCGGACTTCGTTATCTAGTTGGATGGACCTACATCATGATCGTTGAACAAGGATGTGTATTCCTTGAATTCTTTTTCAAATGGTGCTTCCTGGCTGATTAAGTCATCAAGTTTTGCTCTTGCTTCTTCTCTGTTGGAGAGGGAACCGTTTAAGCATGTCCGCTTGGGGTGAGAAAGAAAGGAGAGAAATGGTAACCACATGTATGCAGTTCCACGTCGTATCAACTCCTCTCCAAGTTCTCGAGCCTCCTTGTAGATGGCATTTTTCTCGCTTTGGAATGCTGCGGATCGAGCCGCAGCTTTCTTTGCATGTACCTCTAGAGAGGGAGATGCCGGAGTTAAACAAAGGTAACCAGACCACGGTGTGTAGGCGACCTACTTCGTAGCTCCTTTAGCGCGTTGAGCATACTATTGCAAAGTGAGTGTGGTGGAACTAATAAAAATAGTGATTGTGAGATCACAGCGAGTCCTCATTGCTGTCCACTTCCTCCGGCTCTTCAGCCTCTTGACGTTCGCTGACGAAACTTTTGGCAGAACGTGATTGTCTTGATAATATCGTTTTGGCGTTTGTTTTACGTGACCCAATGGCTATATTTTCCATAGTGAAGATAAGTAAGCAAAAACACACAGAACGCAACCTTGTTTCTTCATTATATGGCAGCAAGAATTCGCGAAAGAGAGGGAATGAGCGAAGGAAGGAAAAAGATGGAGGACATCGCGTTCAGATGTCCTTAAGTACCTCCTAGATATTATAGTTCAATTAAACTCGGCTTCTGACATGACGTGATGGCACGTGACAGACTTGAGTTCGACATGGATTAGTATGTTTTTGAGTCAATTTCTTGTTTATGGACTGACGATGGTATAGTCTGGAGTTGAATATTCACCAGCAAATACTATCAGATTTAGCCTCGAGTGTTGTTGAGCCCCAGGACGATACCACCTATGCTCAAAATCTCATCGGCTTGAGAGTACAAACGCGGGCGGATTCGAACGAGGGTGCTGCGTCAGAAGATGAACGCAAGCAGAAAGTATTCATGGTAAAAAAGGTCTGCTGCTTCATGTCAGTACCAATGCTAACTAATCCAGCCTGCTTCTCGCGTCCATTGCAATATCGCTTTTGGAGAACTCGTCGTGAATTTCCCTGAGTCCCACATGGGAAACACGATCGACACCGTTATGCCTACGCTTTTGGATATCCTCAGAGATGTACCTTATATCGATTTCGACAGGAGCTTATCCTGGGAAGGTAATACGGAAAACATATCCTCGAATTATACTGAGTTTACAATACAGAATGGGCACTGCCTGATCAGCTCGTTTTCTCCACGGTTTCTGCCTTGCTTCGCATGTCCACATTTCACCTGCAGTACCGCGAAGCGTCAACCACAGCAATATTCTCATTTCTGTCACAAGTTGTCGGGCAAATCAAAACCGAAAGTTGTAAGTGTACCGCCTGCGACAAGTCCACCAATTAAATGTATGCTCAGCTGTTGACGTCCTAACTCAATTGATACCTGCTATTCACGGACTCTATCGAGCCATCACCTCGACGTCATTCCCTTGGGCTGCCTCTGAATGGAAACAAATTTCAATTCAGTGTAGTGCACTCTGTGCACCGGAGGTGGTCGACCTTCTGAATCTGCTTTTCGTTGATATTTTCAGGGCAGGAAACGCTGATCCGGAAACTCTTCGAATCATCCAAACTTTTGTTGCACGCTATGTGTCCCGAGGTCGTCCTCTTAGCGGATCGTTCATCGTATGCTGCGTTATGGAAACACAATGGACTGTTCTGGCACAGGCACTGGCACCATCACAGACTACGAAATACGGTAATGCCGTGGAAGCTGCCG
>Ga0209006_10004531_pt1 | contig 12598 bp, 9 predicted proteins | sample JacPin_JW_Ref_O2_FD_188567 | JGI IMG/M metagenome (GOLD analysis project Ga0209006, IMG submission 188567) | Forest soil microbial communities from Algoma, Ontario, Canada - Jack Pine, Ontario site 1_JW_Ref_O2 (SPAdes) (version 2) | ecosystem: Environmental > Terrestrial > Soil > Boreal...
CCGACTTCATGTCGACCTCTCCGATGGGTGCAAACAAGCCCATCGAAGACATCGGGGCAAGCCTGCTTGCCGGCACGGAGTCGGCTTTGGATGAGATCGTCTGGTGGGCCCACGCGACGATGGCGGCGAAGGCTGTTATTCGGCACGGGGCGTGAGCGCCGATCGGCACCAGAAACCCTTGAATCCACTGACGCCGCCTGGGTCAAAGTTGGGGGCCGATTCACACAGAGGGGTTCTCGGTAGCGCTAATCGCCAGGAGTGAGGCGCGATTGGCGGCCGGTGTTGAAGCGCTAAAGGCCAAGGGCATCACCGCGGCAGCCTTTCCTGCGGACGCGACCGATTCAGTCGCTGTCCGCAGCGCGATCACCAAGGCCCGCGCCAAACTTGGTCAGGTCAGCGTAGTCCACTGGAATGCATCCAGCCGCCACGGGTTGGGTGATCTCTTGGCTGTGGACCCGATGAGCGTGAAAAGCTTGTTCGATGTGGCCATCGTGGGTCTTTTAAGCGCCGTGCAGGACGTCCTCCCAGATCTGAAAGCGGCTCTGGAGGGCGCGGTGCTCGTCACAAACGGCGCTCTCGGGGACCTCAATCCCCTGGTTGATGGCTTCGCCACGCTGAAAGCCGAGGCCGTCGCCATTGGCAATGCCGCCAAAGCAAAGCCTGTCGGACTGTTGGCGGCGCGTTTGAAAGATGAGGGGGTCTACGTCGGCGAAGTCACGATCGCCGGTGGGGTCAGGGTCACAGGACCCGAAAGTCCCGGAGTTCCGATGGTTGAGGGCAAGGCAATTGCCGACGCGTTCAGGGGGGTTATACAAGGCGCGCGGTGATATTCGGGTCCGCGTCGGCTGAGTCAGGCAATGCCAGATCTTTGATCACGTTGGGTTCCCTACATCCGCAAAACCTGTCGGCCGCCAACACCATCGGTGGCCGACCGCCTTCCGCGACGGCAATCCGCTTCGGATCGACCGACCTTCTTGCGCCAAACGATTGCGCGCGATCGCCCCCCGTCAACCTATCGCAAGGCGAGATACCGTTGGGACAGTCGCTTAGATCACCTTGTCCAATGTGATGGGAAGATCGCGAACGCGCTTACCGGTGGCGTTGAAGACGGCGTTCGCGACGGCCGCGCCCACGCCGGTAATTCCAATCTCGCCAACGCCCCGGGCGCCCATGGGGGTATGGGGATCCGCTTCGTCACTCCAGATGATGTCGATCTCCGGCACGTCGAGGTGCACTGGCACGTGATACTCCGCGAGCGAGGGGTTCATGATCCGGCCGGTACGCTCGTCGAACTGAGTTTCCTCCATCAGAGCGAGGCCGAGGCCCATGATGATGCCGCCGCGGAACTGGCTGGCGGCCGTCTTGGAATTGATGATCCGACCGCAGTCGAATGATCCGAGGAAGCGGCTAACGCGAATCTCGCCGGTGACGGCGTTCACGCGCACCTCGCAGAAGAGTGCGCTGTGACTGTGCATGGACCAGTGCAAGAATTCCAGCGGCAGCGGAGCTTTGGCCTCGACCGAAACCTCTTCGCGCTTCGCGCGGGAGAGGATCGAGGCATAGCTCTCGCATCGGCTCTCGTCGTCCAGGGCACAGAGACCGCCATCCAGACCGCCCACCTCATCCGGCGTCAGACCGGCGAGGGGCGAGTCGTTGCCGGCGAGCTTCAGCAGCTCACCGACCAGCTTATGATGGGCGGCGATCACCGCAGCCCCTATGGCCGCCGTCTGTTGCGAGCCGCCCGCAAGCACGACTCCCGGCAATTTGGTGTCGGCGTAGTTGAAGGTTAGCGCGTCCATTGGCAGCCCCAGACGTTCGGCGGCGATCTGGGTCTGGGCGGTCGACGTGCCCATGCCCATTTCATGCGCTGCGATGCCTATCGTGGCATGGCCGTCCTTGGAGAGCGTGATGCGCGCCGCGCCGCCCGGCATCCGGTAGTAAGGGTAGGTGCCCGCAGCGCAGCCAATGCCGACGAACCAGTCTCCGTCGCGCCGGGCGCCGGGCCCCCGGCGCGCGCGCCAGCCAAACCGCTCGCGGCCGGCCTTCCACGCCTCGACGATGCCGCGCTGGGAGAACGGCAGCCCGGTGGTTGGGTCCTTCTCCGGCTCGTTTTTGAGGCGCAGGTCAATGGGGTCCATGCCCATGGCGTGGGCCAGCTCGTCAATGCCAGATTCCAGGCCAAAGGTGCCAACGGCCTCACCGGGCGCCCGCATGAAGGTGTTGGCCATCATGTTCATTTTGACGGTCTCCACGTCGAGCAGGAAACTTCGTGAGGCATAGGCGCTCTTTGCCGGTTGGATGAACGGCTCGGGCATATTGTTGTGCGGCGTCATAGCGACCGTGCCCGTGTGGATCAGTGCGACCAGCGTCCCGTCGGCCTGGGCGCCCAACGCCACGCGCTGCTCGGTGATGGTACGCCCGCCGATGATGCGGAATACACCTTCACGCGACACCATGATCCGAACCGGGCGCTGCGCCAGCTGTGCCGCCGCCGCCGCCAACACCTGGTGCTGCGACAGATTCTTCGAGCCAAAGGCGCCGCCGACGTAGGGCGAGGTGACGTGCACCTTCTCCTCGTCGATCCCGAAGACCTGAGCGATGGTCCAGGCCACGTGGGCGACACCCTGCACAGCATCGTGGATGCGAAGCCGATCGCCTTGCCAAGCGAGGGTCGCCGCGTGCAGCTCGATCGGGTTGTGATTATGTCGAGGGGTCGTGTAGCGCACGTCGATCTTGTGCGGCGCGGCCGCCAGCATGGCTTCGGCGTCCTCGATCTCCAGCTTGAGCGTCTCGCCCTGAAAGACACCGGGTTCAGAGCCCTTAGCCTTGGCGACTTCGAGCGACGTGACCCCGTCGCCTCCAGCTTCGTAGATCACCCGGATCAAAGACTGTGCATGGTCCGCCTGCTCCTGCGTTTCTGCCAGCACGAGTGCGACCGGCTGGCCGTTCCAGTGGATCTGGTCGTCCTGCATGATCGGCACATCGTCGCCGCCCGCGGCCTTGGGCTTAGTCAGGAACAGCGGCATTGGCTTTAGCCGAGGTGCGTTCTTGTAGGTCATGACCAGCACGACGCCCGGCGCGTTCTCGGCGGCAGCAGTGTCGATCTCCACGATGCGGCCGCGGGCGATGCTCGAGTATTTGAGCGCCGCATACGTCAAGCCTTCCATCGGGACCTCCGCAGCGAAGGTCGCGCGACCGGAAACCTTGAGCGGACCATCAATGCGGCTGATCGGAGCGCCGATCAGGCCGTGCTTGTGACGGATCAAAGGGTCGGGCTTACCGCCTGGGATGAAGCTGTCGGGGGCAAGCGCGATGGCCTTCTTCATCACGGCCATCATGGCGTTCTGGAGGATGGGCATCAGGCGGTCTCCCGGAGCGCGGCGAGCTTTACGAGCGTGTCGGTGATCACGCGCCGGGCAAGTTCGATCTTGAAAGCATTGTCGCGAAGCCCTTGAGCGGGAGCGAGCTCCGCCTCGGCCGCCGCCCGGAAGGCCGCTTCCGTGGCTGGGCCGCCTGTGAGCGCGTCCTCCGCCGCGGTTGCCCGCCACGGCCTGTGTGCAACGCCGCCAAGCGCGAGGCGAACCGCTTTCACTGTGCCCGCCTCCAAGTCTAGTGCGGCGGCGACGGAGACGAGGGCGAAGGCATAGGACGCGCGGTCGCGCACCTTGCGATAGGTTGAGCGGCCCGCAAAGCCCTCACGCGGTAGCGTTACGGCAGTGACCAACTCGCCGGGCTTCAGCACCGTCTCGATTTGCGGCGTCTCGCCCGGCAAGAGGTGGAACTCGACGAGGGGAATGTCGCGCGCGCCGCTCTGTCCTTCCACCGTCGCTACCGCGTCTAACGCGGCCAGCGCCACAGCCATGTCCGAGGGGTGGGTGGCCACGCAGGCGGCCGAAGCGCCCAAGATGGCGTGCATGCGATTGAAGCCCTCGATCGCATCACAGCCGGCGCCAGTCTCGCGCTTATTGCAGCGCGCGGCGTCGTCGTAGAAGTAGCCGCACCGGGTGCGCTGCAGAAGGTTTCCGCCCACCGTCGCCATGTTGCGGATCTGGGCCGAGGCACCAGCCAGGATCGCCTGCGCCAGGAGCGGGTACCGTTCTCGCACGCGGCGGTCAGCCGCCACGGCGGTGTTTTTTGCGCCGGCGCCGATACGCAGCCCGCCGTCGCCTGTCTCCTCTATCCCGCACGAGAGGCCGGTCACGTCCACCAGCACCTCGGGATGTTCGATGGTCTCGCGCATCAGGTCGACCAGATTGGTGCCGCCGCCGAGATATTTGGCGCCGGAACCGGCGCCGAGCGCCAGCGCCGCCTGCCGGTCAATTGCGCGTTCGTAGGTGAAGGGGGTCATCAGGCGGCCTCGCGCTTACCGGGCTCGACCTCAGCCTCGCCAAAGATTTCCTGGATCGCATCGACGATGCCGTTGTGGGCGCCGCAGCGACAGAGGTTGCCGCTCATTCGCTCGCGCAGCTCCTCATCGGTGAGGTCAAAGCACTCGGCGGCCACGTCTGCGCTGACATAGCTGGGCACGCCTCGCTTCAATTCCCCAGCCATGCCGACCGCCGAGCAGATCTGACCGGGCGTGCAATAACCGCACTGGAACCCGTCGTGTTCGACGAACGCCGCCTGCAACGGATGCAGAACCCCCGGAGCTCCGAGACCTTCGATGGTTGTTATCTGGCGATCTTGATATTGCACCGCCAAGGCAACGCAGCTGTTGATGCGCTCTCCATCGACCAGGACGGTACAGGCGCCACAGGCGCCTTGGTTACAGCCCTTTTTGGAACCGAAGAGGTGAAGCCGCTCGCGGAGCAAATCGAGGAGCGAGGTCCTGGGGTCGAAGTCTAATTCGAGTTCGTCGCCATTGACGACAAAATGCATGCTCGCCTCCCGCCAAAAATCGGAATCAACGAGCAACGCGCGAGCAAGTGTTTGCGTTCCAGCGTCGACACCGCCAGGGCGCTCGGGCTCCGTGTATTCGACAGCGCGGTCGGGGGTCTGGGTGGTTGCCCCTATGCTCCGGGCGCGGCGGGACATCTTGCGACCGGGGCGTTGGTGAGGCATTTCGTAAGCCGGAATATCGAAACCGGTATCGACTTGCGCCGCCTGCAATCGGCGGAGGAATCGGTCACTCAACTGGTGAGAGAAAGCTGAGGACTGTTCGTCGATCTGGGACAGCGTTCCGCGGACAACGTAGCTCCGCGACTTGCCGGTGCGCCTCCGGTATGCCATGTGGCGATGAACGACTATGCGTGTCTCCGCATTACAGGTGGCGATGCCGGGCGATTTCTTTCCAAATCTGACCTCGACAATTCCATTCACAACATTATGCGAATCGCAGCAGCAGCAGCGAACGCGAGCAACATCATGAATGAGCGTCCCGTCAATCCGCTCTGGCGGAGACCTGATCTTGAGGACGTCCACATCGGTCGACGGCTTCGTGGACGACCCGGATGGCGGAATCAAATGGGTGTTCGACAGCGACCCAGAGGCGACGGCCTGGACCGTGGAGACCGTTTGGAACGCCGGCCTGCACATCATGGGCAGCCGCACCGTCCACGACATGGCCGGTGTCCCTCGCGCTCGATCGACCCGCGGACTCCGCTTGACCGCCCGACAGGTCGTTGCTATGAATGAATAGGCACTCATTTAAAGAGAGAAATGGCGCGCCCTCTCAGCGACGACAAGCGAACCGCAATCCTTGAGGCGGCTGCCGAAGTGGTGGCCCTGCTCGGGGTGAGCGCTCCGACCGCAAAGATTGCCAAGGGCGCCGGCGTGGCAGGTGGCACGCTGTTTATTTACTTCACCAACAAGGACGATCTGCTGAACCAGTTATATCTGGAACTCAAGATGGACCTTCGCGACACCATGATGACCGACTACCCCGCTGGCAAGAGCCTGGTCGACCGGAATCGCCACGTCTGGGATCGCTTCATCGGTTGGGGTTCGGCGCATCCCTTGAAACGGAGAGCGATGCGTCAACTGGCCGTCTCCGACCGCATCACCGAAGAAAACAAGAAGCTTGTCGGGGACGCATTCGTGGAGGTCGACGACATGATGCGCGAGTGCGCTGCCGGTGGCGCAATGAGACGCCAGCCTCCATCATTCGTGTCGGCGATAATGAGTGCGATCGGCGATACGACGATGGATTTCATCGCCCGCGAGCCTGCGCAGGCGAAGCGCCACATGAAGGCAGGGTTTGATGCGTTCTGGAAGGGTGTCGCCGGGTGACTTTTTGCCTGATTAATGACCGAACGCCCGCTCATAATCAAAGCCGGAGGGACGCGATGTACGCAGAAGCGAGTGGCGCGCGCCATGCCAACGACCGCCCGCTTCTCGCCGAGGAAACTTCGACCCTCAAGAAAGGAAAACACATGAAATATGCAACGCTCGGCAATACCGGTCTCCTGGTTTCGAAACTCTGCTTCGGAACCATGACATTCGGGGACGGCAGAGGGCTCTTCAAGGCCATCAGCAACGTTGGCCAGGACGGGGCCGACGAAATGATCAAGACGTCGATCGACGGTGGCATCAACTTTTTTGATACAGCGGACAATTACACGGAGGGCGAGAGCGAAAGGATGCTCGGGCAATCGCTGAAGAACCTCAACATCGCACGGAAGGATGTCGTGATCGCGACGAAGGTCTATAGCCGCGTCGGCCCGGGACGGAATGACATCGGGGCTTCGCGCGGCCACATTTTGGACGGTGTGGAGGCCAGTCTCCGTCGCTTGCAGGCCGACCATATCGACCTGTACCAGATCCACGCCAACGATTCCGTGACCCCTCTCGAAGAGACGATTCGCGCGCTCGACACCCTGGTGCAGCAGGGAAAGGTCCGGTACATCGGCTGCTCCAACTGGCAGGCCTGGAAGATCGCCAAAGTCCTCGGCATCTCCGAGCTCAGGAACCTGGCCCGCTTCAACACGCTTCAGGCTTATTACTCGATCGCCGGCCGCGATCTCGAACGGGAAATCGTTCCCCTGCTCGAATCCGAAAAGGTCGGCCTGCTCGTGTGGAGTCCGCTTGCCGGCGGCTTGCTTTCCGGCAAGTTCAGCCGGACCAACCAGCAACCTGCGGACTCGCGCCGCACGAAATACGACTTTCCCATCGTGGACAAAGAGCGGACCTGGAACATTCTCGACGTGATGGCTCCGATCGCGAAAGCCCATGAATGCAGCCCTGCGCGTGTCTCGCTCGCATGGCTCCTGGCGAAGCCCGTGGTGACCTCGGTCATCATTGGCGCGAAACGCCCCGACCAGCTTCACGACAATCTCGCAGCGGTCGAACTAGCACTCACCCAGGACGAGCTTAGGCAGCTGGATGAGGTCAGCGCTCTTCCCCCTGAGTACCCAGGGTGGGTGCTGCCGTTCCAGGGAGCCGACCGCTTGGGGCCGGCTGATCGCTATGAGCATTTACGCGAGGCGATCAAGGCGCCTTGATCTCTTCCCGATTGAAGGCGGCAACTCGTTCCGCAGTCGCCTGCCACAGCGTTTGCTGCGCCTGCGGGTCGGCGCCCGGCGAGAAGTTCCTCGGCCTGCTCGTACCCTTCAACCGTGGCTGGGCAAAGGACGCTGCGGCGCTGATCGTCTTGACCTCCAACTCGGTGTCTCGCCCACCAGGCAGCGACGCGGACATGCCGTCGCACACTCACTCGTTCGATGCGGGGGCCGCATCCGGCTATCTGGCGCTTCAGGCCAACCGGCTCGGCTGGTACGTGCACGGCATGGTCGGCCTCGACATGGACCGCGCCTTCAAGGAGTTGAACGTTCCAGCCGGCTACCGCGTGGAGGCGGCCTACGCGATCGGTCGCAAGGGCGATCCCGCTAACCTGCCGGAACAACTTCGGGCCCGCGAGTTCGCCAGCGACCGCTTGCCACTGCCCGAGATCGCCCTCGAGGGCGGTTTCCCAGGCGAACTCACCAAGTTGTAATAGTGACGCTGCGCGATCGTCATAACCGCCGCCACGGTTGACGATGAGTGTCTGTCCAGAATTCGCCGCCAGCGCGCTGAAGGCGCCGGGACAATATCAGGCGATGGAGCGCGACGACTATCGCGACGCCTAGCTGGGCGAGATCCTAAAGTGAGCTGAGTTACCGGAAGCTCACACTTTTCAAATCGTGCACCGGCAAGCCTACGTCGAGCATAATTCGTGCCGAATGACATTGCCCGGAACCAATCGCCTTTGAAGAGAGTTGCGGTCGGTTGAGGAAAAATCATGGACGTCGCGGTCAAGCCCCAGATAAAATCATCAGACGACCGCTCGCCGGCTACGCACGTTGTAGAAGAGGCGCCGCAGGACGTGACGAAACTCGAAGCGCCGGACGCAGAGCGCGCACCCACGCCGCGACCCGAACCCGATAGGAAAGCCGACGACGTAGGAAACGCCACCGCGGACGCCTCACACGAACTGACCAACAAGCCGACCGAAAAGAAGTCCCCATGGCGCCTCGTCATGGACCATCCGGTCGCCTTTGGGGTCTCGGCGGTCCTCCTGGTCGCGATCCTTATCGCGGGGTTGGTCTGGTGGCTGAACGCCCGTCATTATGAATCTACTGACGACGCATTTGTCGATGGCCGCCCGGTCGCGATCAGCGCCCTGGTCGCCGGCTCTATTGTGGGCGTCCCGGTGACGGACAACCAGCTCGTGCCGGCCGGAACCGTGCTGGCGCGGATTGACGAGCGCGACTATCTCGCCTCACAGGCGCAGGCAAAAGCCCAAATCGATCAAGCGCAGGCCGGCATCGCCAATACCGCTGCGCAAGTTGAAACCCAGCAGTCGCAGATTGATCAGACTGTCAAGCAAGTTACCCAGCAACAGTCGGCGCTGTCCTTCTCGAAGGACCAGAACGCGCGCGCTCAAAAGCTCGTTGAGCAGGGCGCGGGCACTGTTCAGAATGCGCAGCAAACCGCCTCGGACTTGCAGGGAAAGCAGGCCGCACTGGACGCCGCGGTTGCCGCGCAATCGCAAGCCGAGAAGCAGCTCGGAGTTCTCAAGGCACAAAAGGAGAGCGGTGAGGCCCAGCTTCGCCAAGCGCAGGCGCAGAGCGATCAGGCCGCCGCCAATCTGTCGCGCGTTGTTCTCCAGGCGCCGGTCGAAGGCCGCGTGACCAAGCTTACGGGGGCGGTAGGGGCTTACGCGGCCGTGGGCCAGACGCTGATGATGCTCGTTCCGACCGACCTCTGGGTAACTGCGAATTACAAGGAGACACAGCTTGCCGATATGCGCCCGGGCCAGCCTGTGACGATCGAGATCGACGCCTACGGCCGCGATTTTCGAGGCCACGTCGACAGCATTCAGCGGGGCAGCGGCGACGCTTTCAGCCTCCTTCCCGCGGAAAACGCCACTGGCAATTATGTCAAAGTGGTCCAGCGTGTTCCCGTCAAGATCGTATTCGACAAACCGCCCGACGTAGCGATCGGCCCTGGAATGTCGGTGCTGCCCTCTGTCAAGGTGCGATGAGCGCCGCCGCCGCGTGGACGCCGGCCCGTTCGGCGGCGGGAAGCCGCAACCCCTGGTTGATAGCGGTCATCTTGTCGATTGCGACGTTTATGGAAGTTCTCGACACGTCGATTGCCAATGTCGCCCTACAGCATATCGCGGGCACCCTTGGTTCCAGCATCGACGAGAGCACTTGGGTCATCACCAGCTATCTCGTGTCAAACGCCGTGATCCTCCCGGTGAGCGGCTGGCTGTCGGGCGTCATCGGCCGCAAGAGATTCTACATGGGCTCGGTGGCGTTGTTCACCTTCAGCTCGTTGCTCTGCGGCTTTGCGCAGAGTCTGCCGATCCTTATTGCAGCGCGTGTGCTGCAGGGTATCGGCGGCGGCGGCCTCGCGCCCAGCGAACAATCGATGCTCGCCGACAGCTTTCCTCCAGCTAAGCGGGCGCAGGCTTTTGCGATTTACGGCGTCGCCGTGATCGTTGCGCCGGCGTTGGGTCCCACGATCGGCGGCTACATCACCGACAACGCGTCATGGCACTGGATCTTTTTTCTCAACGTTCCGATCGGTCTAATCTCGCTCACTTTGGTTCATTTCTTCGTCGATGAGCCGGAGGAACTGCAACGCGAACGCAAAGAAAAGTTGAAAAACGGCCTCAAGGTCGATTGGGTCGGTTTCCTGTTGGTTGCCCTCTGGCTCGGCTGTCTTGAGATTGTGCTCGACAAGGGCCAGGAAGACGACTGGTTCAATTCAGGTTTCATCACCACTTTCGCTTTAGTTTCCGGCCTAGCTTTCGCTGCGTTTGTGCCCTGGGAGTTGTCGCGCCGCGAGCCGATCGTCGATGTCCGACTCATTGGGCACCGCCAGTTTGGCACCTCCTGGGTGGTCATGTTGGCGGTCGGCATGATCTTGTTCAGCTCGACGCAGTTTATGCCACAACTTCTGCAGGAGCAGTATGGATATACGGCAACTCTCGCGGGTCTCGCGCTCATGCCGGGCGGACTCGCGGCGCTCGTGATGATGATCGTGGCAGGCAGGGTGAGCAGCTTCATTCAGCCCAAATATCTGATGGCGGCAGCGATGCTGACGATCGCGTTGGCCATGTATCACTTTTCCGGGCTCTCGCCCGGTGCTGGTTTTGCATGGTTCGCTACCGCCCGCGTCTATCAGATGGCGGCGCTGCCGGTTCTCTTCCTCACAATCACTAGTTTCTCCTACGTCGGCCTGCCCCCGGAGAAGTCAAGCCAAGCGTCTGCGCTAATCAACGTTGCGCGCAATCTCGGCGGCAGTATCGGCGTGTCCGCAGCACAAACGATCCTCGTACGCCGCGGTCAGTTCCACCAGTCACGCCTGAGCGAACACATCTTTCCATCGTCCGTTCAGTACCGGGAAACGTTGCGACAGGTCGGCGCCTACTTCATGACGCATGGCGGCTCGGTCGCTGACTCTCAGAGCAAGGCCATTGGCTGGGTTGGGCGGACGGTCGTCAATCAGGCGGCCTACTTGTCATATGTCGATGTTTTCGCGGCGCTCGGCCTGCTCGCTCTTGTGATGATCCCCGTTGCCTTTACGCTCAGCCGTGTGGATCTGGGTCGGCGAGCCGCCGCCGGATGAGATATGCGAAACTGTCGCGAAGCAGAAATTCGCGGGCGGCAAAAAAGGGTCGATGACGATCACGATCACACTCGTCGACCTGGTAATCTACTAGGCGTCGGATTCTCAATTTGAATCTGGGAGGATTCCCAGACGGCGAGGTTTGTGATTCACTTCTGCGAGGAGGGGATTTGCGATGCCAAAGCCCATTTCGATTGATTTGCGTAAGCGCGTTGCCGCCTTTGTTGAAGAGGGTCACTCGCGGCGTGCAGCCACGGTTCACTTTAAAGTGTCGGTTTCTTTTGTCGTGAATCTGGTCAAGGCGTATCGGACGGGCGCCTTGCGCCCAAACCCCTCGGGGGACGCCGCCACGCCAAGCTTGATCCGCATCCTGAGTTCCTTCTGGAGCGTGTGGCCGAGATGGAGGAGATCACCATGCCGGAGCTGGCGAGCGATCTTGAGCGGGCGGTTGGCGTTCGGGCCGATCCCGCCTAGCTCTCGCGCTGGCTCATCCGCAACGGTTATCAGCGGCTGCGGGCTCGGAGAATATAGCCTTCTTTTAACAGGGCTACCTTGATCTGGTCGACGTTCGGCGCGCGACCCGATCTCGCGATCTGGAATGCGCGTTCAATGGCTGTAATCTTACCATCCGTAGCGCTGAGGATAGCGCGAACATGGCTCTCATCTGGCCTCCGTGCTTGTCGATGAAGCAGAAGGCCCTGCCCTGCGCGAGGTCTTGGGCCATGAGGCTCTCAAGCCACGATGTCTTGCCTACGCCAGTTTTTCCGATGGTGTGGCAATGCTGGCCCCAGTCCTCGTCGCTGACCATTACCGCTTCATCATTCGATGTTCTGTATCCCAGGGTTCGCATGCATAGCCGCGCCGCCTCCCCCGTTAGTTCGTGCCGTAGGACGCTGTACGGGTGATAGAGGCGCGGATTTGGACACGAAGAGCCTGCCTTAATTGTAACCTGCTCCGGTGTTAACCATGCTTTGCGGGGAGGTTGAAATGAGAGGCGTTCTCGCTGTTTTAGTCATCGTCTACCTGGCAGGCGTCGGCGTTGAATTAGCACCGGCTTTCTCATCAGCGGAATTGCGCTCGTGCTTCTGATCGTTCTCGCCATCATCGGAATTGTGATGACGTGGATTGCGGTTTCCGCCAGCGGCGGCACGGCGTCCGCCTAGCGCGCGCGCCTCTTGGCGATCCGGTCGAGTTCGATCAGGTCGCCGAGGAGGTCCGGCAGTTGCTTGAGGGGCGTCATGCTCGGCCCGTCGCAGGGCGCGTGATCGGGATCGGGGTGCGTTTCGATGAAGATCGCGGCGAGATCCTTGCCATGTTCTTTGACAAGCCGTTCGGTGATCTCCTCATCATTGAACGGGGCTACCAACATGTTCTGGGCATGCTCGGGCTGCGCTCCCGCCGAGACAGGGATAGCTCGTCGAATTTGATGTTCCCAACTGCTCTGCCGACGGCCGGACAGAGAGTGCGAGTTCGTCGTGCCAGCCGTGGTAACCCCCTTCGAACTTGAGGATCTTCTGACGTCCCGTATAGGCTCGGGCGAGTC
>Ga0209006_10004533_pt1 | contig 12597 bp, 10 predicted proteins | sample JacPin_JW_Ref_O2_FD_188567 | JGI IMG/M metagenome (GOLD analysis project Ga0209006, IMG submission 188567) | Forest soil microbial communities from Algoma, Ontario, Canada - Jack Pine, Ontario site 1_JW_Ref_O2 (SPAdes) (version 2) | ecosystem: Environmental > Terrestrial > Soil > Boreal...
GGGCGCTGATTGGACGAATTCAGGATGGCGAGCAGTTCAACTTTGAGCAGGCGCTTGAGTTCCTGAACGTCTTTGATTTGTTTGCGGTCGGCTTTCTCGCGAAGGGAAGTGAGGACCTGCTGCGTGGTGGCGCTGCCGAGATCGGCGCTGAGCAGGGTGCCTTCGAGATCGTCGAGGGTGTTGCGGTCGATTTCTTTGCCGATGGAAACGACGTCTTCGATGCGCTCGGCAAGATTTTCGCGGGTGCGCGTGACCGCCTGCTTCATGCGGTCAAAAAAGCCAGTTTTCTTTTCTTCTTCGAGGCTGCCGAACAGAGTCTGGATCATAAGAAGTCTAGGAATTGATTATACGGGCGGTGTACCCCCTACCCTCCACCCGTTGTGCAATCTTCAACTTGCAGCGATTTTGCGATTTGATCTATGGGCTGCAATGAGTTGCGGGCAAAATCTTGAGCGGCAAAGGGTTGCGGGCGCGCGAGTTTGCTTGGAGCTGATTGCATGGGTCGAGTATTGGCGAATGAGATTTCTCAGTCAAGGTTGGATGAACATCGGGGGTGTGGAAAAGTGCTCATCTCAGGCGCTAAAGCGCTAATCATTTTCGATCGCTTAGCGGCACGAGTGGAACTCGTGCCCTTCCCGGTCGGGATGAAATTGAAGAGGGCACTTTAGGGTTTGGGCTGAAGGCGGGTCCTGCTGAAAGGGCGACAAACGAGTTGCGTTGTTGCCCGACGACAAACGGATTTTCGCGATCCGTCCCAGCGGTGACAGCGTTACCGTTCCTATCAAGTTCATCCTCAACTGGGAACACCTGACACGCTAGTGGCCCCTGGTGAATTCCGCATCTTTTCGTCTTGATGCTGGGGCTAGACGCGGCTTTTTTCGAGGGCTGCTGTTTCGACGGCGAGGACTTCGGGAGTTGTTGGGGGAAGGGCGAGAGCGGGCGCGGCTGGGGTGGCTGCGGCGGCCGACGCAGCAATCGGGCGCTTGATGGTGAAACGCTGGATGCGAATTTCTCCGCGGGCGTAGACGGCTAGCAGGGCGTCGACGGCCGTGGGATCGAGGCGTTTGCCGGCGAGGTTGCGGATGATCTGCAGCGCCTGGTCGGTGGTGTGGGCCTGCTGATACGGGCGATTGGTGGTGAGCGCGTCGAAGGTATCGGCGACGGCGATCACGCGCGCCAGCAATGGAATCTGATCGCCGGTAAGGCCGTAGGGGTATCCGCGGCCATCGAGCGCTTCATGGTGAAGTTCGATGCCGGGCAGCATTTCGGCGAGTTGCGTGACCGGGCGCAGAATGTTGGCGCCCTTGGTGGTGTGGGTCTTCATCACTTCAAATTCTTCTTCGGTGAGCGCGCCCGGTTTTTTCAGGATGTGATCTTCGATTCCGATCTTGCCCACGTCGTGAAGCTGGGCGGAAATCTGCAGGATGTCCAGGAATTCGGAATCGAGCTTCATTTCTTTGGCGATCAGCATGGCATAGCGCGTGACGCGGTCGGAGTGGCCGCGCGTGTAAGGATCTTTTTCGTCGACCGCTCCGGCAAGCATTTGAATGGATCCCATGAACAGGGCGCGATTCTCTTCGGCGGCGCGCTTGAGATCTTCGATGAAACGCTCGAGTTCGTCGGACATGGTGTTGAACGTATCGGCGAGTTCGCCGATTTCGGTGCGGCTCCACAGGCGGACGCGCTGCGAGAAATCGCCCCGGGCCAGAGCACGGCTGGATTGGGTCAGTACAGAGAGCGGATTGGTGATGCGGCGCGCGGCGAAAATGCTGACGAAGATGCTCAGCAGGACGGCAAGAAGCGCCAGCAGGCGGGCGGTACGCTGCATCTCGTAGACGCCGCGATAAGCCTCGTCGCGTGGCTTTTGCACGACCACGGCCCAGTTGAGTGACATTACGGGACTGAACGTGCCGAGCATGGCCACGGGTTCGGATCCGGTGGTGATGTTAAATTCTTTTGTGGCCGCGAGTTGGGCCTTGTTGCCGCCATCGACGAAGTTGCGCACGATTTCCAGGTTCTTCATGTCCTGGCCGGTGGCGAAGGCAGAGGTAGCTGCGGCAACCAGACGCCCTTGCGAGTCAACGACGTAAGGCGTGAGGCCTCCGCCGCCGACTTCCTGCAGACGTCGAATCAGAAATTGCAGATCGACGACCGAGGCAATCATCCCAAGAAAACGTTGCTGGTATTTCACGGGCTCACTGACGAGAAAAACGGTGCGCGAAGACTTGCCTTCGCCAACGACCAGCGCCTGGCCGTTATAGGCGCGGTCCTCGCGAGCGGCGTTATAAGCGTGTTCAAGTTCGCGCTGCAGAAAGGCATCAGGGACGATGCGTCCGGCGGAAATGCCCTTGCCGTCGGTGTTCAACAGCGATGCGTACGCGACTTCATCGGAAGATGAAACGAAATTCTCCAGCAGGGCGCGGAGTTCGGGAGCTTCGATATTTTTGTCGCCGATGTCTCCGCCGCTGGCTACCTGAATGGCGGAGGACAGGTTCGCCAGCATCATTTCCAGGGAACGTTTGTGCTGCGCCAGATCGTCGGCCAGCGACCGGGTGACTGTATTCTGCAGCAGCATTTCGTTGGTTTTGAGGCGATCGCGATTGATGGCCTCGACCTGCTCCGAATAGAAATACATCGGGACGATGCTGATGAGAAGCAGCACGCCGAGGATTACATACAGAATCGGGATGCGCGCGTGGTTGTAGGCCCTGGAGGACAAATCTTTCCTCACTCTACTCGCAGACGCCGCGGACGAAGTGGCGTGGCGGGAGTATGTTGAAATTTTACCGGGGAATTTGCGAGTGGAAATGAAAAGCGGGGAGCGATGGCGTTACGAAAGTACCACGGACCTTGCGTTGGCCCGGCCTATGCCGTTTCGCTCTTTCCGCTGCGGGTCATCAGTTCGTGGAGAGCTTCGCGGGGGGATTTGTTCTGGTGCAGGATGGCGTGCATTTGCGCGGTGATCGGCATTTCGACGCCGAGGGCCTGGGCGAGGCCAACAGCGGCGGTGGTGGTAAAGATCCCTTCCGCGACCATGCCGTGCATGCCGGCTACGATCTCGGGAAGCTTGCGGCCGCGACCGAGTTCGACGCCCACGCTGCGATTGCGCGACAGGCCGCCGGTGCAGGTGAGAACCAGATCGCCCAGGCCGGCGAGTCCAGCCATGGTTTCGGAGCGGCCTCCGCAGGCGACGACGAGGCGAGTGATTTCGGCAAGACCTCGCGTGATGAGAGCGGCGACCGAATTGTGGCCGAGGCCGAGACCGTCGCAGATTCCAGCGGCGATGGCGATGATGTTTTTCAGCGCTCCGCCCAGTTCGACGCCGACACAGTCGCTGTTGGTGTAGACGCGGAACGCGGGATCGCTGAATTCCTGCTGCACGGTGTGCAGGACGGACGCTTCGGAGGAAGCGATGGTGATGGCCGTGGGATCGCCGCGAGCCACTTCCAGCGCGAAGGTGGGGCCGCTGAGTGCGCCGAGAGCGGCTCCGTCTTTGCGCTGCAGAACTTGAGCGATCACCTCGGTCATGCGCAGAAGCGAACCTTCTTCGAGGCCTTTGGTCGCGCTGACGATCAGAGTGCCGGGTGCGATGAACGGACGCATGCGTTCAAATAGCGCGCGGCAATGTTGCGAAGGCATGACGCTGACGATGATTTCGGCGTTGGCGAGCGCGGCGGCGAGATCGTTTGTGGCCGTGACGGTATCTGGAATCTGACGGCCGGGAAGAAATCTCTCGTTCACGTGGCGGTGCGTGATCGATTCACAGACTTCGGCTTCGTGCGCCCAGAGCGGGACGCGATGAGAACCTTTGCGTCCGAGAACAATGGCGAGGCCCGTGCCCCATGCTCCGCCGCCGATGACTGCGATCTGACTCATGCTGTTTATTGTCGCTCCGATTTAGAGTTCGATCCAAAGCGGTTTTCGGTGCCGGCCAGAATGCGGCGAACGTTTTCGTGATGCTTGGTCACAATAAGAAGGCACGTCAGCGACGTTGGGACCAGCAGGGATGGGGTCGCAATTGATTTATTCATGAGGGCGATGATGGCAGGGAACAGTGCGACAGCGGCGACCGATCCGAGAGAAATGTAACGGAAGACGAGCACGACTACGATGAAAACTACGGCAGCGGCAAGCACGGCTTTCGGGGCGATCGGGAGGAACGAACCGAGTCCGGTGGCGACTCCCTTGCCGCCGCGGAATTTTAGCCAGACGGGAAACACGTGGCCGATGACGGCAAACAGCGCCGAGCACGCCGCCCATGAGAGTACGCTACAAGCGCAGATCGAACGACTGGATTCGGATGTGACTACATTCTGCGACATCATCCGCATGGTGATGGCGACGGCGGCGAATCCTTTTAGCGCGTCTAACAGCAGTGTGAGAATTCCCAGAGCCGGCGACTTGCGCGAAACGTTGGTGGCTCCGATGTTTCCGCTACCGCTTTGGCGAACGTCTTCGCCGTGAAAGATACGAACCAGAAGATAGCCGAATGGGATTGATCCCAGCAGGTAACTTGCGGCGGCGATGAGTAGGAGCGTTGGCATGGGCAAAAGTGGTGCAGTTCGGCTCACGCGCCAGGCCAGTGAAGCGGGAGATCCTTCTCTCCGCCTGAAGAACGGCTGCGCTCAGGATGACACTTGCTATAAGAAACAGAGTTTCATCACTAGCCCCAAGCTAAACCAGTTTGAATCCTGCGAGCTTTGTGTAGATCGATCCTTTCGGCGACAACTTGCTCTGGTACAGAAAAAACTCGTGGGCGGTCATCGTACCAAAGTCGGGAGCGGGGAGCGCGGCGAGTTTTTCCTGCAGGCGTTGAAAGTTGCGATTGGGACCGTCTTCTTTGCGCCAGCGCGGCGAGCCCGATCCGCCGGATCCGCGCGCCAGCGTGAGATGAGGACTGTAGGCGCGGTCTTCTTTCGGGATGCCGAGTGTGGCTGTGGTCTCGTCGATGGCTGCGGCGAGGACTGCCAACTCTGGGCCGGCTTCCATGCCGATCCAAAAGACGCGGGGTGATTTCGCGGTGGGGAAGAATCCGTAGCCGCGAAAATGGATTGGCATGGGGGCAGCTTTCACTGCGCTCAATGCGTTTTTGATCTGTTCGACTATCGGCTCGGGTTGTTCGCCAATGAATTTCAGCGTGACGTGCAGAGATTCTGGTTTCACCCAACGGGCTTCGGGGGCGAATCCGCTGACGCCGTCGATGAAACGGGAAATGTGGGCGCGGATGGCGTCGTCGATGTCGAGGGCGATGAAGAGGCGCATGGGGTGTCTTTGCTGCTTACCGCGTTTGGCTGGCGCTCCACGGCGGATGAGACTGAGATCCTTCGCTCCGCCTGAAAGACGGCTGCGCTTAGGATGACAAGGCACGTAAGAATTCCTACATCAGCTTTTTTCTCACCATATCGAGTGCCATGGTCGAGGCGAAGCGGCGGATGCGCTGGCGGTCTCCGGGGAAATTTCGTTGCTCGACTTCGGTGCCGCTGTCGCTGGCTACGGCGTGGAAGACGAGGCCTACGGGCTTGTCGGGGGAGCCTCCGGAGGGTCCGGCTACGCCGGTAATGCCGACTCCCAGCGTCGATTCGCAGCGATAGCGAATGCCTTCGGCCAGCGCGACGGCGACTTCGCGGCTGACGGCTCCGTGGCGGTCGATCATGTCGGCGGGCACGCCGGCGAGTTCGGTCTTCAGATTGTTCGAGTAAACGACGGCGCCGCCCAGAAAGTAACGCGAGCTTCCGCCTACGGATGTGACGCGCTCGGCCAGCAAGCCTCCGGTACAGGATTCGGCGACGGCCAGGGTCGCGTTGCGCATCTGCATCCAGTAGCCGACGATCTGCTCGAGCGATTCGCCGTTGCGTGAATAGACGGCGTCGTCGAGTTCGTCTTCGACCAGGCCGGCAACTTCGTCGACGCGGCGTTGTGCGGCATCGATTGTGGCGGCGCGCGTTTTGAAATGCAGTTCGATTTCTCCTGCTCCGGCGAGGATGGTTGTGTCGACGTCTTCGTAGCGCTGGTAGATTGGCGCGACACGCGCATCAACGGCCGACTCGCCGAGCATGGCGATTTTCAGCGTTCGAATGGCGAGGGACGCGGGCGGAACTTTGGCGTGCAGGCGCTCGCGGACTTCGCTTTCGAACATTCCCTTCAACTCGAAGGGAGGACCAGGCAGTAGCACGATGATGCGCTCGCGTCCGTCGAATGTTCCTGCGAGCCATTGGCCGGGTGCGGTGCCGTTCGGGTTGGCGAGGGCGGTCGCTCCTTCGATTACGTCGGCTTGCTTGGCGTTGTTGGCGGCCATTTTCCATCCGCGGGAGGCGAAGCGGGCTTCAAGTTTTTCGAGGAGTTCCGGGTTGCGATGCAGCTTGAGGCCAAGAGCTTCGGCGACGGCTTCGCGGGTGAGGTCGTCGACGGTGGGGCCGAGGCCTCCGCTGAAGATGATGATGTCGGAGCGGAACATGGCGTGCTCGGCGGCCGCGACCAGGCGGCCCTGGTGGTCACCGACGATGCTTTTGAAAATTACATCGACGCCGAGAAGGTTGAGTTGCTCGGTGAGGTAGAGCGAGTTGGTGTCGAGGCGGTGGGGCGTGAGCATCTCCGAGCCCACCGCGATTATTTCTGCGTTCACGGTTAGAAGTCTAAATGATGAGGCGGGGATGGAACACGGTCGTGCTGTGGTTCGCGAAAAGCAGGTTCCTCACCGCGCCTGCGGCCCGGTTCGGAATGACGTTGGCTTACGCTCTGGGCCGGTTCAGCCGGAGATCCTTCGCTGCGCCTGAAGAATGGCTTCGCTCAGGATGACAGTTCACCTGTGAAGAACGGGGAAAGAGCGAAATTATTCGGGCAGGAGCGGAAGGCCAGCGATGTTCCAGGAGAGATGGTGCACGGCTTCGTTTGTGGCCAGGATTACCGAGCGGCCGGGGGCGAAGGCCAGGCCGACTAATCCGTGGCCGGCGACTTCCAGGGCGGCGGTGGCGTCGGGTGTGATTTTTACGATGCCGCGCTTGCCGGCTAGCGAGGCTGCGACGTATAGATTGCCGTCGATGTCGAAGGCCAGGCCTTGCGGGCGTCCCAGACCTTTGTAGAAATTGCTGACGGCGCCGTTGGGCGTGATCTTGTAGACACAATCGAAGCTCGACGTCGTGGGGCCGGTGACGAATAAATCTCCCTTGGGGCCGAAGGCGAGATGATAGGCGGAGACGCTGGGCTCAAGCGTGGCGAAAACGAACATCTGCTGATCTCGTCCGATTTTGAAGATGGTGCCGCTGCGGTCGCCGACATAAAGATTCTGCTCGCGATCGAAGGCGATGCCGGTGGCCACGCCCATGCCTTCGGCGAAGGTGGACATGGCTCCGCTGGGCGAGACGCGATAGACGGCGCCGTCGTGGCGCGAGGAGACGTACATCTGTCCCTGGCGGTCGAAGGCGATCGACGTGGCGTTCATCAATTCGACGACGAAGGGACGGACGGCGTAATTGGTGTCGATCTTGAAAACGGCGACGGGCACGGCCTGGCCGCGCTTGCCGGAAACTGTGGCGTAAATGTTACCTTCCGCGTCGAGCGCGGGATTGGCGACCAGGTGCAGGCTTTCGGCGATCGGTACGGCGACTTTTACGGCTTGCGCGTTGCTGACGTGGCCGTCAGCGGCGACGACAACCGGTCCGGAAGATGCTCCGTCGGGAACGCGCGCGACGAGAAAGCCGTTGGCGCTGACCACGACCGCTCCTTCGACCTCGCCGAACTGGACTTTGGGGCGGTGGAGTTCATGCGGGCGCAGGCCCGAGCCGGTGATGCGGATTTCTCCGCCGGCCAACGCGAGCGAGGGGGCAACCGCTTCAATGTGCGGTGCGCCGTTGGTGTTTTTTCTGCCCAAGATGCGGTCGGAGAATCCCATTTAAAAATACCGAGTGTGAAAGATTGTTTCAGTTGCCGAGCCGAAAATGTCGACTCTACCTTAGTAGACCAGAGTGCAGAAGAAGTTGCACCACCAAGAGCGCGTAGAGTCCGGCGGCAACGTCGTCGAGCACAATTCCGGTGCCTTCGGGAAGCCGCTCTAATTGGCGCACCGGAGGCGGCTTCAAAATATCGAAGACACGAAAAAGTATAAAACCGGCGAGAAAAGTTTTCCACGCGAGAGGGACGGCGATGAGAGCGATGAGTTGTCCGGCGACCTCGTCGATTACGACGAACTGCGGGTCTTTGGTGGCCGAGGCGCGCGCGACCTGGGTTGCGGCTGGAATGCCGATCAGGATTACGAGGATCGCGAGTGCGAGCACTACAGGAACGCGCAGCGCAGGATTTAGAATATGCGCGATTGCTGCCCAGAGCAGCACGGCGGCGGCTGATCCCCAGGTGCCGGGGCCGGGGTGGAGACGACCGATGCCGAAGAACGTGGCAGTTAGAGTTGCCCACAACGGACCGCGGGGCCGGGACGGCCCCGCGACTGCCGGCGGGACGCCGGCGCTACGGTCGGGCGTCATGGTTTCTCCACATCTTCATTCCTCGGAATCTTCGGGAGGGGTTTCGTGGATTTGCTCTTCGGCGTCGGTTACCGGGGAGGAGATTACGTAGCCTCCGCTGGCCCATTTGCCTAGATCGATCAGGCGGCAGCGGTCACTGCAGAAAGGGAAGTCGGCGTTGCTGCGATTCACGAGCTTCTTGCAGATGGGGCAGTGGAGTTTGGCGGTGCGACTGCGCGGCATGCTGATGTTCATTGTAGAGGGAAGGCTTGAGGGTTGGGGAGAATTGTTCGGCGAACCTTGGGCTATTTTGCGGACGACCTCAGAAGTCCAACTACAAAAAGCAGGTTCCTCACCGCGCCTTCGGCCCGGTTCGGAATGACATCATAATCTAACGGAAATTTTGGCCAGGATTGTTTCTACAGGATTTTGGCGACCAGGTCGTAGTCGTGGGCTTCGGTGATTTGGCAGCGATAGAACTGGCCGATCTGGGTTTCGAGGCCGTCGGGTACGTCATTGACGAAAACCTTGCCGTCGATTTCGGGGGCGTGCATTTGAGTGCGGCCTTCCAGCAATAATTCCGTTTCTTCTGACTCGCCTTCGAGCAGCAGATCGAATTCGCGGCCCACCAGCGCTTTCTTTTTCTTTTTGCTGATCTGGCGCTGGATCGACATCAGATGCTTGCGGCGGCGCTCGATTTCGCGTGGGGAAATTTTGTTTTCGAGATCGAAGGCGTTGGCGCCTTCCTGGTCGGAGTAGGCGAAAGCTCCCATCCAGTCGAATTGTGCTTCGCGGACGAAGTCGCAGAGTTCCTCGAACTCTTTTTCGGTCTCGCCGGGGAAGCCGACGATGAACGACGTGCGCAGCGTCACATCGGGGATGGTGCGGCGCATCTTGGCGATGGAGCGCAGGAATACGTCGGCGCCGCCTCCGCGCTTCATTCGCTTCAGCATCGAGGCTGAGGCATGCTGCAGCGGAACGTCCATGTAAGAGCAGATTTTTTCGTGCGAGGCGATGGTATCGAGTAGCTTGCCGGTGATCTTGTTGGGATACGCGTACAAGAAACGGACCCAGCGGAGATCTTCGATGGCGGCGAGTTTTTCCAGCAAGAGAGCCAGACCGTCTTTGAGGCCGAAGTCTTCGCCGTAACAGGTCGTGTCTTGTCCGATGAGCGTGACCTCGCGGACACCGGACTGGGCGAGTCGTTCGGCCTCGGCGATTACCGAAGCGAAGCGCCGCGAACGGAATTGTCCGCGCAGCTGCGGGATGATGCAGAAGGTGCAGGGATGGTCGCATCCCTCGGCAATTTTGATGTAGGCCATGTGCCCGGGCGTGGCGAGAATGCGCGGCGTGGCATCGTCGTACAGATAATTTGGGAGATCGGCGACGGCGCCGCTCCAGGAGTCGCGCGAGAAGCGGCCTTGCTGGGCACGGGCGTCGCCTTCGGGGCGCGACGGCAATACTACAAACGGCGAATTGCTCGGCGGATCTATCCGCGCTGCGGGCGTTATTCCCGCCGCGGCGAGAATGTTTTCCAGTTCGCCGGTACCGACTACGGCGTCGACCTCGGGAATGTCTTTGCGAATCTGGTCGCGGAAACGCTCGACAAGACATCCGGCGACGACTAATTTCTTTGCTTTGCCGCTGGTTTTGTGAGCCGCCATTTCGAGGATGGTGTTGACGGACTCCTGCTGCGCGCTCTCGATGAACGAGCAGGTGTTGACCACGATCACATCGGCGTCTTCAGCCCGGCGTGTGAGTTCTGCGCCGGAGCGGGCGAGTATCCCCATCATGACTTCGCTGTCGACGAGGTTCTTGGGGCAGCCCAGGCTGACGAAGCCGACTTTCTGCGGCCGCGTCGCGGCTGGAGAGTCGGGGCTTTCGTCGAGGACCGCGCTGGAGCTGGGAGTTTTGGAGGACATGACGCCATCTTTCATTTTAGCATCGTATTTTCGAGTGGACCGCGCTGCTTCTAATGTGGGTAGTGGGTCATGTTCGCAGCGGCATCGGGATCCAGCAATGGAAAAGCGGGTTCCTCGGCGCTCTCTCCGAGCTCTGCGCGGCTGAGAGCGCTCGGAATGACAAAATCAAAATAGGCCTCTATCTGATTCATAATTTAGGTAGTGGGCCGAGTTGGCCGCGGCCTTCGGGATCCAGCAATGGAAAAGCAGGTTCCTCGGCGCTCTCTCCGCGCTCTGCGCGGCTGCGAGCGCTCGGAATGACAAAATCAAAACAGGTCTCTGCGAGCGGTCGGAACGACAAGATCAAGTAAGTCGGGAGCATCTCGACGCTTCTCGTGTGAACTCGAAGGCTGGCGGGCATCATAAAAGTCACAGATCAACATTATCGGTGACGTTCAAAACAGCGGCTGTCGTGCTAGGCTATCTGCTAACCATCCGTAAACAATGAAGAGGACCTCGCGGGAGGGAGAATGATGACTGGGACACGAGTCTGCGTTGCGGTCCTGTGTGTGCTGGCGTTTGCCGGTTTGCTGGCCGCGCAGGACGAAAAGAACGAAATTGGCGGCTCGATTGGGCGCATTTTTATCAGCGACCAGACGATCCACGCGAGCATTCCTGATCCCGTGATTCATTCCGGCAAGGGGCTAAGCTTTGAGGGCGACTACGCGCGGCGGATCATCATCACGCCGATCTTCGCCATCTCCGGCGAAGTGCCCGTGCTTTATAACTACAAAGAAAAATTGAACGCCGGCGGCTTTGGGGCTGCGGTAGTACCCGTCAGTTACAAGGAGTTGTTTGTGACTCCCGCCGCGCGGTTAAATCTGTTTCCCGCCACGGCCGTGTCTCCGTGGGTAAGTTTCGGAGCGGGCTTTGGCTATATCAGCCAGAGGAATGTGCTCGATTTCGGCAGCGGACCCGGCAATCCGGGCAAGTCGAATACCGGAGCGGCGATTCAGGGAGGCGCGGGATTGGACGTGAAGCTTTGGCATTCGCTCGGCGTCCGCGGAGAAGTGCGCGATTTCTGGTCGCAGCACCCGGACTTTCCGCTGGCTCCGACTGGGAGAAGCCGGCAGCATAATTATTTTGTGGGCGGCGGGGCGTTCTGGCGGTTCTAGCGGCTTCGCAACTTTAGCGCAGAGCGACGACCCTCGCAGGCAAAAAAGCAGGTTCCTCACCGCGCCTTCGGCCCGGTTCGGAATGACATCGAGATTTGGGTGGTTCGAAGATCTGACCTACCGCTAGTTTCTGCGTTACTTTTCGCGCGCGGCTAATTCCACTTCTTCGTAGAGTTCGGGCAGGCGCCGCGCATCATCTGCGGAGTTTCCGAAGCGGGCGGACTCATACACATCTGTGAAGCGGGCGACTGGGGCGCGCAGGCGTTCATTTTCGATTTTGCCGAGAAACTCGCGCGGCGTCTGTCCGGCGGAGCGGCGCACTCCTTTACGAGCGACGGCTCGCGCCATACGGGAATACCACATGGTTGCGGACTGTTCGGGCGAACGTTCGGGGTGCGAGCGCAGCCAATGCTCGTGCAATGCACGAAGAATCCGGCCGAAATTTCCGAGAAGCAGAAAGATAACCGCGAGCGCGAGGCCGAAAATTGCCCAGCGGCCGGGCGAATGCTCCATGCGAGTCTGGCTGCGGCGCGCCCAGCGCAGCATCGCCTGATAGCGGCTGCGCGCCCAGGCTCGCGAACCTTGCCAGAGATTGCGCGTACCGCTGAAGGCGGCCTGACCGAGAACGTACTGGTGAGAAGTGTCGTAGCTGACGACCCAGTCGCGCCAGAATGAAGCCATCGCGTCGATGTAGAGCGCCATCCGTCCCCATCCCTGAGGAACGCCGGTGTTTCCGGATGGCGTGGGATCGAATGGGTACCAGCCATACCCGGGGAAGTAGGCTTCGACCCAGGCGTGAGCGTCTTTCGCTCTGACGACATAGTTGCCGGTGATGTCGTTGAACTCGTTGGTGCGGAATCCGTTGACTACGCGCGACGGGATGCCGAGGGTGCGCAGCAGAACTGCCATGGACGAGGCAAAGTATTCGCAGTGGCCTTCTTTGCGGTCAAAAAGAAAATTCGCGATGGGATCGGCCGGCTGCGTACGAGGCAACTGCAGGGTGTATCCGTAGTGATTGCGAAGATAGCTCTCGATCGTACTGGCGCGGTCGTAGTTGTTGGCAGCCGA
>Ga0209006_10004534_pt1 | contig 12596 bp, 5 predicted proteins | sample JacPin_JW_Ref_O2_FD_188567 | JGI IMG/M metagenome (GOLD analysis project Ga0209006, IMG submission 188567) | Forest soil microbial communities from Algoma, Ontario, Canada - Jack Pine, Ontario site 1_JW_Ref_O2 (SPAdes) (version 2) | ecosystem: Environmental > Terrestrial > Soil > Boreal...
GCGCACTTACCACTTCTGCTGGTAGATGAAGCTCTGAAAGGCCGGGCGAACCTGATCGCGGGAGCCAACCGGGAAGACTATCACGTGAAGAATTTGACCCCCGGGAAGGAATTTCAGCCCACCGCGTACCTCGATCTGCGTAGAGTCTCGGCGGCAGAAGCTTGTCCCAACTGCGGGAACCCGCTGCGGATCGATACCGCGGTGGAGATCGGACATATCTTCAAGCTTGGCTACCGCTATACAGAAGGCATGGGCGCGCGGGTGCTCGACAAGAACGGCAAGGAAGTTACCCCGATCATGGGCTGCTACGGCATTGGAATCGAACGGATTCTTACGGCCGCGGTCGAGCAGAGTAACGACGAGAACGGATTCTGGCTGCCGTCTTCGATCGCACCATTCGAAATTGTGGTTACTCCGGTCAATGTGAAGGACGAAAATGTGTTCAAGGCCGCGATCGACATCGCCCGTCAACTGGACGCTGCGGGCTTCGATGTAATCCTTGATGATCGCGACGAACGTCCGGGTGTGAAGTTCAAGGACGCAGATTTGGCCGGCATCCCCTTTAGAATCACTGTCGGCAAGAAGGTTACCGAAGGTACCGTGGAAGTGGTTCTACGCTCGACTCGCGAAGTACGCGATGTTACGATCTCGGCATTAGTAGAACACTTTCAAGGGGTGTTGCGCGCCAAGGCCTGAAGTTTAGTGCCGCGGTTCGCGGCGCAATTTCAGACTATGGGAATCATTAAGGCGTTCGTCGGATTTATCGCGATTGCGGCGGTCGTGGTGGGCCTGTTTCAGGTCGCTCCTCCGATGCTGGCGAACTACAGTTTCTCGGACGATCTCAAGACCGTTTCCATGATGGATAGCGCCAATCTGGCGAAATCCGATGACGACGTCCGCAACGACGTGCTGCGTAGAGCCAAAGAACACGATCTGCCGATCGATGCCAAACAAATAACCGTGCAGCGCATCAATACTCCCGGCATTTCAGCGGTCTACGTGGCTGCCGACTATACCGTCACCATTAATCTGCCGGGTTACGCCTTCGATATGCACTTTAACCCCACCAGCGGAAACAAAGGCTTCTAAAGAAGCCGGAATCTTGCGTAGATATCTCCGATTGACTCCTGGCGGATACTGGGCTTTTGCCCAGGCGCAGTAAGCGCCGCGAACCCGCACGTCCGATTTATTAAAACCATTGTTGACACCTTGGAGACCGCATGAACTATGGGTCTCTCTTTGTACGTGTGGGCGGCGGTACAATAGAGACACAGCATCATCAGATTTAGCTTGGTACAACCATCCCAGGCAGGGAGCCTTTTGGGAATTGTGTCGCGTCAAACCTTTTCATGCCTCTTCTCGTCTGATCAGCAGGGAGTTTTTTCGTCGAGTCTAACGTGGCCATTAAAATAAAGATCCCGAAAACCGGCAAAGGCAGCAAGGGATGGCGAGGTTTGCCGCGTGACCCTGTAATCCGCGCTGCACTGATCGTCTTCCTCGTGGCGGCCGTGGCCGTGGGTGCGTTCTTCTGCTACTTCTATGTCAAATATGACCGCATCATTGCGCAACGATTCCGTACTTCAGTTTTCACCAATTCGGCCAAGATCTACGCCATCCCGCGCACCATCCATGACGGCGATAAGGCCGATGCCAAAGAGATTGCAGCCGCACTGCGCCGCGCTGGTTACTCCGACAAGGATGGCCAATCGCAGTTCGGCAGTTTTCGGCTTATCACCGGAGGAATCGAAATTACACCCGGGCCTGAGTCTTATCACAGTCCGGAGGAAGCGCTCATCACGATTCATGAAGGTCAGGTAGAAAAGATCACCAGCAAGGGCAATGAACTCTCCGCCTATGAACTTGAGCCCCAGTTGGTGACGGCTTTATTCGATGCCGAGCAGCGGTCCAAACGTCAGATCGTTAAGTACAGCGACATTCCCAAAGTGTTGGTCGACGCGGTGATGGCGATCGAAGACCGCCGCTTCTTCGAGCACAGCGGCGTGAATTTCATTCGCATGTTCGAAGCGGGGTGGATCGATTTGACCCGCCAGCGCCACGAGCAAGGTGGCTCTACGATCACCATGCAACTCTCGCGAGGCTTTTTTCTGACTCCAGAAAAAACCGTGCGGCGAAAATTGACGGAGATGCTGATCGCAGAAGAGCTCGAGCAGAAATTCAGCAAACAACAGATCTTCGAGTTCTACAGCAACTGGGTGAATCTGGGGCAGCGCGGTTCCTTTGCCATCAGCGGTTTTGCCGAGGCGTCGCGGACTTATTTCAATAAAGATCTGAAGGACATTACGCTGCCTGAGGCGGCGCTGCTCGCCGGCATCATCCAGGGACCGAGCCGGCTTTCGCCCTACCGGCATCCGGAGCGCGCCCTGGAGCGACGCAATCTTGTGCTGGATTCGATGGTCGACACACACGCCATTACGCGGGAAGAGGCTGAGAAGGCGAAGGCGGCTCCTCTGAAATTGGCGCCGCCCAACGTCGAAGCCAGCGACGCGCCCTATTTCGTCGACATGGTTCGCGACACGCTCATCAATAAGTTCAGCGAGCACGATTTGAATGATGAGTCCTATCGCATCTATACCACGCTTGATCCAGATCTGCAGAAAGTAGCCGCGCAAGCGGTTGAAAGCGGAATCAAGCTGGTAGACGAACAAGTCAAGAAACTCCGCACGAAACGGGTGAAGGTGGGCAAGAAAGTTGAGACCCATGTTGTGCCGGGCCCGCAGGCACAGGTGGCGATGGTGGTGCTTGACCCGCACACCGGAGCCGTTCTCGCGCTGGTCGGTGGCCGGGATTACGGTTTCAGCCAGTTGAATCATGCTTTGTCCAAGCGTCCCACAGGTTCGATTTTCAAGCCGTTTGTCTATGCTGCGGCGATGAATACCGCGCTGGATGGCTCTCAGACTGTCATCACCCCAGCCTCAACCGTTACCGACGCGCCTTCCAGCTTTGCTTACGGCGATCAGATCTACGAGCCGCGCAACTACAAGGAGGAGTATCACGGTGATGTCACGTTGCGTTACGCGCTGGCTATGTCACTGAACAATGCAACGGTAAAAGTAGCGGAAGAAGTTGGCTATGACAAAGTGGCAGACCTAGCGAAGTCTGCGGGGATCACTTCGGTGAAGCCCACGCCGGCCATGGCTCTCGGCTCCTACGATGCGACGCCGCTGGATATGGCGGGTGCGTACACTTCGTTTGCAAACAACGGCGAGCGTCTTTCTCCCGTGCTGGTGAACTCGGTGCGTAATGCGAAAGGCGACGTAGTCTCGAATTTCAAAACCGACGAGCGCCAGGTACTCGACCCGCGCGTTGCCTACATCATGACCAACATGATGGAAGGCGTAATCAACAACGGCCTGGGTTATACGGCGGTGCGCTTGCGCGGCTTTACGTTGCCAGCCGCCGGTAAGACCGGGAGTTCGCATGATGGCTGGTTCGCGGGATACACCTCCAATTTGTTGTGTATCGTTTGGGTCGGTTATGACGATTACAGCGACCTGCGCTTGAGCGGGGCGCAAACCGCTGCGCCGATCTGGACTGAGTTTATGAAGAAGGCATCGGCGCTGCCGCAGTATTCCGGCATGAAACCGTTCGCCCAGCCCACAGGCGTCGTGGATGTGCAACTGGATAAGGCAACCAACCGCCTCGCAACTCCAACCTGTCCAGACGATTACGTCGCCGCCTTCGTCGCGGGAACTGAGCCCCGCGAGACCTGCGATCAGCAGAGCGGGGTGGCGGGCCTGTTCTCTCGGTTCTTTGGAGGTGGCAGCCAGCAGGCTCTGCCGCCCCCCACCCAGTCGGCTAACGGTCAGGATAGCCAGGATCCGAAGAAAAAGAAGGGGTTCTTTGGCAAAATAGCCGGCATCTTCAAGGACGACAAAAGCTCGCCTCCCGAGGCAAAACCGCCCGAAAACGGCCAAACTCCGCCGCATTAACCTCGTCCGCAGCTCGAATTAAATTTTCGCCGTTGTTGCAATTCTGTGGCAGAATGACCTCTTAGAACCTGGTCGCTTTTGGAGGTCTGTATGTCCTACCGGAACGCCTGCCTGCTTTTCCTCCTGGTCTGTTCTACTGCCGCGCTTGCTCAAGTTTCTCATCCGGAGCAAGTGCAAATAGCGCCGCCCATCATTCGCGCGATCGATCCGCCCGCCGCCGATGCAACCGCTGCGGACCTGGAGAAGCAAGCCGACCGCTTGCGTGCCGAGAAGATGTTCCTGGATGCCCTCGATTACTACCATGCGGCTCTCACCAAGAGAGCGAACGACCCACGACTGTTGAATAAAATCGGCATCACCGAACTCCTGATGCAGCGTTATAAGGAAGCGCGCAAGTCTTTTGAGCGGGCTATCCGTTCTGACAGGAACTATCCGGACGCGTATAACAATTTGGGCGTCGTTTCCTACGAGAGTAAGAAATTTGGGGACGCCATAAAACGCTACCAACAGGCGATCAAGCTTGACGATTCCTCCGCATCGTTTTACAGCAACCTCGGCGCGGCTTATTTTTCGAAGCGAGAGTTCGAACCTGCTGTCGCCGCCTATCAACACGCTCTCGAGCTTGATCCCGATGTTTTTGAGCGTACCTCCCGCGGCGGTGTCCAGGCACAACTGCCAAGCCCGGAGGATCGTGCTCGCTATGACTATACCGTTGCCAAACTGTACGCCAAAATGGGTTTGTCAGAGCAGTCGCTGGAATACTTGAGGAAAGCCATGGAGGCAGGCTACAAGGATCTTAAGAACGTTTATAAAGATGTGGAGTTCACTGAACTGCGGAAGAGTCCGCGATTCACTGAACTCATGGCTTCTAATACGCCGGCGATTTCGAACTGAGTTTCCGGGATCGACCCACGATCGAACAGGAATTACAAAGTTTTACAAAATTAGACGGAACTTCGTAGAGTTCTGATGTTTAATCATTGGAAATACTCCTGAAAACAACAGGGTGAGTAAGGAGAAACGGTAGCCCATCGGATGCTGACCCGAGCACGCCCCAAGCAAGCATCCGATGGGCTTTTGAATTTATCGGCTACTCTTCCGAAAAACCAAACGGCGAACATTTTACGAAACTGCATTTCCGGCTTACAATACCCGGATGTCGTCTCTTCCTGAATCGCTAGCCTGGGCGCACCCTTTGGTTTCGGAGTGGTTCGTCCGGCGATTCGCGACTCCTACCGAACCCCAGGAGCAGGGTTGGCCCCACATTCTCGCAGGCCGCACTACGCTCATTTCAGCACCCACCGGCTCCGGCAAGACTTTGGCTGCCTTTCTGGCCTGCATCGATCGTCTGGTGCGAAAGGCACTTGCGGGCGATCTCTCCGATCGCACAGAGGTTCTCTATGTCTCTCCGCTAAAGGCGCTTGGCAACGACATCCAGAAGAATCTGGAATCGCCGCTCGGCGAAATCCTTGCCATGGCCGGGGAGCGCGGCTTGCTGATGCCAGAGATTCGCACCGTGGTCCGCACTGGCGACACGCTTATGCACGAGCGTCGCGCGATGTTGAAGCGTCCGCCGCACATTCTTGTGACCACTCCGGAATCGCTTTACATCTTGCTCACGGCGGAGAAGAGCCGCGCGATTCTTCGCGATGTCGAAACCGTGATCGTGGACGAAATCCATGCCGTCGCGGACGACAAGCGGGGCGCCCATCTCGCCCTATCGCTGGAGCGCCTGGAAGCCCTCACAAATAAGCGGCCGGTGCGCATTGGACTGTCTGCGACGCAGAAACCGATCGAAGAGGTCGCACACTTTCTGACGGGGAGCGGCCGTCCAGAACCGGTAATCGTGGATATCGGGCACAGGCGCAAACTTGACATGGCGGTGGAAGTGCCGCCCATGCCCTTGGGGCCCGTGGCCTCCAATGAAATGTGGGATGAGGTCTACAACCGGCTGGTGGCGCTGGTGGAGCAGCATCGCTCGACCTTGGTGTTTGTGAATACCCGTCGCATGGTGGAGCGAATCGCGCACAATCTTGGTGAGCGCATTGGAGAAGACAACGTTGCGGCGCACCACGGCAGTCTTTCGCGCAAACTAAGGCTTGCTGCGGAAAGAAAATTGAAGGAAGGGCAGGTTCGGGTGCTGGTCGCGACCGCGTCCCTGGAACTTGGAATCGATGTAGGGACGGTCGACCTGGTCGTGCAGATCAACTCCCCGCGGGCGATTGCGTGCACCCTCCAACGCGTCGGGCGGTCGGGCCACTGGCGCGGGGCGGTCCCAAAGGGACGCCTTTTCGCCACGACCCGCGATGACCTGCTGGAGTGCGCCGCGTTGGTGCGAGCCATTCGACAGGGTGATCTCGACCGGCTGATCATTCCGGAATCGCCGTTGGATGTGCTCGCCCAGCAAGTTGTGGCGGCGTGTTCCGCGGAGGAGTGGAACGAAGACGACCTGTTTGCGCTCGCCCAGCGTGCATATCCCTATCGCAATCTAACTCGCTCCACCTTCGATGCGATTCTGGAGATGCTGTCCGAAGGTATTGCGTCGCGTCGCGGACGCTATGGCGCCTATGTTCACCGCGATCGAGTGAACGGCAAGCTGCGCGCGCGACGCGGAGCCAGACTGGCGGCGATCACCAGTGGCGGAGCCATCCCGGATAACTCGCTCTATACCGTTGTCGCCGAGCCAGATGGAATCGTTGTCGGCACAGTGGATGAGGACTTTGCGGTCGAGAGCAACCGCGGCGACATCATGTTGTTGGGAAATACGTCGTGGATCATACACCGCATTGAGACCAACGCCGGACGAATGCTGGTGCAGGATGCACACGGCGCGCCCCCCAGCGTTCCTTTTTGGCGAGGGGAAGCGCCTGCGCGGACGGAAGAACTTTCTCAGCATATTGGGACGTTGCGGCAAACCATCAGCGACATGTTGCCGCACACTTCACCCATAGGCTTCTCTCCGACCCAGCCGGAGGTTGCTGCTGCCGTGAGTTGGCTCAAAGACGAGTGCGGCCTCGATGATTCCGGAGCGGAACAGGCCGTGGAGTACGTGTTGCAAGGCCGCGCGGTGCTGGGTGCCGTGCCGACGCAGGCCACAGTGATTGCCGAGCGCTTTTTCGATGAAGGTGGGGGCATGCAGTTGGTCATCCACGCGCCGTTTGGCGGACGCATCAACAAGGCTTGGGGATTGGCGCTGCGCAAGCGTTTCTGTGTGGGATTCAATTTTGAGTTGCAAGCAGCGGCTACGGATAACGGGTTGAATATCGCCCTTGCGGAGCAACACAGTTTTCCGCTGGGAGATGTTTTCAATTTTCTGCAGGCCGCCACCGTGCAGCCGATTCTGGAGCAGGCTGCCTTGGACTCGCCCATCTTTGCGACACGCTGGCGCTGGGATGCGAACCGATCGCTCGCGCTTTTGCGCTTTCAGAATGGGAAAAAGGTACCACCGCAGATTCAGCGCATGCGTTCCGATGATTTGCTGGCGTCCGTGTTCCCGGATGCTGCGGCGTGTTTCGAGAACATACAGGGCGAGCGGCACATCCCGGATCATCCACTGGTCGGCGAAGTGATGAAAGATGTGCTTACCGAAGCGATGGATATCGATGGCCTGAAGGCCCTGCTGACGGGTCTTGCCGATGGAAGCATCCGTTGTCTCGCCGTGGACACGCCAGTGCCCTCGCAGTTCTCCCACGAAATATTGAACGCGAATCCGTATGCTTTTCTGGACGATGCGCCGCTGGAAGAAAGGCGCGCCCGAGCCGTACAAATGCGGCGCATGCTGCCCGAGTCGGTTCTTGAGGAAGTGGGTGGTCTTGATCCCGCCGCCATTGCCAAGATTAGGGAAGAGGCTTGGCCGGATGTTCGCGATGCCGATGAACTTCACGATGTGCTGCACACGCTAGTCGGGCTTCCGGGAGACTATCAAGACTCCGATCGCAATTCGTGGAAGATCTATTTTGAGCGATTGATCGCCGAAGGCCGTGCCGCAATCGCGATCTCGGGCGAGCGAACCTACTGGGTCGCGGCGGAGCGCGCCAAGACCTTTTCAGCGCTGTTTCCTGATGCACGATTCGCCCCGCAGTTGGCGGATGTCGAAGCCAACGCTCCGAATCGTGATGACGCTCTTTTCACACTGGTGACAGGATGGATGTGCCACTCCAGACCGGCTACTGCAACAGCTCTCGGTGAGATTTTGGGAATTCCCGCGTCCGATGTTTTCGGAGCGCTTCTTCGCATGGAAGCCAGCGGCACCGTGCTGCGTGGAAACTTCAGTGGCAACACCGTGCGAGCAGGATCAGCCTCGAAAGAGTTCGAGATCGAATGGTGCGAGCGCCGGCTACTTGCGCGCATTCACCGGCTGACGGTTGCGACCTTGCGGAAGCAAGTTGAGCCGGTGACGGCGGCGCAGTTCATGCGATGGCTGTTGCATTGGCAGCACGCCGCACCAGGTACTCAGGTTTCCGGCGAGCGTGGAACACTCGAAGTTCTGCGCCAATTGCAGGGATTCGAGATTCCGGCCAATGCATGGGAACGCCAGGTTTTAGCGCGTCGTATTGTGGATTACGATCCAAAATGGCTGGATCAACTTTGCCTCACTGGCGCTGTCGGTTGGGGAAGGCTATCGCCGCATCCTGCCACATTGGATTATGCGAATGGAGCAACGAACTCTGACGGCGAACCCGGCCCAGTGCCACGACAGCGTCGAGTGATTCCTACCAGTGTTGCGCCCATTACGTTCTTCGTTCGAGAGGATGCAGATTGGATGACGCCGCGGCATCCCGGTGCGGACGAGGCGTGCAATAACGGGTTGAGTCCAGGCGCCCAGGTCGTGCTCGATTATCTACGCCAGCGCGGCGCGTCGTTCTTCGCAGATATTGTGCGGGGAACCGGCAAGCTGAAGGCTGAAATCGAGACCGGCCTGTGGGAGTTGGTTGCGGCTGGCCTGGTGACGGCCGATGGCTTTGACAATTTGCGCTCACTGATCGATCCCAAGCGGCGCGCCGCTCAGGTAAATGGCCGTACCTTGCGTCCAAGGCACAACGCTGGACGCTGGGCCATCCTGCACGCTGAGGAGACGGTCGACGCAGCGCGGGCAGTGGAAGCGGCCTGCTGGATGTTGCTCCGGCGTTATGGCGTGGTGATTCGGGACGCGTTGGCACGCGAGGCAAACCTGCCACCCTGGCGTGAGTTGCTGCGGGCATTTCGCCGGCTTGAGGACCGTGGTGAGATTCGCGGCGGGCGCTTCGTCGATAGCTTTCTGGGAGAACAATTTGCCTTGCCAGTTGCAGTCGAGTCATTGCGTGCCATGCGCAAGCTCGAATCGGCCCAAGGCACGATTACGTTGTCGGCAGCCGATCCTCTGAACCTGGTAGGAATTCTGGTTCCAGGCGATCGCGTGCCAGCTATATCCGGAAATAGCGTCACCTATTGCGACGGGGCTGCGGTCTCGTTGCCCGCGGTTGAAACTACCGCCATCACTGCGCAGTTTGCTAGCTAACAAATCTGTAGCTGCGGCCCGTCACCTGGCTAGATGCCCGAATGAAGAGAGGCGCAAAAGGAATCAGGGATCCGATGAGGGGGCCCCTCGGATCCCTGATTCTGCGCGGCTCAGCGAAAACTATCAAAAAGCGCTTCCCCCATCGCTTTTTGCCAAGCAGTGGCGCGTCGATTAACGTGCATGCTGCCTGCCAGACGTTGGGAATGGCTTTCGTGACACCGAGAAAAATGGTGCAAATAACTGAATCTTAAGGTCTAATATTTATTGTGCCTGGCCGCTTCGCTGAAATGCAGGCCGAATTTGCGATACCGATTGACTATCTGATCGGATAGCGTTCTATCTGTTCGGATAATGTAACGGTGCGAAGTCCCGCGTTAATTCCGAGCCGAAGTGTGTTATGTAGATGCACGAGGTGCACGCCTTGCGTCCCCGACTTCTCGTACTCTCCGGGCCTTTGAAGGATTCGACGATTTCTTTGTCTGAAGAAGAAATCACCGTTGGCCGCGAGGCTTCGAACGGCGTTGCGGTCATGGACCCTTCCGTTTCCCGAAAGCACTTCCTTTTGCGCGGGCAACAGGGCAGATTTCAGGTGCGAGACCTCGGCAGCCGCAATGGAACTCTGGTAAACGGCGGGGTAATACAAGAGCACTGGCTGAAGCACGGGGACGAGATTGCCACCGGAGATTCCTCATTTTTGTTCCTTCTGGAAGACGAGGATATTGCTCCGATTCTCGGCCGGGTGGAGTTCGACGACAACCAGCGTTCCGCCGAAACTACAGTAATCCATCCACGGGACGTGGTTTACTTGCAGCCCGACCGTTTAATGCGCGAGTTGCCGGCGAACTCGCAAACCGCGCGAAATCTGAATGTGCTGCTTAAGATCAGCCGGATCGTCCATGCGATTCGCGATTTGGACGAACTCCAAGGCCAGTTGCTGGACCTGATCTTTGAAGTTGTCCCGGCGGGTCGCGGTGCAATCTTGCTGGCAGATAGTGAAGGACAGCATTTCAATTCCACGTTTGCCCGGACCCGGCAGGCGGGAGCCGCTCCGGCCGTGAGGGTGAGCCGAACCATTGCGCGACAGGTGCTGGAGCAGGGAATTGCGATCCTGGGGACGGATGTTCCGAGTAGCGGCAGTTTGCGCGAAATTCAAAGCCTTGCAGCCTCGCAGGTGCGCTCATTGTTATGCGTCCCTCTTACGGTTTTTCAACGGGTCATCGGTTGTATCTATCTCGACAGCAGTAATTTCGGCAGCCGGCTGCAAGAGGATCATTTGCAACTAGTGGCTGCGGTCGCCGGCATTTCAGCTGTCGCGCTGGAGAATGCGCGCCGACTGCAGTGGCTGGAGCAGGAAAACGAGAGGCTCACGGTCGAGGTCAGTCAAGAGCGCAGCTTGGTGGGCGAAAGCGTCCACATGAAAAACATTTACCAATTTCTTAAGCGTGTCGCGCCCGCTGATTCTACCGTGCTGATTGAGGGCGAAAGCGGCACCGGTAAGGAACTAGCGGCTCGCGCCATACACCGCAACAGCCCTCGTGCCAATAAGCCGTTTGTGGCCATCAATTGTGCGGCAATTCCGGAGACCCTTCTCGAGAGCGACCTCTTCGGTCATGAACGCGGAGCGTTTACTGGCGCCGCGGGACTTAAAAGGGGAAGGCTTGAAGTCGCCGATTCGGGTGTCGTCTTCCTCGATGAAATTGGAGAACTGGCCCCTGCGCTTCAGGTTAAATTGCTTCGAGTTTTGCAGGAGCACGAGTTCGAACGGGTGGGAGGCACTCATCCCATCAAGGTTGACATCCGGATCGTCGCCGCTACCAACCGCAACCTGGATCAAGCCGTCCGCGAGGGTGCGTTTCGCCGGGACCTTTATTATCGGTTGGCAGTGCTGCAGGTAACCATGCCCACGTTGCGCGAGCGCCGGGAAGATATTCCGATGTTAGCTCGCCACTTCGTGCAGAAGCATGCGAAACATTGCAGGGTGAAACCCCGCCCAATCTCGCGAGAGGCTCTTTCGTGCATGGTCAACTACGACTGGCCTGGCAATGTGCGGGAACTTGAAAATGCCATCGAACGTGCTCTGGTTCTCGGCGGTTCCGACATGATTCTCCCGGAAGACCTGCCGGAATCGCTGTTGGAGCGGACTCCGCCCCCGGAAATGACGGAAGCGAAATATCACGCTGCGGTGAAAGAATTAAAAAAACAGCTGATTCTCGATGCCGTGGAGCAAACACACGGCAGCTATGCGGACGCGGCACGCATTCTGGGCGTGCATCCTAACTACCTGCATCGCTTGATTCGCAACCTCGAATTGAAAGAGACATTAAAGGGTACATTGCGCGATATTTCTCCGCGCGGACTGAGTGGACTTTCCGGTGGAAACGCATGAGGTTGGCAGCAAGATCGTTGCGAGTTAGCATTTCCAGTTGCTTCCCGCTAGTTTCCATCATGGCAGTTGCAAACTCAGCAGCCGGTCGGGATCCAGATAAGTTCCTTGCCATCTCACTGCGACGTGGAGGTGCGGCCCCGTTGCTCTTCCAGTTCCGCCGCTGAGGCCTATCTCCTGGCCGCGTTTTACCGGATCACCTTCCTTCACTTTGAATTCGGAAAGATGGAAGTACAAGGTAAGTAGTCCCTGGCCGTGATCGATAACGACGCAGTTGCCCTCAAAGTATAAGAAGCGGGCCAACAGCACGGTGCCGGAATTCATGGCTGCAACCGGAGTGCCCGGGGGAACGCGGAAGTCTAGGCCGTAGTGTGGGCGCTGCGCTTTGCCGTTGAAGATTCGTTGGGAACCGAAGACGTCGGAGATCGCCGCATCGGCGGGCGCAGAAAAGTTGCCGTCCCACTCGCGGTTGGGGGTCACGCGGCCTAGATAATCGTGCTTGACCTTCACGCCTTCTGCGATTTGGGCTTCTTGTTCCGGACTGGGCTCGGTGAATTTCTTTTCGACAGTCAGTTCAACTTTGATTTGAGGATAGTTGGCCCGGACGACGGAGAATTTGCGGGTGAACGAAATTCTCGCGCTGGGTGCTTTCCCGGATGCGGTTTCGCCGGTGAGTTCAAGTGGATAGGTTCCGGGAGCGGTTTCGATGCTGACGCCCGCTAATGCGAACCACATCTTATTCGCTGCATCGTAGCTAAAGGAGACG
>Ga0209006_10004535_pt1 | contig 12596 bp, 10 predicted proteins | sample JacPin_JW_Ref_O2_FD_188567 | JGI IMG/M metagenome (GOLD analysis project Ga0209006, IMG submission 188567) | Forest soil microbial communities from Algoma, Ontario, Canada - Jack Pine, Ontario site 1_JW_Ref_O2 (SPAdes) (version 2) | ecosystem: Environmental > Terrestrial > Soil > Boreal...
ATAGATGTTCTGCTGGATCCTTTCGTGAAGAAAATTGCCATCGGGAATCCGCAGCACGCGCCGTACGGCCGCGCCGCCGCCGCTGCCCTCAAGCATTACGGTCTGTACGAAAAAGTCAGTGACCGTCTCGTGCTCGGCGAAAACATTTCGCAGGCCGCGCAGTTTGTCGAGTCTGGCAACGCCCAAGTCGGATTCGTTGCCTTTGCGCATGTTGTGGCTCCCGCGATGCAAGGCAAAGGAAAATACTGGGTCGTTCCCGCAGATGCGTATCCGCCGCTCGATCAAGGTGTCGTGATCTTGTCGTCCTCGCCTTACAAAGAGGAAGCCTTAGCCTTCTTGAATTATGTAAAGAGTTCGGAAGCGACATCCGTGTTAAAACGTTACGGTTTCAGCCTTCCGGAGCAGAAGTGAGGATCTTCTGACAATGTCGATCGACTGGCAGGCATTTTGGCTCACGATTGAACTCGCAGTGCTGGTGTCGGCCTTGCTCTTATGCATAGGTCTGCCTCTCGCGTACTGGATCGCCTTCTCGCGCTGGCGCTGGAAGTTTTTCGTGGAAGCGGCGGTTGCCTTGCCAATCGTGCTTCCGCCCACGGTGCTCGGATTCTATCTCTTGGTCGCGCTCGGCTCGCAAAGCCCGTTGGGTCGCTGGTGGCAGTCCCTGACGGGGCACCCATTGGCCTTCAGCTTCGCCGGACTGGTCATCGGCTCGATCATCTACAGCCTTCCTTTCGCCGTACAGCCCTTCGCCGCCTCTTTTTCTTCCATCGACCGCAAGCTTCTCGCGGCCTCGGCTACGCTTGGAGTCTCGCCGCTCCGCTCTTTCATTCGTGTCATCATTCCACTTTCCCGGGCCGGCATCGTCACGGGCGCTGCCTTGGCGTTCGCTCACACCATGGGCGAGTTTGGAGTTGTCCTGATGATTGGAGGCAACATTCCCGGCGTTACACGCACGGTCTCCATCAGCATCTATGACCAGACTCAAGCCTCGAATTATGCCGCTGCAAATGCCATGGCCCTGCTGCTTTTAATCTTCTCCTTCGCGGTGCTGATGATTGTTTATGGTCTAAACCGGCGAACCTTGAACTCGGGATTATGGACGACGGGTGCGGTCAAGTAAGCCAATGTCCTCAGAGCTCGATTCGAAGGCCCCAATCGCGACTCTCACCGCAAGTGTTCGTAAAACGTTTCCGTCCGCTGGCCGAAATTTCACGCTGGATGTTGGGTTCAGCGCCGCGGCCGGTTTCACGATTCTCTTCGGTCCTTCGGGATCGGGGAAAACTACTCTCCTGGATTGCGTCGCTGGTCTTGTGACTCCCGATAGGGGTCGAATTTCGATCGGCGAAAGCGTCCTGTTTGATACCGGCAGTGCGATCAACGTCCCCGTCGCCAAGCGACGCGTTGGCTATGTCTTTCAGGATCTCGCACTCTTTCCTCATCTGACGATCGAGCAGAATACGGAGTATGGGCTGACTCATCTCGCGCCTCATGCGCGCCGCGAGCGGGCAGCGGCGATGCTGCATGAGCTCCGCATCGATCACCTTAGCCAGCGGCGACCCGCAGAAGTGTCCGGGGGCGAGCGCCAGCGTGCAGCCCTGGCGCGTTCCCTGGTCACCGATCCTCGCGTCCTCCTGCTCGACGAGCCCCTCGCCGCGCTCGATGTTGCCACCAAATCGAGAATTATCGAGGACCTCCGGAGTTGGAACCAAAAGCGCGCCATTCCCATCCTCTACATAACGCATAGCCGTGAAGAAGTGCTGGCGCTCGGCGAAAACGTAATCGTCATCGACGATGGCCACATCATCGCTCAAGGCTCGCCCCACGAAGTCCTGCGGGCTCCGCTGCAGGAAACTGTGGCGCAGTTAGCCGGTTTCGAGAACATCTTCGATGCCACCGTCGAATCGGTTCACGAGGATCGCGGTACCATGACTTGCCGCCTGCTAGCCTACGAAACGGAAAACTCGGTCACGTTAGAAACACCGCTGATTCGCGCGGAAGAAGGCTCATCCGCGCGCGTGGGAATTCGCGCCGGTGACATCTTGTTGGCGATTTCAAGGCCCGTTGGCCTCAGCGCCCGCAATGTGATTCAAGGCCGGATCGTCTCCGTAGAGCGGCGCGACATGATCGTAGCCGCGCGCGTGAACTGTGGGGTTGAGATGGAAGTTCACCTGACCCTTGCCGCTCGTGATGCCTTGCAACTGGAAGCCAGCCGCGAAGTCTGGCTGGTCATCAAAACCCACTCCTGCCACCTGATGCAGCATTGAACCTCAACGCCCGTGCGGGCTCCGGTCCTCTTCCTTTTACATACTCTTGACAACATTTTTCCAGTTGAGCGGTACTGTAACCCTGCTTTGGGAGACGAAATAATGCACTATCTGGCGAAGTTGGTCCCGTCTCAAGCTGTCATTCTCGCGCTCATGATCGGCGCAACCAGCCTACAGTTCCCTCGAAGTTCAGCGGCGCAGGTCGCTACCTGGCAAACTCACGCCCATGACCCGCAGCACTCAGCCGTGTCCTCGGTCGCCTCGCAGACATTGGGCAAAATTCATTGGCGTGTGCCGGTGGACCTCGCTCCCCCGCCAGGGGAAATATTTATCCATTACGGTTCTCCGCTGGTTACGGCGGCAAACACTGTAATTGTGCCAGTCAAGACCGGCGCCAACGGCTTCCGGGTCGACGCCCACGATGGCGCGACTGGCAAAGAGTTGTGGTCCCGTGCAACCGGCTATCAGGCGCCCAGCGATTTATTCATTCCGGGCCTTGGACCAACCTTATTCGGTGCCCGGTTATTCATTCCTGATAGCGCCGGCGGCGTATTGGTGCGGACGAACCCGGACTCGCTAACCGGTACCTTCAACCATCTGTACTTCTACGGGCAAACGAACTACCAGGCCGACCCTCAGATCTATCAGCGAAATGTGCAAATCAACACCCCCCTCACTACAGACTCGAAGGGAAATCTCTTCTTCGGTTTCCTGGCACTCGGTTCGACGCCTATCGGCTTGCAGAGTGGCGTGGCCCGCATTGCTCCGGATGGCAGCGGCACCTGGGTATCTGCCGCCGCCATCAGTGGCGATTCCACCATGACCAACGTCGCGATGAGTTGCGCACCCGCCCTGTCCAACGATGGCAGAATTCTGTACGTAGCGGTTACCAATGAGAACATCGGAAACGGATACCTGGTTGCACTCGATAGCAGAACACTAGCCGTCCTCAATCATGTTCTTTTGCTGGACCCGGCCTCCGGCGAAGATGCCACCTTAATCGACGAAAGCAGTGCCGCACCCACGGTCGGTCCGGATGGCGATGTTTACTTCGGTGTTCTCGAAAACCCATTCCCCAATCACAATGATCGGGGTTGGATGCTGCATTTCAATAGTGATCTTTCACAGTTGAAAATTCCGGGCAGCTTTGGATGGGATGACACCGCGTCGATCGTTGACGCGTCGCTGGTTTCGAGCTATCAGGGCAAGTCTGGCTATCTGCTGATGACGAAATACAACAACTACGCCGGCATCAACACTGGCGACGGTCACAATCGGATTGCGATCCTCGATCCCAATGCAACGGAGAACGATCCGGTGCTTCCCGGGACGAAGGTTATGAAGGAAGTAATCACGAAATTGGGTGTTACCCCCGATCCCGACTTCCAAAATTTCCCCGGAGCCGTAAAAGAGTGGTGCATCAATAGCGCGGCAGTGGATCCTTCCACAAAGTCGGTAATCGCAAACAGTGAAGACGGAAAACTGTACCGCTGGGACCTGACAACCAACAGGCTTTCCGAGAGAATCACTCTGTCTGGGGGCATTGACGAAGCCTACACGCCGACCCTGATCGGCAGCGATGGCACAGTTTACGCGATTAACGATGCGATATTAAGCGCGGTTGGGAAGTAGGCGGCGAGTAATTAGCCGGCGTCGGCGTCTCTTGGAGACGCTCCATTTCGATCACCGCGATCCATTGTCCCCGCCGCTGTTCCGAAAACACCAGGCGACCGCCGAGGATCTGCGCGGCCGCACCGGGCGGCAGATCGCGGTGAAAGCCGAAGAATCGAGTCTTCAATTCCGTCCAGGTCTTCCAGCGATCCCACAGTGTGGGGCGAGGCTCGTATTTGGTTGAGAAAACCAGTGCGACCTCATAGTTGTTCGCGTCATGATTACCGCGGAGGCCGTTGGCGCGGAAGTCCGCGGCTGAAATTACTTCATCTAGAGAGAAATCCTCAATGCGTACCACTCGCATGGGCCGCGTGATGTATCCAAGCCATGGTCGCGTCAATTCGTCAGACGCAGGCCAGGCCGTCAGCACGCTCGCCATTGGATAACGCGCCTCCAGAAAACGCTCGCCATCTTCATGCATCTCGACGTAGTCCCGGTAAGCAAGGTTATCCTCCGGCGAGAATCCGTAAGGCGGATTCCAGAACCATCCTGCCACGAACGCGACTGAGATCAACGCGATAGCCGCAGTCCATGAACGTAACCTGCGCCACAGAGTGGAAACGGAAACAATGATCACAAGAGGGACCGCTGGAAGCATGTAACGAGCCAGCACTGCGCCGCCGATCAACGCCATCGTCACTACATAGGTCAGAATCACGACATAGAAGATCATCTGGTGGGGAAGGCTGATTCGCGGTCGCTCCACCCCCGCATCCTTTTCTGGCCCCAGCAACCAGATCGCGAGCAGCATCGCTGCACTCAGCACCCACAAGTGAAGATAACCAATCGCCTGCCAAACTCGCATCGCCAGTGCTATCAGAAAGCGCAGCGGACTCAGCGTGGAAGCAATGTTGTAGCGAAAGAATTCCGGATTTCCGAAAACGTACCCAGTATGTTCGTAGTGGTATAGATACCAGAGCGCAAGGGGTACCGCTGGAAACAGGAGCGCCGACAGCCGCCGTCCAATACTCCGACCGTTTTCGCCCTCGAGCCACAAGGGGCTCGGGAATGCTCCACGCGCTACTACTCCACCCACTTCCCAACTCGCGAGTCCAATAGGTGCGAGAATCGCCGTCTCTTTCGCCAGTGCCGCCAGTGCGAACCACGCCGCCGCGACCATCCATTTTTCTCCGGCGTAAGCCCACAGGCCCCAAAAAATAAGCCCTGCCGCAACCAGATCAACATGGGCCAGTGAGCTCTGGGCGAAGAAAACCGGATACAGGGCGCAGCACAGTGTGGATGCGATCGCGATTCTCGTGTTGGCCACGCGCTCGGCCAAACGAAATAACCCAAGAAGAGAAAAGGCGGCCAGAAAGAGCATGGCGGACCGCGTCACCAACGGATCGTAGCCGGCCACTCTCCACCACGCGGCAAGCCAGGCCATCACCAACGGCGGGTGGGCATTCGAAACGGTCGAGTGCGGAATGAAACTTCCGCGAAGCAGAATATCGCGCGCCGCGGGAACGTAGTATCCGGCTTCATCCCAGAAATAAGGCAGCCGCAGTAAGGGCAGATGGAGCAGAAAAATCAGTACCAGGATGATAGCAAACACCAAACCTTGGTAACTGCCAGACCAACGCATCTCGCTGCGGTCCGGCGCGTTATGGTTCAGAATTTCCCTCCTGCTTCCACTTTCCTGCAACGCGGTCAGTTCCGATCAAGCCTCTAATGCACTTGTCCTCCGGGACTCATCCGCGGATCCAGTTTGATTTCACCGAACGCGGTTTCGTAGCCGTTGACATTCTGCTGCAGCAGTCCCAGCAAAGCCTTGGCCTGTTGTGGGCTTAAATAGATTCCCTGGAAATTACGTATCTCCACTTGAGATTCGCTTTGCTGTTGCACGGTGCCAAACACAAGGAAGAAGTCCCAAACGTTCACTCGCATCTGCACGCTGTTGGCATAGTTTTCCCGGTACTCGGGCGAATTCGTCAGCTTAATATTCGGTTGTGGCGGAACGCTCATAGGAGAGCAGTGTAATGACTTTGAAGGCACAAAGGGAAGGCATGCCGCTGGATTCACTGAGCCGGTGTGCCCTCGCAGATCGCGCTGGCGCCCTTGCTGGCGGTGACAAGATTTGTCAGTCGGCCTACCGGTTTCTGGCGAACTGCACTTTTTTTGGTCTCCCCGGAAGGTCATGGCCATAAGCTACTTTGCTGAAATGAAAGGAGTTGTAGGATGTCATTACACGTCTCCTCTGGCTTTCAAAATGCGAGACTGAATCCTGAATAACGTTCTTAAATAACTTTACGAGTACCCTATGACTCACAAGCCTGAAGATGCGGCGATTGATGACGAAGAGATCATTCTTCCTGAGAACCTTTTGCCCTTGGGATCGATTTTGAGTGAGGGCGTAACGCCACTGGATGTCAGCATGGTTCTGGCGAAGGTCTTTCACGTTCAGTACGCCGAAGTTGCTCTTCTAAAGCTCGAAGGGGGATTGCTCAAGTTCATTTTCCCGGAGCACCTGCGCACCACCGGCGCGATTCCAATCTCCAGTAAAGCTGTTGCTGCCCACACCGCTCTTAGCAAGAAAGCGGAAATCTTCAATAACTTTGCTCGCGTAAAGCACGCCAGCATTTTCGAAACCATCAAGCCGGTCGGCGTTGAAGATGATACTGCCGCGCCTCCTGCACCCATTCAGAAGCTGATGTCCGTTCCAGTCCTCGACCCCGCTGCTACCGTTCTGGGAGTTCTGCAAATCTCACGCAAAGGCTTGGACCCACGCTTTACGCAAGACTTCAGTCGCGAAGATCTGCATGATCTGGAACTTGCGGCTGGGCTCCTGGCTTCTTCTCCCGTAATGCTCACGAATTAATCTGAGTGTCAGCGGCGTGATCGCGGTAGGAGCATTTCCGAAGCTCTACGGGATCGTGAGGCAGTCTGACATTCAGGATGCAATGACAAAGCTGGAAACCGGCAGCAACTAACGGTTTGCTGGATGCCTTGGGCGTTGCTGATCACTCTCTAATTCTCAGCCGCCGATTTCCATACCCCGTACAGGATCTGTAGATCCGAACTCCGCCGAGATAACCCAAACGCCAAAGGTCATTCCTCGATAGGGAATACTTCTTTTTTGAAATCCACATTGATAAGTAGATGCCGCCATGCGTCAGTTTCTCGCGGACACTGGAGTCGAAGGAGATTGGCTACGAGGATGACTATCGGTGGCAGGACGGCAAAAGAGATGGGCCAGACCGAGCCGCGGTTGAACGGCACGGTCTGGCCCATTGGTCTTTTCTTACTGCACCGTCAGTGTCAACGGCAGGTTGTGGCTCAAGGAACCGGAACTGGCGGTCACCAGCAAGGTGTAAGTTCCTGGGGACATCGTTGACGGCGCGGGCGTCGGCGTTGCTTTTGTGCTGGATGCGCCGCCGCAAGCGATAGAGAACAGGACCAGACCGATCATGAGAGCTGGAAGCGCAAAGCGCCCGATCATCTTGCGACGCCTGCTTCCAAGCGATAGCAGACCGAATAGCAAGAAGCCGGGTACCTGTAGTATCCAGGCAGCCAGACTAGGGTAATTGCTTCGCGTGTGCGGCCGTGACATGGAGGCAGCAGTTGCCGTGGGGGAGACAGTGACTGTGACGGCGACGGATGTGCTGCCCGCCGCTATCGCAGCTGGTGAAATGCTGCAGGCAGTCTCTGCGGGGGCGCCGCTGCAGGCCAGATTTACCTGGCTGGCAAAGGGTCCACCGGTTGAGGCAAAGGTCAGCTGATACGTGGCCTTCGCTCCTGGCTGCACCGTGGCGGTTCCGCTACCGGAGGCGGCCAAGCTGAAGTCGCTGCCATTGCCGGAAAGTGTTACCAGAGCTGGGCCAGCTAGTGAGTTGTCGGAAACAATCAGCGATCCTGTTCGGCTGCCTCCAGCCGAGGGAGTGAATTTGACGCTGATCGTGCAATTCGCTGCGGAAACCAGGCTCGCAGGACAGTTGTTGGTCTGCGAGAAGTCTCCGGTAGCGCTGACTCCCGAGATCACCATGGCTGCATTGCCGCCGTTGGTCAGTGTAACGACCTGAGCGGCGCTGGATGATCCCACTGTTTGTTCGGCGAAGGTCAGGGAGGCAGCCGACAAGCTATTTGCCGGAGCACCCGCAACCCCACTCAACGTCAACGTCTGCGGGCTGTTAGGAGCCGAATCGGTGAACGTGATTGTTCCCGTACGGCTGCCGGTAGCAGTTGGCGTGAACGTGACAACGGCAGTGCACGTTCCGTTGTTTGCCGCTAGCGTCGAGCAGTTGTTGGTCTGGGCAAAGTCGCCGGTCACTTGAACGCTGGTGACCGTCATCTGCCCGTTGCCGGTGTTGGTCAATGTGATGATCTGTGGTGCGCTGACGCTACCCACAGTCTGGGAGCCGAAATTCAGGCTCGCCGGAATGAAGTTCGCAGTGGAAGCCACACCGGTCCCGGTGAGTGCTACGGAATGGGGATTTCCCTGAGCATTGTCGCTGATGGTCAATGTTCCGCTCCGGCTACCGGCTGTGGTTGGGGTGAAAGTTACATTGATCAGGCACGACTGCGTCGTGGGAACCGCGGAGCACTGGGTGGTTGCCGCAAAGTCTCCCGATGTCGCGACTCCGGTGACAGTCATTGCGTTGCCACCTGTATTGGTGATAGCTACCGTTTGGAGCGAACTGGTCGATCCTACTGACTGACTGTTGAAGGTTAATGTCGCCGGAGCGATGTTTGCAGTCGTGACATACCCGCTTCCGGTTAGCGTGACCGATTCAGGACTGTCGGGAGCATTGTCCGTGAGAGTTAGAGCGCCGTTGCGAGCGCCGCCCGTCGTCGGTGTGAATGTGATCTGGAAGGTGCACATGGAGCCCACTCCGAGCGCCGGCGGGCAATCGTTCGTCTGAACGTAGTCGCCTGTAATGGCGATGGTGAGGTTGAGCGTCGCGTTGCCATTGTTGGTCAGCGTCACACTCTGCTGCGGGCTAGACTGCCCAACTTGCAGACTGGGAAAGCTAAGAGCGGTGCTCGATAAGGCCACGATCGAAGTGGATCCATCGCCCACCAGGTTGATGAAGTGCGGAGAGCCGGCCGCATCATCTTGAACCTGGATCGATCCAAAGCGCGGGCCGGGAGCCGTCGGGCTAAACGTAATTGTGAACGTGCAGGTGCTTGCCGGAGCTAAGCTGCTCCCACAAGTATTGGTCTCGCTGAAGTCGCCACTGGTCGTGATCGACGAAATAGTCAGTGGCGCGCTGCCCATGTTGCGCAGCAAGGATGTATTCGGCTGGCTGACCGAACCGACCCCACGAATTGAAAATTGCACCAACGTAGGGCTAAATGCCGCTCCGGGGGCGGTTGCGGTTCCAATCTTGGCGACGAAAGCATCCGTGTTTCCGCCGAGCGTGTTTTGCAGCGCCGCCGCAGTTACCGGGAAATCGCTCGACGTTGTATAGCCGGCAACGTACATATTTCCGGAGGGGTCGAGTGCGATCCCACCAGGATAGTCGTAACCATTGCCGCCCAAGTAGGTGCTAAATACTTGAATGGAACCCGTGGGATCGATTTCGGTTAACAACAAATCGCCTTGGCCGGTATAAGCCTCGATCGGTGCTACCAGGCTCATACCGCCGTTGTAGACGGAACTGAGAATATAAGCGTTATTCTGAGCATCCAGAGCAATCGACTGCGGGTTGGCTGAGTTGTTCACAGGAAGGAATGTCGAGTATGCCAGGCCAGTGCCTGTTGGATTAAACTTGGTAACAAATCCATTGCTGCAACTCCAACCGTAGGTTCCGGGGTCGCAGAGATTCGGCGTAGTGACCGGAAACGAGCCGTCGCTGTACCCCGTGCCGGTTATGTAAGCCGATCCCAAACTATCCACGGCGATGGCACTGGGTGTCGTGGGGTCTCCGTTGGTCGATCCAAAGTAGGTCGAATAGAGCAGCGTTCCAGAACTGCTGAACTCGCTGACAGTTCCGATCTGCGCGTCGTTCGGCGTGTTCTGCGAGGGCATGTAGGCCCCATCCGTTGTGGGGAAGTTGTAAGTATTCGTGTAGCCGGTGACGTAGGCATTGCTGCTCGCATCCAATGCAATACCTTGGATGTAACCATACGGGGATGGCCAGCAGGGAGCATTGCAATTTAGCACCACGTTGGTGTTTCCAGCGAGGTAGGTGGAATAGACCAAAGTGGAGCCGTCAGCCGTCAGGTGCGTCACAAAACCGTATTGGCCGAAGTAGTTATTCTGGTTGGGAGAGACCGTTGGCTGAAACGCATTCTGTACTGGAAAATCTGTTGAGTTGGTATATCCGGCGACGTAGATGTCATTCGAGCTATCCACCGCAATCGAAGATGGATTTGAGCCGCTCGATCCGCCGAGATAGGTCGAATAGAGCAAGGTAGATCCGTCCGCCGATATCTTGGAGATGAATCCGTCCCAGCATCCGGTCATCGAAGTCTGAAAACCGTTTACGGTGGGGAAATCGTTGGAGCAGGTGTATCCGGTGATATAGGCGTTATTGCTGCTGTCGAGAGTAATAGCTTGGCCGTAATCTTCGCTGCTTCCTCCAATAATATCGGCGTACAACAATGAGGACCCGCTCACATCCAACTTGGCGATGAAGGCGTTGGTCCCGCCCGGAACCGGCCCCTGCGAAGCCAGGGGGAAATTCGTGGACTGGGTCGAGCCCGTGACATAGGCATTGCCGTTACTATCCGCGGCAATAGACATTGCCTGATCATTCGCGAGCCCGCCAAGATACGTCGAATAGAGCAACACGGGGTCAATCACGAGAGGCTTAGTGTGATCGTACCCTTGTAGCGAAAACCCGACGTGCGTCGAACCCTTGATCGAAAAGCCGCCCGTCACAGGGATCTTCATACCGCTAGAAGTCTGGTAAAGCACGGGGCTCTTCACATACAAAGCGCCTTGCTTCGTCTGCAATACGAGGTCCCCAGTAGAGTCCAGGCTCACTTTGTCCGCGCCCTTTACATCGAACTGAATCTGACTGGGGTCCGCGCCAGCGGCGATTTCAAAGTCATACTCCATTTGGGATGGGTTGCCGTAATACACCAGGTCGATTCCAGGATAGACATCCTTATAGTGAACTTTTCCATAGGTGCTCACATTGGTTTGCCACTTCGAGCGATCTCGCCCGATGAAGTAGTTCACTTTGCCGGCCTGGGGTGCCTCGCCGACGGCACTAGGATTGGGATTCGCACCCACGAGGTTTAACTGGACGACTGTTGCACTTGGCGTCTTGGCAGCGGTCTGTGAATTCGATACGGCCCCCGTGTTTGCAACAAATTGTGAGCGCGCGGAAAAGACCATTCCACCGGGAGTAAGAAAGATAACGTAGCCAGAGCCCCGAGACAGAAATTTCACTTGAGGGTCGGTCTGACCTACATTGCGTTCGAAGGTCATGGGAAGATTGGCGTAGGCGGCGGCTCCCTTTGAAGTGGAAGGGGTTGCCGATGGCGGCGCCGCCAAGCCGGGTTGTTGAGCGGCACAAACTGAAAGGGTGGAGAAAAGCGTGGCTGCACACAGAACGGCACGGACAATTGTTTTCATGCGGAAGGTCGACCCTCAGAAATGGATTTCCGGCGAGCAAATTGTGGTTTGCCGATTCCGTCGGAGATGAAATCCAAGACGGCCCGGCAGACCTCAGTCGCACAGCATCGGTGTTCGTTGACAACATTGCGTAGTGCACGCGCGACACCAGTTTGTGATTCTGCTCAAAGTACTGACAGAGAAAGGAAACTGGCGATTTTGCCGGCTTGAAACGAGCTTGCGAATGTCTGAGTTCTGGACTTGTTGTCCACTTAACGATCACAGTACCAAGTATGAGGATGGCGGCGGGGTCGGCCAGGCTTGTAAGAAGGCGGGGCAGCAGGCTGGAGAACGAGCCAATGGGAAGGTTCTCGCGCGTAAGTTGGGTTATGGACTTCAGGAAGGGAATTTCACTGCATGCTCCAGAGAGATGGCAAGCACACATCGCCGCAGGCGCATCCCGAAGCTACAGTCGTGGTCTACGCACGGTTCTCAATGGTGGGGACCGGACTCTCGATCTCGGTCGATCGCAACACGCGCAGAAACGCACTGGGCTCCGGCGCTTGTTTCATTCCTCGCAGATCAGGGTATCTCGGGAAAATCGCACGAAGTAATGCCGTGCTTTCTACGACATTAAAATTCGCGCTCATGGGCAGGCTTGCCATCTATGCTGTCAGAGAGGAGTGCGAAATCGTCATCAACACCGTCGCTTGCACCTTTGGCGTCCGATAGTTATAGGCGTTTGCCTTGCGGTAGAGAGTGGTTCGCCCGATACCTAACAAACGTGCCGCCAGAAGATAGTTTCCGCCGCACTTGTCTAACGCATCACAGATTACCCGGCGTTCTACTTCCTCCCACGGAACAATGATCCCGAAAGGTTTCCGGATTCGCTTTAAGAAGGTAGTCACAGCGCCTCCCGCTTGGCTCAACACGCCCACAAAAGCGCCCCTTCGATGCGGGCGGCATTGTCAGCTGTGATAGAGATACAGATAGTCAGGGGGAAAAGATATTGAGCTTTGGCATTGCCGAAGTAACAGAAGGGAGTATGCCTATGCGGCTTTGGTTAACTCGTATCAAAGCCCCGGAGTCCTTTGGTCTTCCTAGCTAGCTTATGGCGGTAGCGCTTGTCAGAATGCGTCTTCGCAGAAACAAGGTTCTAG
>Ga0209006_10004536_pt1 | contig 12594 bp, 8 predicted proteins | sample JacPin_JW_Ref_O2_FD_188567 | JGI IMG/M metagenome (GOLD analysis project Ga0209006, IMG submission 188567) | Forest soil microbial communities from Algoma, Ontario, Canada - Jack Pine, Ontario site 1_JW_Ref_O2 (SPAdes) (version 2) | ecosystem: Environmental > Terrestrial > Soil > Boreal...
ACCACGCCCGTATCATCTCGACCGCCTCAAAGTTCTCCTGCCGTACTTCGGGGAGATTCCCATCGGCCGCATCTCAAGAGTCTCCGTGCGCGAGTACCGGGCACAGAGGCTCAAAGCAAAGCGGCTTACAGAAGCCACCCTCAACCGTGACGTTGAAGTCCTTCGCCACCTCTTATATTGGGCGCTCGACGAAGGTTTCATGACCACAAACCCACTCGCCCGCATCCGGCTGCCGAAACCACGTCGCAAGCCGCGGCCGATCATGAATGTCGCCGAGGAAGCGAAATTGCTCGATGCGGCCTCGCCTCATCTGCGGAAGATCGCAATCGCGGCCTTGGACTCCGGTATGCGGCGCGGAGAACTTCTCACCCAACGCTGGGAGCACATCGACCTGGTTCGTCAAGTGCTCTCGGTCACTCACTCGAAAACTCCAGGCGGAGAAGCCCGCGAGATTCCGCTTACAAGGCGGCTCGCAGCACTTCTTTTGGCAATGCAACAACCGGCTGGACTCATTTTCACGTTCAAAGGACGGGCCATCAGCCGGATCAAGACGGCCTGGAAAGGAGCTGTTCGGCGAGCAGGCATCCGTTACTTCCGCTTTCAGGACCTTCGCCACACGTTCAACACGCGCCTTATGGAAGCGGGTGTCGTGCAGGACGTGCGCAAGGCCCTTATGGGCCACAGCTCGGGCGAAGACGTGAACTCCCTCTATACCCACGTCGAGATGCCGGTGAAGCGCGAAGCCATCCGCAAGCTCGAAAACTGGATCGAAACGCAACTCAAGAACCATGAACCATCCGCTACACAAGGAGAAGGAGAACCGCATGGAGAAACCAAACCAATTCACCCAGGAACGCCTGATCGCGATGGTCCGCACGGACTGCCATCGGCAAGCCAAGAGCGCGCAGACGAAGCTCGATGAAGTCGTCGAATGCCTGGGCGACGAGAACCATCTCGGCGCTCTCGGTTCATTCTCGGGCCTCGACGAAGACGTTCTTGCGCTCAAGGTATTCCTCACCCGGATCGCGAAAATCACCGTGGGCGACGCCACGGATTTGGATTCCTGACATGGGCCGCCCTGAACGATTCGGCAAGCGGAAAGGAGGGGGCGATACGCCAGCACGTTACCCATTGAAACTTGTCACCCGCTACGACGGTACCCGGAACGAATACTCCGTGTTCCGTCACAACCTTACACCCGAAGAGGCGAACGAAGCCGTGATCGAGCTTTCGGCAAGGCTCTTCGGACTCTTCATCGTAGATCAGGGCAAAGCGCACACGACGGCCGACCCCGACGAATGCGGCGACTGCCGCAAAGATGTGGAACGGTCGTCCCGCGTGGAACCCAAACCCAGCTTCAAAAGGAGGAAGAAATGACCGCAACACCGAAGCGCCTGGACCAGACCCCGGCCCGGCACACAACCGCAACCACGCAGATCACCACAACCGAGACTCAGCGTAAGCCGTGGAAAAAGAAAACCCCGGCGGAAATCATGCTGAGCCAGATGGACCGCTTGCGCGAAGAGGTTGCCCAGAAAGAAGAAGAACTCAAACAAGCCAAGCGTCAACTGCAAAAGTTCGAGGAAGCCCGCAAAATCCTCGAATCAACGTAGCTCTTTATTCAAGGAGTTTGCCCAGTGCAAGCTCCTTTTTGATGGGGGGGCATTTCTCATGATGATCCAGGTTTTATATCTGCTATGCGTCATGACGCTTGTGATCGTCGGCATGCTCGTCATGGTGCAAGCGGTCAGCATCGGAACATGCCTGCAAGGAGTATGGCGAGGAATCGTCGTCCTTATCTGCGGATTCATCGCATGGGGTCTTTTCCGAGGGCTTCTGTTACCGATCCTGATCTGCTCGCTCATATGGTTGAGGCAGGCAATCTTGGCGGCACTACTCATCGTGCTGGCCCTCATTGCCGGACTATTCGCTTGGAAATTCGCGATACGCGCACAACGGAATCGCGAGGGAGGTGAAAGGTGATGACAATGTCGGCAAAACGCCAACCTAGGGACTTTGAACAATTCGGATATCGAACCATGCGTGAGTGCGGCAATGCCGCTGACGCTGCGGCGATTTGCGGCCTCGAAATTCAGGCCGAGGAAAAACGTCTCCAGCCGGAGCGGCTGACCCTTCAAGAAAAAACGTCGGATACGGAATGCCACATTTCCGCCCTGCACTCGGCACTCTACGACCGAACCCCGCGAGTAAACGATGCCGCGATGCTCACGCATGGCATCGCGGTTTTCATCATGCTCCTCTTCACCGTAATGGCAGCCTCAGCCTGCATTGTCGGCAACGTCATCACGTTTCTTCTGCTCGGCTTCGATCTCCTGCCCGCGATCTTGTCAGCCGTTGGCCTGACGGCATTGCCGTTGCTCGTCGGCCATCTCGCCTACGAGTGGTTTGTGGCGAAGAGCAGAGTGCTGCAAATCCTCGTTGTCGTTACGACGCTCCTGCTCTGCGGCGCGGGCATTCTCAAACTCGGCCAAGCGCGCGGCCAGATGATCGATAAAGCCGTCTCGACACCGAGAGTCAACTCCTACGTGGATGATGCGAACACTGACAGCGAACCGGGCCAAGAAGAGAAACCGCCGGAGTCCGGCGAAGCGAAAATCCACGGCACGTTCGGCGACGCCATGCTTCTCTTCATGATTGCCGCCGAGATCGTTCTGGGATTCCTGGTGGGACGGCTGGTCCGAATGTACGGCGATGAAGATTATGCCGCCTGGAGAAAACTCAAGGAACTTCGTACACGGCTGATCCGGCTTCGCGCGGAGAACAACGCACTAATCATGTCCATTGAAATCGCGAAGCGGACTTGCCTCGCCGGAATTCTGCGGGCGCAGAATGAACAAACGAAGCGCCGCCCTCCGTATCACCGTGCCGCTATCGTAATACTTTTCTGCCTATTCTTCGCCCGAGCCTTAACGGCACAAAATACCGAGCGCTTCGAAGGAATCCTCATCGACACGAGCGCTTCGATTTCGCGCGGCGGAAGGACCAATGAGCTGTTTCGTGAATATTTGTTGGCGACGCGAAAGCTCCTCATAACGGAGCCACCGAACACCCGCGTCTGGGTCGAGATGATTTCCCGCGATTCTTTCGGCGGCGTTCGGGAAGTTCTAAAAGGCTGGACTCCCGACGCGCGCGGTGTCTTCACCGACGATCTTAACAGGGCGCGGCGACAACTCGCCTCTAGCTTTGAGAGAAAATCTTCCGCGATGACGCCCGTCGCTTCCGCCACTGACATCTTCGGTGCGTTGTGGCGTCTCAAAGCCACGATTGAATCCGATGCGGCTCGAGGTGCGCCGTCTACTCCGAAAACGATTTGGGTATTCTCGGACATGATGAATGAAACGCAGGAGTTTTCGATGCCAGAGTTGATCGACATGGGTCCCGAAAGCATGTTGGAGCGCGCGAAAGCGAACGGCTTGCTCGTTCCGCTGAATGGGTACCGAGTTCACGTATTGGGCGCATCCCCTAGCGGACTATCGCCCCAGTCCTGGACAATCCTCGAGAGGTTTTGGACGATTTACTTTTCGGCGGCGGGAGCCGATCTTCGGTCCTATTCGGTGGAATTTGATGTGCAGCGCTAAAGCGCAAATCGGACTAAATGTTGCCGCCGAGGGCAATAAAGAAGGAAATTTTCAGCATGATCTGAAGAAAGAGTGAAGCCTGCGGCTGCCCTTATATCTTTCCCGATCAACCCTCGGCCTCGATTCGCAAATTCTCACGCCATCAAGCGTTGCGGAGGTAACAAAGCAGCCACCAATGGCTTTTACGCAGCAGGTTTCGTAAACAGGAAATTATTGCGCGTTGCGGGATGGTCGTGTCGCCAGTGGCGCACCGGGGACAGACCGGCCGTGCGTGCCAGAGCGATGAAATCCTCAGCGGTGGAGTAAAACGAGATCCGCCTGCCGCTATGAATCACCATCGGCCTGCCGGTCACTTTCGAGTAGATCATCCTCCGAGCCATGCCCAGACACGTGCGCAGGCCGTGTTCGCGATTGAGATATGCCAGAGTCTGCCAATCGCTATCGAATTGCGGTTCGGGCGGCGGGCCGGGAACAAAAGGAATCTCGCCAACAAAAATACGTGCTCCCGGCTTCGCAACGCGATACATTTCTCGCAAGCTCGGCAGCACCTTCTCTCGCGGGACGACCAGTAGAACGCTGTTGCACACGACCACCGATGCGCTTGCGTCTGGGACCGGCAACCGATCACTGAATGCCTGTTGCACATGTAGTCCTGTCGCCCTTACTAGGGCAACTTCTTCATCGGTCGCCAGAAATCCAACCGCACTGCGAACACCGAGGTTTCCGGCTAGCCGCAACAGCGTACCGTCGCCACAGCCTACGTCGATGAGATTGTCGTCGGGTGCAAGATTCACCGCTTCGGCGATGCGCTGGTTGATCCTCGCAGTGATTTCTTGTTGGCCGGCTCCACGTAAAGCCAAATCATGGAGCGTCTTCACATTCGCTGCGGTCTCGCGGCAAAACTCTACGTAGTCGTCGGAACGGGAAATCATGAGACCCACCAAATTCTAAGTGCTGGCCGAGCCATTCCATAAGGATGAATGTGCATCAGGACGATGCCTTGACGATTCCAAGAGAGCAACCAGGGTTATCACCTGCGCAGCCTCTCAATCTCTAGCCCGTACTCTTTCATCACGTGCTGCCTATGTGGACGAGCGTTCAATATAAGGACTCCTTCGACTTCTTCATGCTTTTATGGACGAAACGACAATCATTTGGTTCCCTGCTCGTGGTCCGCCGCAAAACTATCCAGTATCGAGGCGTCAAGTTCCTTGCGCTTGGTCGCGTCAAACACTACTTGGTCTATCCGAATCTGCCCAACACAGGTCATTTTTGTATCGCGGAGGAACTCCCATTCCCCGCTCCGCAGCGAAGCTTTGACTGAGTCAGGAAGGATATAAATTGAGTAGCTACTTGGATAGTCATCGAGGTTCTCATCGAAAGCACTCTGTAGCAGAAACAACCTGCCCCTATAATGCAGAGCGATGCAGCGAGGAACGTCGTAGAACTCCACGTATTGGAATGAGGTCATTTTGGCCATAAACTGTCCTCCACCGTCACTGCGAGCTTCCGGTCTGAGGAGGCTTCGGAGCCGAAGGTACACGCTGCGACTTCGGAACGGGATTAGCTTGCTGAGGACCAAACGCACCCTGCCCGCCAGTGACATTCACATGTTGGCCGTTTATGGGTCCTCCTGGATAGGCCGGTTCTGGCGCGGGCCTGACCTCTCCCCCTGCGTCTCTAATTTCGCCACCTGTCGTCGCGGAAATGGTGCCATGTGGCACACCTTGACCAGCCTCTTCTACAGTAGCTCCTTGGGCTCCAGAGAATGTCCCCGAAGACGGAATCGCCCCCTGTCCGCCCCGCACCACTACCTGACCATCCGGCACATCACCGGGGGCGTGAGGACTGCCCTCACTTCCCGGCTGACTGGCGGCCCCTGACGCTGGGTTACCAGAGTTGCTATTCTGCGACATCTGGAAAATCGAGCTACCATTCTCGTTCGTAAGACTCCCGCCAGGAACGTATCCAGCAGGAGGCCGCCCGCCCCCTGAAGCAGTAATAACGGTACCTATTAAGGCCCCTGCGCCCGCAAGTGCCTGTGCACCCCAGTTCTCGACAGCCTCTCCCGCTGGACTCTCGATTAAGTCCTCCACTGCCGGACACCATGGACAATGCCCGTCAAGGTCGGCGGTCGTGGTTGGGTTGTTGTTGACATAGCTGTAGAGGTTGAGGCTCTGCGGGTTTCCGTAATGGGCGTAGGGAACTGCCGTGGGCTTCGTTGCCCAGTCCGGTGTCATGAACCGGCCTATCGAAGATGCGTAATGCCTGGCCCCGAGGTAGTCGAGACAGTTGAGGGTGGCGCAGGTCTCGGCATCGCGTTCTTTCCCGGTGAACTTGTAGCGGTTGGAATCGCTCTGGGTGATCACGATCTCTCCGCCGTAGGGGTAATAATCGGACTCGTTCTGAACATTCCCGAAATTGTCGGTCACAACGCTGGTCGAGTTCAGGTGGTCGTGGAAGTAATAGTGGACAACACTCTCTCCCCCCGTCAAATCGACCCGGGAAAAGATTTGGCCGCGTATCACACCGTAGGCCTCAGTCCAGTTACCCCCAAGATCGCTCTCGGCCAGGGGAGCGCCTGCGGCGGTCAAGTAGTAAAGGATTCCAGTGGCATTGCTGGCGCAGGTGCCTGGCGTCGCGCCTGCAGTGCATTTTTCGAGGCGTTGGCCATCGCCGTCATAAATATAGCTGTAACCGCTTGTTTCTATGAGCCGGTTCTCAGCGTCGTAGATATATGCGGTCGAACCACTCTTGGTGAGATTCCCGGCAGGATCGTAAGTGTAGCACGATCTCAGTTGGTTTGTTATGCCCGCTGGTGAACACGTTAACGGTTCGAAGACCGACTTCGTGTTTACGCCCGAACGATTCGTCAGGTTTCCCCAAGCGTCAATGCCAGCGGTCGAAAGTGAGGGCGGCACGCCCGGATTGGTCGCAACTGATGCAAAAGTCTCACCCCAATTGGGGCCGGTTGTATAGGCCTGCTGAATTCGGTTTAGCGGGTCATATAAAAAATTTTGCGAACGATTGTGGTCTTTGCCGTTAACGATTCCAATCACGTTTCCATTGTCGGTGCCGCTTGTGCCGTTGCCCAGATTGAAACTGTAGGTCAGGTTGAGGATCGGCGCGGGTGAATTGGCGCCCGTCTGGGCTGAAACTATGACCGGCTGCAGGCGGTTGTTATAGGTATTGGAAATTGTGCTGCCGTTATACGATTGATTCCCGTTATCCGACCAGCCAATATTAGCGGTCGCCAGAGCCCCTTGCGGAGCATAAGATGCGGTCCAGACCACGTTATAGACCGTATCCCCTGCTCCGATCACGCGGCCAGCAGCACTCTCTCTGGTATAGAACTCGTAATTCGGAGGACCGTTCGGATGTGGATAAAATACGGTTCCCAGATCGCCGTTTAGATAATAGGCGTACGAAGTGTCCGTAGAAAGCGCCTCAATGCCATTCCAAAGGCTAACGGTATTTGGATTATATGGAGGTGCAAGGTTGATGAACACCCGATTCTGCGCGCTAACCCTGCCCATGGGATCGTGGGTCCAAGAAGCGCTGCCCTCGCCGTCGCACATGCCTGTGCGGCGGCCAATGCCATTTGTTGCCCCACTCCCGACGAACGCGATACCGGTTGGGCAGGTGAGGGTGTTCCCGTCGTAGGCGTAGGCGACGCTGGAAGTAGGTGGATTACCCGTGTAGGAATCGGCGTAGCTTTTTCCCGTTAAGCGGTTCAGGGCATCGTAAGCGTAGCTCGTCGTAACGGTGGCCGTACCGTTCGTGGGCTGATTTGGCGAGAGTGCCGTCTTGCTCCTGAGATTACCATTCGCATCATAGGAATATCCGATTGTGCCGGACTCAGGATTGACCGCACTCGTCAGGCGCGATAATGAATCGTAATAAAAGTGCCGGATTCGTGCGTTGCTGCTGTTGCTGCCATTCTGCGTTACGAGGGTCAGATCGTTCAGGGGATCGTAAGTGTAGATCGTCTGAAAATCGTAACCGCTAACGTTTGGTGCTTCCCAAACATCGGTAAGCCGGCCAATGCCATCTATCTGGTTCTCGCGTTGATTGCCGGCCTCATCGGTGACTGTCGTCTGGTTACCCGCGTAAGAACTTGTCACCGTCGAACCGTCAGGCTCAGCCTTCTTGGTGAGCCGTCCTATTGAGTCGTAAGTGTAGGTTGTGATTCCATACGTCGGGTCACTCGTCGTTCGATACGGATTGGACTGCGTGTATACATTGTTCTCGCCGTCGTACGTCGTCGCCGTGTATGTAGGTCCATCCGGGTCTGAGGATAGTTCCGCCGTAGTCTGTCTACCAAGACTATCGGCTGTGTTCGTAGTCACTTTACTGATGCCACTCCCGGCAGAGGAGATGAGCTCAGTCGTAGTGACGGTAGGAGTCGACGAGTCCACGTAAGATAGACTCGTTTGCCCGCCGTCCGGATAGTTGACCTGGCTGGGCCGGTTGAAAGGATCGTTGTACAGGTATGTCGTATTTTGGAGATTGGGGTCCTCGGAGATTGTCAACTGACCGTTATTGTAATCATATGAAAAGCTAGAGATATGACCGAGAGCGTCCGTAACTGACGTCAGATAAGTATTTGTATTTCCACTCGGGGAATAGCTTACATTTTCTCCTCCAGACAGAATGGTGTAACTATTCGCGTGGGAATAGTTAGTCGTGTGGGTCGAGCCCGTCATATCACTGCACGTGCCGTTTGGGTTCCCGCAGGGATCAGTTTTCGACACAACCTGGCCTGTTTCGTCGTATGTGTAGGTTGTTTGGGGTGAGGTTCCAGTATTCGCCCACCGGATCTTCTGAGTTAGGTTGCCACGCGGAGCGGTTGAGCTCGTGCCGTAGTTTGTTTCGTCATGGCCAGTGTAGCTGCCCGTTCCAGTCAGAGACTGTGTCGAGGCAGTACTGGGGCAGAGCGAAGTGCCTCCATCGTAATAGTAATCAGCCTCCGCGTAGCGGTTGTTGTTTCCGTCGTAAGTGATGACTTGACATGGCCGGTCAAGAATATTCTCGTTGCCATTAAAGATCGGACTTGCCGTGAATCCCTGGTAATTTGTGACGGTCTCTCGCAGTAGCGTAGTGCCTGCTGGGTTCGAGTAATCGTACTCTTTTTGTTGTGTAATTTGGGCGGCGTTGATGCCGTACTGATAGGTTACTTCCGAGGTCAAATTGTTGTAGGTGTCCTGTTCGCTGGCAAGTTCAAACTGATTGTCCCAAGTCTTAGATACCGTCCTAATCGTCGAGCCACCACCCCAGGTGGAATAGGTAACTGTGGATTCCAGCGGAATCTGATCTGCAGTGAAGTTGGGAATATAGGGATTGTTCGGCCCAATACCATAAGGTGTATACGTATATTTCGTTGTAGTAGTCAGGTTCCGGACGTTATCCGTAGTAGTAACTGTAGTTTGCTTTGTTGTCCAGGCCGGCCCTTCAGGGCCATTTGCCGCCCAAGTTGTTGTATAGCTAAAGCTCTGGGTAAGAATTGGTGTTGAACTTCCAGCTAACCCGACGCTCCTGGTCGCGATCACTGGCGTTTTGAAGATAGATTGGCAAAACGTGGGGACTTCCTGACCAGCATTGCTCCCAGTGCCTATGCCATCGTAGCTCACACCTTCCGAGTACTGATCTGCATATTTCCATGTGTAACGCACCCATGCGCCGGTCGGATAGTCGATTTCGCTTAGCAGTCCGTATGGATTTGAATACCCCTGATGTGGATTGTTCGTACCGTAATAGAACTGGTACGCTTCCTCATTCGGTAACGTAATTGTATTAACCACGGTTTCCGTCTGGTTAACAGGCGCAAATGGCTCGCAGTTATAACCTTGGACTGTGTAAACCAGCTCATTTGGAAAGCTGAAGTTTGGAGTCGTCGATGTCCAGTTTACTTGGTAGGCCGCGCCGGACGCGGTTACTGTATTAGTCTGGCCACTGGTTCCTGGACCATTCCATGAAATAGCATTTCTACCAGCCGAGTCCACATATGTGAATGCCCCGCCGGATGAAGAGAGCACTATTTGATTTCCGTTGGAGTCTTCGATATAACTCGGGAGCTGCGAATAGCAACCACCGCAATTACCGAGTGTTCCGCTTGCCCCGGCCGAAGGAAAATTGTAAGCCGTGCCGTGAGCATCGCTGACTATCAATGTGGGTAAAACATTGCCCGTGTACCCGAGAACTAGCGCCCCCGAGTATTGAGTGTCGCTTCCGTAGAGATAGTCTTGCGTACCGCAAAGGGTCTGGCCTCCCGTCACTCCAAGGCCCAGACTGTGTCGCCCCCCAGAAGGATCTTGAAAAGTATATCCTGAGTTGAAAAGGCATGTTACTCCTTCGGAGCTAGTCGAGGACCATCCAATTCCTTGCATGATCGGCAACCCATACGACCATCCTCCCTGGGAAACAACAGTGAAATCGGACTGCGGCGTTGGCTGGGCACCTCCCACAATGTGGTTTACACCGTTGGAGTCATAGTTAAACGAGAAGGGTAGCGTGATGCCCCGCGCCTCTGCGGTGGGAACTTGTATCCGTAGGCTCACCGAGCCGTTCGCCGGGTTCACAGTTTCCGACAACATTTTGATGTAGTCGTGACCTGCACCCTCGATCGGCGCGGCCGTATCGTCGCCGACGTTATTGATTTGGGCTTGGGCCGAGATGGCAAGCGAAGTAGATATACAACTTAAAGCAAAGAGACGCACCCAGAACCAACGAACCGCAAACGGTATCATTTACAGTCCCTCCTGTTTCAAATGAACAACTGAAGCGCGTCCGGCTCACGGCCGGGGCCCTGTTACCGCTTATCCGCTAAGATGGGCGGAGCCTTGCGAGGGGCTGCCGGGCCATCGCACTTCCGTTCCTACTTCAGAGGGAAGCAGCAAGCAGGAAAAATCCGCACCGAAGATACGCCGCCCGCACTGGGGACTTCCGGCTCGCTGATTGGCAGAAAAAATACACTGGCTATGAGGTCGATGTCAAATTGGAAAATCAAAAGTAATGCGCGAAGGACATCTCACGCGGACAAAGTGATCCGCCGCAGGATCAGTATTTGATTAAATTGAGAACGTAGACGATTTTGTAGCGGTCTAAGCAACCTCGTTCACCAAGATTCAATAGCATTCTAAAACGTGCCTGTAACGGAAACAAAACAAATCACTTGAAACCTCCACATTCCAGGAGATTTCAATAATCACCGAAATCTGGTTCGGGACCAGGGGGTCGGAGGTTCAAATCCTCTCTCCCCGACCAATCTTTTCAAATACTTAAACTGCACTTCTGGTTTTCCGTCTACATCGATGGTGTCGAAACTGTAGACGGTCATGTTTTTCTGGAATTCCGGCTGGGGCTCCATCGAGAATTACAATTTGATCTTCCTGCAAGAACTCGCCTTGGTCTTCCAATAGAACATCCACGCGCAGGGTCCAGTGCCGAAGTCCGCGAATCGTTCCTCGCGATTGACGGCCGATCAGTCATTCCTTCGTTAAATGACGCGGCTTCAGCCCCAGTTGTTGTTTCAGGCGTGTGCCTCTCTTGCCGGCTACGATTAACGCAAGAATCTGACGAATCCAAATCAACCTCGGAAACAAAGTGAAATGCCATACCGGTTAACTATCTTTGGTAAACGTTTCGCAGCACCTCCATGCCATCTCCAGTACACCGCATGAGGTCAACTGACAGCACCGATTCAGTCACGTCGGCGGCGCCCTCGACCGCAAGCTCCACGACTTGATAATAGTCACCCCGGTGGGCTCTTTCACGGAAAGGATAATCTCGCATCTTTTTAAAGGTTTCCGGGCTCCGCTCATGGGCGATCGGCTGTGTATTGCCGGAGTTCATCGGCGACAGCACGATCCTCTGCTCGTGCTTTCGGACGAACAGAAGCGTCTCAAGTGTTAGCACAGCATGTGGGTGATCGCGATAGCCGCGAGCACAGAGCAGCGTTTGCAGGCGCTCCAGAGTTAGCCAGAAGAAGACGAATTTGTTTAAGAGGAGATACCATTGCTCCAGTGTGCATTTTCTCAAGGCGGTTCGTAACTTGGATTCGATTATCGCCTTGTTATCGCGAACGACCGCACGGCCATGTTTTTCGTGAACGATTGGGACACTCTCCGGGTGGCGGGAACTCTCAATGTCCTCGCGTTCGCGGCCCTTTACGCCGAAAAGGTCAAGCAGTGAGGAAGTGCTGAGGAGGCCGTGTTTTTGGATGTTCTGCCAGCTGTCAGCGTCAGCCATGTGATAAAGCCGCGGATAGGTTTGTGATAGTTCCTCGGGTGTTACTCCCATTTACCAGGCTCTCCGATCAATGATGCTGCCAAAATCAAAACGGGGTTAGACATCAACGACACCGATTCGCTCCCACACGTGTCACTTATTCGATGCCGGGCAATGGTAACCTCCGAGCAGAACTAGAGGAAATGATGTAATAGTCCCGCAACTTTGGCGATAAGAGCGCTGCATCCGTCGATGACTGCAGCGCCTTTCACTACCTCCCATGCGGACCTAATTATTGTGGGATTGGGGGCTGACTTCGCTAGTTGAGACTGGATAGTGTCGATATCGGCCACGAATTCCAGCTTCGTGGACTCCGGCACCTGGGAAGCCGTAATAGCTGAACGAAGCTCGGCGAGAGATTGCCCGAGGTCGCCAAATTTGGCGTCGACCTGGTTGCCGTCACCAAGTGTAATGATGTTCTGACCTGTCGCTTCGATCTTGATCCCATGAAATTTTGGCATTGTGAATTCTCCCGGGCCCTCGATCTTATCAATACCAGCAGCAGTGATCGTGTAGAAGTTCGTGGTGGAGGGAATGATGGTACCACCGGGCGCCGTGAACGATTTCTCGATGGCGTCCTCTTTCACCCATCCTTGACTGATTAGATAAGTCAGGTTGCTCTGGACTTCCTGCTGGGACAATCCGTAGCTCTCCTTCAATTCCCGTTTCACATCGCTTATCTTCACTGACGAGCCTTTCTTGCCACGAC
>Ga0209006_10004537_pt1 | contig 12594 bp, 10 predicted proteins | sample JacPin_JW_Ref_O2_FD_188567 | JGI IMG/M metagenome (GOLD analysis project Ga0209006, IMG submission 188567) | Forest soil microbial communities from Algoma, Ontario, Canada - Jack Pine, Ontario site 1_JW_Ref_O2 (SPAdes) (version 2) | ecosystem: Environmental > Terrestrial > Soil > Boreal...
TTGACAGCGGCTGAAACCGGCCATCTGGTGCTCTCTACGCTCCACACCAACGACACGTCGCAAGCCGTTTCACGAATTCTAGATTCGTTCCCGGCTGCTAATCAAGGGCAGATCCGTCAGCAGTTCTCGTTAGCGCTGCTGGCGGTGGTGGCGCAACAATTGATCCCATCGGTGGACAAAACGACCCGCTATCCGGCCGTCGAAATTCTGATGGGAAGCAGCGGCGTCCGCAGTTTGATCCGGAAGGGAGATGATCACCAACTGTACAGCGCCATCTCCACCGGCCGCGGCGAGGGAATGATCACCATGGAACAATCCCTCGCCGACATGGTTCGGAACGGCCGCATCAGCCGGGAGATCGCTGCGGCGCGCTGCTTCCGTCCCGACGAACTGAAGCGCTACTTGAAAGAATGAGCTGCGCGGATTTAGCGGCTGGCGTGCTCCTTCGGAAAATGTTCCAGTTCAGCCATCAAAACATGGCCGGCCGGGGGCGGAGGAACTTCGCCATAAAGAATCGCATGTTCGCTCACATCCATCCCGTACAGCTTCCGATCCTCGCCACCATCTTTCTTCACCACGGTCCCATCCAGGGAAACGCCCGCGAAGACGCCATGAGCGCGAGACCACGATAGGATCTCAGCATGCAGGGACGCATCGGTGTCGGCGGAGCTTGTCCTGCCGACCGGACCAGCGGCTACCGAGGCGTCCGCGCCAACGGTGAATTTGTCACTGGCCAGCTTCTCCATTCCCTTCCGGTCCATTACCAGCATGACGACATCGGTGGATTCCACGCCAATTTGCGCGCCAAAGCTTCCGCCGCCCAAAGTGATTGCCGCAGGTCCCGTCCATCCGCCCTCATGACGGCACAGCGCGTAGCCTTTTCCATAATCCGCTCCGAAGATAAAGCCGGCCTTCTTCAGGCCCGGAACGATAATCACGCATTGCGCTTTCTCCAGCAAATCGCGCGGGATGCCGTGGTCGGGAGCGTTCATCATTTCGTGAAAAACGCTGGCCGTCGACCGCAGCCGATGATCGGGAGTTTCTTCTTGAGCCCACAGGCCGGTCGCCAGAATCGCGCTGCCTGCGGCAATGAATGTCAATGTTTTTAGCATGCCTTTCACCACCTCTACCGTTAGATGCCGGCAGCCAAGAAACGTGTCTCACGCGCCATCCAGTAAAATAATACGAAGCGGCTTCGAGTCTTTATGCATCCTACAGAAACCATGCGAATTGTTATCTCCGGTACTATCGCGCTGGGGGTCGGTTTATTCGGAGTTTCCGCTCTGCAGGGGCAGGCGAAACCCGATCCCGATGTTCTCCTGTTCACGGATGGCGAGCGGCTGACCGGGCACTTCGTTAAATCCACTGGCTCCTTGTTGACTTTCAAGAGCGATGCGCTGGGCGAAATCACGGTGGATTGGAGCAAGGTGAAAGAGCTGCAAAGTTCGGCCAAGGTGGCCGTGATTCCCAAGGGCGTTCGCCTCCGCAAAGGGAGCGACGCAGCGAGCATCCCGCAGGGCACGCTGTCGGTTGAGGATCAGCAGGTGCACTTGACGGAACCCCCGGCCACCAGCGCACGCTCCATCCCGGTGGCAGACGCCGACCAGATTGTCGATCAGGCCGGTTTTCAAAATGCGCTGGCGCATCAACCCGGATTTTTCGAGGCGTGGAAAGGGACGGTGACCGTCGGCGCCGCGGTGGTGAATGCGACGCAAGACAGCGAGACGTTCACCGGAGCGCTCAACATGGTGCGCGCCATACCCACTGAGAGTTGGCTCCAGCCGAGCAACCGGACGAGTTTGAATCTCAGCGCGGCTTATGGCGAGGTGACGCAGCCGGCGACGCCCAGCATCAAGACCGATATTTTCCATGGCGACTCGGAGCGGGACGAGTACTTCAGCCCGCGCCTATACGTCTTCGGGCAGGGCGCCTTCGATCACAATTTCTCGCAAGGTTTGGATCTGCAGCAGACTTATAGCGGCGGAATCGGCATAACGGTGATCCAGCGCGCGAATGAGACGCTGGATCTGAAAGCCAGCTTGAGCTACATCCGGCAGCAGTTCGATGGGGCGCCCGATGAAGATCTGATCGGCTCCATCTTCGCTGAGGGCTTCAACCGGAAGTTCAAACACCTCACGCTGGATCAGCATCTGGTCCTCACGCCGGCGTGGAATGACACTAATGCCGCTTCGGCGGCCTTTAACGCGCTGCTGACCATGCCGGTTTATAAGCGGCTAAACACATCGGCCGGGTTTATCGATTCGTATCTCAATAATCCGGCCCCGGGGTTTCGGAAGAATTCGGTGCAGATAACGGTGGGGCTGACGTATGCGCTGCCGTAGCCGCTCCCTGACGGTCACGGTTCAGTAGCGCGCGTAAGCACGCGGCGTGCAGCGGCGCACGTGAGCCGCGCGCGTCAGCAAGCGGCGTTTAGCGGCGCACGATCACTTCGCGCAAATGATCGCGGGTCAGGAAAAACTTCACCGAATTGAATTTCTGGAACAGCTTCTCCAGGCTGCGATTGTTGAAATACTGAACCGGCCGCTCCTGATTGCGCGGGGTTAGCGACATGATCTTCGATTCCACAATGCGGTAGGAATACAGCGGCGCGGTTTGCGCTTTCTCTTCGGCGTGGAAGAACGCCAGCAATGACGACTGGGGACGCAGGATGCGGTACAGCCGGTCGACAGTGTCCTGCAGCAGAGGCGGGGCCAGGAACTGCAGTGTATCCCAAATGAGGGCGCCGTCAAACGTGCGATCTGGAAAGTCCAGGTTCTCTCGGAGGAACAGCGCGGCACGTTCGGGATCGGATTGATTGGCGATGAAGTCGCCGCCGGTACCGAACGCCTCTTCCAAGGTGCGCAAAGCATCGTTGGAATAGATGCGGTGGCCCATGGAAGTGATGAAGCTGATGTTAGCCTGACTGGCGCCGGAAAAGTCCAGGATGGAAAGACTCTCCTGATCCTGCAATGACGCGAAGAACTGATCCAGGCCGTTGCTGGCGCGATTTTGCGGCCCGGAGCCCGATTTTTTAGGCGGTGAGTGAAGCGAGGGTGAAGACGGTTCCGATCTTAACCGGTCCTTCAGCAAAGCTCCACTCCTTCCTTGAATTTCATTCCCGGGAGACCGGGCAAACTACCGCGAATCGCCTGCCGCCGCGGTGGCGGGTGTAGCGGCCGCGTTGGAACTGGCGGCGCTAGCGGACTGCGGCTTCGGTTGGGAAGGCGCCGGTGACTTAGCCGCCTCGGGCCGCGCGATGTCGATACTGCCCTTGAAATATGCCCCGTCTTCGATTACGATGCGGGCCGTCTTAATATCGCCCACCAGCTTGGCGTCTTTCCGAATATCGATCTTGTCGGACGCTTCGACATTTCCGTGAATGGTTCCCAGCACCACCACTTCGCGCGCCTTGACGCCGGCTTGCAGCTTGCCGTTCGGTCCGACGGTGAGACGGTGCTCGTGCAGTTCGACGGAACCATCGATCTCGCCGTCGATAGTGAGGTCTTCGCGGCTGAAAATCTGGCCCTTGATCATGACAGACTTTCCGATGATCGCCGGTCCTCTGGACTCGGTGGGATGGTGGCTGGGAGCGGGACTGGTCGACATAGGGACGTTCTCCTTGATCTGGCTAGTTGGCGCGACCGGTGTCGCGGGCGATTTTGGCGGATATTCTTCTTCTTTCCGTTTGTTCCACATTCGGAAGGTCTCCTTGGTTCAATCTCGTTCAATCATGACATTGTGCACTATGGTAGTACCCGTATGGATGCAACCATCGTACTACGCCACTGCCAGTCTGTCATTCGGTTGTTATCGTGCTTTTTGAGGCGACAGTGCGGCGGTCGCGTGGGATAATAAATTGTGTCCAGGGTAAGAGATTTAGAACAGCGCCTGGAGCGCACCGAGCAACAGTTGCGTCTGCTGCAGAAAATCAGCCGCTATCTGATTCGGCAAACCAAGCTCCAGGATGCACTCGATGGCGTGGTGGCTCTTGTGGTGGAGTTTATGGACTGCGACTCCTGCCTGCTGTACTTGCTGGATAATCGCGAGTTGGTGCTGCGCGCCAGCAATCGCCCCTCCGCGGTGGGCAGCGTGAAGCTGGCGATGAACGAAGGGCTCACCGGCTGGGTGGCGCGCGAGAAGCGCTTGCTCGCCATCTCCCGCGAAGCTTTTCGCGATCCTCGTTTCAAATTTTTCAGCGATCTTCCCGAGGACACCTATGAGGCGTTCCTCTCCGCGCCGGTGCTTTCGCGCCGCGGAGTGGAAGGTGTCATCAATGTGCAGCATCGCGATCCGCATTCGCACACCGGAATTGAGATGGAGCTTCTTACCAGCGTCGGCGAGCAGTTGGGTTGCCTGCTGATGCTTTCGCGCAGCGAGACGGCCAAGAATGAGAGTGCCGATCTGGTTCGCGCCAACGGCTGAAAACAATTTGGCCGCCGATGAACACGGATGAACACAGATTCGGAGCGAAAGTCTTATCGGCGCTCATCGGCGTTCATCTCTGGCTGATTCTCTCCCCGCTCTCCGCCGAACCGCGCTGGAACATCCAGTTTTTTTACGACCGCGCCGATTCCAACTTCGCCATTGAGGACTTGCAGTGCCCCACTACGCTGCACTGCGTCGCCGCCGGACTGATCGACGATAAGAACGGACACGAGAAGGGCGCCGTGGTAATAACCAGCGACGGCGGGCTGCATTGGTCGCAGTATGAGGTGAAGGAACGGCCGCTGTCGCTCTTCTTCCTGGATGAGAGCCAGGGCTGGATGGTTACCGATCGCGGACTATGGTCGACTGTGGAAGGCGGCCGCGTTTGGAAGAAGGTACAAGGGCACAAAGGGATGCTCCAAGCTTGGTTCCTGGATGCCAATCACGGCTACCTCACTGGCGTGAAGGGCTTCGTGCAGGAGACCAGCGACGGCGGCAAGACCTCCACCCAGCTGGAGGCGAGCGGTCAGGCTCCCGATGCATCGTCGCTCAACTACGACATCATCTCGTTCCGGGGAACACACGGCATCATTATCGGCGCTCCCAATGCGTCGTCGCCGATTCTCTTCGATTCAAGGCCTCAGGCGCCGGTAAACGGAAAAGTAACGGTGCTGGAAACCGTGGACGGCGGCAAGAAGTGGAAATACGGCACCCTCTCGATCGACGGCGAACTGGCGCAGTTGAGGATGTCTCAACAGGGAACGGTGGTGACGCTGATTCTTTACACGGATACGAAGCATCCGGTGGCCTCGGCTGTGTTCGAGATTCCGCTGGGATCGCGGAACGGGCGCAAGGTTTTTGCCCAGCGCGACCGCGCCGCTACCGACATCGCGCTGTTGAGCGATGGCGGCGCGATCCTGGCGGCCATCGAACCGCCCGGCAATTCGACGCAGGTTCCGATACCGGGCAGGTTGAGGATACTGCGCAGCGAGAATCTGAAGGAATGGCAGGAAATGGACGTGGATTATCGCGCCATTGGACAGCGCGCGATCATTGCGGCGCCGGACCCGCGGCACATGTGGGTGGCTACCGATACGGGCGCGATTCTCGGCCTGGCTGAATGAAACATCCCGCGCGACTGTTGTTTTATCCACATTTTGTCCACAGTGAATATCCCGTAAGCCGTTGATTCCGGACGGTATAAAAGTTTTGGAAAAGGCTTTGTAATCGACATTTAACCGTTGACTCCCAGCGGCTTTCGCGCAATCATGGACCTGGTTCCAAGAGGTTCAGAGAGCAGTAAGCCTGGTGGACGGTAGCGAACCTGGAGCGTTGATCCGAGCGCGCTTAGTTAATAAGACTAATTAACGCGTTCGGGGAGTGAAAGGTAATCGGGCTGGACACAAAGGTAAGCATCTCAGATCGAGCCGCTGACCGAGCGCTATGATCCAGCAGGGATGAAAGTCCCGAAGGGGAGCGAAAGTTGGATGGACGTTTGAGAGTTCTGGGCTTGCGAGACGGCAACGGGCATTGAGCGAAGATCATCCCCGGCTGCGTGAAGAGCGCGGCAGAGGATGGGAGTTCAAGGCCGAACGAGCTGGAAGAAAAGCTTAGAATTTCGCCGAAGAGATAGGCCGGGAGTGCTGACCTCGCCACGGTGGTTCTCGAAGGGGAACAGTCGTTGCGGGCGAGCGAAAGGCCGTTTCGAGGCGTTGGCTTCTAGCAGGTGGTAAGGCAAGCGAATTCTGGAGCGTTGAGCCGTAGCCGGTCAAAAGAAAGACGGTTACGGGGAGCAAGAGGATACGGCTTCCGCCACGCTGCATGCTATGCTCTGGCCGCGCATGCCGGCCGGGGAGCGGATTGCCGACTGGGTCACCTGGAACCTTTTTCTTTTTTGGCCGGCGCTCCCTGACGGTCGCGGTTCTGAAGGCGGTGGCCGGCTCCCTCACGGTCGCGGTTCGGTAGCCGGTGGCCGGCTCCCTCACGGTCGCGGTTCGGCTCGGGGTTCTGAGCCGCGCGCGTTAGCAAGCGGCACTCGCTACCGCAACTGCCCCATCAACGGCGTGGCGTTTCGCTTCACGTAATCCTCGCGGTACTCTTCCAAAGCCTTCACCAGCGGATCGACCACGTTCCCTCGGCTATTTACGTTCAAACCTTCGATAAACACGGCGGGCAGCAGATCGCGCGTTGTGGAAGTGATGAACACCTGATCGGCGCGCTCCAGATCCTGCGGTTTAAGCGCGCGCTCAATCACCTTGATTCCTGGGACGCGCACCACGTCCAGCAACAACTCGCGAGTGACGCCGGGCAGGCAGCCGGAATCGAGCGGCGGCGTGAAAACCTCGCCTCCAGTGGCGGCGAAGACGTTGGCCGAGGTGCATTCGCTTACCTCTCCCCGCTCGTTCAACAACACCGCTTCGTCGAAACCTCGCGCGTGAGCCTCCTCATACCAGGTGAGGTTTTGGGACCACGACAATATCTTGCATCCGGAGAATTCATTCGCGGCGTAGCGCGCGTGCGGCTGCACGGTCAGCCGGACGCTGTGGCCCCACGGATTCAGGTCTTTGGTGAACCCGAGCACGTCGAACTCGCGCTCCAGATCCGGTCCTTCGAACAGCCCGCCGCGGTTACGAACCACCATCACCCGCAGCGTGGAGTTCCACGCGGAATTAGCCTCCACCAAGCGCAGCAACTGCGCTTTCAGCTCCGCCGGATCGGTTGGAAACGGCACGTGAACCTTGGCGGCATCGCGGTGCATGCGCTCCCAATGGCGCTCGAAGGCGAACAATACGCCGTCGGCGACGCGCAGAGTGCTGAACACGCCCCAGCCATTCAGCAGACCCACTTGGCCCGCGCTCAGGCTCTTCTCATGGGCGTCCAGGATTGCGCCGTTGTGAAGCAGAAAGCGATGCATATCTCAATGGTATCGCTGAATTCAATGTCGGGGCCGTCTCGACAATTCTTGGATTGAGACGCCTGGCCGATAAGGAGGTGAGCGAACGGGACACCCGCGCGTTCCCCTAAGGCCCTTCCAGCGAAAAGGAGAAGAAATGAACGACGAGGTCACGCCGCTAAGCCTTAACTCTCGCGAAGGGATCGCGCTGTTATTTGCTGTCGCTACCATCCTGCTAGTGGCATTTCTCACGTATCGCGGCTGGGCTACATCCGGCCGCCGCGAGAGCCAGCTGGATGTAACGCAGCAAATTGTATCCCGCACCGATGCGCTTCTGTTGGCGGTTACCAAGGCAGAAACCGGACAGCGAGGCTATCTATTGACCGGAGAGGATAATTATCTGGAGCCGTACCGCCAGGCGCGCAGCGAGATCCCAGCGATATTGCTATCCCTTGCCAAAGCGACCAAAACCCATCCCGAGCAGGCCGAACGCGTCCGCAGGTTGGGTGGCGCGGTGAACGAAAAGTTGGCGGAATTAGCGGCTACCATCGAGCTCCGCCGGCATAAAGGCTTTAGTGCCGCTGTCGCGGTGGTCCTTAGCGACACCGGAAGAAAGAGGATGGAGAAAATTCAGAACATCTGCTCCGAGATCCTGGCGGTGACAAACGCACGGCTCAGCCAGTACTCCCAGGAGGCGCAGTCGAGCGTCCACGAAGGCGGCCGGATCGCTATTCTGGGCGGCGCTTGTCTCTTCTTTCTCCTGATTGTCGCCACCCTCGCCATTAAAAAAGGGGTTGCGCGCCGGCAGTCCCTGATAGGCAATCTGCAGCAAGGCGAGCGGCGGCTCGAAAATGCGGCATCGGTGTCGGAGGCTGCCAATCAAGCCAAGAGCGTTTTCCTATCGACCATGTCTCACGAAATCCGAACTCCCATGAATGCGATTCTCGGATATGCCCAACTGATGTTACGGGATCCCAGCCTGGGAGCGGAAGCGAAAACGAATCTCAAGATCATTGGCCGCAGCGGCGAGCATCTGCTGTCCATCATCAACGATGTTTTGGATATGTCCAAGATCGAGGCGGGGCGCACTGAGGTGAGTCCCGTGACATTCAACCTCGATCAGTTATTAAAAGATCTTGCGGCCATGTTCCGCTTGCGAGCAGAGGCCAAAGCGTTGGTCTTTGAACTGGTGTCGGAAGGGAATCAGGTGGCGTACGTGGTGGCGGATGAAGGCAAGATTCGCCAGGTGCTGGTCAACCTGCTGGGGAATGCGGTCAAATTCACCCAGACCGGAAAGGTCACTTTGCGGGCCTCATTGGAACAAAAGTCAGCCGATGAACTATGGTTGTTGGCCAGCGTCGAAGATACTGGTTTTGGTCTGACGGCGGAGGAACAAGCAAAGCTGTTTCAGCCCTTCAGCCAGACCAGCCGCGGAATCCACAGCCAGGAGGGAACTGGCTTAGGACTGGCTATCAGCCGCAAATGCGCGCGACTGATGGGAGGCGACGTCACGGTTAGCAGCAATCCAGGCGAAGGTTCGACCTTCCGGTTCGAGATTCCGGTGGGACGGGGCGAGGCTGGTGTGGCGCTCAAGCGGACTGTCCCTCGCCGCGTGGTCGGCATACAGAGTGGAACGGAAAGTCCCCGCATCCTGGTAGTGGATGACCAGCTTGAGAACCGGGACTGGCTAACGAAACTGCTCACTCTGGTCGGCTTCACCGTGCAAGCCGCGGAAAACGGGGAGGTGGCGATTCGAACCTGTGACGAATGGAAGCCGCAGTTGATCCTGATGGATATGCATATGCCGGTGATGAACGGCTTAGAGGCTACGCGAATCATAAAAGCGCGTCCCCGCGGCAAGGAAACGACCATCGTTACTCTGACAGCCAGTGCCTTGGATCAGGATCGTCATACTGTACTTGAAAGCGGAGCCGACGATTTCCTGTCGAAGCCTTGCCGGGAAGAAGAGCTGCTGGAGAAGATGGGGAGCCTTCTGCACATTGTCTATGACTACGAGGAAAGTGACAAGACTGACGATCCACCGAGTCCCGGGTTGACGGCGCTGAAGGCGGCCACGCTCGACCAACTGCCGGCCGGGATAATCGAGGAACTCCGCGAGGCCACTTCCAATGGCAGCAAGAAACGCTTGAATCAATTGATCGCCCGAGTGCGCGAAATTGACCATGCCGGGCCGGCCGACGCTCTCCAGGAGCTTGCCAACAAGTACGAATACGATACGCTTACGAAGTTGTTGGAAGAAGCCAGTCAGCACTCATCAAGCCAGCGCTCATAAAACGTCCTCAAGAAATGACCGTCCGCGCCGATAGGGGATGTACAGGCTTTCAAAGTTCACCAAATCGGACTGCGCGCAGACGCAAGCTACAAATGCTCGGGCGCGATTAGCTGACGAATTTGGCGCCGGTCTTTGAGGAGCAGTGCAAAAGTAGGGAGCAGTGCAAAAATGCTGATCGAGAGCGCCCAAGATCAACCGGCCAAGCCACTTGACAGCATGGATCTGACTGCGCCCGAGGAACCATCCCCGGCCCCAGGCGACATCATAATTGTGGATGACAATCCGGTCAACTTAGGACTGTTGGAAGACATGCTGCTGGAGCAAGGGTATGAAGTGCGTTCTTTTCCCTTGGGCAGGCTGGCGCTGGCGGCAGCCATCAAGATGCCCCCAGGTTTGTTTCTGCTGGACATCAACATGCCGGAAATGGATGGCTACCAGGTGTGTGAACGCCTGCAAGCCATTGAGTCACTGGCAGCCGTTCCCGTCATTTTCCTCAGCGCCTTAAACGACACGCAAGACAAGGTGAAAGCTTTTAGAGCGGGTGGAGTGGACTACATATCGAAGCCTTTCGAATTCGAAGAAGTTCACGCCCGTGTCAGAACGCATATGAAGATGCACCAGCTTCAGCGCGCATTAAAAATGCAAAACGAACGCCTGGAGGAGGCGGTGGTGGCCCGCACGGCTGAATTAGGCGAAGCGAATAAGCGCCTTAGCATACTCGATCGCTCCAAGGGCGATTTCCTGCACCTGATCTCTCACGAGTTTCGTACGCCGCTCAACGGGCTGTTGGGCGCCGGCGAGCTCCTTTTGAGGGGCACGTCCTCCGTGGAAGAGACCAACCAATTGCGGGAAATGTTTAAACGATCTCGCATGAGGATTCTCTCGATCCTGGATGACGCTTTACTTCTGACTCAAATCGATGTCACCGGCGAGCTGTTCAAATCTGCTCATGTCTCGCTCGATGCGGTGATCAACCAGGCCATGCTGAGAGCGCATGAGTTCGCCGAATCCCGCCACGTGGCATTTAAGCCGCCTAAGACGGAATTGCACCTGGTGGTCGGAGATGAGAAGTTGCTGGTACGAGCATTTCACGCACTGCTTGAAACCGCCGCGAAATTCTCCAAAGAAGGTGATGCGATCTGTCTAACGCGTGAGGTTGCGCGCGATTCAATCACAGTGATCATCGAGAGTTGTTTCGGAAACATCCCAGGCACCCACCTGGCGAAATTCTTTGATATCTTCTCGATCGACAATCCGATCACATCTGGCGGAGACCTAGGGTTGGCGCCTCCCGTGGCACTCCGCATTCTTTCGTTGTTCGGCGCTTCGGTCAGCGTTGCTAACCGGGATCCCGCTGGAATACGGCTGACCGTTTCACTCCGGCACGCTCCCCCAGTGGGGATTTGAGACCGAACCAGTCCCAGTGATCCCCTGAATTCTGTAGAATGAAATTTCACGCCGCGATCACACGGCGATGAACCGTTACTTACCTACAGGAGTTCAGGAGTTCAATGCCAGTCACACAAGCGGGGCTCGAGGGAATCGTTGCCGCCGAGTCGAATATTTGTTTCATTGATGGGGATCTGGGAATCCTCAGTTACCAGGGTTTTAACATCCACACCCTGGCTGAGCACGCGACCTTTGAGGAAGTAATCTACCTGCTTTGGAATGGCGAGCTGCCGAAGCGATCCGAATTGGACGCGCTCCAAGCGGACCTGGTGCGCTATCGGCCGATACCACCCGAGGTGGCCGAGTTTCTGGGGAAGGTGTCGAAAGGCTCGCCCATGGACGTTCTGCGCACCGCGGTCTCCATGCTGGGGCTCTACGATCCGAAGGCGCGCGATAACTCGGACCCGGCGAACGTCGAGAAGGCTACGCGCCTGATGGCGCAGACGGCGACCATCGTCACAACCTTCGATCGCCTTCGAACCGGCAAGCCTTTGGTAGAGGGCGATCCCAAACTTGGCTTCGCGGCCAACTTTCTTTACACGCTGACCGGGAAGAAACCGGACGAAGTGATGGAGCACGTGTTCGATGTCGCGCTCACTCTGCACGCCGATCACGAGCTGAATGCCTCTACCTTCGCCGCGCGCGTGGTGGCGGCCACCTTGTCCGATATTCACTCCGCCGTCACCGCCGGCATCGCGGCGCTGAAAGGACCGCTGCACGGCGGCGCCAACGAAGAGGTGATCCGCATGTTGCTGGACGCGGGCGATGAAAAAACCGCTCTCGCGCATGTGCAGAGCATGCTGACCAACAAGAAAAAGATTCCCGGCTTCGGCCATCGCGTCTATCACACCGAAGATCCGCGAGCCACGCATCTGCGCGCGCTGTCCGAGGATTTAGGCCGCCGCACCGGGCACCTGGATTTGTACCTCACCTCCAAGAAGATCGAAGAGACCATCAAGGAGCAGAAGCGGCTGAACGCGAACGTCGATTTCTATTCGGCTTCCACTTACTATTCGCTGGGCATTCCGATCGATCTGTTTACGCCGATCTTCGCCGTGAGCCGCATGTCCGGTTGGACCGCGCACGTGCTGGAGCAATACCGCAACAACCGGCTGATCCGGCCGCGGGCGGATTACACGGGCAAGCCGGTGGGCGAGAAGTGGATTCCGATCGACCAACGCTAAATCGCCATCGTGGCGCACGCACTCGTGCGTGCCGCGTTCACACTCGTGTGAACGCCTGGCCGGGGAGCGAACATTTTAAAGGATTTATGTTTGACTGCCACATGGTACGCCAATCTCGAAAGGCTAGCGTTCACATGAGTGTGAACGCGGCACGCAGGAGTGCGTGCGCCACACGGGAGCCACAAAACTAAGTGACATTGCGCAGGAGTGCATTGGCCACGTGAGACATAAGCATGCATGATCTTGCCTTTTTCCGAGCCAACCTGGACACCATCGCCCAGCGTCTGGCTACGCGCGGGTATCAGCTGGATGTCGAGCAGTTCCAAGCGCTGGATACCGAGCGCCGCGCT
>Ga0209006_10004538_pt1 | contig 12590 bp, 11 predicted proteins | sample JacPin_JW_Ref_O2_FD_188567 | JGI IMG/M metagenome (GOLD analysis project Ga0209006, IMG submission 188567) | Forest soil microbial communities from Algoma, Ontario, Canada - Jack Pine, Ontario site 1_JW_Ref_O2 (SPAdes) (version 2) | ecosystem: Environmental > Terrestrial > Soil > Boreal...
GTTGATTATTTCCCGGTGACGCAGAATCCAGAAGTTGCGGCACCCGCCGAGCCTGCCGTCGAAGCGCCCTCCGCGCCAAAACCTGCGGCCGTGCCCAAGAATGCCGCCCCCGCGGTTCGCGAGAACGCGCTGCAGAAGATCAATCGTCTCGACGTCAAGGGACGTATTCAGCTGGCGCTCAAGGGCAACAAAGAAGAGCGCTCGCTGCTGATCCGTGATGGCACCAAAGTTGTGGCGCTGGCTGTGCTCGAAGCGCCCAAGCTGGCCGACGGAGAGGTTGAGAAATTTGCCAGCCAGAAAAATGTCCTGCAGGCGGTGCTGCGGCAGATTCCTCTGAAGCGCCGCTTTCTGAAGAATTACATCGTGGTGCGAAATCTCGTGGCGAATCCGCGTACCCCAATCGATCTGGGCCTGGGCTTGATGAAAAATATTTTGCCGGCTGATTTGAAGAATCTTTCCGGCAACAAGGAAGTTTCAGAGACGATCCGCAAACTAGCGTTAAAGATGTACAAGCAGAAGCTGGACGCGTCCGCCAAAAAATAAATGCATCACAACACCGGAATATAGGAGGTCTCGTTGGCCGCATTGCCTCAATCTGATCCCATCGCCGAAATATTGAAGCGCGCAAAAAACATCGCGGTGGTCGGTCTTTCTGATAATCCTCTGCGCCCAAGCCACGGCGTCTCGGCCTACATGCAGAGCCACGGCTACAGAATTATTCCGGTGAATCCGCAGGTGCGAGATTGCCTGGGCGAGAAGGCCTATGCGTCACTGCTCGATGTGCCGGAGAAGATCGACATCGTGAATATCTTCCGGCGTCCGGAATTTGTGGAAGAAGTTGTCGATCAGGCGATCCAGTTGAAAGTCCCAGCCATTTGGATGCAAGAAGACGTGGTCCACGAAGCGGCCGCCGAAAAGGCGCGCCAGGCTGGCATTCTCGTCGTGATGGACCGCTGCATTCTGAAGGAACACCGGGCGCGAATGCGGTAAATCTGTTCGCGCTGAATCAGGTGGCGAAGATTCAGTGTTCGACGCCGATGAACACAACCGTGGCGTCGTCGCGAACGCCCGACCCGTCAGCGTAAGCTCGCACTTCATCGATGATGCTCACTGCCGAAGCATTCGGCCTCAGGGCGTGCTCAGCCAGACGCCCTAATCCGTATTCCTCCCGGCTGGCGCTCTCCGCCTCAGTGATGCCGTCGCTGTAGAAAAGCAGTTTCGATCCCTTGGAAAGCGTGATCTGCGTTTCGGAATAATCTCCAGATCCCAAGCCAAGCGGAAGTCCGCGCTCGGTGTCGAGAAAGTGCTCGCCGTCGCTGTCGAGAAACAGCGGACGCAAGTGTCCGGCGTTGGCGAAAGTCACGACACGAGTTGCCGGATCGAGCACCGCATACACCATGGTCACGAATTTTTCTGCAGGGAAGTCGTCTACCAGCAATTGATTCAGCCGGGCTAAAACTTCAGACGGCGTGCAGCACATCTCAGCCAGTGAGCGGAAGGCGCCGCGCGTCGCCGACATCAGCAATGCGGCGGCCGTGCCTTTGCCTGAAACATCGGCCAAAACGATTCCCCATCGGCCGTCGGGAAAAGGAATGAAATCGTACCAGTCGCCGCCCACGGCCCGCGCCGGAACGCTGTGGCCGGAGATCGCGAAGCCCGGAACATAGGGAGAACTCTTCGGCAGCAACGCCTGCTGAATGGCGCGTGCTTCCTGCGCGTCGCGGTCGAGCGCTGCGCGTTCGCTGCGCTCCGACTCAAAGCGGCGGGCATTGTGCACGGCGATGGCAACGTGGTCGCACAGTGCCTGCAGAATTTTGATCTGGTGTTTCGGGAACGCGTCGAGTTCAGGGTGCGACGCGGTGAACACGCCCACAAGATGTTCGCCGACGCGCAAGGGAATCACGACCTCGGAAAGCGTCGTATGTTCGCAGCCGACGTAATACTGATCTTTACGCACGTCGGGAGCGTAGCGCAGCTCGCCGGTCGAGGCGACATAACCCACCATGCCCTCTTTGCCGATTTTCAGACGGAAGCCTTTGTGATTCTTGGTGCATCCATGAACGCCGGCCATGACCATGTCGCCACGTTTCTCATCGTGGAGATAGACCGCCGCTTCCACGCACCCGTACAACTTCGCAACTTCGCTCACAACGCTTTCGATCAGCGGCTCAATATCGAGAATTGAGGTGATGCGCTGGGCGGCCTTCTGTACGCGCTGAAGGTCTGTGGCGAGGTCGGTGGGAGAGGGGCGAAGCCGAAGTTCATTCTCGGCTAAATTCGGTCCGGCGAAATTGGGAATCGCAACCATGCTGAACCTGCCTGCACTTTGACTAAAAAGAAAGTGGTCTGGAAGATCGGGCGCAACTTAACTGCTTAATGAGATGCCCCCACTAAGATTAGGGTTCTTTTTTTGATGGAGCTGGAGGTGGTGTTGGAGGCGTGTTTTCAGCGGTTTGCGAGCGCCGCCGCTTGATTTCTTCCATCCGCTCGCAGATGCGTTTTTCGATCCCTTCGCTCGTCGGCTGGTAGTAAACCCGGCCCCGCAGATTGTCTGGAAGGCACTGCATGTCGGCCACCTTATTTTCGAGATCGTGCGCGTATTGATATCCGTGGCCGTAGCCGAGACCTTTCATCAGCGATGTCGAAGCGTTACGCAAATGCAGAGGCACGGCATCGGCAGCGGTCTGTTCCACGTCCTGTCTCACCCTGCCATACGCGGTGTAGAGAGCGTTCGACTTGGGCGCCACCGATAAATAGACGACGGCCTGGGCGAGCGCCAGATTTCCTTCCGGCATGCCGATGAAGTCCACCGCATCGCGCGCCGCCATGCACAGCGACAGGGCGTTGGGATCAGCGAGCCCAATGTCTTCGACCGCCATGCGCACGACGCGCCGCGCAATGTAGAGCGGATCTTCTCCGGCTTCGAGCATGCGGCCCAGCCAGTAGAGCGCGGCGTCAGGATCGCTGTTGCGCACCGACTTGTGCAGCGCAGAAATCAGGTTGTAATGCTCTTCTCCAGTTTTGTCGTAGAGCAGAATGCGTTTCTGCAGCGCATCGCGCACGATCTCATCGGTGATCTCTGCGGCCGCTGGTGACTCGTCCGCAGCGATTTCTGGGCCGTGACTGGGTGCCCCACTTCTGGCCGGTTTTGCCAGAAGTGGGGATTTTGCCAAGCTCGCTGCAACTTCCAGCACGTTGTAAGCGCTGCGCGCATCGCCGCTGGTATAGCTCGCGATTTTCTTCAGCACGTCGTCGGATGCCTGCACGTTCATCTCGCCCAGCCCGCGTTCGCGGTCAGTGAGCGCCCGGCGCAGTAGCACCACAATCTGGTCTTCCGTCAGCGGCTTCAAAACATAAACGCGGGTGCGCGAAAGCAACGCGCCGTTGATTTCAAACGACGGATTCTCAGTCGTCGCGCCGATCAGCCGGATGTTGCCTTTCTCCACGTGCGGCAGAAATGCGTCCTGCTGGGCTTTGTTGAAGCGATGAATTTCGTCGATGAATACGATGGTTTTCGTGCCGTACTGGCGCGCGCGTTCGGCATCGGCCATGACCTGCTTGATTTCTTTGATTCCAGCCAGCACGGCCGAAAACTCGATGTACTCGGCTTTCGTCATACTCGCAATGATCTTCGCCAGCGTCGTTTTCCCGGTGCCGGGCGGTCCCCAGAAGATCAGCGAGCCCATGTCGTCGCGCTCGATCTGCACGCGCAACGGCTTGCCCGGACCGATCAGATGCTCCTGCCCGGCATACTCTTCGAGCGTGCGCGGACGCATGCGATCGGCCAGCGGACGTGTGCTATCGGTCGCGGGACCTGCATTCGGAGTGGGCTGAAAGAGACTCATTGCAAAATCGCCTGAACTGATGTTCAGGTTAACTCATCAGCCGCCCGGTCGCTTTCTTCTATGGCAGGGGACTAGTGGTGCAGTTTGGCTCACACGACGGTTGAACAGGAGATCTTTGGCTCTGCCTGAAAAACGGCTGCGCTCAGGATGACACTTTCGATATGAAACCCAAACTGCTACCACTACAGGGACGGGAGGGAATGATCCGAAAATATTTCGGTTGCGCCTCGTGGATTAAGTTGCAATTGCTTTCCCCGTTTCGATGAACCGTAACTCCGGCGCGGCCGGCAGAGCGCCGATCTCAGCTCCGTAGCGATAGAAAAGTTGCAATCCCTCCAGGCACGCCGCGTCGAGATGGTAGTAAATATTCTCCGTCAGATAGGCGCGGACATCTGCCTCGCTCAATCCCAGCTTGGGCGCCCACTCGCGCGCGATCTGATCGAGGTTCGATAGCGTAAGGCCGTGATCGCGGGAGTCGCGAAAAACCGCTGCCAAATCGAGCGCCGGGTCGGCTTCACGCAACGCAGCGGCGCGTACCGCCCAGAAGGCAAAAACAAAAGGCTTGCCGGTCTGGCGAATCCACTCTTCGGCGAGGTCGAGCGTCTGGTAGCGCGAGCGATCGACTCGCAGCGCCGGATCTCCGATGAGCAACCCCGCATCGTGCGCAGCCAGCATTTTTTCCAGGTCGGGTGCCATTGAAGTGAAGACGACCTCGTCTCGAATTCCTCCGCCAATCCATTTCTCAAAGAGAATTTTCGTCAACGCCACCGAAGTCATCGAAGAGGTATCGAGCGCAACCGTGCGAACTTTCTCGACCGGCATTTTACTGACCAGCAAAATCGAGCGCACCGCACGCTGCGAGGCGATGGCAACGTCGGGCAAAATCTGCAGCCCCGAAATCTCGGTATAAGCCGCCGCGGGAATAATCCCGATGTCGGCTGTCCCTTCCGCCAGGGAGCGGGCGCACGCGGAGGGCAAAGTGTAGGAAATCTGGAACTGCCGCCCAGCCTGTCCGTGCTCGAAATCCCACATCAGCGGGGCGGTATTGAGGTAGGAAATAGCGGAAATGCGCAAACTTCTCATGCTTTTCCTCAAGTTTAACAAAATCGATGTGACGGATGACCTTGACTCCCGGCCGGGACGGTGGTGCAGTCTGACGCTGGGCGGTTTCGCGCCGAAATCGAAGCCCATTTCGCTGTCGCGCCGAATCGCTTTCCGAGACTGGAGTTTCAGTGCCCAACGCCATCGCCACATCCGTCGAGACCTGCCTTTTAGAATGGTTATCCCTCACGCTTACGCCTGGTCTCGGGCCGACAAGATCGCGAAAATTAGTGGAGCATTTCGGAGGTCCCGAAGCGATTTTTCGCGCCTCATTGACCGAGTTGGAGGCCGCCGGAATCCAGGCCGTTTCTGCGCAATCGCTGGCGACTGGAAAGTCGGCCGAGCTGGCGCGAGAAGAGATCGCGCGCGCATCCGCCGCGGGCGTGCATTTGATCTCGATGCACGATCCGTTTTATCCGCCGCGCCTCAAGGAAATATACGATCCGCCGCTCGTCCTTTATGTTCAAGGCAATCCCGAAGTTCTGACCCAGCCCGGCATTGCCATGGTTGGAACCCGGCATCCCACGCCTTACGGCAGCGGGATGGCCGAACGACTCGGCTGCGACCTGGCTGCGCAGGGACTCGTCATCATCAGCGGAATGGCGCGAGGCATCGACACCGCCAGCCATCGCGGAGCGATCTCGGCCAAAGGCAAGACCATCGCCGTGTTTGGCACCGGCGTCGACGTGATCTATCCCAAAGAAAATTCGCGCCTGTCGGAACAGATTGTCGCGCTGGGCGGCGCGCTGATCTCCGAGTTTGCTTTGGGAACCCACCCCGCGCCGCAAAATTTTCCCATCCGCAACCGAATTCTCAGCGGCATGTCGGTCGGCGTGTTGGTGGTCGAAGCGGCGGAGTATTCGGGAACGCGCATCACTGCCCGCTGCGCTCTCGAGCAAAATCGGGACGTCTTTGCCGTGCCCGGCAACGTGACCAACAAAAATTCCTGGGGGCCGAACACGCTCATCAAGCAGGGCGCAAAGCTAATCGCGACCTGGGAAGATGTGTGGGAAGATCTCCCTGCAGAAGTACGACTTGCGCTGGCCCGGCCCGCCTCGCTTGAATCTTCCGACGATTCCACCGCATCTCTATTCCCGGACCAAGCGCTTCCTCCTCATGAAAAGCGAATCCTGGGCCTGCTGAAAGCCGACGAGTCCACGCACATCGACGAACTGGTCGATCGCCTGGAGACAGAAATGTCGTCCTCAGAAATCTTCGCAGCTCTGTTCGAACTGGAGCTGACCGGCAAAGTAAGGCAGATGCCGGGGAAGAATTTTGTGAAGTGTATGTAGCGAGCTGTCAGCCGTCAGCTATCAGTTCTCAGCTCGCCCGTGATGGAGGGTCCCGTGATGCAGGACTTTAGAAATCTGAAGGTGTGGGAAAAGGCACATATTCTGACTCTCGATGTCTACAGAGTGAGCAAAATCTTCCCTCGGGAGGAGATGTATGGTCTGACCAGCCAGTTGCGAAGGGCGTCAGTTTCAATCGCCGCCAACATCGCTGAAGGATCGTGTAGGAAGGGGGATGCTGACTTTGCCCGATTTCTGCAGATGGCCGCGGGATCGGCGAGCGAAGTGGAGTATCACTTGTTGTTGGCGCGAGATCTGGAGTTGTTGAAAGCAGTCGACTGTAAGCGTCTTTCCGACGAGGTTGTGGACGTGAAAAGGATGCTGGCGTCGCTCCTTCAGAAGCTGAGAGCTGAGAGCTGAAAGCTGACGGCTGCTGTCCAGTAACTTGTTGCTTTCCGCCCATTCGTGCTAGCTTCAAAACGAATTCAAGGAAACTGAGGATACATTGTCCAAGGGTTTAGTCATTGTCGAATCGCCGACCAAGGCGAAAACGATCGAAAAATATCTTGGTAAAGGCTTCACGGTTGAGGCCTCGATGGGCCACATCATGGATCTGCCCAAGAGCACGCTCGGGGTGGATACAGAGAATGACTTTGAGCCGGAGTACGTCGTCATTCCGGGCAAAGAAAAAATTTTGGCCAAGTTGAAGAAGCTGGCGGCCTCGGCGGACGCGATTTATCTGGCGCCTGACCCGGACCGCGAAGGCGAAGCCATTGCCTTTCACCTGGCCTCGGAGCTCGGTGAAAACGGCAACGGAAAAAAAGCGAAGAAAGCCAAGAAGCTGAAAAAAGGCGAGGTCGAACCGCCTCCGCGCATTCAGCGCGTGACCTTTAACGAAATTACTAAGCGTGCGGTACAGGCGGCGTTTGAACATCCGCGGGCGATCGACCAGAATCTGGTGGACGCGCAGCAGGCGCGGCGTGTGCTGGACCGGCTGGTGGGCTATCAGGTTTCACCGTTACTGTGGGACAAAGTACGGCGCGGACTTTCCGCCGGACGTGTGCAAACCGTCGCGCTGCGCTTGATTGTAGAACGTGAACGCGAGATCAAAGCGTTCCAAAAAGTTGAATACTGGACCATCGACGCAAACCTTTCGGCCAGCAAGCCGCCCGCATTTGACGCGCGCTTTCTGGGCAAGGGCGAAGAGAAGATTGAGGTCAACAACGGCGAGGATGCGGAAAAGATCCGTGCCGCGCTGGAGACCTCTGCCTGGACCGTGCGCTCGGTGGAGAAAAAGGAACGTCGCCGCAATGCCGCGCCGCCCTTCACCACCAGCAAACTGCAGCAGGATTCGTCGCGCAGGCTGCGTTTCAGCGTGAAGCGCACCATGATGATTGCGCAGCGCTTATATGAAGGTGTAGAGCTGGGCGAAGAAGGACAGGTCGGCCTTGTGACTTACATGCGTACCGATTCGACCCGTGTCGCGCCCGAGGCGATTCAGGAAGTGCGCGAGTATGTAGGCAAGGAATATGGCGCCAATTACCTGCCTGAAACACCGAATACATATAAAGAGAAGAAGGAAGCGCAGGGCGCGCACGAAGCGATCCGGCCGACCTCGGCGATGCGGCATCCGGACCAGATGAAACAGTACTTAAAAGAAGATGAGTTCAAGGTCTACAAGCTGATCTGGCAGCGCTTTGTAGCATCGCAGATCATGCCGGCCATCTTCGACCAGACCACGGTTGACATCGATGCGAAAAACGGTGCGGATGCGTATTGGTTCCGCGTGACCGGATCGGTGATGAAGTTCGACGGCTTCCTGCGAGTCTACGAAGAATCGAAGGAAGGCAAAGACGAAGAAGACGAAGAGTTGAAGCACAAGCTCCCTCCGATGGAAGCTGGAGACAAGCTCGCGCTCAAAGAATTGAAGCCCGAGCAGCATTTCACCGAACCGCCGCCGCGCTACAACGAAGCGTCGCTGGTGAAAGAGCTGGAAGAGCGCGGCATTGGCCGCCCTTCAACCTACGCGGCGATTCTTACCACGATCCAGGAGCGGCAGTACGCGCAGAAAATCGGCGGCAAGTTTACGCCGACGGAGATTGGGCTGGTGGTCACCGATCTGCTGGTGGAAAACTTCCCCGACATTTTCGACATCCTTTATACCGCGCGTCTGGAAGAAGAACTCGACGAGATTGAAGAAGGCAAAGAAACCTGGACCGATGCGCTGGCCGGCTTCTACAAGAAATTCCAGAAAGATCTTAAATATGCCGAAAAGCATATGGAGAACATCAAGCGGATGGAGAAGCCCACAGACGAGAAGTGCGAGCGCTGTGGATCGCCGCTGGTGATCAAGTGGGGCAAGCATGGCTCGTTTTACGCCTGCAGCACCTACGACAAAGAAAATCCGGATACGTGCACGTTCACCAAAGAAAATCCGATCAATTTGCCCGATTTGGATACGGCAGACGCACAAGACACGGGCGCCGCGGAAGAATATTGCGAGAACTGCGGCCGCGTAATGGTGCTGAAGCGCGGACGATTCGGCCAGTTCATGGCCTGCACGGGCTATCCCGATTGCAAGACCACGCGGCGGCTCGATCAGGGTAAGAAGGTTCCCGACATTCCGCTCGACGAACTTTGCCCCAAGTGCGGCCGCAACATGATGATTCGCCATGGACGTTTCGGCGAGTTCACCACGTGCAGCGGATATCCGGAGTGCAAATACGTCAAGCAGAACTTCATCGGCGTGAAATGCCCGGACTGCAAAGACGGCGACCTCGTTGAAAAGCGCGCTCGCAAAGGCAACACGTTCTACGGATGCGGGAATTATCCCAAGTGCAAATTCACTTCGGCGCACAAACCGATTCCGGAGAAATGTACGAGTTGCGGCAGCGAATACCTGGTCGAGAAAAATCTCAAGTCCGGGTCCGTAATTGCTTGCCCGAACAAAGAGTGCGACTACGAACGCCCGGCACCGCCGCCGGAAGCCGCCGCGACGACAGCCTAATGAAGATTGAGTAATTGAGAAATTTAGTAATTGGGGAATTGAAACCGATTGCCCCAATCACTAGTCTTTACAATTACTCAATCACTAAATTTTCCGATCACTCAATTCTTCCTCCAGGAGTTTCTCATGGCCAAAAAGCCCACGACCGCTGATGCTCAACTCGTTCTCCATCTTTATGAATTGCGCCGTGAAAGCGAAATGCGCAAGGCCCGCAGTTGGTGGGGCGGAGAATTTTTCCCGCAGAACGCAGACGACTACCTGAAAGTCCTTTGGGCGATGAACACTCCCGAGAACGCCTGGCTGCGGCAGGTGCAGAGTTACTGGGGCATGGCGGCGAATTTTGTGCAGCAGGGAGTGATGAACGAGGAACTATTCCTGCACCCGTCCGTGAGCGGTGAAATGTTCCTCATCCTCGCCAAGGTCTATCCTTTTCTGAAAGAGCTTCGCAAGAAGATGGACGATCCGAACGTATTCCTCACCATCGAAAAAGTCGCCACTCACACCAAATGGGGACGCGACCGGCTGCAGTTTATAGTCAAGCGCGTAGAAGTGATGCGTCAAAAGCGCACTGTGACCAAAGCTGAAAATTGAAGGCTCCGCATCAAAAATTGAGCGATGCCGGTCTGTTTGGCGCGTTCGCTTGTTCCTGAAACGCCGCGAATTTAGAAATGAGGCCGTCCGTCATCTGTTATCCTAAGCGGCTGTGCGGATGATCTGGTGGTTTCTAATACTGGGCGTCAGTACGCTGGTTGTCGTGTGCGTCGCGATTGCCCTCTACGTCCAGTTGCGGCAAAGTTTGCGCAAGTCGCATGCCTCGCATGACGAGCGGCCGAAGGATCGCGAGCGCTGACTCACCATTATCGATGATTCGCTGGTAATGGTTTTTCGATCGGAGATAGATCTATGGCAAAGCCGGCCGTTCAGGTTCTGAGCACTCCGCAAGATCGCCTCTTTGAAGTCTTGCGTCAGGTCGCGCTGGTGGTGGGCGCGAGCCTGTTCGTGGCGCTGTGCGCCCGTATCACGATTCCGCTGATGCCGCTCACCCCCGTACCCCTGACCGTGCAGAATCTCGGCGTCCTACTGGTGGGTCTGTTGCTCGGCTCGCGCCGCGGATTCGCCGCGATGGCCCTTTATCTGATCGAGGGCGCATCCGGAATGCCGGTATTCAGTCCGGCCAGTCTGACCGGACCCGGAGGAATCGCGCACCTCATCGGCCCCACCGGCGGATTTCTGATGGCGTATCCGTTTGTCGCTTTCCTCGCCGGATATATTTTCGAGCGAGGCGCCAAAAGTTTTGCACGCGCCGCGGCGGCCGGCCTGCTCGCCGAGGTTCTGCTCTTTGCCGGAGGATTGGCATGGCTTTACGCTCTCACGCATTCTCTCGCGAAAGCAGCCTATCTAGGTTTGTATTGGTTCCTCGCGGCTGAAGTCATCAAAGTAATGTTCGCCGCAGCCATCGCCAGCCGATGGCGCCGGAGCGCGCGCGAGTTCTAGAGTTTCAAGTTATAAGAGAAGTTGGAGTCTAAATATCATGACGGTGGTTTCGGAAACAGCGCGAACTCTGGAAAGCAATTCGAATCCGGTGCGGGAAATCACCGTGGCGCATAGCCCGGATTCCGACGATGCCTTCATGTTCTATGGCCTGGCCACCAACAAGGTGCGAGCGGCGGGCCTGCGTTTTACGCACACACTGTGCGACATCGAAACGCTGAATCAGAAAGCTCGCGAAGGCGTGTATGACGTGAGCGCGATTTCATTTCACGCTTACCCATATGTCCAGGATAAATACGCGCTGATGAGTTGTGGCGGCAGCGTGGGCGAGGGTTACGGCCCCATGATCGTTTCTCCGCGACCGTTCTCGCCAAATGAAGTGAAATCCAAGCGGATCGCCATCCCCGGAACTTTGACCACGGCCTATCTCGCGCTTCAACTTTTTGCGCCCGGCGTTGAAACCGAAGTCGTGCCCTTCGACAAGATCATCCCCGAAGTTCTCGAGGGAAAATACGAAGCGGGATTGATCATTCACGAAGGCCAGATCACTTATGACAAATCCGGATTGCATCGCGTGGTCGATCTCGGGCGCTGGTGGCAGAAGGTGACCGGACTGCCGCTGCCGCTCGGAGGAAACGCCATTCGCCGCGCTCTCGGCGCCGATCTGATGACGGCGGTGACTGCGGCTCTGCGCGAGAGCATCCAGTATGCACTCGATCATCGCGAAGAAGCTTTGGCCTATGCCATGCAGTTTGCCCGCGATCTCGACGCTCAGTCGGCTGATAAATTCGTCGGAATGTACGTGAACGAACGCACGCTCGACTACGGTCCCGACGGCCGCGAAGCTGTCCGCCGCCTGCTCGACATGGGCCATAAGGCCGGAATCATCGGCCCCGAAGCGCATGTGGATTGGGTGTAGGGAAGCTTCTAGCTCCTAGCCACTAGCTTCTCGCTAAGAACCTTTGAACAAGCATCTGTTCTGTTCTCTGGTTGGCGCTATTTCGCCGTCGCGCGAAGCAAAATCTCAAAATGGTTCTGCTGCGTTTCCGAATTTCACAAGCGGCTTAGCTAGAAGCTAGCAGCCAGGAGCTAGAAGCTTGTCCACCCTCCTCATCGACGCCGACGACACGCTGTGGGAGAACAATATTTATTTTGAACGCGCCATCGCGCGCTTCATTTCTTTTCTTAACCATCATGAGTTTTCTCCCGAGCAGGTGCGCGCAGTGCTCAACGAGGTTGAGCGCGACTGCATCGTAAAACACGGATACGGCCTGCACAGCTTCACGCACGCTTTGATCGACACCTTCGAGCGCTTGAGCATCGAGCCGGTCACGCCTGAGTCGCACGCGCAGATTCGCGATTTCGCCGATGCGATCTCGAATCAAGCGATCGAAATTATTCCCCAGGTTCCCGAGACGCTGCAGTATCTCGCCAGCAAACATCGTTTAATCCTGATGACCAAGGGAGCGTTCGCCGAGCAGACGGGAAAGGTAGAGCGTTCCGACGTAAAGAAATATTTCTCTTCGATCGACGTCGTTGCAGAAAAAGATGCGGCTGCCTACGAGAGCATGATCGAGAAACATGCCCTCGATCGCAAATCCACGTGGATGATCGGCAACAGCCCGAAATCCGACATCAATCCGGCGCTGGCCGCCGGTTTGCACGCTGTCTTCGTCCCTCACGGCAACACCTGGATACTGGAACATGAGGAACTCAATCCCGCGCCGCCGCAACAGAAGTTGCTGATCGTCGGCAGCTTTGCGGAACTGCGTGAGCATTTCTAGCGTTTCACTTTCTCTCGCGCTCGTTCTTCAATAACGCAAAAATCGGCGCCGCCTGAAATCCAAACTCTTGAAC
>Ga0209006_10004539_pt1 | contig 12590 bp, 16 predicted proteins | sample JacPin_JW_Ref_O2_FD_188567 | JGI IMG/M metagenome (GOLD analysis project Ga0209006, IMG submission 188567) | Forest soil microbial communities from Algoma, Ontario, Canada - Jack Pine, Ontario site 1_JW_Ref_O2 (SPAdes) (version 2) | ecosystem: Environmental > Terrestrial > Soil > Boreal...
GGAGGCAATTCTTTCACCGCTGAGACCTTTGTCAATGACGACCGCGAAAGCGGTCGCCGCCTTCGGCGGTGGCCTGAAAGGCCATCATTGACAAAGGTTTCAGCGGTGAAACACGCTCCGCCATGCGAAACGATGGATCACACTCGACCGTTTCAGTTGTCATTGGTCTGGTGCTGGTGCGGCCCGCGCCTTCTTCCTGAGAACCGGCCCGGACGAATGCTGTTGAAGCTTTTGTCTCCTATCCCGCACCTCCTTCCTATTGCAGGCCCGATCAACGAAATTGTGAACCTGCACAGCAATGACACGTCGCGCAGGCGCGGCGCCTTGGTCGATCCATGCGGGCCAATTCGCCGCACGACGCGCGCCGATAATCTGATAGAATGACTGTCGTCGACGGCAAGGCGCGCTGCTATCGCCCTGCCGATGCGTCGGCGCGGGCAATCGCCCGCGAGACCGCTGGGGATCGAGGCCAATCGCGATGGTTACGCTGGACGCCTTCCACCTCGCCCGCGCCCAGTTCGCCTTCACCATCATTTTCCATATCGTCTTCCCGGCAATGTCGATCGGGCTCGCAAGCTACCTCGCCGTGCTGGAAGGCTTGTGGCTTGCGACTGGAGGCCGAGTCTATCTCGATCTCTTCCAATATTGGCTGAAGATATTTTCAATCGGCTTTGCGATGGGCGTCGTCTCGGGCGTCGTGATGTCCTACGAGTTCGGCTCCAATTGGGCGGAGTTTTCCGACAAGGCGGGGCCGATCATCGGGCCGCTGATGGGCTATGAGGTGCTCACCGCATTCTTCCTCGAAGCGGGCTTTCTCGGCATCATGCTGTTTGGCATGAACAAGGTCGGGCGCGGATTGCATTTCGCCGCGACTGTGCTCGTCGCCCTCGGCACGTTGATTTCGGCGACCTGGATATTGTCGGCCAATTCATGGATGCAGACTCCGGCCGGCTATTCGATCGACGCCGACGGGCGCTTCCTTCCGGAAGATTGGTGGGCGATCGTGTTCAACCCATCCTTCCTGGTGCGCCTGCCGCATATGGTGCTCGCGTCCTACCTCTGCGTCGCTTTTCTGGTTGGCGGCGTCGGCGCCTATCATCTGCTGCGCGATGCGCAAAACCAGGCGGCGCGCACCATGTTCTCGATGGCGCTATGGATGGCGACTTTGGTGGCGCCGGCGCAAATCGTTGTCGGCGACCTGCACGGGCTCAACACGCTCGCCCACCAGCCGGCAAAAATCGCGGCGATGGAAGGCGATTTCGAGACGGAGCGCGGCGCCCCCGAAATTCTGTTCGGCATCCCCAATATGAAGGAACAGCGCACCGACTACAAAATCGAAATTCCCTATCTCGGCTCGCTGATCCTGACCCATAGTCTCAACGGCGAAGTCCCGGGCCTCAAGCAATGGCCGCGCGCCGATCAGCCTTATTCGCCGCTGATCTTCTTCACCTTCCGGATCATGGTCGGCCTCGGCTTCCTGATGGCGACGATCGGCCTCGTCAGCCTGTGGCTGCGACGCGGCGCGCGCCTCGATCGCGCGCGCTGGCTGCAGAGGATCATGGTGGCGATGGCGCCGGCCGGCTTTATCGCGCTGTTGTGCGGCTGGATCACCACCGAAGTCGGACGCCAACCTTATACGGTCTATGGCCTGCTGCGCACTTCCGACAGCCTGTCGCCGATCGGCCTGCCGGGCGTGGCGACTTCGCTGGCGCTGTTCGTCATCGTCTATTTCATCGTCTATGCCGCCGGCATCGGCTTTCTGCTGCGGCTGATGGCGCAGCCGCCCCAGCCGGGCGAGGCGGGGCTTGCCGAGGGCGCGCCGATTCATGCCGCTGGCCTCACGCCCGGCCCGCGGCGGGGGCGCCGCGCAGGGTCGCAACGGGAGAATAGGCGATGCATCTCGATCTGCCGCTGATCTGGGCCGGCATCATCGCCTTCGCGGTGCTCGCCTATGTCGTGCTCGACGGATTCGATCTGGGCGTCGGCATCCTGTTCGTCGTCGAACGCGAGGACGGAGATCGCAACGTGATGGTCAATTCGATCGCGCCGATGTGGGACGGCAACGAGACCTGGCTGGTGCTCGGCGGCGGCGGCCTGTTCGCGATGTTCCCGCTGGCCTATGCGACGATCATGCCGGCGCTTTATCCCGTCATCATTGCGATGCTGCTGGCGCTGGTCTTTCGTGGCGTCGCGTTCGAATTTCGTTTTCGCGCGGAGTCGCGACGCGGCCGGCTGGGCTGGGATCTCGCATTCTCGCTCGGCTCGGGCGTCGCCGCCCTGTGCCAAGGGCTCGCGCTCGGCGGCCTGTTGCAAGGCGTCAGGGTGGAAAACCGCACCTATGCCGGCGGCTGGTGGGATTGGCTGACCGGATTCACCATTCTCTGCGGCCTCGCCGTCGTGACGGGCTATGCGCTGCTGGGGGCATGCTGGCTGATCTGGCGAACAGAGGGGTCGCTGCAGCAACGCTGCCGGCGCCATGCGCGCACGCTCGGCGTCGCCGTATTGGCGTTCATCGTGGTGGTCAGCCTGTGGACGCCAATGCTCAATCCGACGTTCCACCAGCGCTGGTTCGGCTGGCCGGGCATTGTGCTGACCGCGCCGGCGCCGTTGCTGGTCGCGCTGTTCGGCTGGGGCTTCTGGCGCGGGCTTTCACTGAAGCACGATTCGACGCCATTTCTCTGCGCGCTCGGCTGGTTCGTTGTGTGCTTTGCCGGCCTCGGGATCAGCATGTATCCGCTGATCGTGCCGCCCTCGATTTCGATCTGGCAGGCGGCGGCGCCACCGGCCAGCCAATGGTTCCTGCTGGTCGGCGCGGTTGTGCTGCTGCCGATCATCCTCGCCTATACCGGCTACGCCCATTGGCTGTTTCGCGGCAAGGTCGGTCACGAAACGCATTATCACTGATGCGCAAGCTGTTGTGGTTCGTCGGCCTTTACGGGGCGAGCGTCGCGCTTTTCGGGCTGGTCGCGCTGGCGCTGCGGCTTATGCTGAAATGAATGTCAATCGCGCTTGCGCAGCCCGGCGCACATGGCTTGACGACGCCAGCCCCCTCCCCCATCGTCGCCAGGATGGCGACCACCAAGCTTGACCTGATCGGACTGAATTGTCCGCTGCCCGCGCTGAAGACGCGCAAGGCGCTGGCGCGCCTGACGCCCGGCGATCTGCTGCAGGTCCATTGCACCGATCCGCTCGCGGCGATCGACATCCCCAATCTCATCCGCCAGACCGGCGACCGCATCGCGAACACGCAAGAGGTGGAGCGCGGCATCATATTCCTGATCGAAAAAGCGCGCGCGGCGGGCGCGCCTCAATCGGAGTGAGGCGGATGCTTTTGCGCAAGCTCCTCTTGATCGCGGCCGTCGCCCTGCCTTTCGCCTATGCGCACGCCCAGAGCCCATCGCCGACCGGCCCGGGCGTCGTCGTCAACGGCAGCCCTGACGTGTCAGTCGGCGGCGCCTCGGCGGCCCGGCAGGGCGATGCGAGCGAGGACGGCCCCGTCGTCCAGGGATCGCCCGACGTGCTCATCAACGGCCGCCCCGCCGCGACGGCGGGGGCCAAGACCGCGTGCGGCGGCGCCATTGTGGGCGGCGCGTCGAACGTGTTCATCAACGGCAGACCCCTCGCGCGCAGCGGCGACGCGACGACGGGTTGCGCGAAGAAATAGCGCAGCCGCGCTTCTTTCACGCCGCCGTTTCAAGCGCCATTTCGGCCGTGATGCGCGACCAGGGCACGTGAATGAGCCCCTCGTCATCCCTCGCGATCAGACCGGCTTCGACAAGAATTGCGACGTCGGCGTGAACGCCGCGATAGTCGCGGTCGAGATTTCTGGCGAGTGCGCGAACGGAGGCGGGGCCCAGACGCCGCAAGGCGCGCAACAACGCCCAGCGATTGGCCGTCAGGACTTTCAACAATCCCTCCATGCTCTCGAATGCGAATCTGGCGCGAGCAATCTTGTTCTGGCCGCGATCGACGCGGCGCGCCATTTCCCTGGCGTCGGCGAAAAACGCATCGATGTCGCGGACGTGCAGAGTGACTTCCTTCATCGCTTCCTCTCCTCTTTCACGTCGTTCTTAAAATCAAGAATCAGGTCTTCAGACGTCGTGGAGCGATAGCTTTCTTCTCGTCCCCGATAATGCCTATGATCGCCCTTTCCAGCTTCATTGTCATAACCGATGATCCGTTCGCCTGGACGCCCGTGGAAGAGGGAGTATTTCAATCCATGCGGCCTTTCGAGCGTCACGTACGGCAACCGCCATATCCTGATCTGAATGATCGAGCCATCGTCGAGCGTCAGTTTTTGGTTTTCAATCAGCCGCGCGGCCATATGTTGACTGTAGCATATGTCATTAAATACATCAGCACGCATTCTTACGCGTGAAGCCCTGGAGGATCCGCATGCCCGCCTACGGCGATTATCAGAACGAGATCTATTTCAATGGCCTGCGCGGCGTCAGGCCGAAGCTTCCCGTCGATTTCAAATCGCTCGAGGCCAAGGCCGCCGCCGCGCTGCCGGCGAGCGTCCTCTCCTATGTCCAGGGCGGCTGCGGCGACGAGCGCACGCAGGAATTCAACGCCTTGGCCTTTCAGCGCTGGGGCCTGATGCCGCGCATGATGGTCGACGCCGCGCAACGCGACCTGTCGGTCGATCTGTTCGGCATGAAGCTGCCGACGCCCTTGTTCATGTGCCCGATCGGCGTCATCGGCCTTTGCGCGCAAGACGGGCGCGGCGATATCGCTGCGGCGCGCGCCGCCAAGCGGACCGGCGTGCCGATGGTCGCCTCAACCTTGTCGGTCGATCCGCTCGAAGCCGTCGCAGGTGAATTCGGCGCTACGCCTGGCTTCTTTCAGCTCTACACGCCCAAGAACGTCGCCGTCGCCGAAAGCCTCGTCCATCGCGCCGAAGCGGCCGGCTTCAAAGCCATTGTGGTGACGCTCGACACCTGGGTGACGGGCTGGCGCCCGCGCGACCTCAATGATTCCAATTTCCCGCAATTGCGCGGCCATTGCCTCGCCAATTATTTCACCGATCCGCAATTCCGCGCTTCGCTGAAAAGGCCGCCGGAAGAGGATGGCGCGGCGGCGATCATGCAGTGGGCGCAGACGTTCGGCAGGGTCCTGGCCTGGGCCGACCTGCCATGGCTGCGCGCGCTCACCAAACTGCCGCTGATCCTCAAAGGCATCTGCCATCCCGACGACGCGCGCCGCGCGATCGACGGCGGCGTCGATGCGATCTATTGCTCCAATCACGGCGGGCGCCAGGCCAATGGCGGCCTCGCGGCGATCGACCTGCTGCCTGGAATCGTCAAGGCGGCTGGCGCGACGCCGGTGCTGTTCGATTCCGGGATCAGATCAGGCACGGATGTGATCAAGGCGCTGGCGCTGGGCGCCAAGGCGGTCGGCGTCGGGCGCCCCTATGCTTATGGCCTCGCGCTCGACGGCGTTGACGGAATCGTTCACGTGCTTCGCTGTCTGCTGGCCGAGGCCGATCTGCTGATGGCGGTCGACGGCTATCCCTCGCTCGCCGATCTGACGCCGGAGGCTTTGATGCGGGCATAGGCGGCGGGAACCATCCCTCGCAGCGCTCATTTCCCATGCAGGCGAAATGTTGAGAGGCCATGCCATGCATCGGAAGATTCTTATGCTGGCGGCGATCGGCGCCGCTTTATGTCAACCGGCCGCGGCTGTAGAGCCCGCGCCGCCGACCGACGCGATCCCCGGGAAGGTCGCCCCCGACGCCGACGCTCCCAAGACCGACCTGTCAAAGAAAAACGGCGAGCTCAGCGACAAGCTGAGCAAGTCCAATGGCGTGATCCATCCCGAAGGCGGCCTCGACCCGAAGATGCAAAAGCCGGCGCCCGCCGCGGGCGCGATGCAAGTGATCCCGCCGCCCGACGGGCCCGGGGCCGAGCCTAAATAGCGGGGCGGCGCCCCTATTTTCCCAAATCGCCGATCACCCGTTCAAGCGCCGCGGGTGAAACGCGGAAGAGCCCGGTATAGGGTTCGCTCAGGTCGACGATCAGATAGGCGGCGCTCGCCACCGCGATGGCGCCGAATGCGATGGTCGAAATGGTCATCGCATTCATCCGCGACGTCAGGCCATAGCCGCAAAACAACAACAGGGTCCAGGAGATCACGATCGTCAGGAGTGGCCATGACACCGGATCGTCGAGCTGGAACGACATCAACAGCCGCGTCTGCCAGATTGTCGTCGTCTCCTGCTGCGCGGCGATCAAGGCTTGCTTTTGCGTGTCGTTGGCCGGATGCATCTCCTGGAGGAAATGCTTTCTCGCCAGCATGTTGGCGCGCGACGCCGAATAGTTTCTCGCCATGAAATCGGTATTGTTGTTTCCCCAGAATTCGTCGTGCGTGCGGACGATTTCATCCTTGAGCGCGGCGCGCGCCGGGGCTGCGTCAGCGCCGAGATCGGCAAGCGCGATATCGAGCTGCAACACATGAGCGGCGAAGGTCTGCACCGCGGTTCGCTGAGCGGTATAGACGCCATAGCTGGTCCAGATGAGAAGTCCCAAAACCAGTGCGGATAGCAGGGTGACCAGCGCCAGCACCGCCTTGATCGTATCGCTTGAATGGTCGGTCGTATATTTTTCCGGCAGGGATTTCTGAAGCGTCAGACCGATGAAACCGCTGGCGAAGGTCAAAATCGCGACGGAGAATCCGATCGTCACCGAGCTCATGGGCGCCTCCCCGGCAGTGCGCCGCCCCCCGGCGCGCGCGGTCTCGCCCTTCTCCTCGGGCGCGATTCGCATTCGTTATGGACCATAACGGGCGCGAATTCTTTAGATCAAGGCGCGAGGCTCGCGTGCGGCGAAAAGTAACTTGCGCTCTGGCGGCGGCGAAAGCCTCGCGCGGCCAATCGCCTGAAAGGATTCGTTTAGAATAAAAATCTAACGATCAATCAGGATTGGAACCTCCGCCTCGGGTGGCGATTTACCGGGCATGACCATTCATGTCTCCCACCCCCTGACCGTGCTCGTCGTCGAAGACGAGCCTCTTATCCGGCTCGTCGCGGTCGACACGTTGGAGGATGCGGGTTTTGCGGCGTTCGAGGCGTCGGATGCGGGACAAGCGATAGCCCTTTTGAAGCGGCACAGGGAAATCCGCATCCTCTTCACCGATGTCAACATGCCCGGCGAAATGGACGGCATCAGCCTGGCGCATTATGTCCACGACCATTGGCCCGAGGTGAAGATTGTGGTGACGACCGGACGCGGCGCTGTCGTCCAGCCGGATTTGCCTGATGGAGGCGCGCTGCTGCCCAAACCTTATCGCCTCGCCCATCTGATCGGCACATTGCGCGCACTCGGCGCCGTAGCGGCCGATGGCCCGGACGATCGGCGATCGGCCTGAGAGGTCTGGGCGGCGAGGGTCCCGACGGCAATTTCCTTCCGGTGGCGATCGCGCTGCCGGCGCCGTGGCTTGAGGTTGGCTTCGACAAGCAAAGCCGCGGCCCCGGCGGCAGGGGGCGGCTCACTTTCCTTCCGACATCCATTTCAAGGTCGCAAGCCACAGGTCATGGCCGCGATGCATGAGGCTTTCGTCCGTCTCGCGAAGATGCGCAGCGTCCTTACCCTTGCCGACCTCATCGGTGACGACAATGCAGGCGTCGCCCTGCGGCTTGAGATACCAGGTATGGTAGAAGCTTGGCGCCGTTCCCGGCGCATAGCCGTACCAGCCGATGCGCGTATAGGGCACGAATTCGTTGACATTGCTCTCGAGCGGAAGCCCAAACGTCGACCAATGGAACACGGCGCCCTCTTTGAGCACGTCGCCGCCGTCTATGCGCACGTCCTTTGAGTTCGGATACCACTGCGGCCACTTCGTCGCGTCGACGATGTTTCCCCAGATGCGCTCGCATGAAGCGTTGATCAGTAGGGCGTTATGCGAGAACAATTCGGCCTGCAACGGAATGAACCCCTCTGGCCAATGAATGTCCTTCTCGCGGTCGGCGAGGTCCTGGTTCATCGTCATAATGCTGCTCCCTTGGTGATTGGCGGCCCGCGCAGGGGCCGACGATCCAGCCAGAGCAAGAGCGGCGATGGCTGCCATTCCAAGCGCTTGCCGGACAATCAGGACTGTCGATTTCGTGGTCATGCGTCACTCCTATCAGGGGGCGGGAAGTCGGCGATCCGCATGCGCACGGCTTGGCCGTCGCTTTGCGTCACCGGCGCGATTGATCCAGTCGCCCACCGTCGCAGAGACGATGACACGGCTTTTTCCTTGATTGTAGCGCCGAAATGTCCGAACACTTCGGATCAGGAATCAGTAATCGCCATGCCTTATGACGCTCGCCTTCTTTCCGGTGTGACGGTCCTGATGGCCGTCGTCGAGGCTGGTTCGATGGCGCGCGCGGCCGACGCGCTGGGTCTCACTTCGTCTGGCGTCGGTCGGGCGATCGGGCGGCTGGAAAGACGGGTCGGCGTGCGGCTTCTTGAGCGCACGACGCGCACCATGACCCTCACAGACGAAGGAAGACGGTTTTACGAGGAAGTCGGGCCGCATCTGGATGGCATTGAGCAGGCCGCTATCATAGCCTCGGGCGCCGCAGGCATCGTGCGCGGGCGGCTTCGGGTCAATGTCGATCCATTTTTTTCGCGTGTGGTGCTGGCCGCACAGATTTCCAAGTTTCTTGATCGACATCCCGAAGTTCGGCTCGAACTCATCATGCGCGATCACGTCGGCGATCTGGTCGCCGACGGCTTCGACTTGGCGCTGCGCTTCGGCGAGCCGCCAGGCGGCTCCCTTATCGCGCGCAAACTGATCGAAACGCGCATTCTGACGGTGGCGTCGCCAGAGTTTGTTGCACGCTACGGCCGACCGAAGCACCCGTCCGAAGTCGAGAAGCACCGATGCATAGCCTTCTACGATGCGGCGAATGCACGACCATTCGATTGGGAGTTTCGTCAAGGTCGCGAAATTCTGCCTGCTAAACCGTCGGCCCGCCTGATGGTGTCGGACGTCGGCGCCATGCTTGGCGCGTGTGAAGCTGGGGTTGGCATTGCGCAGATTATGGCCCTCGGCGCCGACCATCTGCTGGCGGAAGGCAAATTGATTGAGCTTTTTCCGGACTGGCCGGATGAAGCGTTTCCACTCTACGCACTCTATCCTTCGCGGCAGCTCAGGGCCGCAAAGGTGCGGACTTTTATTGAGTTCACAAGAGACCTGCTCGTGAACGCGGCGTCGGTCCAGGCTAATCCCCTCTAAAGCTCCGTCGCGCCGGGGAGTTCCGCCGCCAGAGCGTCAATGGCGAGGCGGACACGCAGCGGCAGATGCGGCGTGTGCGGCCATATCGCGTGGATATCGAAGACAAAGCCGGGGCTGTCATCGAGGACCCGGACCAGTTCGCGATCTCAGCCGGACCGTCGACCGCCTCGCGCCGAGCCCGGCTCGCTTGATACATCCGGGCTGCGACCGTATGCTCATATCGACATGCTGGCTCCGGTTCGATGAAGGCATTGATCACGCTGATCGGACGGATAGCTGTCGATCCGAGCGACAGCGATGAAACGGCGCTGCGCAAGCGAATTGCCGTCGTCCTCTGCGCCGGAACGCTTCCCATGACCCTGCTGTGGAGCGCAATCTATCTCGCCATCGGCGCGCCGATTGCTGCTGTGATCCCTGGATTCTACACTGCCTTCACGCCGATCAACACAGCAATTTTCGCCTACACTCGCAATTTCAGATTCTATCGATTCAGTCAGCTACTCCTCATTCTCCTCCTGCCATGGCTCGTGACGCTGAGCCTTGGCGGGTTCAGGCAGTCGAGCGTCGTGATTATCTGGGCAGCGCTGTGTCCGCTTGGTTCGCTTTTGCTTGAGGACCTGCGCGGCACATTATTTTGGATTGTCGGATTTGTCGTTCTGTTGATACTGACCGCCATCTTGCAGCCCATTCTTTCGCCGGCTGCATTGCCTGAGTCTTTTGTGACCTGGTTTTTCGTTCTTAACGTCGGTGCGGTTATTTCGGTCACCTTCGGGCTTCTCCACTATTTTGTGGGTCGGCGTGATTTTTTCCAGCAACAAGCCGAAATGCTGCTGCTCAACATATTGCCCAAAGAGATATCAGACGCCCTGAAAGTTGAGCGGCGCACGATCGCCGATGAGTTTACGGCCGTTAGTATCCTGTTCGCCGACGTGGTCGGATTCACGCAGCTAGCGGCCAAGATGACGCCGATGGAGCTCGTTGATCTACTCGACCAGGTGTTTCTTTGCTTCGACGGGCTGGTCGAGAGATACGATCTGGAGAAGATCAAGACTATCGGCGACTGCTACATGGTCGCGTCCGGCGTACCGCGCAGCCGGTCGGACCACGCGATCGCACTTGTCAGCCTCGCGCTGGATATGCAGGCCGCCGCAGCGGGCACATTGTTTGGCGGCCGCCAGCTCGCCTTCCGCATTGGCATAAACTCCGGTCCGGTCGTGGCGGGCATCATTGGCCGTAAGAAATTCATCTATGACCTCTGGGGAGAGTCGGTCAATCTTGCGAGTCGCATGGAATCGCATGGACGCACGCAGTGTATCCAAATCACCGGCAACACGTACGAATTGGTCAAGGATGCTTTCGACTGCGAAGCGATGGGAACGATCGAGGTCAAAGGCGCGGGGCGGATGGAGGTCTGGCACGTTCTTCACGCCAAGAAACCTGGCGCCGCGGCAAACGCCGCTCGACTGAGCTCATCGGCATCTAGTTGAACCGCCAGACCAGGACCCATAACGAATAGAACGCGGCGCCGATCAGCAGCCAGCCGACCGGCAGCAACAGGCGCGGCAGGACGGACAAAGCCCCGAGCGCCACCGGCAGCAATGCGAGAAAGATCAGAATGGCGAGAATCCTCGCCCAGGTCGCGTGATGCGCGACGCCGCGGCCGGCGAGATAAAGGATCACGCCAACCAATGTGCTGGTCAATGACACAAGGGTCAGCGCTGTCAGAATCCATGTGGCCGCGCCGGCGAAAAACTCAAACATCCTGGCGATGCCGCGGGCGCCATTATCGAGCAGGGCGATCAGGCCATAGGTTTTGATATCGAGAGGCGCCGAAACATCTGTCGGCGGCGCCTGCCGAAAGCCGAAGAGGCCTCCACCCAGATACAAGGTCAAGAGGAATGACGGCGCGCCGATGATCCAGCCGGCAATGCGCAGCCCTAACGCGACGATCGGCAAATGGCCATTCAAGGATCACCCCCCCCTGCCCTGCGCGCGTTTGTTGGAGCGGCGCAAGGCTCGCTCTTCTTACGGTCCGGCGCGCCTGTTCGCAAAAAAAGCCTTGTCGGAAGATTGCGCCGCCCCTCATCCCAAGGCGAATGCGAAGCATTCGTCCGCGTCATGCTTCGCACGACGCCTTCTCCCCGCAAGCGGAGTGAAGGGGGGAAGCGCCCCCAAAGTTGATTTGACAGCGCGTGCAAAAGCGCCGAGCCTGAAGACGTTCTCGCGAAACAGGCAAGCGCGGGAAACGGGCCTGAAAGACCAGCCGAAGACGGCGTGGCCGTCGGATTTGGAGGCGCGATGACTCCACCTTGGCAGCTTGGTTGACTTCGATCGCGTCGAAGTCACGGCGCCGCGAAAGCCTGGAACGGCTTGCGCGGGGCTTCCGACAATTTGGCATTGTTCGAGCAGTGGCGCGCGCGGGTAGGCGCGGGCGCCGGTGCTGTCGATATCTGCACTAACCAGATCGTTTCGAAATGTCGAAACAGGGCCCCGCTGCCGCTTGAATGCGCCGGGGCCCATTCTATGTCGGTGGGGCGTAGTGCGCGCCGCTTTCTATTAGAACCGCGTCGCCGTCATTGCTGTGCAGATTCACTAATTCGTTGATTGGCTCTCCATATGGGAGGAGGTTCAGGGTGCGCGACAACAGCTTCGACAGGTTTATCGCGCCAACTGGCTTCGCTATTGAGCCATTGTTCGCATGGAGGCAATTCTTTCACCGCTGAGACCTTTGTCAATGACGACCGCGGAAGCGGTCGCCGCCTTCGGCTTTGGCCTGAAAGGCCATCATTGACAAAGGTCTCAGCGGTGAAACACGCTCCGCCATGCGAAACAATGGATCACACTCGACCGTTTCAGTTGGTGTTGGTCTCGCGCTGGCGCGGCCCGCGCCTTGAGAACCGGCCCGGACGAATGATGTTGAAGCATTTATCTCCTATCCTGCACCTCCTTCCTATTGCAGGCCCGATCAACGAAATTGTGAACCTGCAGAGCAATGACGGCGCGTGGTTTCATCTACTCACGCAATGGCGCGCAGATCCGGGTGGAGGATGTCCGCCAGTTCCAGCGCGGCGATTTCGAACGCCGCTTTATGCAGGCGACTGGTGTGCGCTTCGCGGCGCATGCACGCGCGTTGCCGAAGGGGATCGTGCCGGGCGCATGACGCGGCGGGATCGCGACCGTCCCGGTCGTCTCTGAACGCCGGCTTTCTTCAACCAGCCTCGCAGGAGCGGGCGAGGCGCCCATAGGCGCTAACTTAGCGCCCTCTCGTCAGAGGTCTGCGCCGCCCCTCATCCGGCGCTTCGCGCCACCTTGTAACAGCGACCTCTGCTATGACGAGCCTATTCCGTGAGGAATGTCCTGCCCCGGGCGGC